>Ga0160420_100338_pt1 | contig 22885 bp, 14 predicted proteins | sample CelAP2metagpilot_FD_108197 | JGI IMG/M metagenome (GOLD analysis project Ga0160420, IMG submission 108197) | Phycosphere-associated microbial communities from algal ponds in Kailua-Kona, Hawaii, USA - Cellana AP2-5-5 metagenome pilot | ecosystem: Engineered > Artificial ecosystem > Aquaculture >... | reverse complement strand
TCGGCTTTCGCCCGGGTTCCGCGCTTTGGTTCTCCGCTTGGCGAGGTGGTGGGTGAAGGGGGGCGGGCCGGCGGGGGGGTTGTGGGGGGGGGGGGGGGGGAGGGGGGGGGGGGGGAGGGGGAGGGGGAGGAGGAGGAGGAGGAGGTGGAAGCAGAGGAGGAGGAGGGGGGGAAGGTGGAGGAGGAGGGGGGGAAGGTGGAGGAGGAGGAGAACGGGGAGGAGGAGGAAGGGAAAGGGGAGGAGGAGGCGGAGGCGGAGGAGGCGGAGGAGGAGGAGGGGGCGGAGGAGGACGAGAACGAGGCAGAGGAGGAGGTCATGGGTGGGCCATCCGAGGACTTTGTTGGTGTGACACCTGTGAACACTTTGTGTCTCGGGACGGCAATGGGGCACGTAACATCCTGCGGGTGTACAGGAGTATGGTCCGTGGGGAAGCTCGTCCCCATGATCTTCGGTTTGGTCAACCGCGGCAAGATATGCGGACACTCTATGTGTAGCGTTCCCGCTCACCTCCTCTTTTATCCTCCTTCCCCCCCTCCTCCTGGCCCTGTGTGGGCCGTCCGGGGACTTTGCCTGGTCAAAAAACCTGTCAAAGTCGCTAGTAAAGCTCGGACAATGAATAAGGGGTGAATATGCAACAATTTCTTGTTGGAAGGCTCCCCCTCGTATGCAAGTCCTAGAGGACGCAGGTTGCATGCGATAGTTCTAGAGGGATGTAGGAACGGCAAAAAGAACAACGCAGAAGCCATCCATTCCTCCATTCCATCTCCATCGCCGCGTCCCAAAGTTGGGTCAGGTTTCTCAGAGGACCCTAAAAATGACCAATCTCATTCATTTTATTTTTTTACTGCACGCGGACCCACATAGTTCCAAACCACCTCATATGAGGTACTGCACGTGGCTGCTTCATGTTTGCCCCACTTGGCATCATTTCTCCGTCCTTTCCCGCCTTCATTCGATTCAAACGAGCCACTACTGTAAACTATGTCACTTGAGTACAGGAAACATCCGGGAACGTAAAACTGGCCCCTTCCTCAGCAGATATATTGATGCTCGCAATACCCCATGCGCTTCTCATTACCACAGTCTCACCCGCATCACAAAATTAGATGCTGCTCCGTTGCGCGTTTGGCATTGACCGAGCTCGTAGCGCCTTTCCTTGGCGCACGCTAATGGTCGCAACAGACACTACTTCCACCATTCCCACGCCTCTACCGCAATCGTGCGACCGCAAGGACGACACCGTTGCGGGGAGGGTGATTACACCAGATCAAGACAAGCAGCACTACATGCCGGAAGGGATGGGGCAAGACCTGGCGGATCAAGGACCATCATGGCTCAAACAAGGAGAAACAGGGTACAAGTCCGAGAAAGAGCGCATCCTATCCGTCAAAGATAAGCTCACTGGCTTACATTCTTTTGAGAGCCCGTTTTCTGGATAAGTTCACGTGCTCGGTCTTATTCACTTCCCAAATATTTTTTTATCATCACGAGGTAATTCTCTCAATTTCTTAACAATTTGTAAGTAGCGTGACACGGACGTCCTTGCAGACCGACGCTCCGGCTGAAGGTATGCCATTGCAGGCCATTTTTCAACGTATTGCCCGAGCCGCGGGCAGTTTCTTTCATTCTCCACCTTTCCTCTTCACCTCTCTCCAAGACTGGAAATGCAACGAACACTTTTTCACCCGTGCACCACCCCAAAAAAATCCCGTGAGCACAACCGCGAGCACAACCTCATTTTTGTTATTATTATCTGAATTGCTTTCTTAATTGTATTGCTGTAGTCTATTTCCCCAATAATCGTACACACACATACATATACAACCACCTCTAATTTTGTTCTATCTTGCTGTCTTAATTGCGTTATGAAGCGCTCTATTGCGTAGCGCTCAAGAGAGAGATGGCATCCAGGTTGCGCTCGTCGTAGAGATGGTGGGCGTGCGGGGGCAAAGTCAGGACCCATTTGCGCGCCTGCATCATTTCCACCAACTCACAAGTTGTTATACCCTTGGCAAGTGTGGAAGCCGAGCCGATAATAATGAGCTTCTTTTTCGCCCGGGACACCGCCACGTTGATGCGGCGTCGGTCGTGTAGTAAATGCCCAATCACGCCCTGCGCGTTCGAACGGACCATGGAAATAATCACACAGTCGCGATCCATCCCCTGCAGTTTATCCACTGTGTTAATCTCCAGCCTCTTAACGTGTTGAAGCTGCCGGCGCAAAAGCTTCAGCTGGGAGCGCAAGGGGCTTATGACAGCGACGCGCTCCGCGCGCACGCCGCCAATCACCAAGGCTGTCACCAGCTGAGCTACCAGGCGAGCCTCGGTTGGATTAGTCAGGTTGGAGGGACATTCGCGATCCCGCTTTCGCTTGCACCGCTTCCCCTCCCGTGTGGCCTCGTCACCTTTAATCTCTTGCTCTGTCTCCTCCTCTTCATTCCTCGAGACCAACCCATCTTCCAAAGGTGCAGGGCTAATGCCATCCGTGTCCAAAAACAACACAGAGCGATGTGACACAAAGCATCCTTCCAACCATCCCGGTCCGTTTTCTTCCTCGGCACACACGCCCTCGGCCCGCAGAATCTGCAGGCGGTTAAAATGGGGCAAAGACAGCGTCGCGTCCGCCACACGGTCATCCCCGCACTGAAGCTGGTTCGCATAGATCAAATTGTTACACACGGACATAATATCCCGATTCATCCGATACTGAAACGTCAAATGTTGCAACGCCTGCGGGTGGGCATGGGCAAGGCGCGAGAACAGACTCTCGCCCATTCCTTCCTCGGCCGCCTGTGGACTAACGACCAAAGGTGGAAGCTGGTTATGGTCCCCAACTAACACAAATGAAGATGCCAAGCGCAAGGGCCCTAAGCAGACGGGCTCCAGAATCTGCCCTGCTTCATCCACAATGCAGACATCAAAGCGCCGAGAAGCCAGCGCGGCATGGCGCATGCCTAGACAGGTTGTCGCAACCACTTGCGCGGCTCCGAGCTTGGCATCGAGCGTAGCCATCGAGCGTAGGCCATCCCCGGCTTCGAGCAACGAATCGTGCAGCGCCGGTTGGACTTGAGCGGCCCTACCAAGACGGACGAAGGGCACTTGGAACTCGTGGAGCTTGAGCAGGACGGTGTCGACAGCTGTATGGGTGTAGGAAGTGATGAGAACGCTTTTCCCAGTCAGAACTAACGCGCGCACAATGAAGGCGATTGTCCAAGTCTTGCCCGTGCCAGGCATACCGAGTATTAATGCAAAATCCTGAGCCGTCAGTACTTTCTCCACCGCGCGCTGCTGGTCATGATTCAACTGCACAAACTCCGTCTGCAATTGCGCTTCCGCACAGCCTAAGACTTTGCGCTGCCCGCGCTGCCGTAGCAATGCCACTGCATCAGCTGGGTAAGGATATGGCTCTTGTGTGAAGACAGGTCGCTGCAGATGAACTACCAAATGACGGCGTTTCTCGTCCCCCGCAGTAGGAGATAAACGCAGACCATCCTTCTTTCGAGGTTCCTTGACCTGAGCGTTGCCGCGAGTGGTGCTGCTCGTACTGCTGTTGGCGTTCTGGGCGGGACCGGAGAAGAGGCCGACGACGTTGGAGCGCATGGTAGTAAAATTCAGAGACGTGTTATCTCTATCAATCCGGAAAACCACTACGTCCTTCTCTGCAAGATCTCGCCGCCGTGACGCGCTCTCCTCCTTCGCCCTTTCCTCTTCCCCGTCCTCGTCCTCATACGCCAAGACTAACCCCCCGGCCCCTGTCCCGCGACTGCTTCTCTTTCTGCTCACACCATCGCCAGCAGCAGCAGAAGATGTAGAGGTAAAGGATAAAAAGGAGAAATCAGCATACCCAGGAACAGCAATAGCCTTTGAGCAAATTATGTCCACAGTCGTCTCAGTCACCGCGCGCACATTTCCATTTGTCAGATTAATATGCTGAAAAGGTAGCAAGTCCAACCGTCGGTCGGAAGCTTGGGCAGGCAGCAAACTTTCAGTGCTGATTAGCACACGGTCCCCCACTGCGATGGCCATCTCGTGCAAAGAGCGAGGAATATCTTCCCCATCTTCTCCCTCTCCTCCACCGGCGGTAGCAGCAAGCGCCGCATCCTTCCACTGCCTTCGCGCGAATCGATAAAGGTAAGCAGGACCATCCATCGCGTTCAACGCTCTCGCCTCCTTACACACCATGTCACTTAAACACCGCGCCGTTCTCTTCTCTTCCACTACCGCCCGGCGATGCCACAAATCTCTACCCGCCCGCACTGAGGCATTCTCTTCCATCCCTATCAATCGATCCCACTTTCGCAAATACGCACGATCAGCCTCCTTCAAATGCCCGGTTATCTCATCAAATAATCCCCCCACCGCACTACTCTGTGCCGTTCCTTCCTCAAACGCCTGATGGTAAATCATGCACTCAGCCACCTGGAAGCACTTTGAACACTCACTAGGGTGTGCCAAAATGGGCGGTAGAGGCCGGTCAGGGTTAAGACCTGCGCGCATAAAAGCTTGAGCAACGCGATTTCGCACTATTAATAACTGTCGAAGCTCTGACTGTTGTCCCATGACAAGACGGGCCTCCACGCCTGTCGTTCGGAGGTAAGCCAAGACACCTGAGCGGCTGGCCCCCATTTCCAAAGTCCCGGCGTCAAGAAGTGCATTGCTGCTGCTGCTGCTGCTGCTGCTGCTGTTGCTGCTGCTATTCTCGCTATTGCTGCTGGTGGTCACGATCTTGTTGTTAGGATGCTCCGCACGCCCGCCACCGTGACCGTAACGGTCTTGGAGAAGGAGGGAGTAAAGCATGAGTTGCCCTCGGTGCTCCGTCTCGTTCATCGCCGACCCACTCTTGAGCTCCAACGGAAACAATCGCTGCTGCTGCTGCTGCCGGAGCTGCACTGTAGGCTCCACAGGTCGTGCTACAAGGGTAGCATCAATGTTTCCCTTTAAACCATAGGCAGCCGACCAAATACTCTCCTCAATGTGCTGCGTCCGCTCCACTACTAATCCAGCCGCCATCCCTCCTCCCCCTCCCCCTCCTCCACCGCCTTCTCCTCCCCCTTCTGTGGTCGGTAGATACAATATCCTCGCCCACTCCACCAACGGCCTTATCAAATCTAACAGCTCCTGCCTCGCCTCCGCCTCAGGCACTCTCAACCCGTACAACTGCACCCGGAAACGAGAAATGACATGATCAGCCACTCGCTCCACTTCCTCCACTACCGACCCATCCGCCAAGCGTTGCAGAAGCCGCTCCCTCTCATTCAGCAACAGTAAGGTTGCTTGAACAAAAGAATGCTTCAGATTGCCCATAGTCGTCACTGGGCTCTGCCCCGAGGACGATGACATTGAAAATTGCAGAACCGCCCGCCGATCGCACTGCAGCCCCGAAATAACCGACGAGGGACTCACCAGCAAATCTGGATGCAAAATCAAATAGTTCTGCGTCCGATCCACCACCGTTAATAGCCCTCCCTTCTTCCCTTCCACTACCTCCTTCCCTTTTTCTGTACTCACAATATGCACAAGATCCCCTTTCCGTGGCGGGCACTCCACGCTCCAGGGAGGGCCGATGGTGAGTTTCACTAGTTTCCCTGACTGGAGATGGACAGCTTCCGCCTGCTTATTTCCACCCACGTCTTTAATTCCCTCAATTAAATAACGAGAGTAACCCCCCGCTTCCTCCATACCCGAATAGACGTCCGCAGGAGAAGGCAAGGGAGGGTTGGAGGACACGAGGGGAGGGAAGGGGAGAGGTGGGGCGGACTGAAGAGGCTTTGGAACTTCTTTGGAGGAGGATTGTTGTGTGCCTGCTGGTGATGCCGTCGACGGAGGATTAGTTGGAATGTTGAAAATTGGAGCAACTGCTGGTGCCGGAGCTGCAGCTGGTGTTTTCGTCGTCGTCGCCGCCGCCGCTGCTATTACTGCTGCTGCTGCTGCTGCTGGTGGTGCGGCTGGGGGTGCGGGAGGAGCGGGACGAAGAGAAGGAGGAAGCTCATCTTGCTGCGTGAGTTGCAAGATTTGTGCCCAGTCATTCTCTGTCCACAGGTTGGAATCGTCGGCTTCGTCCCATGGCTTGGCCTGCTCTCCTCCTTCAATCTCCTGCTGCTGCTGGTGCTGCTGCTCCTGTATCTCTAGTTTTTCTCGTTTTTCCACACCGAAGCCACCTTCTTCCTCTTCCTGACTCAGCTTCTCCTCAATCTGCTCCAAGATATGCAGAAAACGCTGACCCCCTCCTTCTTCTCCCTCCCGTCCTCCTCCCCCCCCTTCAAGACCCTGTCCCCTCCACCGTCGCTCTTCCCCACCTCCTCTTTCGCCCTTTCCTTCCCCCGCTCCCCCCAAATCGGACCAAAAGTCCTGCTTCATCGCTGTCTGTGTATCCTCATGTCCTGCCTCGATAGGTGCAGGCACCGATGCCGGTGCAAGGCCTGGTTGCGGAGCGTGATGCTGAAACATCTTGGGAAACCGACCCGGCCTGAGTGAGCGAGCCAATCCCCCAAACAAGCCACAAATACCACCGCCATCACCAGCGTCGTTTCCCCCCCCGATTTTCGCTGCTTTTGATTTGACCGACAGAGAAGAATGAAATAAGAAGGGGCTCGCCCGCCGAGCTGCTGCTGTGATGGTGGGTCCTGCAGTAGTAGATGGGAAATACTTTGCATGCTTAGCAAGACTGTCACTTTCGTCTCCCTCTTCTGCGGTCGCCGCTGCCTCGTCAGCCACCAATTCTTCAGCCGTGTGCTTGCCGCTACTGTCGCTGAAAAAGTTTGGTTGAGGTGGAGGTGCGGGGTGAGGAGCAGCAGGAGGCTCCGTGGCATGACGGTTGATGGCAGGCGACTTGCGAAATAGCAGGTTGCGCAACAAGGAGGACGAAAAAGAGGTGGAGGGCGCGTGAAATTGATGATGGTCCTGCTGATGTTGTTCGTTGTCTTCATCATCTATGTCCCCGTTATGGCTGACCTTACGACCACCAACTATCATGGCTGGTGCTGTCCCTCCGATTCCTGCTCCGACTTCCATCTTTCCGTCGTGCTGCTGGTGCTCGAGAGGGTGCTGCTGCAACATGAAGTGATAGCCGCAGACATTTTCTTTCCCTGCCAACATGTCTTGAATTATGCTCAACTCCCTATGCACGAGGTCCGTGGAGTGCCGCCGCATAGATCGATAATATTGCTTAGGCGAGTCCCGCCAGACCACCTCTTGCGTGTTGTCCATGGCCGGCGAATCCTCGTCTGCAGCTGCTGCCGTGACTTCCTCGTCCTGATCCTCGTCGTGTTGCGTGCCCCTGCTACTTGCACTACCGATTCGACCCCCACCACCGCTCATTGAGGACAGGGGTGCAGAAGTCCGTCGTCGATGGTCTTGCTCTCCACCCCCACAACCCTCGCCGCCACCGTCACCGTCCCCGCCGCCAGCCTCCATGCTGCGCGGCCGCTTGATACCAATCAGACGGCGCATCGCTGTATGTTGGTTGTGCGTGAGTTGTGTGTGTGCACATGTGTGTCGCAGTCAAAGGGCCTCACGTTTATCGCTCGAGAAGTTGGGCGAGCGCAACGGGCCGTTGTGGCTTGGACACCCAATCTCTCCCGGCACTTTTACCAGCGGTACTACATATTTTCACGCCAAATAGAGGGCGCAGGGCAAGGACAGTATACCTGTCGATGGGTGGATGTGGATCGAAAACCAAATGCGAGGGAGGAAATCGTTCTTTCCATTTCTCCCCTTTTCCCTCGACCATCATAAAATGCGGCGGTGTCTACGAAGCCGTACGAAGCCCTGATTTGATGTTAAGGTATCCATTTGTTGTCATCTTTCGTCTTGACCGCCCACTTCATCCCACCTCGACACGCGTATTACTCTTATAGGCAAGCCAACCAATCCCGTTGTGCGACTGATCCCTTCTCTCTGCGGTTGTTGGTGGCCCGTAAGCCTCCGTGCAAAAAACCCACAAAGAGGAGCGAAGACTGGTCGCGTTTCCCAGCTTTTGACAATTGACACACACATACATGTGATATGATGCATCCAAACAAACAAGCCGGCGCTGACACATTCCCTTGCTACCCTGCATATATCTGCATAGGCATCTTCCGTATTGCGGCTCTTTCTCCTGGCGGCAAGCAACATTACCAACTTCTGCCGCGGCCCCTTCTCTCCCTTGCTTCCTCTCAGTGTTGGCACCACCCCAATTCCAGACCACCGCAGCAACCATGCACATTGAAGAGGTCATAATCGACGGCTTCAAGTCCTATGCTACCCGCACCGTGGTCTCTGGTTTTGACCCCTGCTTTAACGCCATCACTGGTCTGAATGGCAGCGGCAAGTCCAACATCCTCGACTCCATCTGCTTCGTCCTCGGCATCTCCAACCTCTCTCAAGTTCGCGTTGGCAATCTGCAAGAGCTTGTCTACAAGCAGGGCCAAGCCGGGGTGACCAAGGCCACGGTCAGCATCAACTTTAACAATGCAGACAAGAAGACTAGCCCCGTGGGCTACGAGCACTTCGACAAGATCTCTGTCACCCGTCAAGTGGTGATTGGCGGCAAGAACAAGTACCTCATCAACGGCCACGCCGTCCAAGCTTCTCAAGTACAGAATCTATTTCACTCCGTGCAGCTGAACGTGAACAACCCCCACTTCCTCATCATGCAAGGCCGCATCACCAAGGTCCTGAACATGAAACCGCACGAGATTCTGGGGATGATCGAAGAGGCCGCCGGCACTCGCATGTTCGAAAATAAAAAGCAAGCCGCCCTCAAAACCATTGAGAAAAAAGCTGCCAAGATGCAAGAAATCCAAAAAGTGCTTGCTAACGAAATCACTCCTACCCTAGACCGCCTCCGCAAGGAAAAGAAACACTACCTGCAATGGTCGAAGAACAACACGGAAATCGAAAAATTACAACGGCTCTGCGTTGCCCACCAATTTACCCAACTCCACGAGGAAGTCTCTCAATCCGCCGACGAGCTCCTAGGGATGGAAACGGAGCGCGATCGACTAAAGGCGGAGATAGGGACACTCAAGGCTGGAGTAAAAGAGAGGAGTGCGGAGGCGGCGAAGTTGGGTGAGTTGAAGGAGAAGGAATATGTGAAGGCTCTTGAGAAGGCTAAGAGTAAGGAGGAGTCTCTCTCCAAGGAATTGGTCAAGTTGAATACGCATTGGAAGAACAATAAGGCCACTTTAGACAAGGAGGAGAAGGGCTTAGATGCGATGCAGCAGCAAGTAGGGGATGCCCAAGGCGCCGTGGGAGAGAAGATGAAGGAGCTTAAGGCAGCCGACGCCGCAGTAGCAGTCGCACAAGCCGCCCTGGCCGAGAGGGAGAAGACCTTTCAAGAAGTCAGCGCCTCCTATCAGGCCATGTGTGCGGGCACGACGGAAGGGAGCGATGGGGACGAGGAATCCGCTACGTTGACGGACCAGATAGCCTCTTCCTCCCAAGCTGCCCACACTGCCGAAGGCGAAGCCGAACGCCTCTCGCTCCGCATCGGCCACCTCGAAAAATCTATCGTCGATGCCAAGAAAGAGCTCAAGAAATCAGAGAAAGAAGGCGGGAAAACTCTCCGGGAACGTGCCACCCTCCAAGCAGCAGTCGCCGAACTTCGACAAAAACTGCAGGGGATGGGCTGTGATGAAGCAACAGCGGACCGTCTCCGGGCTGAGTTGCAGCAGGCCGAGCCGCAGCGGGACGCGTTGCGTGATCAAGTGGAGACGTTAGCCGCGCAGTTAGAAGGGAGATTGGCGTTTGAATACAGGGATCCGGAGAAGGGGTTTGATAGGGCGAGGGTGAAGGGGTTGGTCGCTCGGTTGTTGACATTAAAGGACCCCGCGGCGGCGACTGCGATTGAGGTGGTAGCAGGGGGAAAGCTTTACCAGGTTGTGACGGATACGGAGCAGACAGGCAAGCTGCTGTTGCAGAAAGGGGGTTTAAAGAGACGAGTGACGATCATTCCGTTGAATAAAATTTCGAGGAATGTCGTGGAGGCGGGGAAAATGCGAAAGGCGAGCCAGCTGGCGGAGAAGCATGGAGGGTCAGCGAGGCTGGCCTTGGAGCTGGTGGGATACGAGGAGGAGGTCCGCGCGGCGATGGAACATGTGTTTGGGAGTACGTTAGTGTGTGACTCATTAGAGGTGGCGAAGAGTCTGACGTTTAATCGGGAAGTTGGTCGACGAACCGTGACCCTGGAAGGTGATTCGTTCGACCCATCCGGCACCCTGACGGGAGGGAGTAGGCAAGCGATCGGCTCTATTTTGGGAAAGCTCCAAGAGCTGGACAGCGCTGCCGCTTTGCTGGCGACGATGGAGGGGAGGGTGGCGGAGTTGGCGGAGGCATTGGCAAAGCAGGGGACGGCAAATAAAGAGGTGGGAAAACTGACGGCTGCGCTTGAGATTAAGGAGCATGAGTTGAGGCTGTTGGAGGAAAGGGCGTCGCAAAGCGTGCATGGAATGTATGTGACACAGGTAGAGGACCAGGAAGCGGAGCTGGCGGAGGCTAAAGCGGGATTGGCTGCTTCGAAGACAAAGGCAAAGGAGGCGGCGGCGAGGTATAAGACACTGCAGCAGCAGGAGGCAGGGTTGCGGAAGCAGAGGGAGGACAAGCTCAAGGTCTTGGAGGGGGATTTAAAGAAGGCCAAGAAGGCGCACGAGGCCGCAGTGGCTGCAGCAAAGACAGCAGAGCAGCGGAGAAAGAAGCTGGGGTTGGAGCTGAAGGAGCTGGAGGGGGAGGACTCGACCGTGGCGGCGGCCCTGGCGGCGGGGAGGGAGGGGCTTGCAAAGCTTGTGGCGGAGGTACAGGCGATGGAAGAAGAGTTGAAGGAGAAAAGAGAAGCATACGAAAAAGCAAAGCATGTGCTGGCTGAGGCGAAGCAACAACTAGCGGTGTGTGATAAGCAGATTCAGAAGTTGGAGGTTGAGAATGGGAAGGCGGAGAAGGGGGTCAGTGCTGCAGAGATTGAGGGGAAAAAGCTGGAGAATAAAATTGGAAGGTTCCAGAAGGACAAGGCCTCGGCGCGACGGGCATTAACTTCATTGTTAGAGAAGCATACATGGGTGGAGACGGAAAAGCAGTTTTTTGGACGGCCCCATACAGATTATGATTTCGAAGCGCGGAATCCGGCGAAGGCCCATCATTTGTTAGGGAAATTGCAGGAGGAGCAGGCGGGTTTGGCCAAGAATATAAATAAAAAGGTCATGGCAATGATTGAAAAAGTTGAGGGGGAATATGAAGAGTTGGGAAAGAAATTGGAGATCATTGATAACGACAAAGTGAAGATGATGAGTGTGATTGAGGAGTTGGAGATGAAGAAAAATGAGGCCTTGCAGACGACCTGGGTAAAGGTGAATAGGGATTTCGGTTCTATATTTTCAACATTGCTCCCCGGGACGAGCGCGAAGCTGGAGCCAGTGGAGGAAGGCTCGGTGTTGGAGGGATTGGAGGTGAAGGTGGCTTTTGGAAGTGTGTGGAAGGAGACGTTGACAGAGCTTAGTGGGGGACAGCGGTCATTGCTGGCCTTATCCCTGATTCTGTCCTTGTTGTTATTCAAACCCGCGCCGATGTATATATTGGATGAAGTCGATGCGGCCTTGGATCTGTCGCACACGCAGAACATTGGGGCGATGCTCCGGACGCATTTCTCGCATTCGCAATTCATCGTCGTTAGTTTGAAGGAAGGGATGTTTAATAACGCCAATGTCATTTTCCGTACTCGATTTGTGGATGGTGTCTCGACCGTCACTCGTACCCTCGGCCAAGGCCCCGCGCTCAACAACAAGCAAGCACAGCTTAACAAGGCAGCAGCAGCAGCAGCGGCGGCGGCGGGGGCACGGGGAAAGGGAGGAAGGGATGAGGAGGGGGTGCCTGCGAAGAAGAGCAAGAAGGCAGGAGGGAGCGGAGAGGCAAAAACTGGGCGGGAGAACGCTGTGCCTGTTGAGCCTTGAGGTGGTAGGAGGTTAATGAGGGAGGGAGGGATGGAGAGAAGGAAAGAAAGGAAAGAGAATCCTATGTAGGTAGCGGTGGAGGGGTTGTGATGTGAGAGGGGAAGAGCCAGTGGGCGAGCAACTGTACTCTTATGTGTGAGTATTTCTGTGCGCGTGAGTAAGGAGGAAAACCCGAAACGAAAGGAAATAGAATGAGAAGAGAAATGAGAACGACCGAAGAGGGATAGGTGTGAACTTGCACGCGCGTTTATGTGTGTGCCTGTGCCGCTAATGATGAGGGGATAAAGAAGCATCTGCCCATCAAAAGTGGTGTTGTGATCACCTCTTTACAAATGAAAAACTATGGTTATGGCGCGACGGAGAAAGAAAGAGTTAAGATGAAGTATTTGACTGATGATCACGGACGAAGGAAAATTAAACGAGTTCAAAGGGCGAAAGGAAAGAAAAAAGAACAGACACAAAGGAATGAAAATCCTTGATGGCCCCTACTGTTTCGGGTGCGGTGATGGCGAAACAAGCTGTAGAGTGTTTCCTTTTTAATCCCTTGTATGTTACGGCGGAAAGAAGGGGAGAGAGTGGGGAAAAAGTAGGGTTGCTTGGGGATGCACATAACGCAATGTCTCTCTCTCTCTCCTCTGCTTCTCTGCTTCGTCTCTATTTACCTGAAGGTGGGTATTGAAGCGTCTCGCGTGCCGCATTTCGCCACGCCAGACACACGTCTTCTTTGTCTCCTTTTGCTCCTCCTTTACCTGCTAGTTCGTCCTCGTCCCCCTGATGATGGCGGGTCTACCTCTCTCTCCCGCTCTCTGGGTGTCCATTCCATTGATTATCGCGCACAAGACAGCAGAAAGTGGCGCATCTGTTCCTCCTGCTGCTACTGCCCGCTGCTGCTGCTGGTACTGCTGGTGCGACTGCTGCTGCTGCTGGTGCAGTCTCAATCCTGGCGGTTCGCTGATGACTCTCGGATTCATTTGTTGTCACCATCATCTTCCTCTCACATGCTCACATAATCTATTTCACGCTCAAACCTCAATGTTATCCCACCTAGCAAAGAGCGCCGCGCTCTACTTTACTGTCCTATCTCTCCCTTTATCCCACCCTCCCTTCCCCCACCTTTCCTTCCCTTAGAACCTTTCTCTCTCTCCCTCTCTCTCTCTCTCTCTCTCTCTCTCTCTCTCTCTCTCTCATTCTCTCTCATTCTCTCTCTCTCTCTCTCTCTCTCTCTCTTCCGCTTTCTCTCTCGCACGCACGCACAACCCTCACACACAAACACTCTTTCACTCAGCCCTCTTCCATCACTACACCAACAAAGCTTAGTCTCCTCCCCTCCCTCCCTCCTTCCCTTCCTACCCCATATTGAAACTGAAATTACCCCCCGGCGGCTGACTTCCGCCTCCAAACCCTTCTCCTAATCCCCCTCCTCCTCCCACCCCTCCACTCCCGGTATCAAACGAAAACGTCCCATTCGATGACGCCGCTTGCCCTCCTCCCACATTCCCTCCCTCCGCCCCTTCCTCATCCACGCCGAAAAACCGCTCAATCAGAGACACAGCTTTTTCATACAGCTGCTCCGAGGTATGATTCTGCAATTCCTCCAGCTTCTGGAGCCCTCCCAATTCGGCGACCAAGGCAGCCATTTCATTGTACCCTGCGCCCACCATCTTGTTCTCTTTCTCCCCCACCTTGAGGATGTTTTCCAACCCCTCCAGGGCGACCGAAATAATTTTGTTGTCGTCGGACACGAGCAGGTCACATAAGGGCTTGATGCACCCCTGCTCCACCAAATGCTTCACCTGTTCAGAAGTCCCACCGCTCGTCGCATTCGAAATCGCCCAGGCGGCTTCCTTCTTCACGTCGAACTCCGCGTTTTGCAACAACAGAATGAGGGGCCGCACCATGTTGTGATCAATAACAGCCTGAATCTGCTCTTTGTTCCCCGCTGTGATGTTTGAGATCGTCCAGCAGGCCTCCTTCCGAATGGCCTTCTTCTGGTGGTTCAGCATGGCCAGAAGGCACGGCAACGCGTGATAGCCAATAATAATTTGTGTTTGCAGGTCGTCTCCCGTTACAATGTTGCCCACAGTGCGCAAGGCCGGGGTCTGAATGGTCGGGCTGGGATGCATCAGCAATTCAATAAGTCGCTTGCATACCCCCGCCTCGATCACGGCTTGGATCTTCTCGTTGGGACCGTCGGAAAGGTAAGACAGCGCCCAACACGCGTCTGTCAGCACCTCCTCGTCCGGTGAATAGATGAGCTGCGCCAGCGTAGGAAGCGCAGCTTTAACCACCTCGAAATCCGGCTGGGGCTTCCCCCGGCAGAAATTCGAAAGCGTCCACGTGGCATTTCGCAGCATGGACAGCTTGCTGTTCACGTGCAGCTGCTGCAAGAGCGGGAGCATTGCATGTTGTCCCAGGACCAGGTCCCGGCACTGCGGAGAGTCACCAGCTATGTTGCCTAGCGCCCATACCGCCTGCTCCCTCACGTCGTCATTGGGACTGCTTAGCAACTGGACGAAAATGGGCACTGCCCCCTCTGAAATCACGACCTTGGTGTGCTCCGAGGTCCCCGACGCAATGTTAGTTAGTGCCCAGGCCGCCTCAAACTGCAAAGGAGGATTATCCGCCCGCTGAAGAAATTCCACCAACCGCGGAACCACCCCCGCATTGATTACGTGCTGAATTGGTGGGTTCTTTTCAATACTAAGCAACTTGCGGAACTGTGTCGTAGCCTCCAATTGCATCAAAGGGTCCATCGAAGTGATGCCCGTCACCATCTCTGGCAAGTGCTCCAAACGCTGTTGCACCGACGCATCGGCCCCAGCTCCTCCCACCCCTCCCACCGCCCCGAACCCCCCCGTCACAAGCCCTGCTGCCCCGGGCACGCCCCCCGAGACGGCACTACCGAAGTCATCAGTGCGCCTCCGTTGGTTGAGCGACTCCTCTCGTTTGTTCTTCCGGATTTGGATCTGCGTCTCTTCTCGGCGGCGGCGGGCATCGTCTTGGTCGATACCCTTCTTGTAGGCCTTTTTCCGCTGTTAAAGGCGAGAGGGGTGGTATAAAGGTGAGAGGCACACATGCACATCAAGAAGGGGAGTGTGATGCGGAGAACCGCACGATTATAGTAAGTTCGCTCCTTCCAACCACACCCTTATCTCTCCGACCATACGTACTTGGACCTCCTTCTCGGCAGGCGTTGACATAGCTGCTGGCTGTGGTTAACCACTCGCGGGGGCACCGGGCGTCGTATACCTGAAGTGCGATGGGAAGGTAGAGGGCATGGAATGAGGAATTCGTGCGTTTTAGCAATGGAAGGGGGGAGGCTGGAGGAGGAGGAGCTTGACCTGGCAAGCTATATCATCTGGTTGCCCCACTTATTGCACAAAAGCAAGACCTTTAAATGTACTCAAGGGAAGAGTGTGGGGCCAGGCTTGTAGGAAGAGAAGGACAGGCGGGCGACCAAGAAACAGATCAGTCCTTCTTTTGGCTTGCCCGGAAAAGGTGTGATGATTTTTGCCTCTCGACTTTGGCCGCAGAAGAACGAAGGAAAACAAATGCTTCTTTTTAGAACGCAAAAGCAGATGCCTTTTTCGCAGTAACCGCTTGCACTACGAGACCAAACGTTTCCATAAAAGAGTGGAAAAGATATTATACAAAGCGATTTTAGAGTTTGCGAGCAAAGGTAAGCACAACCGAAGCCTCATTTTTTGCGCCCCTTTCAGCGTTGTTCGTCGTTCGCGTCATGCTTCTCTCTGCTTCCTGTCCATTATCGCAAAACCACGCGCAAGAAAAGCCAAGGAGGTTTTCAAAATATGAAGAATATGTTGATTAGCTTATTTCCTGTACACTTTATTTTCAACCATCTCCTTCCCTCTCCCTCCATCCTCCAGCGCCTCCTCTTCGCTCTCTCTACTCCGTGGCATACTTCTTCAACACGCGCAGCATGTACTCCGCCTGCGGGTTGGTCGCACTCCCCTCTCCCAGTAGAGCCATCACCTCTCTCAAATCTTCTTTGGGCAATTTTCCCGCCAAACACAACTGAAATACCCCCGCACAAGCCCCTCGCTTACCCTCCCAGTAATCAGGGTCTGCCGGATCTAGCCTCTCAAGCACACCGAACGCCTTGGCAGCCTGCAGAAAATGCCCCATTCGATAACAATCGTTCGCCAACAATTGTAACAAGACAAATGTCGCTGCTGCCCCCACAGCCGCATCCGCCTGCAAGTACAGCTCCCACGCAAAGTGTGGGTTGCCATTCATCACGCAGCATCGGCACAACCACGCCAGATATGCAGGTTCAGCTTTATATCTTTCACTCCTGACAGATAACAAAGACTCCTCCGCGGCCTTAAAATCCCCGGAGGCCGCCAGTGAGATTCCATAATTCCAATGGAAATCATCATCGTGATACATGTACGTTTTCACACTCGACAAGTACGTGTTCACATCCTCGAAGTTCTTCAGCAAATAAAAACAAGAAGCCATGCTCTGTCTCCCCGGAATCGTGTCGCACTCACTTGCCGCCGCCCCCACCAGCTGAAACAGCTGTTGAGCCATCTTCAAATGTTCCCTCGATCCCAACGACTGCCCCAGACAAGCGTTCACCACTCCTTTCAAGATATATTCCTGCGGCGTGCTCGGCTCCAAGTCTTTCATCAACTCAAACGCCTCCTCCACTCCGTCATGCCTCAAGTACCAAATCACCAGATTCAATCTTGCCTCTGGGATGACATCCACCAAGGGGGGTAAGATGGTCAACGCCCCCTCCCCTCCGCGGAAGACGACCAAATTATGCTTCAACAGCTCATGCTGCTGCAAGTCCACGCCGTATCCATCAACCAACCCCTTGACCAATATCGCCTCCGCCGCCTTCCCATTATACAGCCTGAAGGTATTACACGCCTTTAGATTTAGCCCCACCCACGACCCAGGGAGGGCTTGCAGGTACGCCGCGAGAATCTCTAGGGATACATCATAATGATCCATTTTATAATAACATATAGCCACATACATATTCAGGGCCAAGTCATCCCGATGCTCCAACAACAACCGCTTGTAAATGTCCGTCGCCTCCTGGAAATGTGAACGCGAATAATGAATCGCGGCTAAGCTCAATTGATCTTCTACTCCTTCAGTGAGTTTCTGGTGGTATAGAAGGAGCTTGGTCTCGTTCCCCTGTCGGTGGGCGATATGAAATAAGAGGCGATTCCGCAAGCCCCCCTCCTCCTGCAGCCCTTGCAGTGCTGCACGCTCTGCATCATCATATTGCTGAAGGTAGTAATGGCAACAAGCTAAATACAAATACACTTCGGCAGGAGGCGCCTCTGAATGTCCCACTGCCGCTGCTCCTTCTGTGGTGGCCGGAAACCGACTGCTGCTGCTGCTGCTGGTGGTGGTGGTCGTGTTGGCAGTGCCCTGACTGCCATCAACCCCACCACATGCGAAATACTCCCGCCGCAAGATCATCTCGTAGGTTCGTAAGGCCAGCTCGTAATCCCCTCCATGGAAAGCGCAGTAGGCCCGCCACAACAGCCTCTCCAATGTCGTGCGCCCGTCAACCCGCTCCACCCGTCGCGTGAACTCTAAAATGGCCAACGCACCTGCATAGTCTCTTGCACGCACATACTCCTCAAAATTTGGCAGCTGGCTTGCATTAGCGTTGGCCGTGTGGGTGCTGGTGCTAGTGCTGCCGCTGTTGCTGCTCGGATGGGCACCTGCATAAGTGCCCTGGGCTGGGCCGCCGCTGCTTTTCGTGCGGTCCTGGCCGAGGATTTTACCCAGCGATTTAGAGCTCCCCCCGGGAGGCTTAGCAAGCATCATGGCTCGAGGAGAAGGAAAGACGTGATGGTGGGTGAACGGGGTGTTTTCGCAGGCGGCGCCTTGGAAGAAATTGGAAAAGGGGGGAGGCCGAAAGCTCCTGTTTGTGTGTGAGGTGGTGAGGAACGAGGTGAGAGTGCAAATAACAGATTGAGAGACACAGGAAGTGAATGAATTCAGACATATTTTCGTGGGGTTCCGTGGTTCGGAGGTTAGGCTGGGTTTTGGCAATCGCTGGTACCAAAACGCGAAAACGTGAGCGAGGCCGCCTTCATTTTTCTTGACAACCGTGCGCATCTTTCCGAAGCTTCTTACGAATACCCACCCTGTTCACTCACCCACAAACCTGCTAGAGCAAAATCTTTAGGATCCACAGCAGCCACAAGCAGAAAAAGCGAGCAAGCAACCCCGAAGCTAGCCCGGCTTACCAGCTACTCCTCCTGTCATAAGTGCCTGAGGATCTACTACAGCACCCACTCTTCACTCTGCACAGCAGCCAGGCCTAAGGCACCGCAACAGCGTCCATATGTCATTCTCCAAGATATTACCTGATCTCTCCTTTCCCCCCGCCCGTCGACCTTCCTCCGACTCAATCCCTCCGCGTTCGTGCCCGCCCTCCTTCCCGGAAGAGGCCGGTGATACATCCATCCTCTACCAGGCTGTCAAGTCTCTTTACGACCTCAGCGGTGACGTCAAAGAAGTTTACAACATGCACTATATACCAGAGACTGCTTCATTCATCGACCCTGTCGTCATGGTCAAGAATAGCACTTCTGATTGCATCGGACAATTCCGGGCCTTGCGTGGCCTCTTCTCCAAGGCCGAGATCGAGACCCACAGCGTCACCCGCGGGGGGAACAAACTAGTTATCGAGTGGAAAATCACTTACTATCCTCGAATTCTGCCATCATTTTGTGCCATATCTGTTCATACCATCACAATTCTTACTCTCATGGAGCCTGACGAGGGCACGCCTGAAAGAGGTAAGGCTTCTACGCGAATTTTGGAGCATGTAGACCATTGGTCTGTGCACGAATTTATTTCTTCGGTGCCAATTGTATCATTCGTATATACTTCCTTGTGGCGCCCGGCGGTGGGGAAGGGAAGTAGCGTGCTGACGAATGTGTTGTATGGTTTGTTTGTTGCGAAAGGACCAACAGGGAAAAATGGGAGCCCTGCTGAGTGCAATAGTGGAATTGCTGGAGGAGGAGTAGGAGGACAAGGAGGAGGAGAAGAAGAAGAAGAAGGAGGTGCTGTGGTGGGAGGAGGAGAAGGCGAGTGAGGGGTCGGGTTGGGGGCCGAAATTTTGTTGGACGACGAGGCGAAGGCGTGCGACTAAAAAAAAAGAAAAACGCAGAAAGTGACGAGGAAGAAGAAAAGAAAAACGAAGTAGAAGGGAGAAGACAAAGAGGAGGAAGAAGAAAGTGAGAGAACAATGAAACCCTTTATCTTTTCTTGTTATACAGGTATTTTTTCTAGGTGCCTCTCGTACGGGCTGGTTCTTGTATGTCCATCCCTCCCTCTGTCCCTGCTTCCCTCCGTCCCTTGCTCTGTCCCTCCCTCCCTCCCTCACTGCCTCCCTCCCTCTCTCCCACCTCATCCCTCCTATACCGCTTTCCTTCTCCCCTGCCAAGCCCGCGCCACCCTCCCTCCCCCCCTCTGCCCCTTCTTCCCCCCCTTCCTCCTCTTCTTGCTCGCCGCTTCCTTTTTCGCCTTGGCCTCCCGCCTCCTCCTCCGTTCCTCATATCGTCGATCAATTACACCTCCTCCTCCACCTTTTCCACCACCCTTCCCTCCTTCTCTTCCTCCCCCTCCTCCAATCGAGTCGAAGTCTACAATCTCCATCCCTGCCTCCTTCAACCTGTCAATAGACCGGAAGTGAGGAAGCACCTCAGGGTAGTCGGGCTTTATCCAACCGTTAGATCCTCGCAGCCGGTGTGGCTTCACGCGTTCATTCCCTCCCCCCTTTATCCCATAACCACCATTCTCATCATCGTCCGAAAAAGCCTTGATGTCATCCTCCTCGTCCTCGTCCTCCTCGTCCTCATCATTTAAAGTCAAATCGTGAATCACAAAATCAGGACCCACGCTATTTTTCTTCTTCTCCCTTCTTTTATTGCTGCCGCTCTCGCCCACTAAAGCACCGCTGCGCAACCTCTTCCTCCTCCCTCTCTCCTCTTCGTCCTCTTCCTCGTCCTCTTCTTCCTCCTCGCTACTTTCATCATCCTCTATCTCTTCTCCCCATTCCCCAATTCTGCGCCCGCTTCCGTGTTCCTCGTTCTCGACTTCACTGCTTTCCTCCTCGTCCTCGTCCTCGTCCTCGTCCTCGTCCTCTTCCTCCTCCTTGTCCTTGTCCTTGTCCTCCTCCTCCCCCTCCCCCTCTTCTACCCCCTCCTCTTCCTGCTGCCTTCTGTCCTTTGTGGAAGACATCATGGACAAATTCGGGTTTTGTTGCTGCTTCTCCTCCTTGTCCTCGTCGTCGTCCTCGTCGTCGTCCTCGTCGTCGTCCTCATCACCCTCCTCCAACTGCACTTGAAAGTTGGAAAGAGTAAAAAAATGAGGAGGAGGAGGAGGAGAAGAAGAAGAAAGAGTCGGAGAGGGAAGGAGGGATGAGTGGATGGCCAGTGGTGTCGCCTTCATATCAAGGGTGGAATTGACCGAGAGCCTCATTTGGTGGTCCCGTGATTTCCTCCTTCCTTCCTCCTCCTCTTCCCTCCCTTCTTTGGTATCCTCTTCCTGACACGTCACACCTGCCTCCTCGTCTGCTGCTGCTGCTGCTGCTGCTGCTACCCCTGACACCAACAACGAAGCTCCCCCTCTTGTCTCCTGCTCTTCCTCCTCCTGCTTTTCCTCGTTCTCCCTACCACCCTTCTTCTTCCATCGCCCGCTGCCCCGCGACGCAGCAGGAGCAGCAGCACTAGGGGTCAAGACATCCTCAGGCCGGTACAATGGATGCTGCCACGCCATGACCACCCTCTGACTGCTAAACCTCCTGCTGCTGGCGCTGGCGCTGGTGCTATTGCTGGTGCTGGTGCTGGTGCTGCTGGTGCTCACCCTTCGAGAAGGACGATACCACTGCAACTCATCCTCCTCGTCCTCCGTTTCAGACGCTGCTTGAAAAAGTAATGGTGGTAGCCCCCCCTCTTTACTGAAAAAGCTGCTGCTGTAGCTGCTCTTGCTACTGCCACTAACCGACTTCATCTTGTTCCCTCCTCCACCTCCTCCTCCTCCTCCCCCTCTCCCTTCACTCCCTCCTCCACCCTCCTCCACGTTCGTTTTCAAAAACGCGAGCATTGGACCCACCACAACTACACCTTTAGCCCCCCCTCCTCCTTCTCCGTTTCCTTCTCCTATTCCCCCCCCCCCTTTCCTATCTCTGTGCCCCTCCTTCTCCTGCTGCTGCTGCTGCTTCTTGCACGCGTCGCCGATATGGTCGGCCAATATGTCGTCCTCGTCGCCATCAGAATCAGTTTCCGACCCATCCCCATGCATATCAACCACCATCCTCTCATGGTCGTGCTGCCGTTGTTGTTGTTGCTGCTGCACCTGCTGCTGCTGTTGCTCCTTTCCCTGCTCTACCCACTGTCTCTTGCCCGTGGCAAAGATTTCATTCAACCGCGGCCCATTCTTTCTCACTGCTGCTGCTGATACCTTCATATCACCACCCTTTCCCCGGTCTGCCTTCTTCTTTCCCCGTCCCCCTTGCCCGCCTCCTAACCCTCCCTCTCCCCCCCCTCCTTCCACTACGCCACCACCATCTTTTGCTCCCTCCCTCCCTCCCCCAACGCCCAGCGTTCGCCTCTTTCCTCTACGTTTGATACTCGATACACCATTGTCGTCATCCTCCTCATCAAATTCAAATTCATCCTTCCCTCCTCCCCCTCCACCTCTCCCGTCTCCTCTTCCTCCTCCCACTTCCTCTCCTATTCCTCTTCTCCCCCCTTTTTCCATCCTTGCAGGCTGTTGGCGCGTCGGCCTCTGAATCCCCACCTTCTGCTGCCTCGCATAAAACGTCACCACATCGTTACTGACCTCCACCCTCTCCTCCTCCTCCTCCTCCTCCTCCCCCCCTTTCTCTCCCTCATCCTCCTTGGCTTCACCCTTCCACAGCGGCACCTCATTCGTGTCTGAGGCTTCTACGGTGCTCTGTGCCCCATTTCCTGTCACTGTCGCTGCTGCTGCTGCTGCTGCTGCTACCGTTGCTGCTGTTGCTGCTGCTGCTGCTAGCCTCGTCTTTCCATCCTTCTTCTCCACTACCATCAATTCCTCACTGCCGCTCGACTCATCGCTACTCTCGATCGACTGCCGTCGGACACGTTTTCTTTTTCTCAGCATGCTGCTGCTGCTGCTACGACCAGTTGCTGCTGCAACAGAAGGCTCCACGTTGGTGTCTTTGTCTGCGTTCTCCTTCCCCTTACCCTGATTGGCCCCATCATAAGTAATGTCGCCTCTAGCAGCGGACTTTCTACTTTTGCCGCCAGCCCCCTTTCTCCACCCTAACGCATCATCGTTATCGCTCACGTCACAATCGCCCCTCTCCTCTATCCCTTCCTCCTCCTCCTCCTCCTTCTCCTTCTCGTCGTCGTCCTCCACCTCTTTTACTAAATTAAACTCCGGCAAAGACTTGGCAACGGCTATTTTTCGGGTGCCTTTCATTGCTGCTGCTGCTGCTGCTGCTGCTGCTCCGCTTCCTCCTCTTCTCTTATTAGGAGGAGGGGTAGGCGAGAAGAACTTTCCACTATTCTCAACTGCATTGCCGTTTGTATCCACAAGCTGAAGCAGTCGACGGGCCATCCGGCGTTCTGTCTCGCAGATTTCACACTTCTTGAGCAGGAGGGAGTTCGCAAAGGTACAAGCCTCACATCTCCACTTGAGGCCCTGCTGGTTGACCCGCTCGTCCTGCGGGGAGAGGAGACTTTCTGCTTCGCTTCCTACTCCTGCTCCTGCTCCTGCTCCTGCTCTTCCTCCGTTTCCTCCTCCCTCTCCACCTCCTCCTCCTCCACCTCCACCTCTACCTTCTCCTCCTCCTCCTCCTCCTCCTCCCCCTCCCCCTCCCCCTCCCCCGCCCCCCCAATTGTCCCTACCCCCACCCGCCCCCTGGGCCCGAACGCTCGGCCCCCCCCCCCCCTCCCCCCCTCCCCTCTCTCCCC
>Ga0160420_100334_pt1 | contig 23171 bp, 35 predicted proteins | sample CelAP2metagpilot_FD_108197 | JGI IMG/M metagenome (GOLD analysis project Ga0160420, IMG submission 108197) | Phycosphere-associated microbial communities from algal ponds in Kailua-Kona, Hawaii, USA - Cellana AP2-5-5 metagenome pilot | ecosystem: Engineered > Artificial ecosystem > Aquaculture >... | reverse complement strand
GTTCTTCTTCTTTTTCTTCTTCTCTTTCCAAATAGTCAGCGGTGGAAGGTGGTGGCAAGCCAAACGGAGAAAGGGCCAAGCAGTCCATGTACTCTCGCAACGGCTTGGGGGGCTCCATCCGCATCAGCTCCTCCCAGTCCTCCATCATCTTCCCACTCTCCATCATCACGAACGTCCCTTCCGCGGTCCCCGGACCATACTGACCACCGCCCTCCCTTCCTTTCTCGTCTTCTCCCCATTCCCCGTATGGATCAAGAAAGTCTGCGAGCTTGAATTTGATTTTTTCCGCTGATGGTGGTGGTGCCTGCTCCTTCTGTTGGGGGGTGGGCGCGGCTCGTGCTTTTTTTCTGTCCTCTTTACTGCCGCTGCTGGGCTTGCGGGAGGCCTTCACTCTTATGGGGCCGGAGGAGAGGGCCAGGAACATGACTGAGAGTGACACCAGAGCCGGTTGTCTTGGTCGTGACGCGCTGGGAGCCATGCCTGTCAATATTTGTGGAGGGTGGGGGTATTGAAGTCCTTTTGGGAGGGTGATTGGATCGATCTGTCACGGTCGCCGTGAGCGATTGAGAAAGAGAGGTGCCTTGACGCAGGCACGATGACGATGCTTGACCATATCGTATACGTAGGGTAGGTGTGCTGTGAGCTGTGCGAGTTTGCCTGTGGCTTTCAGGCGCATTTGCGATTCCTCGTTCAACCTCCCGGCGCCGCTCGCACCCACCCCTTCCCGCTCCCCCTCACGCGCTCCCATGCACATCACACCACAGCTTGCCACCGGTGCTGGCAATGGCGGCAACTATAAGATACGTCCGTCATCCCTGCCTCGTTCCCCTGCTTGTCCTCCTCAACCTTCTCTTGGCCAGCACACCCTGTGCCTTTTCCTTCATCCCCTCCCTTTCCCACCTAAAGCCGCTTCATTCTTCGCCGCTTTCCTCCTCTCCTCCCCGCGACCGCCGCCAGCACGGCGTCCTCCAAATGCGCACCAAGCCGTCTGGGGAGGAACGCGAGCGTGGCGTTGCCGAAAAAGAGCTCCGGGAAAAGCAAAGCCAAGTGTTGTTATCGCAACGCATTCAGCACATTCGTCGCTTGCGGGCCTCGAGACGCGAGGACATAATGGAAACTGAGTGGTATAATCCCAAAAAACCCAACCCGGATTGGCGGAACGCCGCGGAAGGAAGCAAGGGTAGAGAAGGAGGGGAGGCAGCTGCGATGGAGGAATTGAGTGCCATGTTGGAATTCAAGGCGGAGCGTGGCTCGGGGGGGAGTGTGGTGAATGTCTACGCCAAGGAGGAGGAAGCTGCGAAAGCTCAAGCGCAAAGGATGGGAGGAGGAAATTTCCCAGCAGCGGTAGCGGCAGCGGCGGCAGCGGGTGTGGTTGTGCCGTTGTCCTCTCCACTTCCTTATTCTTCTTCTTCGCCTTCGTCATCAGTGCCAGGAGGGGAGCAGCAGCATCAACAACAGCAGCAGCAAGAGCAACAGCAGCCGGAGGTGTTGATAGGCAAGGCTTTGAAGCGGCACGATTACGCGCCTCTTTCGGCTTGGCGATGCCTCCAGCGGTCTGAAAATGCTAGAGAAGGACAAGTGCAAGTCACGTACAACAGTGTGCGGGTGAGATATATGGAGTGGCAAGGGAGGGATGCAGGGAGGGAGGGGGGTAGAGTGTCGAGAAGGAGGTCATGAGATGCTAGCGCGCTTTGAATGGTGATGGTATATTGTAGCACACGAATGTAGATCATACATACATCTTTGAATAGATACTCTTCATGTCTCCTCCGCCCGCATCTTACCCTTCCTCAATTTGTCTTTCCCTGCATCCCTCCTTCCTTACACCGCCGCACAGGGCACCAGCAAGTACGTCATCGTCCTGGTCGACCCCAGCCAATCCGCACTCACGCTCACAGAAGGACTCAAACGCATGCGGATCATCCCTCCCTCTCTCGCCGCCGTCGTGGGTGTGACAATTCTACCTCCTCAGGACGCGCAGCGCCTGGCCAAAAAAAGCGGGTTGCCACCCTTCTCCTCCCCCTCCTCCTCCTCCTCTCCCTCCTCCTCTCCCTCCCTCCTCAGCGACCCTTCTCATCAATGGATGGATGCCCATGGCATTCCTCGCTTGTCGATGCGTCCGCTTTTCTTGGTGTTGGATGGCGCGAAAGGCACCGTGCTGCTGGTGGTCCGTGACCCTGTTGCGGGGGCGTTGAACGACTTGGTAATGGAGGTAATAGGGGACTGGCGAGGGAGGGGATGAGGAGTAAGGTAGAGCCCACACGATGGCGATGCCTCGAGCTCGTTCAGTCGCTGCTGACACTATTGTACACGTCTTCGATCCCTTAATCCTGGATGGGCCCTAAATTGTAATCAACTAAAGCAAAGAACAAAATGAAAGAAATAATACTTGGGAAAAGAAGAAAAAGGGAAGTGCGTGATGGAAAAAAGAATTGTGTCGAGTACCTTGGGCACACAGAGGAGGATAAGTTAAAAGTCCCCTGGTTATTTTTCTGACTCCTCTGATTTGTTAAGGACACCAAAAGTTGAGGCGCTGGAGGGGGAGGGAAGGGTAGTTAAACGTCAGCCTTTTTTATGGGGGTTCTCTTCCAAAATAAGACCCAGATGAACCATCAGTGCACAGCTAAGCACGTGTAGGCGGGTTTCTTTTGTTTAACCAATGGACGTATCACATTACTCTCGTTTTGGCCCTGATATCTCCAGTTTCTCGAAATTTTCATCAATAATAACGGGAAAATATCATGTCGGCCATATTGAGCGACTGCTGAATGCAAATTCCTAGCGCGTTTATCTTGTGCACCTGCCACGCACGTAACACTGAAGTGTCTTTATTGAAATCACGTCAGAATTGCTACCTTTCTCGTCACATTTCTTTCAATGTCCTCAACGCACAGGCAAAGACCATCATAAAGCATTTCGACAGATCTTGATCCTTCGACTGCGTCGCCATACCTCTTCCACACTCCGATCCCCTCCTAGCCATCATGGCATACCCCGGCGCCAAGTACCGGAGGCAACAGCAGCAGCGGGGGCAGCATGAGTCTGGGCCAGTGCCCTTGCCCATTCCCGTGGCGGCTGTCGTGCCCCAGCAGCAGTCTCATCCTTCCGGATTTGCGCCGACGTATGTCGCACCGCCTCGCCGCCCTCCTGCCTACTACCAACAGCAGTCACAGCCTGTCATGGCCACTGCTTACGCCGTCCCTGTTGGTGGTGCGTCCAGTCCAGTCGGTGCTCCCTATGCACCTGTCGTAAATGCCCCTACATCGAGCGCACCCGACTTCGCACCTAGCGCGCCTCCTCCTCCTCCTCCTCCTCCTCCTCCTCCTCCTCAATATCAGCAAATTCAGAGCGCCTCCAGCAATGTGTACACACCCATTGGTGGTGTTAATGTCGCTAATGGTCGTGTTGGCACGATTCCTTCTCGTCCTCCCCAGCATCAGCAGCAGTATCAGCGGTACCCCTCTCCCTCCTCGCCCTCCTCTTCCTCTTCCGCTTCCTCCTCCACATACCGGGTCCCCCACCAAGAACCACCGCAACAACCGCCCCTCTCTTCCTACCCCTCCTCTTCCTCCCTCCCTCAAGGAAGCACGTATCAAAGCCCTGGGAACCTCCATGGCGCTCTACCCTTCACCTCTACCTGTGCTGGTCGAAAAAAAGCGTTATTTGTCGGGATTACGTATCGCGGGACGCGCGCCGAGCTGAGGGGTTGTGTGAATGACGTAAAGAACTTGCATTCCTTTATAAAACGGTTTTATGGATTCCAGAATGAGGAGATGCGGGTGTTGACGGACGATTCAAGCTTTAGTGAAGGGAGTCCGACGAGGCATAATATCTTGAGTGGCATGCGATGGCTGGTGGCGGGGGCTCAGCCGGGTGATAGGTAGGCGGGAGAGGGGAAAGGAGGGAGGAAGAGAGGGACGGCGAGGGAGGGCTTAGATGAGTATTGATGCACAGATAAAGGGATTCTTAAAATACTCACTCACACACTCCCTCCCGCTCCTTCCCCCTCTCGCTCGCCTCCTCCATACAAGCCTCTTCTTCCATTTCTCGGGCCACGGAGGGTCGGTCCGGGATTTAAACGGCGACGAGGCCGACGGGATGGACGAGACGATCCTTCCCATTGACCATGATCGGGCGGGACAGATCATAGACGATGAAATCCACGACGTCATGGTGCGGCCCCTCCAAAAAGGAGTGCGCTTGACGGCCATCTTCGACTCCTGTCACAGGTACGTGTCTCTTCCTCCCTCACTTCCCTCCCTCCCTCCCTCCTTCCCGCCTTCCCGCTCTCGGATTGTCTTCCTTCGATCCTTTCTTCGTTGTCGTTATCCGCCGTTGGATTTTTTTTCCTGAGTTCGCAAGGACTTCAATTCCTCCCTCCCTCCCTCCCTGCCTTCATCCACCCATTCCTCCCTCCCTGCTTCCTTCCTTCCTGCAGTGGCTCAGTGATGGATTTGCCCTTCTCCTACAAAGTCGATGGCTCCCTGCAAATTATTCAAGTTGACAACACCGCCGTGGTAAGCAATGGGGGAGGGAGGGGGGGCGGGCAGGGATGTGCAGCTGTACGATTGTCAAGTGCGTGGTCTTGTTTTCTCACCCTTCATCCACACGTGATGAGATCCTTCCGCAGGCTCCGATGCTCCCATCAGTCCTCTTGCCTGATCTTACCCCTCTCTCTTCCTGCCTTGCTCGTAGCACTGACTCTCCCTGCCTGTCTGATCCTCCCCCCCTTCCATGGATCGTAGTATACCCTCCCCGTCTAATCCTTCCCCCCTCCTTCTCTATCGTAGTACTGACTCTCCCTGCCTGTCTGATCCTCCCCTCCTCCTCCTTCGCCTCCTTTAGGTCGTGAACGGCCTCGCCAACGTGGGCCTCCACCTCCTGACAGGCAACAAGACGGCCGCGCTCTTTTCGGGGTTGGAGGCCGTGGGAAAATTGATCATGGGACCCAAGAATGACGAGGCGGCCCGTCGACGGACAGAGCAGAATAATCAGAGCGAGGCCGACGTGATCCAATTCGGGGGTTGTCGGGATGATCAGACCAGTGCCGACGCCCATATCGACGGGCAGGCGAGTGGGGCCATGTCGTGGGCGTTTATTAAGGCCTTGAGCCAGAGTCCGCACCAGCAATACGCGGAATTACTGAAGAATATGAGACAATTGTTGAAGTATAGGTATACCCAGATTCCCCAGATTTCGACCAGCCATAAGGTTGATTTGTTTACGCCCTTCAATATGTAATTCGACGAGGGGCGGGAGGGAGGGAAGGAGGGGAGGGGAATCGAGGTTTCTTGCAGGAGGAGGGGCGTTGCAGCGTGGGTGGCGTAGCGTACATAAGGTCCGTAGATTGACAGGGGTTGAATAAAGGAGACGAATACATGAGTGGTATGCATTCGTACGTGTAGTAAAGAACATTGAGAAACTTGTGTTAGTGTGTCCTTGTCCTAGCGTTCTGAAGGGGAAATCATAGAGTAGGGGCGGAGAAATGATGTTGATAATTGCATGTGCACAAAAGAGAGGGGTAGAAAAAGAAAATTACAGAAATGGGGATATACTCATGTCTGCTAGATACTAACGTCTCTTTGCAAGTATTTTTAGAGGGAGGGCGATTTCGACTGCTGCTCCGTATACTGAGTTTTCTCTTGCTCTGTGCGTTGTGTTATTGTTTGCTTTCTCATCACCTCTCCTGCGCCCCAACCATCTATCTGCCTCTGCTACCAACGTAGATTGCGTGTTTTATTCCCTATTCATCTCATCTCTCCTTGTTGTCTCTGCGCCCCAGTGGCTCACTTTCGATTTCTGTTTCCTCCTCTCCCTCACACTCCCTCACTCACTCAACGTGTGGAGGGTTATGGCGGGAAACAGCGAGTACCGGTCCTTTGCCTCAGGCAAGCAAGTCAAAGGGCAATTATGCTCCACCGACACATTAAAGTCATTCCACAGGCCTTGCACAATTTCGCTCGACTGAGCTTCCTTTACCTTCTCCAAAGATGTCCATTCCGCAATCTCCACCAAATGTCCCTCCTTCTCTCCGCGCATGTGCATCACTGGCCGCTCTGTCGTATACCCCGCCTTGTACAGCGCCACGTCGTGCTTCTTCAGCTGGGCAACCAGGTCGTTCAATTTTCCAGTGTGAGGTTTGACCGCAACAATCTTGGCCATAGCCCCCGTGGTCTGTAGAACCCCAGGAATGAGGACATGGAAATGCGCGTAAGGCTCGTTGCTCTCCCCCAAGGACGCCAGCGGCACCATTGTTGCAATATCCAATAAATTTTTCCATGTTTTGTGCAGCTCACTTCGACGGTGAGCTTCTTCAATGGATTCTTTATCTTTCCATTCAAAGACTTTCAAGACCCTTCCGGCGCGGCTGCGGAGGAACAAAGGCTCTTGGTTGGGTGCCGTCAAGCCAGCCGCGTGCAACGCATCCCAGTGCTCTTTCAGTCGAACTTCCAGATCCTGCTCATGACCAGGATGCGGCATAAATGTCTTAATGCAGAAAATTGCGGGCTCGGGTGTCAAGGTGGCGGGGCGCTCCGCTATTTTTTGCACGGACGGCTGCTGCATCTTTGGCTGGTTGGGCAGGGTGGAGAGGGCTTGTGTTGTTGTCTGAGTGGTTATTTGGGAAGGGGTTAGGAGTTAGTTTCTGGTGCATGAAAGCAGGATGAGATTGCTACGCTATTTCTTAGGCCAAAGACTAAAATTAAGCGCAGGTGTATCCAAGCAGTAGGTGAAAGCAAGTTCGGGTGGCAACCTGGCACTACAGCAAATTGAGCGACGCCAGCATGAATACAAAACTATTCACTACTCTTTTGTACTTTCTAGCTTCAGTACTGGCACTTGAATATGCAGTCTCAGGAAAAAGAAACAAAAAGCGAAAGCAAAACACGAGGGTATTGCACGTTCCCACCATGGGCCAAACAAAAAATAAATTAATTAATCCCGCCTTCAGCGAACGGAAGGTGCATCGCTTCAGAGGCACCACGCCACGCACCCGGCGCGTGCCTATGAAAGCATATTCTCGCCGCCTACACATCCTTCCACCATACACCATAATATGTGTTTCCTTCTCCTCCTCCTTATCCCTCCTTCTAGATGCTGCGGGGTACAGACCCACCACCTGCCCCGTCGCCTCCCCTCTCTCAACGCACCTGCCAAATCATTGCCGACGCATTCAATAGCATCATACGCGGTAATAAGGGCTATGGCGGTGGTGTCCTGAGAATAGATTCACTCACGCGTGGGCTTTTGTATGAAGGAGCATGGGGCAAGGTACGCGGATGGGTTTTGGATTGTATGCGCCGGGACGCAGCCCTGTTCCTCTCCATTATGAAAGTTGTGGTTTTGGTATTTATTTATGCTTACTATATATATAATACATATATATATATGTGTGTGTGTGTATGCAGTCGTGCCAGTCCTCTTTGTCCCTTCCCCTTCTTGCTTGCCTTGTCTCGTCCCCCCTCCCTCCCTCGATCCCTCGCATCTTACCATCCACCTTTTTTTCCGCACTAGACACAACATGTCAGCGATGAGTTCAACAGCATTGTTATGACACATGCCTGTCGCTTCGACGTGGCTAGCATCACTAAGACTTTCACAGCCACTCTCCTTCTCCTCCTCCTCTCCCGCGGCACCCCCCCGTTCCTTGCCGGCAAGCCCAACAGCACCAATACCCCTATCGGTAACAACAGAAGCAGCGTGAATATTGGCATCCCCCCCTCCTACTATAGTTCTTCCTCCCCGCCCTCGTTTGCCCCCTTGCATTCCCTTGGGCTCGATACCATCCTTGCCGATGCCTTTGCCTCCCCATCCTTCCTCCCCTCCCTCCTCGCTCCGCCCCACTGGCACAATGCCACCCTCCGCCAGCTGCTTTCGCACACCTCAGGCATCGCCGATTACTGGTCTGAACCTTCATTCATTCAAGCATTCATTGATTCCCCTCAGCGGCTCTGGACACCCATAGAAATCTTGACTTACGCTCGCCAACAACCGCCCCTCCCCCCCGCCCCCCTGGCCTCCGCCTGTCTGTTTCCTTACCACTACAGCGATACTAATTACGTCTTGCTGGGCCTTCTGATCGAGGATTGGGAAAGCAAGGCATTGCATGAGGTGATGAATGAGATCCTGTGGCAGCCCTCGGGGATGACGGACACCTACTTTCCTTACCTTCAACCCAGCCCTCCCCCACTTCCTCCCTCTCCTCCTCCTCCTCCAATCTCTATGGCTGCTGAGGATGTACCTGCTGCGGCAGCTGCAACTACAACTACTAGGTATGAGGAGGTGCATGCAATACAAGAATCAAAGCTGTCACATCGGTACGAGGGACACGAGGACTTGACAGGCGTACCGAGACAGTCAGCTGATTGGGCGGGAGGAGGCATGGTATCCTCCACTGAGGATTTGAGCAATTTTGTCAAAAACATGCTGTTGCAAGGAGGGAGGGGGGGGGGGGGCACGTTGTTGGAGGCGATGGTATTGGAGACGCATTTGACGGGGGAGGAGGGGTTGAGGTACGGGCTTGGGTTGTTTGTGATGGAGTTGGTCGAGGGGGAGGATGGGGTGGGAGGGAGGGTGTGGGGTCACGATGGGTGGGGGCATGCGTTTATGTATGTGTATGAGCCGCCGGTCATGAAGGAAGGTGAGGGAGAGGAGGGGGAAGTGCTAGTGATGGCGGGGACTGTAAATCAGCAGGACATGCGGGCAGACCCATGGGATGCGATAATGGTGGCATTGAGGGCTGTTGTGAAGGACGGGAAGTAGGGAGGAGGAGGAGGTGGAGCAGGGAGAGGAGCTGTCGGAAAGGGAGGAAAGGGAGGACGAGGAGGAGCAGGATGAGTAACCCTAACAGAGAGTAAGTAGGCCACGTTCTTGTAACGATATGAAGTGAATATAAAAGAATAAAACTGAGTGTCTTGGGCGTCCAGGAATGGAAATGAATGACAAGTAAATTAGACAAAAATAAAAAAAGAAAAACATGCTTTCATACACTACACTAAATTCTAGGCTTCTGTCTCTTTAAACCAGGAGTGCATAGAATACGTGCCTCTACTCGGGAAGGAGATCATGCTTAGGGAATAATGTTGAATTTTGCGCAAACCAAGCTGTTGCCATTGATGACCAAGCTTGTTTCCAATGAAGTAGTAGCTGCTTATAGCATTGGCGCAAACTTTTGCCAAAACGCTTGTGAACGCAAAAAGTGTCTCACATCCATCTCGACTCGACTCAATTCAACTCAAGTGGTGCGTTTTGCACTTTTTGGCACGAATCCTAACCAGCGTAGTCTTCCCACACTAGTCTTGTGTCTTTGTCTAAGGTGTTACCTCTGAAACGTTGCTGTGTGCGATTTCATCGCCTTGTTGACCGCTAGAAGGCACTTTAAAATCACGTCGGAGCGTAAGACTGCTGCTTCGTTTGTGACGTCGCCTCTCCTCCCTCCGGGACAGTCCTTAGTCCAACCCTTCCACCTCGAATCATTATGCCAATAGAGAAAACCCAAAATAATTCCCGCCTTTTTAGTAAACATTATTAAATATGTCCAAGCATGCCAAATTGGCTCGCGATCATGAGCTGGTCTGTGACAAGGCGGAGGAAGCGTGTGTAAATCTCCCACTCAACTCTCACATCACCTCATCCTTTCCCTCCACACAACACCTCCAAACACACAGCCCCCCCGGTGCAGATGGGTAATGCCTGCATACGTAACGCGGCCAGACACGTGAGCAGCAACGTAGAGCTGCCACCGCCGTCATCGAACCAACCGTGTTCCACCCAATCAGCTTCACAACCAGCCCTTGACCCCCCCTCCAACCTCCCCCTCCACGCCCTCCTCCTTGAGGCCACCCACCGGCTCTGCGCCTATCAAAACGAAGTCACGCAAGAATATGTTCTACTACCCATAGGCACCGACGCCATTGCCGCCCTCGGAGAGGACTGGTTGTGTCTCTCTATCTCCTCTGCTACACAGAACGCTATGCTCGACCGTGTCGCCCGCCTCCTCTCTTCATCAAGCAGCCAGAATGCTGCGTCCCCTTTCTCCGCTCCCCACACCGTACCCTTGACGTCGCTTGCCTCACTTCAGCACCAGCAACAACAACTTCCACCACAACCACCGCTGCAGCGTGGGCTTCGTTGCCGCGTGTGTGAGCGTGAAGTCCCGACGAAGGCCCTGTTGCACGAGCACCTCGCCACCTGCCTCTTGGTGGCCGATGCACGCGAGCAAACCCGTCGGTCGGATGAGGGATTAAAGACGCTAATGGTGGAGCTGAGGCAGTTAATGGAGGAGCAGATGAGCGTGATGCTGCGCACGGGTAAGGCGGAAGGGAGGGAGGGAGGGAGGGAGGGAGGGAGGAAGGGCGAAGAAAAGGGGCGACTACCGGATAACATTCAGTCACTGACTCGCTGTCCTCCGCCTCTCTTTCTCATCCTTGCAGCTTTCTTCCGTTTCGAGGCCCAGGCAGTACGTCTGAAGCGACTGTGCGACATTGTCAGGTGCGCGCTCGAGGTGCAAGTAGACAAGGCCGCCTCCCTCTCGGACTTTAGGACGGCGCACGCGGGTTTGAGAGGTACGGAGGGAGGGAGGGAGGATGAGGTAGGGCGGATGAGGGAGTGATAGAGGAAGAAAAGGAGGACAGGAGGGAGGAAGGGATGGAGAGATGGAGGGAGGGAATGGCAAGTAAAGTCTCTCCATCCAAGAGTGGTTGACAAGTGACTCTTTTTAATCTCTCCTTCACATTTGCCATGGTTGTTCCAACGACAGAGCTGGTAGAGGCCGTGGAGGAGGACCGGCGTAAACGCAAGGAAGGGGAAGCAGCAACGGAGGGCGGGAGGGAGGGTGGCGCGGGGAAGCGGGAAGAAAAAGAGGACGAGCGGGCACTACGGTCGTTGTTGCGGCGGGCCTGTCCACTGATTCGAAGAAAGGGAAAGATTTTGCACGAGCTACAAGTAAGGAGGGAGGGGGGCTAGGGACGGAGGGAGGGATGGAGGGAGGGACGGAGGGAGGGACGGAGGGAGGAACGGAGGGAGGGAGGGGGGGAGGGAAATTTTGACTTGGACGAATGTTTCATGTATTTCGGCCGACCAGCTTTTTCACGGTCTCCTTTTCCTTTCTCCTTCGTCCTTTCCTTCCACTCTCTTTTCAGGAAAAGCGCGCGAACGTCTCCCATTCCGGCCTCGTCCGCATCACGGACTTCGCCTTTTTGCGGCCCATATGCCAGGGGGCATTTTCGCACGTCTACCTCGCGCGTAAAATAGAGACTGGCACACTGTACGCTGTGAAGGTACGCCTTTCATCATTTCCCTCCCTTTCCTCCTCCCTCCTTATATTTTCTTCTTTGTCCACACCCTTCCATCTCCCTTCCCCCTCCCCATTCATATCCCCCTCCCGCCCGCCTGCCCTCCTCCCCTTTGGCAGGTGATGGATAAGGCCGCACTCCACAGCATGGAAATGGGAGCCCGCGTCCGACAAGAACGACAAATTATGGCGCTATTGAAGAAGCAGAGCCCCTTCGTCGTCCGCCTCTTCTTCTCCTTCCACACCATGCACCACCTCTTCTTGGTGATGGAATATGTACCTGGAAGCGATTGTGCGGCCATGCTCAGGACGTACGGGCCTCTCCCCGAAGGTGAGGGAGGGAGGGAGGGAGGGAGAGCGCGGGAGGGAGGGACCGAGGAAGGGAGGGATGGACCGAGGGAGGGAGGGACCGAGGAAGGGTGATGAGGAGCAACTACAATTCCGTCATCTCATTTTCGCTCCTTTGTAAATATTTTTGGTTTTTACTTTGAGAATTTTGGATGTGTTCATTCATGCATTCAGTAACGGTATAATGGCATATTTCTTATTTTGACTCATTTGTAATGCAAACACATACACGCGTAGCGGTGGCTCGGCACTACCTGGCCGAGACGGTCCTAGCCATCGAGTTCCTGCACCAGCACGGTATCATCCACCGAGACGTCAAGGTACGCTCCCTCCCTCCCTCACTCCCTCCCTCCCTCGCTCCCTCCCTCCCTCCATTTCTATATCTCCTACCATCTCCACCTCCCTCCTTCCCTCCTTTCCTCTCCATCCTCCCTCGCCCCCTCAACAACAGCCTCAAAATGTCCTTGTTACTACGGAGGGCCACGTCAAGCTCATCGACTTCGGCCTCTCCTGCAAGTCGACTCGAAGCCAGGTGCCCTCCCTCCCTCCCTCCCTCCCTCCCTCCCTCCCTTACGCCTTTCCTCAATCAACCTCTTCTATCCCTCCTCCCTCTTTCAAAGGTCCTGGGTTCCTCCACCTCCCTCCTTTCCACTACCGGAGGCTCTTCTACTGCCATTTCTCGCGTCTCCGCCTCAGGTGCTGCCTCGTCCTTGAACAGCAGCGGTGGAGAAGGTGCGCCCTCCCTCCCTCCCTTCCTCCCTCCCTCCTTCCGTCTGTTCCTGACTCTCCCCCTTTTTTCTTCTTTTTCATTTCCTCCTCTGATTTTTGATAGGGACGAGCTTTCGATCTAGTCTGACTTTTCGCCCCGTCCGATGTCGAGACAAACGATATTCTCCCGTAGGCACCCATCAGGTAAGGAGGGAGGGAGGGACGGTGGGAGGGACGGAGGGAGGGAAGGACGTGCACAGGCGCGCAGGCGTATGGGATCTGTTTAGGACTGAAGTTATAGCTGACCGGCCTCTCTCTTTCCTCTTTCCCCCCCCTTCCTCCACCCCTCCCTCCCTCAGTACCTCGCCCCTGAAATTATTCTCGCCGTTGGCCATGACGAGCGCGTCGATTGGTGGTCTCTTGGTGTCCTGCTCTTTGAATTTATAACGGGCCGGACGCCGTTTGCAGACCCATCGCAAGACCAGCTTTTTGAGAATATCGTGGCGGGGGAGATACGGTATGTTGCTCCCGTCCGTCCCTCCCTCCTGCTCTCCCTCCCTCCCTCCCTCCCTCCCTCGTGCCCTCCGCCTCTTTCAAACCATGTTGTTTCCTCCTCTTTGTCAGTGGCCCAAATATTCAAGACACTTCCTGACGCAATTCCTCGCTCCCTCCCTCCCTCCCTCCCCCCCTCCTCTCCCACCCCTCACAACCCACAAACAGCTGGCCGTCTGAGCACGACGACCTCTCCCCCTCCCTCCCTCCCCGCCCCCCCTCCTCCCCCCCTCCCTCCCCCTCCGCCAAGGCCATCGTGCGCGCCCTTCTGTGCTACCGGCCCCCTGACAGGCTGGGAGCAGGAGGCGCAGGCGAGATTAAACTACACCCTTTCTTCGGCCCTATCTCGGACTGGGGCTCTCTTTACACGACACCCTCTCCTTTCATCCCTACGGCGTGTTTTCCCCCGCCGGTGGAGGAGGGGGTGGGGGGAGGGGGGGAGGAAGGAAGGGAGGGAGGGAGGGGTGGAAGCATTGACCTGACGGCGGCTGGAGTGATGGGGGCGGAGGCGGGATTGTTTTTAATGGAGGGGGAGGGAGGAGGAGAGAGGGAGGGAGGGTGGGGGAAACGCGGGAGAGATCGACGGAGGCCCGCAGCGGATCAATTTGAGTCGTTTGCGTCCGACATGGAGGAGGGAGGGAGGGAGGGAGAAGGGGGTGACAGTGTGTCGCTCTTGTCCTTGTCGTGTCGATTTAGTGACTTTTCGTACTGTGATTTGGAGTCGAGTCAAACCTTGAACGATGTGGCGATCATGGAGAGGGCGGCCGCGGCTGCTGCGGCAGTGGGGGACAAGGGAGGGAGGGAAGAGGGCGGGGGGATGGTGAATGGGAGCGTGGGTTGTGACGTCGAGCTGAGTCAAACCTTGAACGACATGGTGAGTGTGCAGGGGCCGGCCGTGGCTGCTACAACTTTGGAGAAGGAGGAGGAGGAGGGTGAGAAGAAGGGAGGGGGAAAGGCGAATCTTTCGACTGTAGCAGGATAGAATAAGCAAGCTGTAGGCCGTAGGGGAGGAATCGAAAGAGGGGGAGCAGGACAACGAAAGATGAAAATAGAATGCGAGCAAGGCTGTGCACTAACTCCACAGGACACGCAAAATAGGTAAACCGCATAATTAATCCTTTGACATAAAGAAAGACAAGCTATCTCCTCTTCTCCTTCTCCTTGTTTAATTTTTTCTTTTATATCCTCTTCATCATTTTCACTCACCTGCTTACGTTCTCTCTCCACTTCTCTTCGACACGTACCATTTCATCCCCCACAAAAATAACCCCATCCCCACTCCAACCACGCCCCTCTTCCCTCGCTCCCTCCACCGGTACCTCCTGTCCGCCTCCCCTACCTTTCGTACCACGTCCATCACCACACCTTTATTACCGGCCACCACCCTGCCCTTCCCTATCTTCATCTCCCAAGCCTCTCCGCCCAAGCCTACAACGACCCCCCCCGCCTCCTCTACGAGTATTTTCCCGGCGGCCACATCCCACACACCTCCATAACCATCTTCCAAATACACGTCAACCTTACCCGCGGCCACCATGGCAAGATTCACACAGGCCGAGCCCGACATCCGCAGACCCTGCAATGGTCCGGGCTCTCCCCTCGTCATTAGGTAATGGAGGCGTGCGAAGGACAGATGGGAGAAACGCCAGTCACGGGACGACCCTATATTGTTAACGAGCAAAGCATCATGTATACCCGTGGCCCTGCCCACGCAGAGGGGGGTATCATTACAGCGTGTGCCTCCTCCCCCTCGCCACGCAGTGTACATCTCGTTCAGGTAGGGGATGAAGACCACGCCGACGACGATAGTTTGGTGGACGCTGAGGGCAATGGCGACTGCGACAAGTGGGTGGCCATGGACAAAGTTGGTTGTGCCTGTTAGAGAGGTAGGAGTGAGACGAGAGGATAATAAAAAGTGAGTTAATGGAAAGTGTGATTTCGGAGGGGCGGGAGAAGGGGAGGAAGTGGGGTTTGAAAATGAGTGCATCAAGTGTACCATCGATGGGATCGCAGATCCAGGTGGGAGCTGCTTCACCAGGGGAGCCGAAAGGAGGAGGGGAGGAGGCGGAGGATGGGCCGGAGAGATAGGTAGACTCTTCCCCAACAAAATGATGCGTAGGATACTTGGTCCGAAGAGCTTGGAAAATGCCTTCTTCGCATTGTCGATCGACTTCTGTGACCAGATCCACACCGCCCTTGCTCTCGATAACAAGGCGAGGGTTCGTCTGACGCTCACGTAGGGAGGCCATGATGAGCTCGCCTGCAGCACGTGCCGCTTTTTCGGCGCTTCGGCAGTAGGCTTCGAGTTCTTCGGGGGGCGGAGGGGGCGGAGGGGTGGGAACATCGTTTGATAGTGGCATGGCTGCTGCTGTGAATGGGGGAATGGGGGAGAAATTTCGAATAGGTGCAGGTCAGCTTAGAGATAAATTGAGACCATGCCCATCATCATAAATCACAAACAGCATCATTAAGAGCATCCACGCGTGCTATATTTTTTTGTTTACAGGCGCGTCTTTATCTTGTAACGGGTTTGGACCTGCTCGTGACAGGGGGAAGGGGCGTCAAAGCGAGACACCGCGCAACCAACCAGGAGAAGTTGGCAACATAGCATGTGCTACTGCACTCTAAGTTTTCTAAAAAGGCGTTCGTTGAGCTGGTCATTCGTTATTGTCTATGGTTGGGTTCGTTTAGGGAGAGTGAAATGAACGGGCTTGCATTGCTTGCTTTTGCGACAGGGGGTTAAAGCGCTCGCCAACGCCGATCTGTGAGGTAGACGAGGCGTGCGCGTACTTTCCTTTGGACAGCGCTTCAGAGTATGTGAAGCACTATAGCTTTTCACGCTCAAGTATAAGTTGTGCATAGTTTGTGGGTTCTCTGATGCCGTCCCATTTTTACCTCCCCGTATCCGTGCTTGGGTGGCCGTTGTTGAAAGCCCAACACTTGACTGCTGTAATTTCTGTTGCGTGGGGGAGCGTGGCGTCAAGAAAGGGAAGCATACGTCAAAGAGCGTTCGACGGCATCGTGTGAGTTAAAAGAGGAGCCGCCGCGGGCTGGTTAAGGGCCCTTACACAGAGATGGATGGCATTCGCAAGAGGTGGTGTCAAGTGGCAAGTTGCTGGCGCCAAAGAAGCAAGCAACCAGGGGGCGTCACCACATTTGCCTGGCATGTGAATCTGAGCGTGTCTTTGAGTATAGCACGCCGTACAGCGTGGCTTCCGACGCAACGGGACAGCTAGTATCATACTCTCCTAGCCATCCCTGGCGCTCGGGTCCCAACTTTCACACAAACACACAAACACACGCGTACACACACAGATCCTCCTTCTACCTCTCCAAGCAACCATGAGCAAAACTACCCCGGCTTTTTTCAAGGACTTTAACAAGCCAGCTGACAGTAAGTTCATGGTGAACAGATGGAGAATGGGATGGATGTGTGCGTGGGAGAGTGAGAGGGGACAGGGGAAGGCATTTTGATCGACATGTTTTGATCGACATGAGCAGCACCAGCAGCATCACCATGACATGGTAGGAGCAGCAGGGCTGCATGCGGCAGTGATGGCACAGTGGCAAAGGTCTCTCACACTATTTTCACATCTTTCGCGTCCCCTTTTCACAGCCATCCTCAACGATGACTACTCCCTCAAGCGCACGCTCAAGGTCAAGCACGTCACCCCTGACGGCGTGGTACGTACCTCTAGGATTGGAGGCCGGTCCTCCCTGCTTCCCTCCCTCCCCTCTTTGTCTTTGCTTCCTTCGTGCTTTATGGTTTTTCCACGCATCTCCTGCATGACGTCCGCACGGGTTCACGCAGTAAATGAATAGCATGCATATCAAACACTCCATTTCTGTCGTCTTACTCCACCCATCCCCCCCTCCCATTTCCTTCCCTTCTCCTTGTCTCATGAAGACCATCACCACCGAGAACGAGCTGGCCGGAAAGGACGGGAAGTACGACCTGAAGGCTAAGATTTCGGGGAAGTATAAGCACGGTGCCACCGGCTTTTCGGTGGACAAGCTACAGCTTAAGGAGACGGGCGGCATGTAAGGAGGGAGAGAGGGAGAGAGGGAGAAAGGGAGAGAAAGAGAGTGGACTCTATGGTTTGTATAAAGAAATTATGATTTGGGGCTGGACGCCTGATGATCACACATGAGATAATTGTTCTTCTCTTTGACGTACCTCCTTTCTTCCCTCCCTCCCTCCCTCCCTCCCTCACAGAGTGGGTGAGTTCGCCCTGGCAGGCGTGGCCCCCGGTCTGACCTTCACCTTTAAGGGGGAAGAGAAGCCCACAGGTGAGCTTGGCCTCGAATACACGGGCGCGCGGTTTGCGGTCAAGAGCGAGGTGAGGAAAAGAGGGAGGGAGGGAGGGAGGAAAAGAGGGGAAGTGCGAGGGTACGTCAGGTTGCGGCATGGTGATGTGGTGCCAACTGACCATTTCCTTCCTCCCTTTCTTCCTCCCTCCCTTCCTCCCTCCCTCCCCCCTTCCCTTTATTTCAGGTGGACCTGGTCCAATTGAGTAAGCTCAAGGCCTCGGCGGTGCTGGCGCACGAGGGCGGCAAGGTACGACCTTTTCCTCCCTCCCTCCCTCCCTCCCTCTCTTCCCCTCCATCACCCTCTTACCTACCCCCTCCCTCCCTCCCTCTTTAGGTGGGTGGTGATGTGGAGGTGGCCCTGCCGGACGGGAAGAGCGATCTCGGTCTCAACCGTTGGTCGGTGGGAAGTGCCTATGGCACCTCCACCTCCTTCGCCTCCATTGTCGCCGCCAGCGGTACGTTTCCTCCCTCCCTCCCTCCCTCCCTCCCTTTGATTTATCGCACATGGTTTGGCCTGAGAGGGCAGGCTTCCAGAGATGTGGTGACAGAGGTGGTGGAGGTGCTGCTGCTGCTGCTGCTGCTCCCTATCAGCAAGGCTCACCCCTCCCTCCCTCCCTCCCTCCCTCCCTCCTTCCCATCCACAGGCAAGACCGGGATGGACTATTCGATCTACGGTGTGGTGAAGACCAGCCCCCCCCTCTCCGTGGCCGGCAAGCTCACCTACCCCTCGGGCGGTACGTCAGGCGGGAAGGAGGGGGGGAGGGGAAAGAGACGAGGAGGAAGGGAGCGATCGACAGATAGAAAGACATTCAACGAACTTCCTCCCTCCTTCCCTCCCTCCATCCCTCCCTCCCCCCTTTCTATCCTCCCCCCCTCCCTCAATTCCTTCTTTCTTCCCTCCCTCGCTGCAGGCAACTACGGCGTTACTCTAGGTGGGATTTACAAGTGCTCAGCCACCTCCACCCTCAAGGGCAAGATCAACATGAGCGGTCTCCTGTCGACCTCAATCATCCACGTAAGGAGAGAGGGGAAGGGGTGGGAGGGTGAGAAGAATGGAATGGGATTGGATGAAGGACGGTAGCCCCCGAAAGCAACAAACCAGCAATAGCACATGAACGCACGCCCCTCAACCCGCCTTCCCTCCCTCCCTTCCTCCCTCCCTCAGAACGTCCACCCCAAGGTGCAAGTAACGGCCACGGCCGAAGGCTCCCTCAAGACCATGCAGGACTACAGGATGGGCTTCGGGGCCACGCTCGGGTAGTTAGGTTGATGTAGGGAAGGAGGGACGGAGGAGAGGGGGTAGGGAAGGACGGAGGGATGGAGGGAGGGGGCAGCACAAGAATGGCTCGTACCTTCTCCTCTTTTCCCTACTCTCTCCTCCTTCTTAATGCTGGAGGTGGGTGGGAGGGTAATGTGAACGAAGGAAGGAGGAAAGCTCATATTTATTGCCCTTGCTTTTCGGTTCAATCACTATTATAGAGAGATGAATATGGGAAAAAAGCGATCCCTAAAAAAAACAGAAAAACACCAAAAAAAAATCGAAAGGGATGCGATGTTGGGAAAGAAAGAAAGGCTTTGTTATTCTTAATTCTTGGACCATACCCGGATGATGATGGCACGAAAGCCACATACATATTATCCACCTCCACTTGCAGTGGAGGACGGGAGGGAGGGAGGACGACGGTATGTCAGGTCGTTAAGGTTTTATGGAAGCACTTGTGGCGGTCATGGGAGTGAGTGTTAGCATTGTGGCAGGCACAAGCCAGAGAAGACGAAGAGGGAAAGGAGAAGTAAGGATAAAGAAGAAAGTTTCTCGGGAAAAGTGGGAGAGAGAGGTTTTCGTGAAGCATAATCAGGAGGAGCATAAGGATGAGGAGGAGAAAAAGGAAGAGGAGGAGTAGATGGGGAAAAAAGATGAGGAGATAAACGCAGCAAAGAAAATAAGAAACGAAAACAACGAAGACAAGAAATCAACTTTTTGGATCGATTTGCGTAAATCGTGAAGATTACGATTCTCAGCACTCCCTCGCTTGCAACAACACCGTACCCATGTGCAAGGTTAGTCATGCACACTCATTCCTTCTCTTCTTCTATCTCGACTTCGTTGTTTTTCCTCGCCTTGCTTTTTCCCCCTTAATCCTTTCACTATTCCTTTGTTCCTCGCCTTTTTAAAAGCACTTACGGCGGGTCATAATCCTTGTAATCTCCTCGCCTCGTCAAAAACACATACGGCGGGTCATAATCCTTGTAATCTCAGCCTTGTCCACTTGCCTTCTTGCCTCCAATCGTCGTCGTCTCTTAATCATCCTCCCTTCAATGTGTCGGCCCGGTAACAATGCCTGCGAATAAGGTGGATCGCCCCTACGCTGCTGCTGCTCCTCCTGCTGCTGCTGCTGCCATGTTTGCCCTCTTTGCTTCCCTTCTCCATTCATATCTTCGCCCTCTTTGTCTTCATTTTCTTCGTGAGAGGATCACGAGAGTAAGAAACAGGCGGAGGAGGAGGAGGAGGAGGGGTGAGATTCGGGCAGGTAATGATGGGGCACTCCCTTGTGCGCCGCAGCCAGATGTTTGAATCGTCTTCTCGGGTGTCCTAGATCCAAACAAATTTTATCGTGAAATAAAAATAGTGAGTGAGTACAGCACAAGCAGCAGCAGGGGATTGCTATCGGCTTTCTCATACCCCTCACCAAGACACGTACCATCACGAACTCATATCGCAACATGACCACCCGACAACCGTACATGCCTTCCACATGGCTGGGGTCAAAAAGCGATTGTAAGGGGGAAATGAAATGAATAAGGAATAGACACGAGCACCAGTGCCAGACACACGCGTTTCCAGTTCAGCTTGCGTTGGACCGTTGTAATTGAGAGTGTCGCTGAAGCTGGCATGGAGAGCGACGAAGATCACTACTTTGAGATAGCAGCAGCCATCATTCTGCCCCCTTTTATTGTCGCCTTTGACGTTGTCCCAGTGCAAAATGATGCGGCGGCCGCGATGGTCCGCACCCTGTCACCTGCCGCAACAAAACACGGCAACGGAGTGAGAACAGGTCGCAAGACCTTGAGAATGGGAGTATCATTTTTTTCTAGTTGGTGAGCATCGGTCAGGCCGACCCTCAGTGGGGAGTATCGTCAAGGTGGCGTAAGTACAGGCGAGTTGGAGGAAGGGGAGGAGGCCGGACGGAGTCGTTGTAGGGGCGAAGGAGGAGCAGACGCCGCGGGTGCTCGTAACGACCCAGGCATAATAATGCCTCTGTCTTGTAAGGTATATAGTACAGTGGCTTACGGACAGGTGATCAGAGAAAAAGAAGTAACACCGTATATCTCGTGCCAAAATCTCGAGAACGACGCGCAAGAAGGAAAGAAGACCGTTGCGCGAGGCGTTGGCGGTTGCGGAGAGCCGGAAGGATGATGGATAAGACTCGCGGGACGAAAGACGCTGATGGCCAGAAAGCTTTGTCCGCCCGTGTGTCCTGGCACCCCAATGCATGCGGGAGTCGTCCTCTGGATGGATATGCCAAGGGTACATTTTGAGATGGCCTGGAGACAGCCTGATAGACATGATCTTACTCCGTGGAGGGAGGGCAACGACTGGAGGCTAGGAGCGAGCGGGTGGTGGAGAGGGGCGACGAGGCCAAGGCTTCTTCTTTCTCTTTCAAGCCCTTTGGGCGACCTCCTGACACCAAGGATGGCCCTTCATGGCCACAACGCAAGCCTCATATGCCTGCCGGTGGATCGGAGAGAAAGGGGGTACAGTCTTGGCCTGTCGCCCAATTTTTTGGTCATGTATTCGCACCAATCATCACCATCACTCATGCCCCCCTCTTTTCTTCCCTTCCCTACACAAACCACACCCCCACCTCTGTCACACGTAGTCAATCATGACGACCAACATCTCCAAGAAGCGCAAGTTCATTGCGGATGGTGTGTTCTATGCCGAGCTGAACGAGGTAAGTGCGGGGAAGTGCGCGCGTCGAGGAAAGGAAGGGGAGAGCTGAAGCAAGGGTAGTTAATCGAGCGGGAGGCAAAAAGCATGCTGCAACGACCTGGTCTCCTGAACGTGAAGTGCTCACCTTGTCATTATGGCAGGATCAGGACGTATGTGTGGAGGATATTTGTGGTGGGACGAGCTGTGGTGGGAGATTTTGGCAGACGTGGATTGGGAATCGAGGATGGCTTCAAGATGACGGAGCAACACTGTGAAAGCACCCGAGGAGGAAGGATAAAAAGCTGGGAGGGACAGAGGCCTGTTAGAAGCGAAGAGGAGTTGTATCGCGAGCGAAATGTATTATCAGTCCAGACATTCATCTTTTCTGACCCTCCCTTCCTTGGTATTTCCCCATACCATCCCCTCATCCACCCCACAGCTCCTGACCCGCGAGCTGGCCGAGGACGGTTACGCCGGTGTGGAAGTCCGCGTGGTACCCCTGCGCACGGAGATCATTATTCGTGCCACCCGGACGCAAAACGTGCTTGGCGAGAAGGGCCAACGCATTCGCGAGCTGACCACCGTCATCCAAAAGCGATTCAACTTCCCCGACGGTGTGGTGGAGCTTTTCGCCGAGAAGGTGGCTTCGCGTGGATTGTGCGCGCAGGCGCAGGCCGAGTCCCTGAAGTACAAGCTCTTGGGCGGCCTGGCCGTGCGTCGTGCCTGTTATGGTGTCCTCCGCTTCGTGATGGAGCAAGGCGCCAAGGGGGCTGAGGTTGTTGTCTCTGGTAAGCTCCGCGCGCAGCGTGCCAAGAGCATGAAGTTCCAAGACGGGTACATGATCAAGTCCGGGCAGGCCAAGCGGGAGTACGTGGACTACGCCGTGCGACACGTGCTGATGCGCCAGGGAGTGCTGGGTGTCAAGGTCAAGATCATGCTTCCCCACGACCCTCAAGGGAAGATCGGCCCGAAGGCCAAGCTTTCGGATGTGGTGGTGGTGCACGAGCCGAAGGAGGAGTTGGATTTGCCCATGCCGGAGCCGGTGGCGATGCCCTACGGAGGGATGGCAGGAGGGATGGCGCCGGCTCCCATGGCCACCTATTAAGTTGGTGGGTAGTTTGATGTGATCGGCTGAAAGGAGGGATGAGATCGCTGTCTTGTTTGCTTGGTCCTGCGACTAGGGTCCGGAATTGTATGTCTTTCCATTTCCTCAGAAAGGGAAGGAATGGTATGTCGTGGTTGACAGTCAAAAGGGCAAGGGAGCATGGCATACAAAGGACGTCTGCGAATTGAAGAAGGAAAAGAAGCAAAAAAAATAGATCAATCAAAGGTGCCTAGCTTTTTCTCGTTGGTCAACTTGCTTAGTTCCTCACTATTTTCATATTTTTAACGTCATGTCTTAGTTCATCCTGGTTTCCAAAATCTGAATCACGCTTTGATACTGGGCTCAGTGTTTAGTAGCCTGCAATTTTGCATGTCGGTGATCCTAATTGGTAATGGGACTTCTAGCTTTAGAGTTCTATTATACATGATGACTTGTGCCAGTCTGCCCAAGAGCTCTTTCATTAGACTCTGCATGACGGAAAACGGGCCCCCACATACCTTGTTACGTAGGCCCGTGCCCAAGCAGTCTGATCCCAATCATTTTCCAACACGGGCTCGTACCTTGCGGTGCGGGTCCTTTTTCACATCCAAAAGCCCGCACAAGAGGGGCGCCACTGGCAAAAAAGAAGTTTCAAAAAGAGCTACGGCATACCTGGAAGTCGAAAGAGTATACAGGAGGTCGTTATTATGATATATTTAGTTTAGAAGAATCGGTAATCGAGAAGAGATTTTTGATAAAAGTGGCGCGTACTGAGGGAGCACTTGGCCATTGAAATAAAGGCACGTGGTGCGTGGTGAAATATATAGACCTGATTCTTTTTTATCTTTTGTGCGACAGGTCAAGTGGCGGGGTGGTGCTTGGGAAAAACACAAAGGTGAAAATCGTAAATATTTTGGTATGTGCCCGTTGCAGGGCACATACCATGT
>Ga0160420_100333_pt1:0-20000 | contig 23190 bp, 18 predicted proteins | sample CelAP2metagpilot_FD_108197 | JGI IMG/M metagenome (GOLD analysis project Ga0160420, IMG submission 108197) | Phycosphere-associated microbial communities from algal ponds in Kailua-Kona, Hawaii, USA - Cellana AP2-5-5 metagenome pilot | ecosystem: Engineered > Artificial ecosystem >... | reverse complement strand
ATACATAAGACGAACGTGAGGGAAGCAGGTAGAGCAAGAGGAAGGGAGGGAGGGAATGAGGGAAGGAGGGAGGGAAGGAGGGGGGCTTACCGCTTGGCCTCTACGCGCTTGTTGAGGTCATCAAACTCGTTCTCGACGATGATCCAGTCGTTGATTTTCAAAGCATTCTGGATCTTGACCACCTGGTGATTTAGAACAGGGGGGGAGGCAGGGAGGGAGGGAGGGAGTCAGAGACGGATTGGAAGGACAAGACAGATCATCGAGCGAGCAAGCAAGCAAGCCCTCCCTCCCTCCCTCCCTCCCTCCCTCCCTCCTTGGTACGCACCTTATCTTTCATCTCATCCCAGGCCTTGTCCTTGGCAGAGCGGACAACGCGAACTTCATCCTCCGACTCTGTTTATGATGGGAGGGAGGAAAAGAAGAAAGAAGGAGGGAGGGAGGAAGGAAGGGAGGGAGAGAGGGACAGGAGGTGAGTTGATGTGTGCCTCTTTCACCGTCGCTGGTGGTCAGTCTCGCTGGCCAAGTAAGCAATATCCTTGTTTTATTCGTTTCCCCGATCATATAATGAGATTCCACATAATTAAAATATATGCGAAGGACGGAGCCTCACGGTAAAACTCTATCAGCACGCCCATGTGTATGTCCAAATCAGAGGGGAAACTACATGACTAACCAATCACAAACAATTCCGACTCAGAGCAACCAACCAAAAAGTCTGACAGATCCATAACATTGCAAACTTTTTCCCCCCACCCCTTCTCTTCTTCTTCCGCTTACTGTGAAAATTAAGCCTCACAGACACACGTACCCGAGTCGCTATCAACCTCCCATCTCTTCTGTTGGCGCTTCTCCACCCCACCCACGTCCACCACTGCCTCGGTTTCGGACGCGCTCGAATCATCGTCGGAGCCTTGCCAGAGCTTGCCACCCGGCCGACTCATGCTTGAGTAGGTAGGGTTTGTCTCTCTGTGTGTTGGTAAGGTGTGTACAAGTGAGAGGGAGGAAGGATGGGTTGGGGCGTTGTGGGAAGGAGATAAAGCTGTCAACAAACGCCGCCTGGAACATCTAGAAGGCAGATATAATTGTCACACGCTTGAGCTGGGACAGTAGCGATGGTTGTGCGTGCATAGCAAGCGTGGGAGGGCACGGAGTGGGAGAGTAGGGTGAGGATGAACGCCTGGCCACTGCTTCTTCTGAAGGACAACGACTTGCTTCGGCTCCCATGTCCTTCATGTTTGTGGAGCTGCCACGCCCGCAGGAATTATTCTGCAATAGTATGAATGCAGCATCCATGACTCAGCCTACACAATCAACAGATAAGTCGATGGGAATGGGTAAAGAAAGCAGTGGAGCACCGCACAGACAACACTAAACCAGCACGCAGAGACGGAAGACTCACTGGGCATTGCGCGAGCGACGGCGAGAAACATGAGGAGCGCTGCCGAGGCATGTTCGAGTAGCTTGTCCCTACGCGTCCTTCACCCTTTGAATATTCTTGTGCATATCTGTGTATCCTGGTGCACGTTGGTTGCAGTGTCTGCCATCATGCTCTTACCGCTTTCTCATACACCTGTTGCATCATTCCACACTCATCGAACAGACACAGGAAGGCTGCTGCTTGCCGTCGTTCTTTTTCCTTCCTTTGGCTTTGACTGTGTGATACGTCGTCTGGGAATCAAGATAGACGCCACCGGCACAAAAGCGCAGGATTGAAGCCAGGTCCAAAGGCGTGGGGCCCGTTGGATTCGGCCGCAGCGGGGAAAGGGTGAGCAAGATTCACCTCTTAGCTTCGACACCCTAAACCTCAAGCACGCCGCGGCGAGTAGCAATAGCATTGCAGACTGCAGCAGGAGTGGTGATAAATTTAAGTGGCAGCAACATTAATAGTCATCATCGTAGCAAGAGGCAGGACCAGCCGCAAGCAACCGCCGTCTCATTTTTGTGGTCACGCGTCAGCAGCCGCAAGGTAGCAGCAGCAGCAGCAGCAGCAGCAGCAGCAGCAGCAGCAGGATAGCCACGACAGGTACCACAACCAAGAAGTCAGCGGCATCACCAGCATTATCGGGGGAGCATGCTCTTGTCCAGTAGAATAAGAAAGAGGCCCGAAGCACCGACACCGGCGTCACCACCTCTGGCAGCGGATAGCCACAGGAGGTGTGGGAGTACTCTCCTCCCTTCATCCTCCTCATCGTCCTTCCTTCTTCTCCTCCTTCTCCTTCTAGCTACCGCCGCTTCCACTGGCGCCTTTCTCGTCCTTCCCCCTAGTTCCAGCCATTACCAGCAGGTTTTTTCCAGGAATGCACCTTATTCTTCCTCCTCCCCCTCCTCCTTGTCCACCGCACATTACCCCCTTTATGCGATCCCGCCCCCCTCCTCCGAAAACAAACGCCCTTCTTCCTCCTCCTCGAGCAGCAGCAAGAGCAACGAGGACCTAAATCTTCTCCTCTTAGAGGTGGAAAAAATGCAAAACAAGGCCTTTCGGGAGATAGGAATTCTGGGTCGACCCCTCCCTCCCCTGCTCCTCGAGAAACTCAAGACAGACGGCAGGCTAGGCACGGCTGCCGAGCGGGACGCCTTGCAGAAGGCAGAAGAGGTGAGCCCTATGAGCAGTGAGGGACAGAGGGGGATGATGGAGGCGTTACGGCTTAGGGCTATGGCAAAAAAGCTGAGAGCAGAGGCTGATTTGGCGGAAGTAGAGATGGCGAATGAAAAAGTAAACCAAACGATGAGAGGGTTATTGGAAGGGGTGGATGTGGGGATGGTGCTTGTTAATTCCCCTAGGGGTGGAAGGGGAGGGTGGGAGGGTGAGAAAGAAGAAGGACAGTTGGTAGCGATGGAGGTAGCACGGAAGGCGTTTGCAAGGATTCTGGGGTTGGAGGGGACTATGGCCCCGCCCTTGTCGACCGTTGAGAGGAAGATGGGGGAGGTGGATAGCGAGGAGGGAGGGGGGGTATGGAGGGGGGGAGAAGAGAGGAGACCGAGCTGGGTCCGGGGGGAGGATATGTGGGACGAGGACTTGCCAGATTTGAGTATCCGGGGAGAGGAGGGAGGGGGGCAGGGAGGGGTAGCCAAGAAGGCAGCGATGGAGAGGAAGAGAGTAAAGAGGGAGCAGGAAGAGGAGCGAGAGAGGGATAAGGAAGACGCGGCGTTGATCGGGCGGGGAGGAGGGGAGGGAGGGGGGGAGGGAGGGCGGGAAGGAGGGCGGGGGAGGGACGAAGATTTGTCGGCGCGTGTCCAAAATGACTTCATGCGAGAGGCTGAAAAGGCTGCAGCAGAGCAGCAGCAGCAGCGCACGCAGGATGACGAGGAGGTTCAGAGACTTGTTGGTTCGTCCTCCACCTCCTCCTCCTCCGACAAGGATCGAACCACCACCATTGAGATCTCCTTCGGCACCGGCCAATCAGAGCAACAACCACAAGAACCCGCCCAGGACGAAAAGGAAGGAGAGGACGAAACCTTTTACACCCTCTCCGTCGACAACAATGCCTCCTCCCCCGGCTCTTTCAGCTTCAACAAGAGCGACTCCAACCCCATTGGACTTCTCGCCTATGAGCTGGTGGGGACGCAGGAGCCTCTGCCAGGGATACCTGACGTGGTTTTTCGTAGGATCCGTCGGAAGGAATTGAATGCAGACGAGTCGTTCCAACGGGCCATGGGTGCATTTCAACGCATGATGGACACGACGGAGGGAGGCGAGGGAGAGGGAGGGGGGGTGGAGGGAGGGATGGACGGGGATGCGTCCTTGTTGGCCAACTCGTTGAATCCCTCGCCATTGGGCGTTAATCTGACAGCGATTATGTTGGAGGAAACAGACGCGGGCAAAGTGAAGGACGGGCTGCTCGAGGGGTTCCTGCAATCTATCTTTCCTACGGCTCAGGAAGGGGGGTTGGGAGGGGAGGGAGGGGAAGGGAAGGAGGAAGTGCCGCCTCTGCCGGAAGATACCTGGCATACGATCAGATCCGAGGTATTTGGTAAGACCGCTGGGGGCGCCTTCTCGCTGAATTATGTGGTTGATTTCGATTCCAAGTTTCACGTGATGGTGGGGGAGATCGGGGAGGGTCCCTCGGGCGCGACGTTAAACACCCAGGCGTTGCGTCAAGTGTTGGAGAAGAGATTGGATTATTTCAATCTGACGGAGACTGTGTCGTTGTTCTTTTTGCGATTTCCTCCCGAGACCCTGTTTGAGTTGGAAGACATTGCTATGGACGCGGCGATGGACCAGTTTGATGAGAATGGAGGGCCGCCGGAGGGAGGAAAGGGAAACCGTCAGGGAAAGCGGGGGGGGGCACGTATGGATGAGGACGATGGGCTGGACGGGTCAGATTTGCAGTTACTGGGGGAGTTAGTTCCTCGGTTTTTGGGCAAACTGGCTCAGGGTCGATTTGCTATTCTGGCCGTGGCGAAACGGGACGCGCCTGACGATTCTAGTGTGTTGGACGATCCGATTGTGCGCCTGGCGACCGTTGCGATGGGATCTGTGTTGCAGACTTCGGAGACCTTGCGCTATGTCTCTCCACCGCTGTTTGAGCGGCTGGACCAGGACCTGCCCGGCTTTGTGACACACGCATCCGAGTTTCCAGCGCTGACCCAAGGTGTGCCTCCTGTCCTCTTTCCCTTTTTGGGACTGATTGTCGCGCATGAAGCTGGACACTGGCTGGCCGCAAAGCGCTCGAATATGGAGCTGGGCCCGTTTGTGCCTCTGCTTGATCCCTGGTTTGGCTACTTTGGAAGTTTGACTCAACTAAAATCGTACCCGCCCACGCGCAAGGCGTTCTTTGACGTGTCGGCTGCGGGACCCTTGTTAGGATCCCTGGTGAGTTATGCGGCGCTTGCGGGTGGGCTGTGGCTGACCAAGTTGGGAGTGTTGCCGTCGGGGGGTGAGTTCGCCCCGGCGTTGCCCCTGTCGTTGCTGCAGGCGTCGACCTTTGTAGCGGAGATGACGAACGCCTTCTTGCCGGGAGCCTTTGCGGTTGTGGACCCCGAGCATGCAGCCCTCACGCTGCATCCGTTGGCGCTGGCGGGGTATTGGGGCGTGATGTTTAATGCGCTGAACCTCTTGCCTATGGGTCGCTTGGATGGGGCACGTATGGTGGAATCGCTTCTGGGAAAGCGCACGGCGTCGGCAGCCTCGACTTTTACGTTTTGGGGGACCATTGCCGCGGGTATTTGGCAGAATCGGTTGGACCTGTTTTTTGCAGGAATCGTAGTGCGCTTGTTTTGGTATCGCAAGGCCGTGCCGTGTCTAGATGAGGTGGAGGAAGTGAGTGGAGACAGGTATTTCCTGGGCGTGGCGGGATTGATATTGATGCTGGGCGCCTTGATACCGGCGACATCGATGTTCGCGGGGGATAGTACGTACCTGTTGAATAATCTTTAGAGGAAGTGGAAGCAGGAGTAAGGGGAAGTGTTTCAAGTATGACTGGAAAGAATCAGAGAGCAGAGTATAAAGAATTGAGGAAGATAGTAAGTTGGTGGAGAAAATGGTGAAAATCTCGCATTATGGGTTGTTTATGGAGGACATGTCATGAATACACCACCTGTCATGAATTTCTTTCTCTTTTCAAAAGTCACGACCTTCCTTGCACAAATACGCCAGTACAAAAGTCGGAGTCATGCATTTCAAATCAAAAACAGGCCCCGAGCTTCAGCGAAGAAGAGCATGTCGAAGATCGACACATGTCATGCGCATAGGAAGAGCGGTGCACTTCGCGCTCACCTGCTTTGAACACCTGTCAGGAGGCGCCAAAAACTTAATTTACTTGTTTCTTCACGTCATCATGATATTCATACACACTCTACTGCTCATACCTTTGTCCCCGACACAGGCCCTTGGGACCTGACATCGTCAGGACATTGTCAGAGCCGTAGGCAGTAAGGAAGGGAAATAGTGGGGGAAAAGGCGCGTCGTCCAGTGGGTCTTGATTGAGAATTTCACTGGTACTGGCAGATCCCCTAACGATTAGACCTGGCACAGAGCCCTTTCTCACATTATATTTTCTTTCATGAAAGAAAACTTGCATGTGTGATGCATGGCTTTGCGACCATGTTCACAAATGTGACTTTGAGTTACAAAAATCCCCAAGGCCTAAGGAAAGCATATTTGTTTTACAAATTGGTACATCTCGGGGACCACTTTACGGTGCTTGTAGCCACCAAAGCTATTCAAAACCCACCAAAAACGTATAGAAACAAGCCCACCTAAAGAGACCTACCCCTGCGCGGGAAAGGGAAATATGAATTAGTGAAAAAATGCTTGCGTCAACTTGGCTACTTTTCTCTTTGATGCTGTTTGCCACAGCCACGAAAGAGAAAGAGCTCGGCTCGATTTCTCGTGATGCCAACTACTCGATACAGGCTTGACACCGCATTCATACACAGTAAATGCCTGAGTGATTTTGTGTCTGTGGTTTACATGTTCGTTGATGCATTTTGCTGTTGTTTTGGCGATGCGTCCATCTCTGGACCTGCGATGGACACCCCTCCACCTGGAGCGAAACGCGAGCAGTTTTTCTCTGGTTGCTTGATGAGGGGCGTGTATCAAGACACCTACACAGATCTAGGAAGCAGGCACCCCACCTGGAAGAAGCATGTGTGATACGACCTAGTTTCCCTCATACTTGCCCCGCATCCATGTTGGCGATTATTACAGACCCGGATTAGATGCTCTCCTCCCTTAGCAGCGACCCCTCGCTTCCCTCCTTCTGCATTTCTCTCTTCTTCCTCATCTACAACCACTCTTCCCACCACCATTGCAATCAGCCACAGACAGCGAGCGAGTCTGACGTTTTGACACGAGCACATCCACGCACCGAAGCGAGAGCGGAGGGACCCTCCCACCCCCTCCCCTCCACGCAGCTCCCTAACGACCATGTTCCCTTCCACGGTGCAACGGACCTACGGGAGAAAGAAATTTACACCGGCGGGAGCTGAGCCGCGGTCCCTGCTCAAGCCACCCGCGCCCTCCGTCCTCGACTCCTTCTCCCCCTCTCCGTCCCCGGTCAAGCCGACGGCGTTCACCAGCTTTGGCACGGCCAGCAAGAAAAAGAAGGCTAATGCAAGTGAAGAGGGCCTCGGCAGCTCGACTGCCTCCTCCGGCCCGGGGACAGCCATCAAGCGGGCCGCAGGCGGCGGGACGGCCACCAAGGCAAGGAGCAGCGGTTTGAGCAGTGCCATCAAGGGCAAGGCTAGCGGTGGTAGCATGGCCAGGCGGTTTGCTGGGACCCGCACGCCGTTACGACCCCTAATCAACCGCGATCTGGACGCAGCAGCAGCGGCCAAGGCCGAAGAAGATGATGCCCCCCCTCTTTTGTCCATGCTTTCAACCAAAAAGGCACCTGCGCCATTGAGGCTGCCGACGGCAATGGTTGCAGCTGAGGTGGCGCCACCGGATCAAGAGATTGACTTTGCCTCTTCGCAAGGCTCGTCGTGCTCCTTGTCTAGCAGCAGCGGGAGTAGCAGCAGCGGGAGCGGCAACAGCAGCGATACGGCCAGGCGCGCGAAACGGGGCGTGCCAGGAAGCCCTCGGGAGGAGTCATCGTCCTTGGCCAAGACTACGCGATTATTCAGCCCGATGGTGAAGAAAAAGATCTCATCCTCCTCTACACAAGCCAACAGCAGCAACAGCTGCAGTAGTAGCCGTCATCACAGCCACCACAATCATCATCATCACAGCACTACGACAGACAGGAGTAGCAGCTCCATGCATGCAGTTGATTCTCCCTCGTCGTCTCTGCTGGGTGCTAATAGCGCCAAATTTCTCTTCAATGATTCCTTCAGTAGCAGTGGTGAAACAACCTTGCCTTCCTCGTCCTCCTCGTCCTCGTCATCCTCGTTATCCTCTTCCGGGGCTCGACCCCCCTTCTTTCCTAGCACCACCGCCGCGCCCATCAAGAAGAAGGTCACGGCAGTAGCAACAGCAGCAACGACGACAACGGGCGCCAGCATCAACAGCAGTAGCAGCAGCAGCAACCCTCCCGCTAGTAGTTCAGGAGACGGATTGCCCCGCAAGACTAGGACTTCGACTCGCCGAATGTCTCGACGACTCTCCATTACAGCTCCTCCCAACATGGAAGCAGAAACAGAAGCAGAGGGAGTAGCGATGGCAGCAACAGCAACAGCAGCAACATCATCGTCAAATATCACCACCGCAAAGGCGCTGCTACCACCGCGACATCTACCACCAGCGCCGGCTACAGCAGCTCTACCACCTCTCCCCCCAGCCCCCACCTTTCGGACCTCATTCGCTTCGTCCTCCACGTCCTCCTCGTCCTCCTTCATGCACATTTCCTCCACCCCTCGCGCGCCTCCTACCTTCTCTCGCACCCTCCGTTCCTCAGCTCGTCGCGCCGCTGCAGCCGAGGCTGCCAACCAAATAACCACGGCAGAAGTGCACCGGCAACGCGATGATAACAAAAACAAGGGCGGGAGGGAGGAAGAAGAGCCGGCGGAAAAAACATACCCGGACACTAGCGAGTCGTCCATGTTGATGGAGGCACCATCCACAGTCCGTCGGAACCCTCGGAGGTCCTCGGCCTCGTCGTCGGCCTCGTCCGCGTCCTCTCCCTCCGTCTCTCGCCTTATTCCAGGCTCCACACACAAATCTCGTCGAGCTGGCAGTCAAGGAGGATCCGCTCGCAAAGGCGGGAGGGAAGGAGGACTAACCAGCACCAGCACCAGCAGCAACAACAGCAGCAGCAACAGCAGCAGTTCCTTTTTCACATCCCTCTTCACTGAAGCAGCAGAAGAGGATTTGGACTACCTGGTTGAAGAGATGAGGAAGGGGGGAGATGCGGGCCATGGCGGGACCTCATGGCGTTTTGGGTTTGGTAAGGGATTCGTGATATTTTTGCCTTCTTTGTGGACCCCGGAAAGGAGGGCGAGGTTGAGGTGCTTGTTGCTGCAGTTGGGATTTCAAGGGTTGATGCATGGAGGAAAGGTGTACTACAGGATAGCGCAAGCCAAGATCGGGGAGATGCGGAGGGAGCTGTTGAGGTGGAGGGGGGGGAGGGAGGAAGGGGGGGAGGGAGGGGGGGAAGGGCGGGCTTTGACAAATGCAGATACCACACTCGCTCCTGGGCCGGTACGTCCGGTAGTGAGGACGAGCAGTAGCAGTAGCAGTAGCAGTAGCAGTATGAGTAGCAGCAGCAGCAGCAGTAGGAGGAGGAGCAGTAGGATAAGGAGGAGGGAGAGTATGATTGTGCCGGGTACTCGGGGGCAGATTCCGATATGGAGTGATCATGCAGAGGAGGAGGTAGAGGAAGAGGACGAGGCTGCTACTGTTGCTGCTGCTGCCTTCCAGCAGGACCAGCAGCAGCAGCGGCGGCGATTGGAACAGCAGTATTATCAGCAGCAGACAGAGCAGGACGAGGGGCATATGGAGGTTGTGGAAGGCGAGGAGGAGGAGGGGGAGGAGGTTGGGAGGGTAGTCATGTCTTTAAATGCGTTGGTGCTCGAGCAGCAATACCCGGGAGAGGATAAAGTCGAGGAAGGGAGGGAGCAAGGGACGGGCTTCGATGAGAGCAGTAGCTTCACCTTAGGCAATGCCGGGGGAGGCTTACTGCTCGCGCCAAAAATAAAATTAACCCTGCGTACCAGTGGGAAGGAGGAGAAAGAAGAAGAGGCAGCAGCCGAAGAAGTAGCGGCAGCAGTGGCGGCAGTTGCGGCAAGGAGGGAAGGAGGGGAAGAGGAGCAGGAGAGTATGATCAGTTGGGGTGGGCTGTCGATGCTGTCGGACCGAGGGGAAGGTGGAGGGGAGAAGCTTTCGTCTTCTTTCTTCCTGCTTGGCACCCGCCTCAGCATCGATAGCGCGGCGAGCTCTTCTTCTCCAGGCGGCGCAATTGCTGCTTCCTCCACCACCGGTTCCTCCTCCTTCTCCCATGCCAAAGGACACAAGGCGAAGAAGAAGAGCGGAGACCTGCTCCCTTTCGCCCCTACCCACAGTCCTCCCCCTGTCTGGAGGAGCGGCGGTGGAGGAGAGGGCAGCGGTGGAGAAGTGGGAGGGACGCACACGCCTATCATGCTGTCACCCATGGAGGTGGTGGGGGAGGGGGGGTTGGAGGGAGGGGGCATACGCCTAACCTCAGGCCGTCACAGTCTCTCGGCGCTTCATCCGTCCGTGGAACATCATCACCGCCACCAACAGCAGCAGCAGCAGCAGCAGCAGCAGCAGCAGCAGCAGCATGGCCCCGCGCACGGTCATAGCACGACTACTTTCTATACGCCGATGGGAGGGAAGAAAAAAGATTGGGGAGTGTCCGCCCGGGCGAACACAGACAGCATTGAGAGGCTAACGTTGAAATTTCAGTCGTCGGTTACGGAGGGAGGAATGGTAGGAGGAAGGGAGGAGAGGGGAATATGCATGCTGCCTTCGCATTTGAGATATGGCATGAAGTCGCCACCTGCTCCGCTTCCTATTTCGGTCGTCAGTGGTGGAGGGGAAGGGGAAGGGGGAGAGGAGGGAGGAGAAGGAAAGGTGTCATCATCGTCGTTTGCTATAGTGCGGTTCTCGTTAGATGGGGATTGTGTACGGCACCAGCAGGAGGAGGAGGACCAGCAGCAGGAGCAGGAACAGCAAAGAGAGCAACAGCAGAAAGAGCAGGAAGAGCAGGAAGAGGAGGAGGAGGGAGTGGAAGGAGCAGGTACGGAGACTGCAGCTGGGCGCAGGCGACGCGGGCCACGAGTGGCGATGGGTGGAGGAGGAAAGGGCGAGGAGGAGGACGAGGGGGACGGAAAAAGGAAGGAAGATCAGGGCCGCGGCTGTCTTCGCCCATCTCTGTTCGGTCGAACGGGGAGAGAGGAGGAAGAGGAGGAGGAAGAGGCAAAAGCCACTGCGGCACTGCGGCGGAAACGTGCGTCAGCAGCCAAGGCTCGACGTGTCTCCATGGGCCTGATGGCACGTGCCTGTCTTATCAAGCAACAAGTCGAAGCCTGGAGACATGGCAATGCTTCTTCCCTCCCTCTGACCTCCTCTTCCTCCTCTTCCTCCTGTGCCGCTGTTGCACTAGCTGCAGCTGGTACTACGGGAGCTGCTGCTGGTGCTGCTGGCGTGGTGGCCCGGCGGCTGCCCAGGGGTAGTCGCGCATCCTTGTGTACGGCAATGGGAGGGCTAAGTCTTGTAAGTGAAGGAGGGCAAGGAGGAGGAGGGGGAGGGACGATGGGTGGAAGCTCCCTCCTCTCTCCAGCTGTGGCAGTCAGCGAGCGGATTAATGGGGGAATCCGTGAAGAGGAGGAGGATGAGGAGGAAGGAGGGAGGGAGGAAGGAAAAGCGATGGCGTCGTCATTCTGGGCGTCTATCCCTCGTATTGAGGAAGGGGGGGAGGAAGGGGGGGAGGAAGACTCGTCCATGGCCCTCGAAATCACTACTTCGTCGTTCCAGCCTTCCTCCTCCTCCTCCTATATCCGGCCCTCCTTTCCTCCTCCCCTCCCTCAGCAGCACGAACAGCAGCGACAGAGAGGGGCCGGGCTGATAATGGGAGATCTGACCATTTCCTGTCTAGAGTTTTTGAATGCTCAGGATTTAACTTCACGAGTGAACGGACCAGGCGCGGTGTGCAAGGCCTGGGCGACAGCTGCCCTTCATGCACAAGCACGCGTGTACTCTGATTTTGAGGTGAAAGTGGAGGAGGGGGGAGGGAGGGGAAGGAGGAGGGTAGCGAAGAGAAGGAGGGATGTGACGGTGGCGTGGAGTGAGGTTGCAAACGACTTTCCGTGTGGGCAGTTCTTGTCGGACGGAGCTTATAAGACTGTGTACCGGGTGTGGGCCAAGGGGGGGGAGGGAGGGAGGGAGGGAGGAGGAACAGGAGGAGGGAGGGGGAGGGTGGAGGCATTGAGTGTCATGGATGTGAACGCCATCACCGCGAGCGGGAATGCGGCCATACTTGCGCAGGAATTGAGGGCGTCGATCTTAATGAGCGCCCTAGTCAGGCAGAAGATATGTCCTAACCACGTTGAGACCTTCGGGGTGCTCCGGACTAAGCACGCTCCTCGGGATATCTGGGGTTGTACTGGAGACGTTTTCGCGGATTTTGTGGACCGGGCAAGGGAGGGAGAGAGGGAAGGAGGGAGGGAATGGTCGGCTCCTCCGTCGCCACCTATCCACCCGAAGGCCCCGACGAGAGCGGCCTTATCTCAGGGAGATTATCAGCTGATTCGAATGGAGCTGTGTCACCACGGAGACTTGGAGGGGTTCTTACGGAAGCAACCACAGGGCGTCCTCCCCCCCGCCCTCACCCGGCTCCTCCTGTTTCAGATGTGTTTTGCTCTGTACGCGGCCAGGGATACTCACCTCATGCGGCATTATGACCTAAAACTGCTAAACTTTCTCTTGGCTGATTTCCCTGCTCCTGGCCTTTCGACCTCGTCCTCCCTCGCTTCCACCTCCTCCTCTTCCTTCTTGAGAAAGGGAGTGAGAAGCCAGCGGCGGGTGTTGAGGGCAAGGCAGGACGGAGGAAGAGGGAGAATAGGAGAAAGAGAGATGGAGTACGGCCAGAATGACGAGGAGACGGCGCCCACCACAAGGACGAAGAGTTGCCGAAGTAGGATTATGGGAAAACCAAAGGAGGAGGAGGAGGAGGAGGAGGAGGAGGAGGAGGTGGTACCAGTCCGCTACGGCTTAGGCGCACACACCTACCTCCTCCCCCTCCCTGCCTCCCTCCCCCTCTGCGTCAAGCTGGCCGACTTTGGAACTGCCGACTTATCCGCCGAAACTTGGGGCCAGCCCATCGGGCTCGATCAGTTCACTACCCTTGAAAACACTCCCGTTGATTTCCTCGTCAGTGGCGACAAAGCCCAGCAAGGCTTTGCCGCCGACGCCTTCTCGCTCGGCCTGGCCGTCTGGCACCTCTTCACAGGGAGCATGCCGTATGAGGAGGTGATGGAGAGTGTCCGTTGCCCACCCTCCCTCCAACTGGCCCTGGCCAAGGCCTGGGGAAGTAAAGGTTATGGAGTCTTAAGGAGGGTGCTGGACGCGGGGGGGGAAGGAGGGGAGGAGGAGGAGGAGGACTTGACTTTGTTCCACACGTTTTATCGGTATTTGGTTTTGTTGGGGCTACCGAGTGAGGAGGAGCAGCAGCGGGGCCCCGGGAGCAGAGGGAGGAATCCCGTATGGAAGGCTGTCGCATCTCTCCTGGGTCCAGACCCTGCCATTGCTGCTGCTACTGCTGCAGCAACAGCGGAAGCGGCGTCCTCGTCCTCTTCCTCCATCAACCCACTGACAATGAGCACCCGGAAGCGCGCCGTCCGTGCTACCACCGTCAGCAGCAGCAGCAGTTGCAGTGGTAGTGGTGTTCTTCCTGCTCCCCTCTCGCTCAAAGAGCGAGTAACATACCGATTCTGGCAAGACCATGCCGCCTTCTCTATCTCCCATGGCACCCACCCCCTCGTTGCACGAGGCAGGGAGAGACTACACGCCATCCCAGGCGCCCTCCAACTCCTTCGGTCCCTCCTTCACTACCTTCCTGAGAGACGACCCACCATGTTCAAGGCTCTGAACTCTCAGGTCTTTGCTTGCCTGAGGGAAGAGTACGAGGGCGAGGAAGGGGGGGAGGAAGGGGAGACCTTCCTGGCGTACTTCCGAGGAAGGAGGATGAGGGGAGGGAGGTTGAACACCCAAGCGACTGTGCCATTGAGGGAGGATATTTAAGGAAGGGAAGTGGAAAGGGAAAGGAGGGAAGAGGACGATTATGTTTTGCATCTGCGTGCGCACGTATATATATATATATATATATATATATATATATATGTGTGTGTGTGTGTGTGTGTGTGTGTTTGTGTGTGTGTGACTATGTATTTTGGCGTGCGTCTGTCTGTGTGTGATTTTCGTCCATTTGCGCGTGGAGTGCGTTGTATCGACACCTATTTTGTGACAAGAGCAAACATAAATGCTTATAGAACGGTAGCTGAAGGGGTTTGGGACGAAGGAGAGAAGAAAGGAGAGATGAAAGCAGCAGCGACAGCCAGCAATTTGGAGTTCACATTGACAACGCTACATTTAGACACCATTGACAGTAGAGCGAAGAGAATAGAGAAGGAAGCAACGATGGCCGCGAGAATCAAGAGATTGACGACATGGACGGAGGTGGAAAAGAAGACGAGAACCTCCCATTCCATCCCCTTACAACCCCTCGAAAGACCCCTCCTTCCACTCCCAGCCTCTGACAACCGATTGACAAGCAACATGACAGTAGCAATACATATATACATGTACTTATATAACGACACCCATTCATATGCTATGTCATCCAGCGGAGAGACCACAGAAAGTATTCAGGTTTTCTCCTTCTCTTTTTAAAAAGCAACACGAAATAAAGAAGGCAGCACTAAAGGAACATTAATTTCATCAACGCTGAAGCATCAAGTTCGATTTAACTGGCTTATAATTTCTGAAGCTTTGCCTGTAAAAATTAGATTCTTATCCCCCTCTCTCCCTCTATCCTGCAACAGAATGAATTGCCTGTCTAGACCGAATTCTTCGCCTTCGCAACCAACTCCTCCACCTTCTTCTCAAAGCAAGCCCTCCTCAGCTTCCTTTCCCTCTCGGTCCTAACACCCTCTTTCCCGAACTCCTTTCCTTGTCCCATCGTCCTCCTCCCCCTCCTTCGCCGCAACCCCTGCTCTAGCGCCTCTTTGCTCCACTTCGATTCCCTCAAGAAATCCCTTAACGAAAAGATGACTACCGTGTCACCTACCCACTCAATTGATGGTTCTTTATAGTGACCTTGTTCTACTCTGACCCGGCCTGACTCATCCTTTCCTCCCCATCGGTCTTCGCTCGTTTCGGCATTGATGGGGTTGGAGAGCAAGGCTTCTTCCTCCTTCCGTTGTCGGTGGACCTTGGCGTGGGCAGGGCAAAGGGAAAGAGAGGAGGAAGGGGCAGAGGATAAAGAGCGAGCTGCAGCAGATTGCGTGACAGCAGCATCGCAGATCTTGCCACAGCAATTGACACAGCAACCGTGTACACAATCACCTTTGGCCTTGCGTTGGCAGGGGTCGCCATCTGCCCGCTTGCCTCTGCAAGGGAGAGTGTTACTCAAAAAGTTGTTGGTACTGCTGCTGCTGTTGGCTTCCTCCATGCTCCGGTTAAGCGTGCCGCTTTTGCTGTGGGTGGTCTTCGCTTTTTTGGATGGGGAGGAGGGGGAGGAAGAATGCGGGGGAGAGAAAGCGGAAGGGGAGGAGACGGCGCGTTTCTGCCGTCCCTTTCCATTTTCTCCCTTGCCAGCTGATGCCAGGCCAACAGCAACGGTCAAAGTAGGAGAATCTTGTGATATACATGCGATTGAGACCGCTGCGCTGGCATGTTTTTTACCGCTGGTGCGAGAGGCAGAAGGAGGGGAAGCAGGGGAGGCCGCAGAGGTACTGCGGCGTTGGGTAAGCGGGGAAGGAGGAAGAGGAGGTGGGAGAGAAGCAGTCGAGGAGGGGGAGGACTTGGCTATGCTGCGCTGAAGCATCGGTTGGCTGTGGTTGTGGTTGTATTTGTGGAGTCTTTGCTGCATCTAAGACAATCACAAAATAACGTGTACAGCAGTCGAAGAAAACGCAGGGTGAGCGATGATCGCCCGCGGTCGGAGCTGCGTTGCGTTGCATCACGTTTCCCTCCCACACACTCTCATTTGGCATTCAAGGCCTTATCAAGATACGATAAATGCAGCATAATCGATGTTTGATATAACTTATTTACTACCATTTCGTTTGAGGGATCAATCACACTTTTTTTTTTAAAATTAAAAAAACCCTCTCCATTCTCTTTTGTGAGCACAAAAGATGCTTTCGGACAAAGACTTCTTGTACGCAAACTCGAGAAGAAGACAAGGCTAGCTAGGCGCTTGGCTGGTATCATCTCAGACGTAGCGCTCCACAGGAAATATAAATCAATCAGAAATTAAAGACCTCTCCGCCCGTCCATCCTTTCATGCATATGGATTTTTTCAGTTTTGTTACTTTCATGGGGTGCTTTCGCGCTACTACATTTGTCTGCTGGGTGTCTCTCTATCGTTCGTTTCAAATCAATTTATCTCATGTCTCCCTATTGTACAATACACTTCTGCCACTATTTTTCCATCTTAAGTCTCTGTATTTGATTCCAAGTCCTCGTCGTTCTCCCTCAGAGAAAAACAGAAAAACAGAGAACGGAAAAAGACCGGGCTCGGCGTTGGCGCCCTCGCTTGCCACCTTCCATCTTTGTCTCCATCTCAATACACACACGCATGATAAAAAACAAAATAAAGGCATCACGCTTCAAAGCTATAGAAATATTAAAAAAAATTCCTCCAGCCCTCCCCCGCCACTCCCTCTATATTCTGAGGCGAGGCCCATACAGCTTCCTGCTCCTCCCCTCTGCCGCCAAGCTGAAAGGCAACGACTGTCCATATACCCCAGTTTCTAGCACTGTTGCCTGCACATAGTACTCACCCGGCGCCGCGTCCATCAGCCTGAGGAATCGATAGGGAAAGTCGAATCCCCCCTCCTCGTTCGTCCTCACACTTCCCCCTCCCAGCAAGGTCTTGCGAAATGTCACCTTCCCTCCTCCTCCCCCTTCCCACCACATCTTCTCATCTTCCTCCTCTCCCTCCTCCTTCTCCTCCGGAATTCCAAACAACTCAATCTTGACCAATACCGACGACGGGAACTTCTCCAGGTGAATCACATATGGATGCTTAAACATCACCTCCGTCACGGGCACTGCCGGCAGCAGCGGGTCTGTCACTACAACAGATAGACTCCCAAACGACGTAGCCTTCCCTCCATCCTGACCGCCCATCCCCTTCATGTCATTGTAGGCTGGGGCTTTCCACACCTTCTCAAACTCCACCCCCACATGTCCCACCTCCACCCCCTCCTCCCTCACTACCCCTTCCTTTATCAAGGCACTCAATCCATCTGCATGCCACTCCTGCGCCTCCTTGTGCGACAGCCCCTCCTCAACCACCAACGCCCTCCTCTTCCGCAGACTATTCCCCCCCTCCTGCAGCAGCAGCAGCAACGCCTCGGCGTCTTCCTCCCTCGTCGTCACTATAGCCAACTTATGCCTGTGAGTCACCTCAAACCCCTCCTGCCCCACGAAGAAGGAGGGAGGGAGGGAAGGAAACATGGCAGCGAAAAGTGGGTCAGGCTCCGACTCCCACACCCCTATGGACAAAGATTCTGGCCCCGAGTCGATGCTCGGAATCAACGTCAACAGCGCCTGCCGTACCGCTGCCTCCACCCCCTCCTTCTTCAGATGAATCCCTCCCTCCGTCCCTCCCTCCCCCTTTCCCTCCTCCTCCGCCCGCCGACTGTGGTCGAGCGGCGCTGAACTCACCCCCTCTCTCGTCGTCATTTCCATCTCCCCCAATAAAATAAAATGCGGCAAAAATTCTACCTCCTCAAACCCCTCCTCCCCCCATCCCAACATTCCTGCATACTCGCCCGGCGCACGATTTAAATCGCCGCAATTTTCCTCCACTTCACAATGGTCTGCCCCTGGCCCTCCCACGCTGTCCGATCCCGAGCCGCACACACCACAGTAGCCCTCGGTCCGGCTGTTGACATAGAAGATAGTGTCGTCGTCCTGAGGAGCAGTTGCCGCACTCCCTTGTCCTCCCTCCCGCTCTCCTCCTCGGAGAGGATCGAGGGCATTTTGAATCTTTATGGCGGCTTGAATAAGGAGGGGAGGAACACCCATGGCTTTCAATGTTTCAAGTTGAGTGTCGTTGTCGTAGTCGACCTTAAACGCGGTGGTATTGATAGAGAGGAGACCCAAAGGAGGGGGCCGGGGGGAGGAAGGGGAAGAGGGCGTTGAGGTCGGGAGGGAAGGCAGCGCGGCCAAGGCCAGATCCTCCGCCGTAGCCCCTACCTCTCCTGCCTCCTCCTTTACCACCGATACCTCCTTCCCTCCCTCCATCATCCTCATCCTTTCCCTATCCGAGTCTTGACGGCACCGCGACCCCCCCTCATACCCCGCCGTTACAAAAAACGGTTTTCCCGCCGCCCACACATCCGGCTCCGGTTCACACACGCCCATGATCCAAAAATCCCGCGTGTCATCCGTGATAAAATACCTCTGGAAGGTAGGCGAAAACCCCAGCAACGCCCCCCCCAACCCAACAAACACAAACCCGCCATAACCCTGAAAGAAGTCAATCGCAGTAAAGACAATCGTGGGCGAAAATAAAAGCGTCAACAGGCCCTTGCCCACAAAAATGTACTCCCCAAAGAAAAACGCACATCCAATGGCCGAGAAATCCACCACCGGACATGCAATGAAGGTCGCCACCCCCCCCCCCACAAAGGTCACAGATCCCGCCCCGGCCTCATACGCCGTCGATACGTACGTGCCCACCGAGCCCCCAACAGAGGACATTACCCCTCCCCCCAAAAACGCATATCCCCCTACCATTAAATTGACCACCGGCCCGGCAAATTCGTTAACGGACGTTCCCGTGTGGATCAACGCTCCTCCGCCTACGCAATAATCCAGCCCCGCGCCAAACGAAGCCATCATCGCGTAAACATCCTCGATGCTCACGCCCGTCGCCACCTGGACCCCCCCGAGAACAGTCAAGTCCCCCGTTCCTGAATATTGCGCCGCAATTGAAAAGGAGCTCACGTCCAATGCTGTCAAAATCTGCACCCCGCCGGCCACGAAGAAGGCTTGCCCCACCCCATTCGTCAAGACAAATCCATTAATCTCAAGGAACTGGCAGAAGGTAAACAAACTCACCCCCCCGAGCATGGCAACATTGAATCCGGCCCCTGCTTCACCCGCGAACCACGTGGTATATATCCAGGTGCACCCGATGAAGGACAACTCACCTCCCAGCACCAAGATGTCCCCCCCTATGTACAGACGGTCATTCGTGGCTATCACCTCGTAGTCATAGAATAAGCACCCAACGAATTGTATCCTTCCCGCCACCGCCATGACGAAACCCCCGTAGATCCGCACGCTTACAAGAGCTTCGTTCAACAGGATAATCAATTCGATTTCCTCTTGACCGCTCATATCATCTTCAAACATGACCCCGACGAAGTTACCGCCTAACGCCCCATATTCAAATAAAACAGTGCCTCCCCGTGATTCTAACACCTCTCCTGTGGGGGGTATCCCCTCCAAAATCGGTATTGGGGCTCTGTATTCACCCGTGCCTTGGTTAATATGCACATGGCGCATTTCAAGGTACCCACCGGCGATAACCCGGAAGCAACGCACGGTGTCAAAGCAGTCAATAAACGGGATCTCCAGCGGGTTTCCCTGAAGGACAATGTGCCGGTCAATTATGATCTCATTCGCAAGCCGGTAAGGATTAGATGGTCTATTGAAGCTCTCTCCGAGGTTGACATAGAAGCAGGTGCCATTCACGATTTCTTGTTCCAATTCGGCCGCGTCTGAAGGCCAGCACCACTCCCCTTCCGTGGAGTCGCGCCAGTGGTCCGTGAACTTGTCAGAAAGGGAGGATGCGAAGGCGAACGTGTTTGAAGCAGCAGCAGCAGCATTGCCGCTGGTGGTATTGAGCAGGTCGGCGAGGGAGGGATGGGGGGGAGGGAGGGAATAAGGGAGGAGGTGGATCTTGTCCGAAGGGCCGTCGACGTTAACAGCGGGTTTACTGATGGGAGACATGGTGGTAGTGATGGTGGTGGTGGTGTCGGTGGTGGTGGTGTCGGTGGTGGTGGAGTCGCTGTCCCCCCGGAATTCAGGGACGGATGAATTGCTCCCGTCGTCTTTTCCCGGGTGGGTGATGGAGTGGGAATGCTCCTGGAGAGAAGGAAGGAGGGAGGGAGGGTAAGGTCGTGTGTTTGAATGGTATTCATCATCATGTTCCCGAGGGTACATGGTCATGGAGAGGAGAGAGGGTTGGGTAGAAGGGGTTAAGGTGAGGTGCCAGGACATAGAAAAGGACCGGTCATACGGACACCAAGTTACCTTGTCGCTGCTGGTGGTGATAAGCGGAGAGGGGGAAATGGATTCTTTTATTCTTGAGGGAGATGCGGCCTGTGAAGGATAGGGAAAAAAAGGGGGGGGGGGGGGG
>Ga0160420_100332_pt1 | contig 23283 bp, 30 predicted proteins | sample CelAP2metagpilot_FD_108197 | JGI IMG/M metagenome (GOLD analysis project Ga0160420, IMG submission 108197) | Phycosphere-associated microbial communities from algal ponds in Kailua-Kona, Hawaii, USA - Cellana AP2-5-5 metagenome pilot | ecosystem: Engineered > Artificial ecosystem > Aquaculture >... | reverse complement strand
GGAGGGAGGGAGGGAGGGAGGGAGGGAGGGAGGGGGGAATGGGAGGGGACAGGAGAGACCGCAGCATGAAGGGAGGGATCAGATGAGCTCACGACAGAGGAGGGAGGGAGCGAGGGAGGGAGGGAGGGAGGGAGGGAGGGAGGGACAATTTTGTACGAATGAGCATGGGTGCGTATGACTAAGTATGCGATGGAAAAAGCACGGGATGGATGGGAGGAAAGGAAGAGGGAAGGGAAAGAGTGAGGGAAGGAAGAGAGGACGGGAGGGAAGCAGGGCCAAAAAGGAGGGAAGGAAGACCCGAAAGCAAAATTCACCGACGATAATCATCGACACGCAGACCTGTGTTTCTGAGTGCGGATGTTTTTTCTTTTTCTTTCATTTCTTTCATTTATTTTTTTACTCATGTTTACCATATGATATTCTTTTTCAAAAATTTGTTGACAATTCGTTCTTTGAATTAAAATATTCAAATCAAGTGTGATCTTCCCTGTTGAAACAACGTATCAAATCTATCTACCTCCTTCTGTCTCGCACTGCTCCCATCCTTACGCCCACGCACCCTTTACTTTCCTTCCACACAACCGATCCCTCCCTTCCTCCCTCCCTTCCTCCGTCCTCGTCCTTCTTTACTGCTTCAGAAATCCAATTGAAGACAGCGCTGTAGAGCACGGAGGAGGAGGAGGAGGGCGGGAAGGAGGAGGAGCTGGAAGGAGAAGCCAGAGGACATGAAAAAATGGCTTCCTTCTCCCCTCCTCTCTTCCTTCTTCTTTCCCCCTCTTTCTTCCACCCTATCCCTCCCTCCCTCCTTTCCCTCCCTCGACCATGGCCCGTCACCACATGCGTGATCCCTCCTCCCTCCCTCCCTCCCTCCTTCCTTCCGTCTATTTTTTCCCACACAAACGGCAAGGCTCCAAAAAGGGCAAGCCGGACGCTGTGTCCGTGTAAATCAATCAATAATACCCTTCTATTACTCCCGCCTGCCAGCCCCTCTCTCCATCCGCCCCAGGGAGAGACGAGATTCTGACGGACGGCTGACCTGCAGAAGAGGAGGGAGGAAGGGAGGGAGGGTAGGAGGACGTGGGAGGATGATGACGAATGATTTGTTGAAGGATATAGAATAAGGAAGAGATGAAGGGAAGGAGAGAGACAGGAAGGGAGGGGGGGAGGGAGAGAGGGGGAAAAATAAAGAGGAGGAAGGGGGCTCTCTGTGCCAGGTACTCGACGGAGGGAGGTAACCTCAACGTACATGTATAGTGACGGGCCCAAATTAGTGAGCACATCATCAGGCAGGACGTGAAAAAGATTGCGAAGCAGCCGTTGGTTTTCTTTTTTCTTGCTTATAAGGGAGGAAGAAGAAATTGGGAAGGGAGGGCTGGAAGGAGCGAAGGAGGGAGGGAGGACGGCTTCGTCGAAGTGCCATAGTAGAACAGGCCAGGCGGAAAGGGAGGTGGTGGTTAGAGAATGAGTTTGCTCTATTCTATCAGAAGAAGGTTTTGGAGATGCCGCAAACGGTCGGGGGGATTGTGGTATAGATGATGCGAGACCAGCAGCAGCAGCAGCAGCAGCAGCAGCAGCAGCAGCAGCAGCAGCAGCGGAGGGAGGAGGTCGAATTTGTCCCGCAGCTTGCGCTGGTGTTGTTAATGGAGGCACAACCCAAACCCGCATACACCTCCGCAGGGCCGACGCCCACATCTGTTAATACTCTTTGTATGTTTGTGTGAAAGCGTGTATGTAGAGGTGTCTGCGTGTGGGCTTTACTTGGCTAACTGAGGATGGGGAGAGTTCGTCACGCAATGCTAAAGCAGCCCCAGCCCAAGCCCGCATATCAGCCGGGTCTCGTACGTTGCCTTTCCAACAACAGCAATCATCCACTGAGAGGACAGATCCGTACAACTTACACTTGGCACGCATTCACACAGACGACCACACAGGGCTGGCCAGGCCTGTAGCGCGAGAAAAAGGGACAGGGAGGGCAGGGAGCCAGAGCAAGAATCAATCGCACCTGTACCTGTGAGAAGGCCCCCACAGGACATGCCCACCCAACTCCCACAAGATGGGCCAGGGCTCGCCCCTATGCCAACAGCACTCGAAGAGCAACAGGTGCAGGCGTATCCCCGTCGTCAATGTCGGTCGCGGCGGTCGTCAGGAAGCAATACGCCTGGCCCACGGCCATTACACCAACCGGAACTAACGATGCCTGCGGCTTTCTTAACGGAAGGATTTTACAGTACTCTCAGTCGAGCAGCAGCAAGAACGACAACAATGACGAAGAAAACAGAGGTAGAAGAAGAAGGAAAGCAGAATGAGGGAGGCAGGGAGGACGAACCAGCAGGAGGAGAAGGCGGAGGAGGAGGAGGAGGAGGAGGAGGAGGAGGAGGTGGAGGAGGCACAGTGCATGCCAGAGAAGTAGGAGAAAGTGGAGGGAAAGGAGGTAACGGGGTTGAAGCAGCACAAGCAGAAACACCAACGTCAGCATCAGGTACCAGGACACCCAAATTCAAGGTCTTGGTGTGCACGCTAAATGTCGGGAATAAAATGCCGATGGACCTGACTCCCTTGATTCCTCGGGGGGGAGGGAAAAATGACGTGATCGCGGTAGGCATGCAAGAAAGCTGGTTTAGCATGAAGAAAGAGAAGTGGTGGAGGAAGGAGGGCGAGCAGGAGGGTGCGGAGGAGGAGGTGGAGGAAAGAGGTGAGGAGGAGGAGGAGGAGGAGGAGGAGGAGGAGGAGGAGGAGGTGGAGGAGGAGATGCAAGAGCAACGTGTTCAACGAGACGCCAGCGTCGAATACAGCCTTTTCTCCTCCTCTTTCCTCGACCCTTTGTCATCCTCCCTTCTTCCCAGCCTCCCTCCCTCTCCCCGTCAGATAGCCGCGGAGACGTACCCGCTTGATAGGAAACGGAAGGACGGGAGTGCGTATTTAAAACTGCTAATCGCCACTCAATTGGGGCCTGACTATGTGTTATTGTCCTCAGTGCGACGCCTGCAGATGAGGCTTAGGGTGTACATTCGACGGGAGTTTCTACAGGAGGAGGAGGAGGAGGTGGTGGAGGAGAAGGAGGAGGGCGAGGGTGGGAGGGAGGAAGGAGGGAGGAAGGGAGGGAAAAAGATATGGAAGCCGTTGAAGAAATGGAGGAAGAAGAAGGGGAAGAAGAAAAGGGGGGAGAAGGAGGGGGGAGAGGAGGAGGGACGAGAGGAGGGCAGAGGCGCTCGGTTCCAGGTACACGCAAACAGAGGAGGAGAGAGGGAAGAAGAAGGGAAGGATGGAGAGAGGGAGCGGTTGGTGCGTGACGTGCGCTTCGCGGGGGAGAACACGGGAGTGATGCACGTGTTTGGAAATAAGGGGGGCTTGGCCGTGAGCGTGCGAATAGGAGCCACCACTCTTGTCTTTGTGTCGTGTCATCTCGCGGCCCATGAGGGGAGGAGGTTCGAGCGCCATGGGCAAGTGAAGGAGATCGTGAGAGGGGCCAGGAGCGTGGGGCCGGAGGGAGGGCCGGAAGGAGGGAGGGTGGACTTGACGGAGGGCGGAGGGCATGTGTTTTGGTTTGGCGGTATGTGGCACGGGAGGGAGGGAAGGGGGAAGGGAGGGAAGGAGGGAGGCCGATATTCGAAGTTGAACGATTGGCAACATGGCCGCCCTGACCATTCATCCCTCCCTCCCTCCCGCCCTCCCTCCCTCCCTCCTTCCCTCCCTCGTTCCCTCCCTCCTTTCCTCCCTCCTTCCCCCTAGATCTAAATTACCGTCTGGATCCCTCCCTCTCCCCCTCCCTCGCCTCCCTCCCTTGGGAAGAGCAGCGGGCGGAGATCCTCTCCCTGATTGCTGCGGGGGATTTCGCCTCCCTCCTTGCCCTCGACGAGCTGCGCCACTCCTTAGCCTCAGAGCAGGTGCTGGTTGGGTTCCAGGACGCCCTCCCTCCCGCCTTCCCTCCCTCCTTCAAGTTTCTGAGGGGATCGGAGGGCGGGAGGGAGGACGGGAAGGAGGGAGGGGAGCAGGAACGTGAGCGGCGTCCCTCGCTCACCGACTGGTTGTTGATGCGGCCTGCGTCAGGAGTGAAGGAGGGAGCGAGGGAGGGAAGAAAGGAGGGAGGGAAGGAGGGCGGAGCATACCACCCTGCGCGACTTCCGTCTTACACAGACCGCATCCTGACGCGGTCATTGCCGGGGCTCAAGGAGGACCTGACGTGTGTCTTGTATGAGAGCTGTCCGCTGTTTATGAGCAGTGATCACAAACCGGTGCGGGCGTGTTTTGAAATAACGCCGACGGTAGACCCCTCCCTCCCTTCCTCCCTCGTGGGGAGTCTCCGTTCTGTGGGGCTTGAAAAGGGAGGCAGTGGGAAAGGCAGTTGCCATTCCTCTCCCTCCCTCCCTCCCTCGCGCCCGTCCTCTCGCAATGGCCTGCTTCCTCCGACCCCCTCCCTCTTTCCCTCCCTCCACCTCTCTCCCTTCTCGCCTTCCCCCTCCTCCCTTCACTTCCTCCCCCACTGCTTCCCTCGGCTCCTCTTCTTCGATCTTCGTGGAATCGATCTGCCCGTCATGGACGTAGAGGGAGCGGGGGGCTCTACGGATGCCTACCTCGTTTTCACGCCCCTCCCTCCCTCCCTCCCTCTCCTCAACAAACACTCTGTCCGAACCAAGGTCGTGCCCAAGAGCCTTAATCCCGTGTGGATCGTGAAGGAAGGCGGGAAGGAGGGAGGGGGGGGAAAGGGAGAGAAAAAGTGGAGGACACGGCGGAGGAAGAGCGAAGAGGTCTCCCTACTGCTGAACATGCCGTTGGGGGAGGGAGGGAGGGAGGGAGGGAGGGAGGGAGGGAAGGAAGACGAGGGGGAGGAAGAGCGCTGGAAGGCTGTGCATATTTGCATCACTGCCATGGATAGGGATCTAACCAGCTCTGACGATCTCATTGGATTCGCCGTCCTCCCCATCATTGACGTCTACCGCCTCACGGTCTCCTCCTCCTCCTCCTCTCCCTCCCGCCCTCCCTCCTACTCATTTAACCTCCCATTGATGAAAAACGGCACGGGAGGTCGCGGTCGAATCCAGGGACGGGTCCGACTGGCGTGGCCCGAGAGGGGCAGAAGCTTTCCTGACACGAGCAGGAGGGAGGGATTGAAAGGGTGCAGCGTAATGTAAAATGTAGAAGTGAGCTGCATATCTCACGAAGTAATAAATTCCCAAAAAAGAAAGGAAAAAAAAGGAAATGAGCAAAATGATACGGATCAAATCGCGTGCTTGATGCGCCTCTACGTTTATTTGCCCTTTCCCTCCGTCGCTTCATGTGCTCTCTCTGAGACCCAGCGAGTATACTAGCTTTGCTCCTAGCTTTGCTCCTAGAACCTGACGGCGGCGTGGGGGGCCGGGCGGGCTCCTCCTTACATTCGCTTGCTTTGCTGACACTCTTTTTCATCTCCGCCCTTTTCGCAGCTAAGGAGAGGAAGAAAGACGAGAGGCGAAAGAAATAAAAATGAATGAAGATAAAAAAGGAAGAAGAAAATCACCACTCGAACACGCACGCTCTCATCACATTTTCCTTATCTAATTGTTTCCCTTGCATTTTCCTCCAATCCTGTTCTTTTCCCTCCCTTCCCATCATTTTTTTGGATTCCATCTATCCTCCTTCCCTGCCTTGCTCCTCCCTCCTTGCCTCTCTCCCTCGCCCTAAAACTGACAGATGGGCGCGGCTTTCGTTCGTTCTAGAGCCGCCTTGTGTCCAAAGAGCTCGCGAATGTTAGAAATCCTGAAAATCGGAGAAAGGGAGGGAGAGAAAGAGAGAGGGGGAAAGGGAGGGAGACGGTGGATATAGTGCGTAGGTGATGCATTTTTTGGGCAAAGAAACGGGGATAGGGAAGGAGGAGATTAGGGAACGAGGGAGGGAGGGAGGGAGGGAGGGAGGGAGGGAGGGACAGAGGAAGGGAGGGAGGGAGGGTCAAGCCATCTCAAGTGGAGACATGCTCGTTTTAAGGCCCATCGGCCATCGCATCGGAGGAAGGAAGGGAGGAAGGGAGGGAGGGAGGGGGAGTACCTGTACTTGATCATGGTGGGTCGTTCAAGGGAGAGCCCCCAGGCGATGACACGCACGTCTTCAGGCAGACCCATTGGCCGCAGCATCTCAGGACGGAACATGCCACTGTTTCCGATCTCGGTCCACCTAGTGAGGGAGGGCGGGAGGGGTGTTTGGGTTTAGTGGGGGAAGGGTGAGGTAGAGGGAGGTACGGGTGGTATTTGGATGGGATCAGCGTGCAAATTACCATAGAGGGAGGGAAGGGGATAGAACAGAAAGGAAGGAGAGAAAAAAAGGAAGGACAATGCGAGGAAGCATCCCGACTCATTTCGATGAGGGGAAGGAGGGAGGGAGGGAGGGAGTGAGGGAGGGGTCGACGTACTTCTTGAGATCCGGGTGATAGCCGAAGATTTCCATGGAGGGCTCAGTGTAGGGGTTGTAGGCAGGTTTAAACTTCAGGTCCGTGATGCCTGTGGACGAAGATGTGAAAAAGGGCGTGAAATTAGCCAGCCTGTCGCCCGCCCTCTCGCCCTCCCTCGACGCACCGATGCGTTCAAAGAAAGTCCGAATAGTGCCGATCAAATCGCCCAATGTGAGGTTACGGTCGGCTACCAGACCCTCCACCTAGAGAGGGAGGAAGGGAGGGAGGGAGGAGGAATCGTGGTGGATAGGGGGATCTGGGTTCCGAAAGCACGAGCATGTCAAGCTAGACGTAACGAGTTAGGGGGGGGGGGAAAGGGAAGGAAGGAAGGAGGGAGGAAGCAAGCGAGGGAGGGAGGAAGGATGAGTGTTGTTTCACACAGAAGGAATTGGTTGGCAGATAATTGCTGCTTGCAAAGGGCGAATAAGAGAGACACAGACAGAAAAAGCGAAGTCTAGCGCTCGGCCCTCAGTCTCCACGTCCCTCCCTCCCTCCCACCCTCCCTCTCTTCCTCGTACCTGATGAAATTCACAGAGGTGAGTGGCGTCCATGCTTTCGTTACGAAAAACACGGTCAATGGAGAAATATTTTTGGGGGGTAAAACCTCCGGGTTGGTTGGCAAGCCTGAGAGAGGGAGGGAGGGAGGGAGAGAGGGCGGGAGGGAGAGAGGGAGAGAGGAAAATGTCAGGAGTTTGAAATTTCTCAACCTTCTCTGTAAGGACATCGGTAATAGGCTTGTGTGTCAAATGACGGGCCCGAAAATCTCGACACGATGGAGAGAGGGGTGGGTGGGAGGGAGGAATAAAAGGAGGGAGGGAGGGAGGGAGGAAGGGGTACGTACTTGTAGAGCATGCGGGCCGAGACGGCGGTGGTGTGGGTGCGGAGAAGGTTTTTGAAGGCTTCTTCTTTTTGGAAGGCGCAGCCGTAGCCGATAGAGCCATAGCCTCCATCTTCGTGAATGGTCTTCACGCGTTCGTAGTATTCGGGAGGGACCTGAGGGAGGAGGAGGGGGGGTGGGGGGACGTTTCTTTTTTCAAAATTCAAATTTAAACCTCGAAAGGGAGATTTACGAATATTATTGTGTTAGGCTTGATGAACTCAACACAAAAAAGAAGGAGGGGAGAAAGGCAAAGGAGGAGAGAGTACACACCGTCAAGCACTCTTTCGGTTCCTTGACGAAAAACGTGTCGTGAGCGTCACGGGCCGGGTGGGACTGCGGCTGGAAGAGTGCATCGAAGTTCCAGAAGGATGATTCGACCCACTTGTTGGTAGGCATCTCTTGGAAGCCCATCGACATGAGGATTTGGCGGAATTGGGCTCTCACCTGTCGAAAGATGAACAAATAAAGTGATTGGTTGTGGGATGGAAAAATATAGTAAATAAACTAAAATATATATAGAAAATAAATTTGATTTACGGCAATTAGAAATGAAAAGATATCTATAAATATCGAGGTAGCCCGTTTCTCATACAAAATTCATTTCAATACATGAGGAAGATTAAATAAACAAAAAATTAAATAAATTATAATAACTAATAAATAATAAATAATAAGTCAAATAAATAAATAAATAATCATAAACATCAAACAAATGCTTCAAACAATTTGAGAAAACGTTAGTGCCAAGGTTCCACAGCGCTTTTTCACTCCCGGGTCTGTAAATATTTGTCGTTGAAGACGAGGGAGGGAGGGAGAGAGGGAGGGAGGGAGGGAAGGAGAAAGGGAGAGACGACCTACCTTGAGCAAAGGGTGAAAATAACCTCCTTGGACGGGGGCGCCCAGCGTTTGGAAGTTGTAGTCTTTGAAAGTGGTCGTCTTCCAGTCGCCCGAATCCAGCATCTCTTTCGTTAGGTCCGCGGCCTTCTTGGTGCGCTGCAAGGCGAAGTGCGGCCCTTTAATAATGGAGAAGGACTTCCGAGTCACCTGAGGGAGGGGGGGGGGGAGGGAAGACGGGAAAATCGGGGGACAAGTGGTGTTAATTCGCTACATTTCTCCTTGTTTAAATAGACAGGTGATATTCCTGTAATAGGTACCTACCCTTCCTCCTTCCAGACCACTTTCTCTTCCTACCTGCGCCACCAGCTGCCTTTTCCTCAGCGTCTTGATCACATCCTCCTTCACTCCTTCCAGCCTTCCCTCCCTCCCTCCCTCCGCCTCCACCCTTCTCAGTACAGCCTGTGCCTCATCTGGATATTGCGGCAGCATGCGTGTGAATTTCTCGCCTTCTCTCCTAATAGCTTTTGCCTTCATTAAAGGCCCCATCCCTATCTTCACGCAGTCCTTCCCCAACCCTGCCACGAGCTCCTCCTGCGTCGACCCTCCCTCAGCTGAGATGGCAGCGAATACTCTGGCTTCAGGAGACCCCTCCACTAGGACTTTCTGGCCTACGAGAGTAGGATGAGAGAGTGAGTAGGTGAGGGAGGGAACATGGGTGGGACACGACTTGCTTTGCCGTGGGGCCTGCTTCTGCTCTTCAGCGCACGAGAGATACGCTAAAACGCAGATAGACGCTTGCTTACCTTCTTCCGTCAGCTCTAAGAGGTTCGTTTGCCGTGGAGAAAGCTCGAGTAACCCGTCACCCGCCAGGGAATTTAATAGACCAATAAGCGCTTGGTGATCTGCCTTGTGAGTGGCTGCGAAAGCGAAGGAGTCTGTCACTTTTCGCTGCTCCTGCGCGAGGAGCTGCAACAGCGTACTTTCCTCCATGACTGTCGGCATCTTATTCTAATGAGAGGGAGGGGGAAAGAGTGATTGAGGGAGGGTGGTGAAGGTGCCATTTAACGTGTAGAAGTCACCATCGGGACATGATTATGAGGGTTGGGCCAGTCAGGGGGTAATTATTTTGTCCAATTTTATAGATCTGTGATACGATGGTGCATGTGCATGCGTTTGTGCTTCTTGTGTGTGTTGAGGAGCGTAAGATCATGTCTGCATGCTCGGCTTGGGAGGGAAGGGAAGGAGGATTATGATGACGGTTGGCAGGAGCAGAGCAGCTCGACACGAGACAGGACAGCGCGGGGTTGCAGCCTCAGGCACATTTAACAGTTCCTCCTTTTCGATGTGCTAATTCATTTCCTACTTGTCTGTTTAAGCTGTTGGTGATAGAATGGCTAAATACTGGTGGTGAGGGGTGTGGCGGGTGTCCGGCCTCGATGCTCGTCCGTTTCATTTTTTTCTTTATCATTTTTTTTATTTTTTCTAATTCCTTCCCCTCCCCTTTTTCCTCCCTATTTGTCGTCAAAACCTACGCTAGGCGATGATTTCAGTTTTGGTCTTGTAGTAAGTGGGAGTATCGGTACTTCTTTTGTTACCGAAATCGACATGAACGCAACGCTCTTCACTTGACTCTTTTGAGTTCCTGAGGAGGGCATTTTATGGCGCGCGCAGAGGCAGGCAGTGACTAAAACGTGGAAAGCGTCGCATTTTCGTCGACAGGGCGCTTAAATCTTATGCACTAGGGGGCTTGTGCGTTTCTGCCACGACTTAAGTGAATTAACCGTAGGAAAGTTCTATATGTTCCGATCTGTTTCATCAGCCCCGTCTTTCTGAATATGCTTTCTACCCTCCACCTGATAAAGCTCAAATTTGAAACTTATGCCTTATTGTCAAATAGACGTCCAAACACTCATTGGCGAGAACAAGACAAAAGTCTGTGGAACTCTGAGTTGCTACCACATGCTTAAATACCATCAGGAGAAGAAAGCAACCCACCGGAGTTCGTGACAAAAAATTAGAAAAATCGATATTTTGGAAAATCATGTGCGACACAAAAAATGTAATACGACATAAAGCCATCACGCGTTTTGGCATCCCACTGCATTTTAGCCGCTACGCGGTTTGAGACCCCACCGCGTTGGATGGGGAAGGAGAGTGAGAGACACAGCAGGCATTGTGTTGATGCGTGTTAAAGAAAGTCTGAAGTCTTGGTCTTTGGCTAGGAAAGAATAGAGTATTTTTAATTCCTTTTACATGCATGTAAACATCCTCGTATTATCGTGAACAACAGTGATACCCCTACCCTTTGATCGTCAGAGGAATCGCCAAGCACAGCCTGACGGCATCCAACAATATGAGAATCAACATCCCTGCACCCAGAGAATCCATTCCTGTCTGATACAGACTCAACCTCGCCCCCTCCCACTCATCCAGTCGGAAGAACGCCGGAAAGCTTACCAGAAAATAAATTCCATAAAATGCACTTCCCACGGTCATGGCCATGAACGGATCTTCAAACGAATAGTAGGGGAACGAGCTGATTGTTAATGTCTCAGTGAACGCAGTGAAGTAGCTCAAAACCACCACCAAGCACACCAGAAAGATGGAGCGGAAAATGTTAGGTGCATACCCAGTACACACTCGTCGTAGCAATACATTCGACAGGATGTGGTAGGTCGAGAAGTAGAAAAACGTCGCGAAGTATAGAGGCAAGGGCACATCGTTCAGGCGGAAGGACGGCATGCTGTAGGAGGCTTTAAGGACCGCGTAAAAGTAATGTGTGTACCAATAATTGCCGATATGCGAGTAGATCGCTAACCAAACCGACGCCTTGAATGGGTACCGCTCGAAGAAGGAGGATGATCCGGCTAGTGCATCGCTTGGAGGGACATGAGGAGGCAGGGAGGGGGCGAGGACAGCATAGAGAAAAAGGGGGACGCATAATCCGGCACAAACAAGCATATAAGTGTTAGCGGTGAAAGACTCGTAGAGTTGTCCAGCGATAATGACAGCAAAGACACCAATCCATACGGGGGTGTAGGTCAAGACAAAGCGTTCGTAAGCGCCTGTTATGAGCGAAAGGAGAGGGATGAGGGGGGATGAGGGAGGGAAGGGAGGGAAGGGAGGGTAAGGGAGCTGGGTAGGTGGGATTCGCAGAATGCGTGCATCAAAGCTCTACTTTCATTACGAGAAGCTTGTCTCGCTCTTCCTTTTTTTCCTGCTTCAAGCACGCACAAATATACATGTACCTTTGTCCGTCTCAGGTGGAGGCAGCCACCGCCCGACGCCTCCCTTGACCGGCGTCAAAAATTGAAAGATCAATAGCAAAAGGGCCAATTGCGCCAGGAGAATCAAACTCATGACCAGCTCGACCCTCGCACTTGTATCTATAGGTGGTGGTGGAGGTGTAGGGTGTGTGCCCGTGAACCAGGCCAGCGTGGCAGTTGCCGCATCGGTGGCCGAAGAAGGAAGAAAGGAGGCAAGGGAGGAGGTTATCGAGGACGACCAGGATGACACAGCCATGATCTTCGGACGGGTGGGCTAGGCAGCTGTGAGAGTGTCACGGTGTGTGCGCGAAGGGTTTGTAAGGTATCAGACACGTGGAATGATTATTGAATATATCATTGCACTCGATGTTGGCGAGGCGTTGTCGGTACCCGCTTTTGGGCTGTTGCTGCTGCCAGTCTTCAACTTTACGACCTCATAATGGTCACGAACATAGGCATAAACCCACATAAATCCTATTACACGTCTATCGCACAGACATTGTCCGCCTCGTCATACTCTTCGCCAGCTTCGTCGTCCTGAAGCCCCGAGAGCGTGTGCAAGCTCAAAGCTCCGTTACTCGAACCGAGGGACCAGGAGGAGGTTGCTGACTGGTTTTTGTTGCCCACCACCGCCCTGCGACACACACGCCAACAACTTCGGCCGCCTTTGTCGTCGTAACTGTATTGATTGTTGTTGATATTCGCTTGGTGCTGGTGAGAAAAGAGCGCCATCGTCGCTCTTGCTCATGATCAGTAGAGGAGCCTTCCTGCTGCTCCCTCTTTTCTTGCTTCTAGTAAGGGCAACTGCTGCCACCATAGTTCCAGCGGCTTCATCCACTCTCTTTGTGCAGACGCCTCTTCGTATCAAGCCTACTTGCTATCCTTACAGCAGCCGTCGTCGAACAAGCATGGTCGCCTCTGCTGCCGCTGCTCCCAACTCTGCCGCCAACACCCCTAACCCCCCCCGTGTGCATCCCTCCCACACACTGCACGAGCCTTCTTCCCTGACGTCACGTGCAGAAGACTACTCGATTCTGGCTGCCAAGACTGTGACTTTAAGCCAAGGATGGATCTTTCCCTCGGAGGGCGGGAGGGAGGAAGAGAGGGAGGGAGGGTTCCGGACCGAGAGGAGGCGAGTGACACGGGTGGTCCTAAAGAGAAATGTGCGGGACATTGACAGAGACCGTCAGCGATCATACCTACACCAAATGCAGCTCGTCTTTCCTCCTTCCGACCCTTCGTCCTTCCCTTCCTCCTCTCCTCCTTCTCCTCCGCCTTACTGGGAAGAATGTTCTTCCTCTGCTCCCCTGGAGGTAACTGGCGTTCTCGCTTTGTCTTTAAGCCCAAGTGGACGACACACCGTCTTGTTCAAGGAGGAGGAGGGAGGGAAGGAGGGAGGGAAGGAGATGTACATTGAGATTTATGGACAAAGAGAAGAAGAGGAGGAAGGAAGAGGAGCACTTGGAGGGAGTACTTTATTGCGGAGTGTGAAACTAGGCCAGGTGCACGGAGTAGTAATGGGCGACTCGTGGTTTGGGGGCTTTGCGTGGAATGAAGAGGAGACATGCGTGGGGTACGTGGCAGCTGTCAAAGGAGGCAAGGGGAGGGGGATGAGCGTCTTTGAAGTCGCGCCGCCTGCTAGTGGTAGTGTAGATGGTGGGAGTGTCGGGTCATCGAGGAAGGGAGGAAAGGAGGAGGATGATGATGAGGAACAACAAGAAAAGGGAGACAGGTTTGTTTATAGGGAGGACTGGGGGGAGAAATTCGAGCAGGCCACAAATTTGGGCTTGTTCTTGCTGTCGGTGAAGACGGGGAGGGTAGGGAGGGTAGGGGGAGTGCCCAGGGACGTGACTCCTGGAGGCGTCGTGCTTTCCAAGCGAGGAGGGAAAAGGGCAGGAAGAGATGAGGGCGTAAAGGGAGGAGGACACGAGAGTAGGGAAGTCTCTCCTTCTCCTCCTCCTCCTCCTCCTCCTCCTCCTCCTCCTTCTTCTTCTCCCACCTACCTCCTCTACACCGGCTGGGCCGACTTGCCTCGCCGCCTTGGCGCGATCTACTGCTATAACCGCCCTTCTTCGATCTATGCCGTCAATGTCCAACCATTAATAGATGCCTTGACTCATGACAAGGACTCGTCTTCCTCCTTTATCGCTTCCTCTACTCGATCCTTCATAGCTGCAGGAGCAGGAGCAGGAGGAGAAGGAGATAGAAAACAAGGTGCAGCATCTGCAGCAACAGCAGCAGCATCAGCTTCTCCTCCTCCTCCTCTTCACATCTGCCTTACTACCTCCGATGCCTTGGCCCGCTCTCCCGTTTTTTCCAACGACGGGCAGCAGCTGGCGTACCTGGGACACGAGACGGGGTTCGACACCCACAACGGTCCCATGGCGCTGCGGATTGTGCAGTGGAGGGAGGTCGTGAGGGAGGCCGAGGAGCAGCAGCAGCAGCAGGATGAGAAGAGTGCCACCTCTACCACAGCTTCCTCTTCTTCCTCTTCTTCTCCTCCTCCTCCTCCTCCTCCTTCTTTTCATTCCCCTCACATCATCACTCTCCTCCCTCCCGTCCTCGACCCCTCCCCCTCCCACCACAATAATTTTCCCGGCCTGTGGACGGACTCCTTGCTCTCTCCCTCCTGCTGGTCCCGGGGCGACACACACATATATCTTACCTCGGTTTGGGGTTCGAGTAACGTGCTGCTTAGAGTTGCCACAAAAGAAGGAACGGAGGAGAAAAGGGTGGAAAAAGTGGAGGAGGCCATGGATGCGGCGGGAGGGGGGTCGGTGTCGTTATTGGCCATGTCAGTAGAGATGGGAGGGATGCTGGTGGCGGCGTCGAGTCCGAGTGATCCCGGGGGGTTTGGCTTTCTGGCTTTTCCTCACGAGGAGGAAGACAGGAAGGAAGGAGTGGTAGAAGAAGGGAAGGAGGGCGACTCTTCCAAAGTACCAAAAGTAATCACGAGTGAAAAGAAACACGTCTTGTATCCGGCACCGCGTCTTCATTCCTCGGCTGTCTCCTCCTCCGCCTTCTCCTCTTCTCGTTACAAAGAGCTGAGCCGTGACTTGAAGAATATGCGGTGGCGCGTCCTGAAAGTACAACCGAAAAAAGGCGTCAGCAGCAGCAGCAGCAGCAGCAGCAGCAGCAGCAGCAATGACAAAGGCAATACCAAAAGTGCTGACCTTCCTTTTGAAGCCATTCTCCTTCTTCCCCCCTCAAAGGGCTCCTCCATGTCGTCCTTCCCGCTTCTAGCCGTACCCCACGGTGGGCCGCATTCCTGCACGCTCACATCTTTTTCTCCTTCTTCTGCATTCCTGTGCCTATCCTACGGTTTTGCTGTGTTACATGTCAACTATCGTGGCTCGACTGGCTTTGGAGCTGGACCATTAGAGTCGCTAGCGGGAAGGATAGGAGAGAATGATGTAGACGATGTGTATCAGGCAGTGCTCGAGGTTCTGAAGAAAGAAGGGGAAGGGGAAGGGTCTAATTCGCCCACTTCCGATATAAGAAGAAAAGAGGGAGGAGGGATGCATTTGCTGAGTCTGGATAAAATGAGGGTAGGAATAGTGGGGGGGAGTCATGGAGGATTCTTAGGCGCACACGCTGTTGCTCAGCACCCAGATTTGTTCCGCGTGGCGGCTTTGAGGAATCCTGTGACCAATATTGCGTCGATGACGACGAGCACTGACATCCCTGATTGGTGCTGGGGGGAGAGTCTGGGCTTGCAGTCTTATGATTACTCCACTTTCATGGCGCCAAGTGGTGAGAGTTCTCATTTGCTAAAGTGTTATTGTCATGCCCCCTCCTTCCCCTCTCTCTCATCTCCTTCGTCAGATTCATGATGAAAAGCAACTCTCCTTCCCTCATTATTTTCACGTTTATATAGGTGAGCAGCTAGCCAAGATGTGGGCCTCGTCGCCCATTGCGCTCGTGGATCAGGTGACGGCGCCTGTTTTGTTGGCCTTGGGGAAGAAAGATCGACGAGTGCCGTTTAGTCAGGGGTTGGAGTACTACCATGCGTTGCGAGCACGAGGTTAGTGTTAAAGTGATTTCCTTGCCACTTTGCTTTGATGGTATACACTTGATATCATCTGTAGATATATCTTTGCTCTTCGTCTACTGTCGCGCGTGTCAAAGCGCCCATGTTGTAAACTATCGAGATACCGACGAGAGCCGTTTAGCCAGAACATTGATATTACCATGCTTTGAGGGCGCGAGGTGATGTCATATCAGTCTCTAGTCCGCGCCGACTTTTTCTCAACCACCTACCTATTTACTTATTCTATTAGGAGTGTCCGTCAAACTGCTCATATACGAGGAAGACGTCCACGCTATAGACCGACCCAAGAGCGAGGCCGATCACTGGCTGCAGATTGGAGAGTGGCTCCATCGCCACCTACAGTAATAACATCATCAAATAGAAGCGCCAGCAGCTGGAGTTACATTAGAACAAGCAGCTCGAAGTAGATTTGAGGGGTGCCAAAAAAGTTGAAAAATCAGCTGCTGCCGGAATCTTTTCTGCACAGAGGAGCTTTAAGCTGTCACATTCACAGAAGAAAGGAACACTCAAAGAATCTTGCGTATTACGGTGGATGGTGGACGACATTCTTCGTGTGCGGCCGAACTGGGTGCTTTGACTCACGGGAATTTTCTTGGTAAGGTCTGTCTGGGAATTGGAAATTTAATGGCGTGTGCGATCAACGCCATCGACTATGGACCTTCAAATTCCATTACGACCACGAAAACTAGCAAATGCTGCGCTTAATGGGCGCTTGGTTTGGAACATAGCAAAACAACAACATCAACAACAACTATAATAATGATAATAACAAAACAAAATGAGAAAGAATATATCGACACAATTGCGCGTAGAAATTTTCGTTTGTCTCAATTTCATAAGTTCCTTTGCGTGTGTTCTTTCACGTTATCGATAAATTTATCTACATCCATCCACTTTTTGTCTTTCTCTCGTCTAGAACACCTCTTCCTCCTCGCCCTCTTCCCCTTCTTCCGGCGACAACGAAAAGTGCGTCAACATTTCTGTATCTGGCTCCGGCTCCCTGTGGTACCGCTCCATTCCTGCGAGGACAATGAAGAGACCCAAGAAATCAAATATGTTGAGAGCATACGAGGTAATCCACGCCCATTTGTTCATGGAATAGAGCGCAAGCACCACAAAGGCCAAGGCAACAGACGCATTGATGGTCCGGTACAAAATTAAAGGGGTCCCGTAGGCAAGCACGCCGTTCACCGCAAAGGTCACGAGAAGCGTGGAAAAGATGTAGAAAAATGTCGCCAAGGATGCAAAGCGGCATTGGGGGTCAATGGGATAGCGACCCGGAGGAATGGATTGACCGGAAAAAAGACACAGGCACATATCCGTCACAGCGGTGCTCAAGTCAGTCATGGCGTATGTATTCCAGCCCATCCCCAGGCCCTGTATGGGGCATTATTGATTTTCGATGAGAGTCATTCTTAGATAAAGCGGCTAACTACACCCCATATAATAAATAAAAGGAAAAAAATCACGTCATTTCCTCCTTGCTCGCAATCTTCTCCCTCCCTTCTCTCCCATCGTCCCTCCCTCTGTCCCTACCTGGAGCCTGTAGGTGAGTGGGGACAAGACCAAAAGCAACACAAATTGATAGATGCCTAGCAGCAAATTTAGATAGTAAAAGTTCATAGGCTGGGAGAACTTGATGATGGCCCGCTCTTTGACCAACTGGGAAAATGCGGCAGGGAGGCAGCAGAGGACATAGGCAAGGGTGTTGATGCCTACAAGTGAGAGAAAAGGAATTGAGATTGATTGATAATTCAGAAAATTCTTATAATTGCGTATGTCTTACAGGGGATATGTCAATAGGAAAGCAGCCCTCCCGCTCCCTCCCTCCATCGTTACCAATATCCCGATGTCCGTGCCAAAACGCCGCGTGGACGGTCGGGGCCATAGCCACCGCAATCCCCAACAAAATAAGCCCCCCTCCTTGCCAGTGCTCATTCTTGAACATCTTGGTCTTCCTCCTCCCCCCCCTCCCCGTTGTAATAGAAGGGGAAAAGGGGGAGGAAGAGAAGGAGGGAGGAGGGCAGGAGGAGAGGAGGATGATAAAGGGAATGGTGGCTTGCATGAAGAGGACGGTGAGAACTGGAGGAGTGGAGGCGCCGGCGACCACCATAACGACGAGTGACAAGGTATCGAGAAGCGCGATGAGAAAGATGGACCAGCGGGGAAAGCGGTGCATGGAAGGCGTAATCTCTGGGGGTGGAGGGGGGGAAGGAGGGAGGGATGGAGGGAAGGGGGAGCGATGAGAGTTGTTTTCGTAATCCCTCTCCAGAGACCTTTCAAGAGCAAAAGGCGGTGAGCAAGGAGAGGGAGGGAGGGAAGGAGGATGGGAAAAAAAATGGAGGCTCCTACCGGAGGGCTGTTTCATCTTCTTGTAGAGCACCACCACCCCTGACACCAGCACCAAGGAGAGGTTCACAAAGAGAGCGAGAAACACCCGGAACGGTTCCATTTGATCAATGGCTACTTTGAAGGCTATTCGTTCTCCGGCTGCGGCGAGGCCGACAAGGAAGATAAAGCCACCTAGGGCTGAGTTGGAGGACAACTGTCCGCACCACCATTTCTACAAGATGAATGAAAGGAAAAAGAAATGGAGGGAGGGAAAAAGGTAATGAATAAATTCCTACCTATATCGGAGTATCAATGTGCAGCGCCTGTTACCATATCACGTACCTTTCTTCTCCGGGCCTGGCGCGCCATTTCCACTTCATTGATAATCACGGACGGCGGGGAGGGCGTCATCCTGCGTTGTGTATGTGAACGAAAGCCAAAGACCAAGAATGGGATGTTGAGAGCAGATGAACGATTCTCTGGATGGAGAGTTTCCAATCTGCCTCATCTCAATTGTCTAGCTACGTCATGCATACCCTCATCCCTTCCTCCCTCTCTCCCGCCCTCCTTCCCTCCCTTTCTCCCTCATTTCTCACCCAATTGAGAGGCCCCCGTAATTGCCCCGCCGGTTGCTGCCAGGGTCTAGAGACTTGGATTCCCTCATTTTCCCTGAACAGTTTTTAAAGTATTACTCAAAACACTGCTGCTGCTCTGTTGCAGCTAGTTGGTTACTTCTCGCACTGCTGCAGCAGCTGCTGCTGCTGCTGCTGCTGCTGACGCTGCCGCAGGCCCGAGGCGCAGGTCCTAGTCCTGCTTTCTTGACCTGAGTTCAATTTATCCGCCACGCATTACGTTCTGCCCTCCAATAATGGTCCAGCTCCTGTTCTTCCTGATGCTTCTGCTGGCGTTCTCCTAAAAATGCTTGCTTGCGAAAGGGCAGGCAGACGCTGAAAGAACCCAACCTGTGCATTTGTGATGGCAAATGGTGAGACAATGGCTGGGCACAATTCTTGCAAGTCCTTGGCTTGTGCTTCTTGAGCGAGCTTTGCGTACATTCCCACTTGGGGGGGGCGGAGGGGAATCATCCATACTGCCTGCACGAATGGCGAACACATTCGCGTTGTAGAACTCCTGCCTTGGCGGTTGCGCCTCTTTCTTGTAAAGCTTACCTGGTAGTGCACTGTCACACTCACAGCCATTCTTGCTTCCAACACTCACGCATAGGAGGACTCCAAGGGCGAGATTTCGACAACTGGGCCGGGCACGCGCTACCTTCGATATATCTAGACCAAAAATGGTAGGTGAAGATACCTCGGTGCGGTGAGGATGTTGCAACATGACAAGGCGTAGAGGGTAAAGCCACCCCAGTTTCTGGGCAAGGGTTCCGGGAGCAAGGATGTATACAGCGCCTCTTCCATTCCCTCGATGTCAGGCTGGCAAGGGTGTCCAACCGTTTTTTCTTTTAGCACTTGCAGACCCGCTCTCTTCTCTCTTGAAGACCCCCCCATTCCCTCCTTCTCCCCTCCCTCCCTCCAACTCACCCACCCTTTAAAAGGCAACCAAGAAAGACACTGTCCTCGACTTGAATAAGTACTTGGATAAAGCCGTGCGTGTGCGATTCCAGGGCGGGCGGGAAGGTGCGTATGTCTACTTGGCGTGGCGGCGGTGTGTGTAACGTAGGTGTGTAGGACCGAGAGGGCAAGGAAAGGATTGAGGAGAGTGCTGCGTGGGTGTATGACGGTAGTGCCAGTGGCATATGTATGTGCAAAGGTGTGTGCTGCCAAGACTAGCGGAATAGCGTGCCGTGCGGGGGTGAGTGTAATGGGACCGCTAGAGAAGGAGGGTCATCTTGTGTAGGTATGTCTATGTAGGGGTAAACGCAGAAAGCTGAACCCGTTTCTAAGATCCTATCCTCTTTTTTCACGCGCCCAAATCGTCTCCCTCGGCATCGACCCTCTTCTCCCCCAATACCATCCCTTACATCCCTCCCTCCCTCCCTCCCTCCCTCCCTCCCTCCTTCCCTCCCTACCTCCGTCTCTTCCTCCCAGTGAGCGGCATTCTGAAGGGCTTCGACCAACTCATCAACCTGGTGCTAGATGAGAGCAAGGAGACCCTCAGAGGTACACCACACCACTTATTCCCCTTTCTCAGTCTACCCCCTCGTCACCCTCAATGGCCATTCTCTCACTCTTTCTCCCCGTTCTTCTTTCCCCCCTTTTAGACCCCGCAGATCCCTACCGACTCACGGAGGATACGCGGGACTTGGGCTTGCTCGTCTGTCGAGGGACGCAAGTGTCCCTCATAAGTCCGGTGGAGGGCACAGAGGAGATAGCCAATCCTTTCGTTCAAGCAGAGGATGAGGCATGAGGCCGCGGCATGGGGGAGGGAGGAAGGATGATGTAAGCAAGCTAACAAAAGAAAAAGATTGGAGAAACAAAATGCAGTGAAGGACGAAGGTTGGTTTTGCTTTATTTGTCATGCAGGGCAAAAAACCTGCTTGACCCGCCTTATTCTGCACAGTGCTCCATTGTTCCCAAGAATCCCGCGGCCGCTGTCGCGCGCTCTTTCCAACCGCCTTCCTCCTCCACCTCCTTCTTCTCCTGCTTCTCTTCCTTCTCTTCCCTCTCCTCCTCTTCCTTGTCCATACCCTCTGGCTACCTCACGTTACCTTTTTCTACTGCTGCTGCTGAAAGCCCTGCATTCCACTGTCGCTGCAATCCTTCTTCCACTGCTGCTGGAGCCAGCTTCTGCGGAGAGAGTTGTAGCCACCATTATTCAACGATGCCCGCTATTTCCTATCGAATTTCCTACTTTATTCCGACCAAATAAATGACGAGTGAATATGGCTTCTCTTACCTGCACATCCGCGCAATATATGATGCGTCATGAGTGAAAGGGAGTGTTATGGGATTGTTGTGGGTGCCTCGCTGCTGCCGCCACGCCGGAATTGCTTTTGAAGGGGATCAGTGGTGATATCATGCAGGAGAATTCCTACATGCTATAATTTATAGACATTTTCCTCGGTCCATGGGCGGCTTTGTGTCTTGTGTTCGCGATTGCAAGAATCTGATGATCGCATGGAAGAAAGACTATCAAGGTGCCCCGAGCTGGAATTTGAATGCATTCGGCCCCCTACACAAAACCACACGTACGTTATCGCGCCCGCGCCGCAGTCAAGCTCACACACCACAAGGGGAAGCGAGGCACATATTTTCGCGTTGGTGGGGCTCGCTGCCTGTTGGCTGTTGCTCGGTGCTCCGACTCGCCAATAGGGCCGGTCTCTCCACTTCTTCTCTGCTTTCGAGAAGCACACCACTGCTTGTCACCCTCTGCCCATCCTACACGCCCCACGAAGCGTCACTGACGCCCACCGCTTCACTTCGTACACAATAAACATAGCGCCTGCTCTCCCTCTTAAGTCCGCGCCCTATTCCTTTCATCATGCGTCTCGGTAAGTTCCCCTCAGGAAGCGGTGCAGCACACGCCATGGGCTCCCCCTCTCCCTCACTTCGTCTCTCTCTCTTTCACCCTTCCGTGATCATCATCATTACCTCACGCTAACACACTCCAACCCCCCTCCTCTCTTTGCACCCCAGCATCTTCCCTCGCATTCCTCTTCCTCGCCTCTTCCTCCACCCTTGTGCCGGTGGCATCCGCGGAAGACGCTCTGTTCCTGGAGACCTTCCAGGGAAAGCCAGACCCTCTCTCGAACTGGCACCTGTCCAAGCAAGACAAGTGAGTAGACATATTGACAACAGAGGAGGGAGAGGAGGGAGATGAGAGGAGGTTTTGGTAACTTCAGCCATAGTCATCGTGTATTCGAATTCGGAGGGGAGGGGAGGAGAGAGTGACGGAATGGTGGGTAAGAGGAGTTGGCCACTCTCAGCAACTGGCGCCTCTATCTGCCTCTTCTTTCAGAGAGATGGAGGAAGGCGAGAGATGAGAAGTTACACACTCACCGCTCCTCACGCCCCCTCCTCTTCTTCCTCCTTCTCCCACTCCTTGCCATCCTAGGTATGTGGAGCAGCCGGTGGAGGTGTCGAGCAGTAAGGTGCCAGGCATGGAGGTGCGTAGCAAGAGAGGGAGGGAGGGAGGAAGGGAGAAAGGGAAGGAGGGAGGGAGGGCCGGGGAAATGCACCGCTGGCCCACACACTCCCATACGTTTTTTACTCACTCAGCTTACACTCCCTCTTCCTCCCCCCCCCCTTCAAACAGCAAGAGTCCTCGTTGCTCCTGAAGGAGGGCATGAAGCACTACGGCCTCGCCACGTTCCTTCCCGAGCCCCAGGCCTTCACCGACAAGACTTTCGTCTTCCAATACGAGGTGAAGATGGAGGAGCCCCTGCAGTGCGGTGGCGCCTACGTCAAGCTGCTGGGCGAGGGGGCGGTGTCTGCGCCCGATGCCCTGGACAACGAGACTCCCTATGTCATCATGTTCGGGCCTGACAAATGCGGGAGCACCAATAAGGTACTCTTCCACCCTCCCCTCCCCTCCCCCCTTCCCTCCCTCCCTTCTCTATTCTCACCCGCTCGACTGCCCTCCCTCCCCTCCCTCCCCTCCCGCCATATCACAGGTGCACTTTATTCTCCGTCACCAGAACCCGGTCAGCGGGGAGTGGGAGGAGAAGCACGCCGAGGGTACGTCCTCCCTCCCCCCCCCCCCCTTTTCCTCACTCCCTCCTCCACCTCTTTCTCCCGACTGATGCTCCAGTGCCCCACCTTCTACTTGCAAATACCTCAATATTTCTTCCCCGATGTCCCCCTCACCCAAAACCCGTCCTCCGAATTGCTCACCTCTTCCTCGCCCTCCCTCCTCCCCTTCCTAGGCGTGCCGGCCATCAAAACGGACAAGAAGAGTCATCTGTACACTCTCGTCATTCGCCCCGACAACACCTTCGAGATTCTCGTGGACAATGTCAGCGAGAAGAAGGGCAGGTACGCCCCCCCTCCCCTTCCCTCCCTCTCTCCCTCCCTCCCCTCCCTCCCTCCCTTATTTCCTTCCTTCCCTCCCTCCCTCCCTCCCTCCCTCCCTCCCTCCCTGCTTTTCTCCCTCGACCTTTCGCCCATAATTAGCACCTCGAGCCCCTCAGACGACGCCCACACCTCCCTATTTCCAAACAAGTCAAGAAAGCCTGACCCTCCCTCCCTCCCTCCTTCCCTTTCTCCCTCCCTCCAGCCTCCTCGAGAACATGCTGCCCCCCGTGAACCCTCCCGAGATGATCGACGACCCCTCCGACACCAAGCCCACGGACTGGGTACGCCCCCCCTCCCTCCCTCCCTCCCTCCCTCCCTCTCAAACCTTTAGTTCCATATCCATCCCACACAACCTCCCCCCCTCTCTCCCTCCCCCCCTCCAGGTGGACGAGGCAAAGATCCCGGACCCGGATGCTCGCAAGCCGGACGATTGGGACGAGGACGCCCCTGCCACCATCCCCGTCATGGACGCCGCCAAGGTACCTCGCCATCCCTCCCTCCCTCCCTCCCTCCCTCTCCCTCTTTCT
>Ga0160420_100331_pt1 | contig 23285 bp, 15 predicted proteins | sample CelAP2metagpilot_FD_108197 | JGI IMG/M metagenome (GOLD analysis project Ga0160420, IMG submission 108197) | Phycosphere-associated microbial communities from algal ponds in Kailua-Kona, Hawaii, USA - Cellana AP2-5-5 metagenome pilot | ecosystem: Engineered > Artificial ecosystem > Aquaculture >... | reverse complement strand
TTGATGTATTTATAGCGTCGACAAGCAAAATGAATCCCCTCCTGTGCAAGCACTTGCAAGGCATGTCTCCCCCGCTCACTCCACCAATGTCGGCGGTTACCAAATTGTACGCGCATAAATCGATCATGTCCCACGGCACGATGTATAAAAGTAGAGCTACCCCGCATCCCCATGGGGCCCATGTGCTTTATCACAAACCCCGTCCCCGCCTCCTTGTCTAATGTCAACCGCACCCCCCAATCCACCACTCCTCCCCCTATAAATGCCTCTGCTACTCCTTCCATCATTTCTTTGCCCACAAAACGAGTCAGCACGGCCTCTGCCTGTGGTAGCCCGCCTGAACGATGCACGTCCCGTAGGATAGGAGCAGCTTTGCGGGATACCAACATTTCAGGAGTCAAGCTATATTCAACCAACGCCCGCATAGGGAAGGGCAAGGTGCGAAATAGTGGCCACGCTGGGTCATGTTCAGGGAAGGGTGCATAAGTGGGCGAGAGGCTGCTGGCCCCCACTAGATTTTGAAGGGTGTGCGTCAACCGGGCCTTCACGTGGGCCGCATCCTTGGCATCTGAGGAATGCTGCGCCCACGCCTGCATCGACGATAGGACTTCTATCCTATGTTCCATTGGAAGCTGAGATAAGGCACTGATAAGGTAGGGGCCGCAGGCGAAGCCGAGTTTGTGGCTCCCTACCAGGACGTAGAAGGGCTGCTCGTGGTGAGCGGGCTTTTGAACGAAAACGACTGACGGTGTGGGTTGAGGTTGATTGAGCATGAATTCTTGGTGCTGCTGTTGACCTTGTTTCTGCTGCGTAAGCTGAGTCTGCAATGCTAATCGCGCCATTTGAATGGTGGGCACTTCTTGTGTCAATGGTGGACGAGGGTTTGGTTGTGTGTCGTCTCTAGCATCGGCGGCGATTGTGAGGTTGGAAGTCATGCTCGAATTGCTGTAGCTACTACTATAGCTATTGCTGCTGATTTTTCCGCCCGGGTTTTCTATCATGATTGCGTGTGTCCGTGTGTATATTGCGGTCCCACGGAACAAATTGAAGCAGCAGGAGCAAGACAATTTGCCGGAGACGCGCTTGTTTACGGCCTGTAATTTGGAAGGCAGAATGCAAGGGATAGAAGGTCAGTACCCTTGGCGGCCATGAAAGTGCTAGTAGCTTGTGGGACAAGGTGTGCATTTTGCAGTCGCGAGCGACCAGGCAATAGCAGGGTGGCCAAAAACTTGCCAGCTTACAATACAACGCCCTATCCCAAGCCGTTGACTGGCCGTTTACTAAAAGTACTACTTTCTGTGGCCTTATCTCTCACCGTACAACTGATATCCCGCCTGGACAAGTTGCGGTTAGAGCCTGTCAGCCAGTCAGCCAGAACGTCAGACAGCTAAACAGTTATAAGTGCAGCGAAACCCAGGGAGAGGACACCAAGGGTGTAAGCACCTTTTCCAGCCATGCCGTTGCTGTGATGTCAGTTGTGTGTTCAACATGACTCAAAAGCTTCCTCTCTTTCTATACACACTCTTGAATTACGCACAGCATTACCATCATGAGGCCCTTCTCTACCCATGGAAGTATAAAAGTTTCGCCCAACACCCACTCCTCGCCACCGTCTCCGCCTCCAATTACCAAGTCAAAGACATCCCCACAGTCCTTGCCCGCCTCGCCAACCAAGGCCACAATGCTCAATGCAGGCACAGGAACAGCATTCAGTCGATTCATAAGTAAAATGGAATTTAAGAGTCCTGCGTTTGATTTTGGGCGAGTTGGGGGCAAGCACCGGGAAGAATGTAAGAGTATTGTTAGCATGGCGGGGGAGAAATTGACAGAGGTCAAGAGCAGCAGCGGTGCCGACACCTCGCACCCGAAAATCAAGAGATGGGGGATTCAGCACACCATGGGGACCAGACAGAACAACAATGAACCTAAAAAAAAAGGAAAAGACATCATTATTGGCATTACGGCATCGGGGCAGCGGGTCCATGAGCAGGAGGATGAGTTCGGGTTGAGTGCCGCCATTCAATGGAGCAGTCCTTGCAACAAGCCTCCTACTTCTTTCTCTTCGTCGACTTCGATGTCCTGGATCCTATCAATGAGCAAGGATGATGAGGAAGAGAAGGGAGGCATAAGTGTTGACAGCAGTCCGAGCTTGACTGACGTTAGGGAGGACAGAGATGTCCCTCCTTTGGAATCGCGGCCGGAGGGAAGCGTCGACGACGAAGACATTTACGCTGAGGAAGAAGACGAGGACAAAGACGAGGACGACGAGGAAGATCAAGAAGAAGATAAGTGCGAGGCAGCAGAAGAGAGCAAACGAGGAGGGGCGGGGTCGACCGCAGATTTTATCCACGAACAGATCCTGTCTTTTCAGGTCTCATTTGGACATGGACCGACAGGGCTTGTGGTCGCTGATACCAAGGCAGGCAAAGGCACATTCGTCGAGTCCTTTCTCCAGATTCCCACCAAAAATGGTCTTGTGTCGACGGCTATCGAGCTCTCTGGGCGGGTTAGAGTGGGTGACTTGATCACACATGTAGGAGGCACGGACGTGCAGTTTAGCTCGGGGGTGGTGGTAAGCGATTTACTCGAAAAGGGTAGCCGACCCGTGACGGTATCTTTTGAGAGGTACTTTCAACGGTATTCGTTTCAGGTATGTGCAAAAGAAAAGGCGGTCTTTATTCAAAGGAAGGTGATCTCTGTAGAAGATGGCGAAGTGAGCTGCCTCGGATTGCAGTCGGTGCATCCCTTATCCCCCCCTCCCTCATGCCTTCCCTCCCTCACTTCCGCCATCAAACCCCTTAAACCCGTTTCACTCAGGAGATTACCGAAGATCCTCGCAAGGTGCCTTTCTACTTCAAATACCTTTTCACGGAAGTAGAGGATCCGCGACACGAGCAAGCCAAAGTGATGCTGTTGATTGAATCTGAGCAGTACACTTCCCAACATAAGAATATGACGGCTGCCAATCGTCTGAAGGAGAGCCGGCGAATTTTCGACAAATTTTTTGATGCACGTACGTAACTTTCTTTCTTCTTTTCATCGATGTATTCTTATTCCTTTTTGGTACGTTTGTATATGTCTCGGCTCTTTCTTGCCTTCTCTCTTCTGCATCCTCCCTCCATTCCTCCTCCAAAACTACGTTTCCTTCCCCCTTTCCCTTTAAATCTCCACGCCATTTTGTGTACAGGCTCCCAATTTGAAGTAACGACCGCCATAACCCCTCCTGTCCTTGAAAAGCTCCAGAGCCAGTACGGCACTCCTTCTCCCCGACGTCGCCAATGGCAGCCTTCCACAAGCTCCTTCCTCCGTCCTTCCCTCCCTCCCTTTTCCCCTTCGTCCCAGCCACCCCTCCAAGACGAGGATGAGGATGGTAGGGAAGAAGCGGCCTTGTTTTCTGTCCCCTCCGACGTGTTCGACGAGGCCCGCCTTCAAATCCAAACAGATATCGCCCGCAGGAGGCACCCAGACTTCTGCAAGTCCGCAGCACATCATAAAATGGTCGGGTATCTCTCCAAGAGCCCCGAGTTTATCCCCCTTAATCCATTGGAGGTGCTTGAAGACGACGATATGGTCCAATACTTCATGCTTTATTTGATGCAAACGCGAAAGTATGCCACTCTCCGGTGCTATCTCGACATGGAGCGGTTTATTAAACCCCGCGTGGCGGAGCTGGAGGCCCTACTCAAACAGAAGTTGGTTGGATTGGAGAAGCCGAAGCAAGAAGTAAGGGCGCTGATGCAAGCAGTCCTGCGTGTTTTTAGCCTGTATCTGTGTAATGGATCTTATATGGAGGTCACGCTCCGGCCGCTCACTCGTCTCAATCAATGGCTTCGGGGCGTGTTGAAGTGCAGGACAGACATCGCGCGGATTCAACGTCGAGCCTGCAGGCTTGCGACCAGCAAGGCAGCAGAGACTCAAATTCTGGGGAGTCAACTTTTGAAGGAAGCACACAAGCAGCAGCAACACGAGCCGGACGCGTTTTTTAACTTGTCGGTGCCCGAGGCACTGGGCATTGGCCACGAGGTCTTGGAGGCACAACGCTCCCTCTTGCGAGAGTTGGCATCCGATGTGTACCCTCGCTTCCAATCCCATCCTTTGTACGAAGAGCTATGCCAAGAGATTGGTCCAGAATGGAGGACGGCGCGGATGAGTGGCCGGCCATTAAGCTTGCGACCGGGGAGTATGAAGAGGCTCTTGCGGCGGGTCAAGCTACCGAGGGAGTTCGCAATCCATCGGGCTCTTTTGTCTACTGTTCTGCCATCACCGTGCTCGTCCTTGTCTTCACCACAGCAGCACGGTCTGCTCATCTCTTTATCGGATTCTCCCTCCTCGCTGGACCGGCGATTGCGGCTACAGGAGCCACAGCTGCAGCAGCAGCAGCAGCAGCAGCAGCAGCAGCAGCAGCAGCAAGCTATACCACCCGCACGGGCCGAGATAGAAAGCCCGGCTGATTGGCTCATGGTATTCGATACCGAATTCAGTCCTCACATGGCCATCAAAGTGAGAACGACCAAGCAAATACCCATTTCTGCCTACGCCAAATCACTTAGCCTAAAATCCAAGCCTTCCTCCTCCTCTTCATCGTCTCCCTCCCCCTCTTCTCCTGCTGCCCCTTCCCCTTTACCTGCCGGCATTGAGAACTTCATGGTCCCAGAAGAATTTCCCACAAAGCTAGGTACCACTGCTCCTGGTCCAGTTCTCTTTAATTTTTTAGTCCCTGGGAAGCATGACAAGCCTTTTTACGGCGCGTGTCTAATTATGTATCGTCCGGCCAGTGAGGCCTTGCCAGTAGACGAAGGAGACTTGGATCTTACACTCTCTCCAGCAGGGGGGCAGCAGCAGCAGCAGCAGCAGCAGCAGCAGCAGCAGCAGCAGCAGCAGCAGCAGCAGCAGCAGCAGCAGATATGTAGTCCATTGATCAATGTGGATTTGACATTAAGTCAGTCGATGGAAGGGAGGACAGCAGGAGGACAGCTGAAAGGGGGGGAGGGGCGGATGCCCTTACAGTCTTGTCCTGAGATAGCGGCAGTTGAATCGCTAGAGTCCCTTCCTGGGCCTGCGGAATCGTCGCGGACCACTACTTCTGTCACACCCTTTCCTACCATTGTTGCTGATAATGCTGATGCCAATGCGAGCCGGTCAATGACAAGTACCACCCACTCTTCTTTTTCCTCAGACGACGCCTCCGGGCATTCCCGTGGGGGAAGCAGCATCTCCTCCTCCTCTTCCTTCACCGAGCAGCAGCAACAGCCAGCTTTCGGGGGAAATGCGATCCAGCAGAAGCAAGAGCGGCAGTCTTCTGTAAAGCATGAAATGTCGATGGGGTACAGAATTGAGCGTGGAAACGAAGCACAGGAGCAAGTCAAAGCCATAGCTGACAGCATCTTCTCCAGTCCCCGAAAAAAATGTGGTGGGAATCTGAACGAGACGCAGGTCCCGGTGCTTGCTGCTGGAGAGGCACGAGTGGAGAGGGAGGAGGGCAGCTTGGGCTTTCAGCAGTTGGCGAGGTTACCGGTGGTGGATGAGACGATGGAGGAGCAAGAGGAGGCCTCTCCAGCGTTTGGTGCTGGTAAAGCACTGATTGACCTGTCTCCATCCTCTTCCCCGCATGCTCAGCAACCGCAAGAGGCTCATAAAGAGGAGCAGCAACAGCAGGAGCAGCAAGCACAATTTTCTTGCTGGGACACGAATTCTCATCACAACACCTCCATCGAGTCTCGAACAAGCGGGAATAGTAAGGATGGAGGGAAGGTGATCGGCGAAGACGACGATGACGATGAAAGCTTGATCGCTTTGGTGGAGGCGGACTTCCAGGATGCATTGATCCAAAGCTACGAGACCTTTGCTCGTGATTCCTTTACCACCAACTACCCAACAACGTTTGAAGCCCTCCCCACCGTAATTGATACCTCCGGTGTTGGGGACGAGGATATAGCCATTGTTCCGCGACCCTCCTACCAGCAGACCCTCCCCTCTTCCACGGTCTGCAATCCTCCCCGACGCGGGACCACGGTGGGTGATTATAATGGCGTGACCGCGGTCCAACAGCATCGAGATCGGCGGGGGAGCAATGGCAATTCAGTGGGTACGCGTGACGGGCTCATGGCTGCCGCTGCCAAGGCCTTACCCACAACTCTCACCTATGCACCTTACGGCTTCTGCCTAATCTCTCGTTTCTCCTTTATCAACTCATTGCGTGCGCCTCTGGCGGCTCTGTTCGACCCCAAGAACACCCGGCACCCCTCCGCTCTGCGCGCCATCCAAGACTATCTTGCCGCCCAATCCCCCATTCACATCCCTCTCAATGCCGCCGACCGGCACGAAAGCCTATGTCTATTGCAGACGGCACCAGCACCCTCTGCTATTTCACCCCATGTGGCAGCAGCAGCAGCAGCGCTCTCACCCTCAGGCCTTCTCTCTCCCTTTCTCGCCAAACCAGCACCAACCTCCACATCCGCCGCTATCAACTCCCATCCTGCCACCCTCCTTACCCCCTCCCCTCCCCAGCACCAGCACCAATACCGCTTCTTTACCCAGATCGACTTTGAGCTTGAAACGCTTTTCCAGTGCCTCAACCCCCGTAACCTCGTCCTTGTGTTTCTCGCTCTGCTCCTCGAGTGCAAAGTACTTCTCATCTCCGAACGCCTCACCCTGTTAACCATCGCTGGTGAAGGGCTTCGCTTCCTCCTTCACCCGCTCAAGTGGTGTCACGTCTACGTGCCACTCGTTCCTGAAGTCATGATCGACCATGTAATTGGCTGTCCAACTCCTTTTATCATGGGACTTCACCGCAAAACCTACCTCCAACGCCAAGATGACTTCCCTGCGGACATTGTGCAGGTTGATCTCGACAATGACTACGTTGAAGCACCGGCCAAGGACTTGAACCGGAAAAATGCTCCATTTGCTGGCCCGCTTGCCCGAAATTTTGAGCGCTTAGCCTCTCCCGCCACCGCGCTCAGCGATTCGTGCCATTGGGCACCATACACCCAGGGACCAGCGCATGCGATGACTAACTTCCGTAGCAGCAACAACAGCAGCAGTAAGAACAGCGGCCTACCCTCTTCACCCGTCAGTGCCGCGGCCATCGGAGCCGCGCCTGGGCCGTGGCTAGCGCTGCAAATGCGAGACATGCGCGCGGCTCTTTTGGTGTTGCGGGACTTTGTGGAGGGATTGTTGATGGGTATTGAGGACTCGTGCTATTGTATTTATACTGAAACGGAGATGACGATTTTGTTCGATGAGACATTGTTTGGGCATATTTGTGGCCCTGCGGAGCTGCTATTGATCACGCCGAATGAACCCGACACAGATGCCTTGCCTCATTCTCCCCACTTGCCCCCGGCACCGCCCAACGACGCGACGGCTCAGGAGGATTTCGTGTTGCGCTTTTGCCGGACGCAAGCCTTTTCGAATGCACTGATGAAGGGGTTGCAGCGGGACGAATAGATTGGCAAAGACACATACGTGAAGACGATAAATGTAATGAAATTGAATTCGAAAATAGAGAACATGGACGTGTAAATCGTCGTCGTAGCTGCATTATGATTGCTTATTTTTCTTTCAAATCGAGGCAAATGGGAAGGGAAAAAACGGGGCGCAAGCCCCTCAGACACTATTTTTGAATTTCTTTATCATCTGAACTTCCTCCTTCCGTGGTTGGTGCATGTTGCCTCCTGCACTTTTTTTCTTCTATTTTTCTTAACTATTTTCCGCTTTCTTCCTCACATCAATCAGGCGTACTTTTCACTTTTTATTTCTTAACCTTTTGTTGTTGTTGGTGCAGCCAAATGAAAAGAAGCAACCTCCGCCTTCCTCAACTTTCACTGTCGTCTATCATCTCTTATGTCAAAGGGCGCTGAAGTTGTAACGCAATGCAAACTTTATCTTCACTCTCTCCTATCTACTACCTGTATTTACTACACTTTTCCTCATTCGAAGAGCCGGATTTCAGAAACTAAATGGATAAGTCAGATAAATGTCTCGCTTCTCCATTACCTCCCATCTGTACCCTAATATGTCCTCTTAAACAAACTTGAACGCATTACCTGCGAATTGCCGAACAAATTCGGGAAAGCAACCGGCGTCCCTTTGATGTAAAAACGTATGTCTTCGTCCAAGTCTAAAGGTGCTGTCCACTCCACCGAGTTCACTTCGTTATCATTAAAATTAGGAATGGAGGCCACTTGAACGGGGTCTCCATCGGCGCTCATGAGGTGTAGCTGCACAGTGGTGCCCCTGGGAAAATTTTGTGCGAAAATATTGTAAGTTTTACCGGCCTCGATTTTGTCCGCCGCCACGATAGAACCTGCATCGGCCACCACCACATCGGGACCGAGGTTACCCCGCTTGGAAGGGAAGAAGGCAGGCATCTTCTTGATCGAGGGGTACTTGACGTTGCTCTTTTTGGTCATAGTCACCGAGCAGGGCTGGACGTCTACGGTTCGGTCATAGTTGTCCACCATGGTAATGCCCATGTCGCCCGGCGAATCCACTACAGCGTCAAACATCTTCTGCAGGTCAACATACATGCTGTCATCTCGCGTGGTAAATTGAATGTTATACCTGGTCCAGCCCTGGCACTCCGGGTTCCAAGCCGGTCGCATCGCATCTTTTAGCCCCTGCGCAGCCATGTCGTCGTCGGGCAAGAAGTCCAGCGCCGCCCTGTGTAGCGTTGTCTCCGCGATGGCCAACTCGTAAACTCCGTCCAGATCCTCGTCCACAAAAGCCGCGATGATGTCCTTCACATACGGTTCGGACAAACAGCCCGAGGTGATGGTGCTGTCCACTGTAGCTTCGTCTTGGGAATAGCAATTGACAGTCATGTCATACCACAAAAAATAAGTATCGGGAAGGTCCTGATCCGTTTGGTTCTTGTTCATGGCCTGAAGGTAATCCATTTCCGGAAAGGTCATGTCTTTGTCCGTCTTGTCCGCTGCCTTCTCCCACGAGTCCAGCGGGTCCTGACCCTTGCAGTCTCGTGAGATCTCACAGATCCCATTCCCGTCCGCATGGTCTTCCGTTTCCCCTGGACCGACGTCGCACAGAAAGCATTGCGCATTATTAGCCACCGCAACACCCCCCGCAGTTATATCGGTGGTGTCCGGATCAGTCAGGGAGGCTACCGCTGCGTACGGATCACTGCCACGCTTGATGGCGTCCGAGAAGAAAGTTGTAGGCACAGGCTTGGACCCAGTGGCCTCTGAGATGGTGCTATCCACCAGCACGATGCTGCTGTCCTGAACATTATTCATGGCAACGTTCCCCAGCGTTGAAACGGCGTCCGCCAGCCACTTACTTGCTTCTTGTAAAGAGCGCTGGTAGTGGTTCTGCCGTCGTGTTCGCACCACCTGCGGTTGGTGGCCTTTCTCCTCGCCGTCGAGCTCTCGCCTCCCGCCAATCTTGCTGAAGTTGCGAGCCGTTATCTTCTTTTTCCACACACCCGTCTGCTTGTTAAACTGGATGTTGGTGTAAGCGTCCTTTGTGATAAGGTAAACTGTGTCATTCTTTAATTGTTTGGGCTTGACGCCAAAGCCTCCCACCGTGTAAGTGTACGGCCAAGTGGTCCAGTATTTCAGCCGCTTAGAGAAAGTGAAGGTCTTGATGAATATAGCACCGCCCGCTCCGACATACATCTGCGTTCCAAGACCGTTAAACCCGTAGACCAAGGCGAACGTCACTCGAATGTTCTGGATAGATGTCAGCCAGCCCGCCCCGATGAAAGTATCAGTAGCAATCCCCGCCATATAATAGGCGACGTATGAGGAGTATTGCGGCAGGAAAATGAAAGTGGTAGACCCAGCACCGTTGTAATAAATACCCCCCAACCCGTAAATATTGTTGGTTCCATACCAACGCGCTTGAGGCACCCCGATCACAGTCAAAGACCCTGCACCCACCCACGTATGTCCACCCACCCCAGCAAATAGGGCATTGTTAATATAGGAGGCATAACTCCCACCGATATATTGAAAGTTTCCAGCTCCACAAATCAAGGTCTGCCCAGCACCAAATGCTGCCCCGACTACCCAGGCACGCGCATAATTAAACCCCGTGTGATAAACAGTCCCAGCTCCCACGCCGATCTGACCGCCGCCCAAGCGCACCATGGCGAGAGCCGCGGCGGCATACGACCAACCCACCGTCACCATCACACCACCCAAACAGACTAAATCAATGCCATAGCCAAACTGGAGCTGAGGACCTGTCCCGTAAACAGAGGACCCTCCTATCATTGTTAATGTCCCGCCCAGCACACACGCGACCTTCCCTGACATCCAAGGGTACGATGCAAATAAGGTAAATACAATGTTGTGCACGCCAGTAAGAACAGCATTTCCCGCAATCACCAAAATTTCACGACCCAGCGAGAACGTAGTCAAGTACCCGGTGCCGTACGGACGAATACGGAAAAAGAAGCACCCCTGCAAGAACAAATTCCCTCCTACCACCGTTACATACTGCCCCAAGTTAAAATTCAAATACCGGAATTGGAGACGAATCGTATTTTCCACCTCTTTTATGAAGGAATCAAGGGTATTATTGCGCTCGCGGAAAATGACGCCTGTCGCAGTGTAATCTCCTCCTACTTGGACGCGGACATGCGTACCCATGTTGAGACGTGCGGAACGGTCAGCTGCCACATATTTACCACCGCCGCGAACCATGATCAGGAAGCGTGTGTCTAGCCGACCGCCGGGCAGGACTGGAGATGGAGTGAGGAAAGAGGGGAGGGTGGCATGGAAGGAGGGTGGAAATGAGCGAAAATTGAGCGAATAGATGTGTGCCCCCTTCCAGCGGGCAAGACCAGAAAGGTAACAGCACAGGAGGTAGGGAATGTTCAAGTGTAAATCATTTGTAAGAATACTCTCGTCGGACAAGGGTACTGGATATGGGTAAACAAAGAGAGGAGGAGGAGGAGAGAAATGTAGACAAGCCGGCAAGCACTTACTCTCAAAGCAGCGCTCTATCTTCTTCGAGCAATTCAACATGGGCATAGCCAAGGGGTTGCCTACGACGACCTAGATGGGACAATGAGACAAAGAAGAGGGTTAAGATGAGAGTAGTGAGAGTAAGTTTAGGAAATGCGGAAGCTTCCTTGCTTGGGTGGAAAATAGGATAGGGGAACGCACTCCCTCCCAGGCCCTCCCTCCACTCATTCCCCTCCACTGAACGCACCTTCGGCATAGTGACATTAATCTGCCTCTGGATCTTGTATCCGTAGGTAAAGGGCTTGGTGAGGACGATGACTCGACAAGGACTTGCCGAGCCGTTGACCATCATTACCACCTCGTAGCCATTCTTGGGGTAGCAAACCGCAGCTGTCCCTTGATTGGCCTGCAGCCAGGCCCTCGACTCATCGTCATCTTCTTTAGGTTTATCTGGGGCCTTATTTGACGGAGCAGGTACGTTGGGTGCAGTGCCACCGTCGCCATTCGCTGCTTGGGCAGCGGCCCTGGCCTCCTCCTCTGCCCTCCACGACGGAGTCACCACCGCGTCATCAGGCAAAGGTTTAGTGGCACTGCCACCCGTCAGTTTCGAAGAGTTTGCAACAAGGGTGTTGCCGTTAACAAGGTTTTCCGAGATGTCTGTGAAGGCGGCGCCTGTAGGCTTGGATTTGGCGGAGGTGAAATACATGGCGGCACCCACAGCTCCGCCGACGATAACGAGGAGACTGAGCCCACCCATTAACCATTTGATTCGCTTAGCCAGCTCCTGCGAGGGTGAGGGTGTGGGTGGTGCAGCATCCATATCCACGGCGCTGATAATGCTTTCCCTTGACATAACGCCTTGATGTGCGTCCTCGTCGTCGGGCAACAGCAGCTGGAGCAGCGAAGGGGAGCGAAGGAAATGCTGCTGACAGGTCCGCCCACGTTCTCGTTCGACAGCCTGTCGTTAAGTATGGTGGTGTATGTGCAGCAAAGATGCCGTGAGTGATTATGCAAACTGAGGTCGAATGTCGTTCGTTGGCCTTGGGGCGGGTGCGAATGGTCATGCCCTGGATTCAAATTGACCTGCGGAAGCAACGAGATGAACCTGTCAAATCATAGGTCGCAACGGCAGCCTGCAGCCCACGTATGGCACATTTAATTACGTGTGTGATTGAAGCCCATCATGTTCATGTCGTGGTCAGAGAGTTGATTGTAGCTATAATCCATGTACTTTGAGTAAGGTGGAAGGACCAGAGCAGAGGAGCGTGGGGTGAATCGCTGATCTAAAGGTTGAAAAGGGCTTGGCGAGGCCTGGATATGGTAGTTTCTGTCTGAACATGGCAGTCACATAGCCAAGTCCTGCGTGGACATGTGTGTGAGACGCAATGTGGGAGGGAAAGCACGCGTAAACATTGTAGTAGTTAAGCAAGCGCTAATGCAAATTGCTCCTCCTCGTTTCAAGTATGGTGCTTAATTCGTTGGCTCCTGAGAAGGGAAGAGACAAGGGAAGCCTGAGTCCCATGTAAGGACCCCACTCACGGCTTTAGCATGAAAAGTGGCCGTGGGTTCCCTCCCCCCCGCCGATGCATCTATTTAATTGCACAAAGAGGACAGTTTTCATGTGAAGATGTCCAGTGGTGACATTGCCGGGAAGGACAAAAAAAAATGTGGCAAAAATGAGCAGAGGCCAGCTGCGGAAGCTGCCTTGCTTCGCTCGCAATAACCACCTTCAATTCAAAACACCCAGCCCTCACCTCACGTGCCAAACATGATTAAATGCGCCACACTTCTCATTACCCCTGCTAACAATCTCCTCCTACTCACCCCTTCTTCGCTCTCACCCGCACAGCTACGGTCGCGCTCTTGGATCATCCTACCATGGGTCTCCTCCGCTGCAGCGTCGCCCCTTTGCCATTCCTCATCCTGGGCCTTGTCCTTTCCGCCTCCATCTTCCTGACCCTCCTCCCAACCACGGCCTCCAAAGATATCGAAGTCGGCGTCGAGGCCGACGATCCCATCGTGGCCCACAAGGCGGGAAGCGGCAGCAAGAAATCGGGCTTGTTCGAGCGCTTGTCCCGGGTGCTCGATACCGGCGCGGCCGAAGACGACGACGGCGTTCCCTTTACAGATGAGCAGTGGCATGCGACCAAGGACTTAGGCGAGCCTGTAGATCCGTCTTTGATGACATTCAAGATGCCCTCTGAGATGGTCGATGCATGGGACAAGGACAAGGGACTGAGAATATTGCAACAGACGATGGACGGTGATTTGACAGGGCCTATGCGGGGCCTGGTGGCGGACATCAAAGACTTACACGAGGCCTGGTCCAAGCCACACCTGTTTCGGGCACTTATGTCTCAAATTCCCCTGTTCCACGCAATCAAGCCAATTCAGACCATCGTAATGGGCAAGAATGAAGAGGATTACACGGCGGAAGATGGGATGGCGGCCGCTGGGGCGTTCAAGGGATTTATGGTGAGGGCACTTGATTCCATGGACGTGCTGCGAAGTCCTGAGAGATTGGCGGAAAAAATGCTAACCTACGCGAGTTCCAAGGACAAGACGTTGCTGGATTTGTTTGCCAAGGCAGCCCGGGGGGAGGACGAGAACCACAGGGAGATAAACAACTTCTTTTTGAAGAAAGAGTTGGGTGATTGTGAGTGGTATTGAGCGGATTAGAGGAGTGAGCGGTAAAAGGAAATGATAGAGGGAGAGGAGGAACGGAGACATATTTTCACAATTCTCATGTCATTAACGCCATGTACGCGACCGTCCGTGGAAGGCGCATTTCCTCCCCCTTCTCTCACGCACCCACCGACCTCCCCCCTCGTTCATGCACCCCCGACACATGCTTGTACCCACATGCTTACCCACCCCTCAATGCTCGTCCTTTAATGCACCCTTTCATTCTGTTACACCCACAGTGATCGATCTGGACTTTTTAGGGTTCAATGGCGTGGAGCCAAGCTTTCTTGGAGGCTTCCGTGACAAGGTACAGTACAGCCGTCGTCGAGGCCCTTCCTCCTACCAGCATTCCATCTCTCCCTTGGCTGCTCCCACCCACACCTCCCCCCCTCCCTCTCCCTCCCCTTTTTCCAGGTCAAGGAGTTCTCTCCCATTATGTACGACTCGATTGTCACCGACCCCAATATGAAGAAATACATCGAAAATCCCTTCCAGGCTTTGGAGGAAGCAAAAGACATTCTGAGGACCTTCAAGGGACAATAGAAAAAAGAAGGAGAGAGCAGGGAAGAGGAAGGGAGGGACAGAGGAGCTGGAGGTAAATTATTGTTTAGAAGACTTGAAAATGATAGCAGGGAATAGTGGGGAAAATGACGGCATTAAGGCGTGAAACGACTGCAAAGAAAGCAGAGAAAAAGTCTAGAGACGGAAGTGAACACAAAGCACACAAATAAGTGAATAGAGGTCAGACGGTGGCGGAGAAGACATCAAGCACGCCCCCTCAAACACACACAAACGCACACTTACACAAGCGCACACAGTACACCACGCGTATATCCTTACGTGGTCTTCTTCTGATGACAATGTGTTTCCTTATTCCTCTTTCTCTCTCACGCCCTTCGCACCTTAAAAAGTACCCTCATCTTCTTTCTCCTCCTACCGGGGTCGCCGCTATCATTGCGTCTGTGTTATTGCTGTCGCTACTGTTGTTCTGCTTTCTCATTGGCTAGCTGGTCACATGTGCACACAAAGATCTTTCGTCGTGTTACACCTTAGTAGGGCTTCAAGCCCGCCCTCCCTCATTCCCTTGTTCCCTATCTTGGTGCGGACCGTCAAGAGAAAGGGGAATATTGCGGAGCCCCCACCCTGAACTATTCATGCACCTCTTTCTTTTCCTGCTGGTTCAGTTGCTACAGCTGTCGGTGCTCCTCGCGGCTGCCAGGATTTCATGTTAGCACGTATACGCATGCACCATTATGTCAAAAAGGCAACCGTCGTCGCCTTCCCGCCTTCCCCCCCTACCTCCTCCCTCTCTCTCCTGGACCACGCCCCGCAGAATACATACTTTTTGCGAACGATCGCTTCAGCCCAGGGAGGCAGGAGGGAAGGAAGGAGGGAAGGAAGGAGTGAAGAAGGTTGGTATGATCAAATGTAAGGTCTTCCTATTTGCTAGTTGTCTATCGCATTTTACTTTAGGTCTTCAGAATCATTATCCCGCCCCCCCTCCCGATCTCCCTCTCGCCCTCCTTAGAGCATCGACGACCTCGACCAGGATTCGGCCGCTCCCTCCCACGCTCCTTCCCATCCCTTCCCCTCCATCGCCCAGGCAAAGACAGGCAGATACAACCTCGCCACACCCGCAATACCCCCAAAGGTAAGAAGGAGGAAGGCCGAAAGCCAGATCCACTGAGAGGAGACGATGTGCTGGAAGAGGAAGGTGATGGGCGCATCGCACCAGCCTGCATGGAATGGGTGGGGGAAGGAGGGAAGGAGACAGAGAAGGAAAGGAGGGGTAAATGTAAGATGATGGCTTAGCCAGACCCACTGGAAGGACACGGCATGTTGGAAGAGGAAGGTTATGGGGGCATTGCATCAGCCTGGACGAGGGAGGGAAAGAGGGAAAGGAGGGAAGGAGGAAAAGCATGTAGGCAAGTAGGCAAGTAGGCAAGCAGGCAAGTGGGCTAGCAGGCAAGCAGACAAGTTGGCAAGTGAAGAAGCAAGCACGTACCACTCAAGATAGGGAATCCCTGATCGTACGTCTTGTGGTGGCGGCGGTGCGTGTCCGGCGCCACCATAAGGCCCAAGCGCTGGAGAACATCAACCACAGGATCCCTCTTTTCGGGCAGCATGTGGGCCTGCCTGTGCGCAAGTTGGCCAAGGTAGGCGTTGAGCACTGCACAGCACGCCAGACAGCGAAACGCCGGGTCCCCCAGACCTTTGAACAAAAACAGGTGCCAGCCGTACTGCAATCCAATGATGCCGTTGAGGTCGGCGGCAATATGGATGTAGGATCGAACGGTGATTTCGTGGGGAATGATGTGGTGGAACTGGGGAGGGAGGGTTTGAGGTCAGTTTGTGAAGCCACAGAGGGTTTCTTCACAATATAGGCCGCGTGATACAGATTGAAGGCGAAAAAATATGGAGAGGCGGGAGGGAGGAAGGGAGGGAGGGAGGGAGGGAGGGAGAAATGCAGAATGTTTCTCACCTGAAACTCCAAGCAGGCCTCGCCCAACAAGGGTAGCTTCAAGAAATTCGGGTTATCCAGCACGATATGGAGAACTGCGCCGTACAAATCGATGTAGATGTACGTTAGGATGAAGGCCCCGATGGCGAAGGCGAGGGAGGGAGCCGTGACGATGCCATACGCGGTGTAGGCCCAGTACAGGTACAGAAGGGGCCAGAAGCGGTGCTTGAATACCTGAATTAGAGGTGAAAAGAAAATATTAGTTTAAAGGAAATAATTATTCTTCATTCTTCTGGTTATATATGCTCAAGACTCCAATCCTGACGAGTCCGCCCCCGCCGACGTGCAACCTATCATCGACCGCCCTCCCTCCTTCCCTTCCAGCCCTCCTTCCCTCCGATAAACGCACCGTCGCCCCGCCCTTTACAAGCTGCAAGCAAGCATAGTCTTCATCGCCCGGCTCGCTCTTGCTCTTGGCTGCCAACCGTTTGGTTTGTGCGTTCAATCGATCAACAATGTCTATCTCCGGGCCGCCGTCCTGGGCATCAAGCCCTGTGGTAGCAACCAAAGGAGGAAGCGTCGACGGTTCCAAAGGGACGGCAGGGGAATTGCTCTGAGTCAATGTCGGTCCCACGCACATGGCTGTTGATGGTGGCAGTTGTGCTGGTGTTGCAGGCTGGGTGTACCTTTGGGTTGGCGGGGGTTCGTGTAATGTATGTCAAGGTTAAAATATGGCTGCACAGTGTATCGGGCCGGTCTCTGCTATCGAAATCTGACAGCCAGGTCGTCTATTGGGATAATGCTGATAATTGTCTCGGCGTGGAGTGTATGCGGCATGGAGCTCTGTGGTCCTGGGGCAGCGACGGCTACAGTGCTAATACAGTTTCTTGCCTTGGCCACGCAAGCAAGCGTGGCCAAGGCAAGAAAAGCGTAAAATATCCTTCTGGATGTCCAGTTGGTCTGGTTTCCAACACACCAGGAGCTAACAACAAGCTTCATAGGCGTATGCTATGTGTTTTATGTTACATGACTGCCTGAAATTCCAGTCCGGTCAGACCGGCAGTGCGTTCGCTCGATCGTTGCCGGTCGCCTTTCTCTCCTCCGAGTCCCCCGCCCGTTGCTAATATCCTTTACGTGCTCACATGCCCACCAGACGAAAGCTCTTTGCAATTGCTCATTTTCCACGGTGTATTACCCATACAAATAATCGAAGCAGGAACTTGCCACTACCATGAAGGGCAAGCGAGTCAAGACAATCAGGGGCTCGGCCTCCAGCACCAGCGGCATCACTACCAGTGCTAAGAGCAGCAGCACAAGTATCTTCGGGCGTATACGGGAGGTGGAGCGAGGCGTGGTGGACGGTCAGGATTTGCATCACATGAATGGACTAATCGAGCTTCTGGGGCATGTTCGCAGGCTATTTCCCGCAGAGCATGCTTCGGTGGCAGACGAAGAAGATGAGGAGGGGAAGAAATCCGAGGCCAAGGGGATGAAGGAGGCCAAGGAAGGAAAGGAGGCAGCCATCCAATCGATGCATGCGTTGCGTCGTATTTTTCTTGCATTGGTCAAGCGCGGGGATGTATGTAAGCCCCTTACTACTACCATAGCGTCCGACGGCAAAAAGGATAAGACGAAAGACAATGAGGCAAATACCAGCAGCAGCAGCAGCGGTAGCAGTAGAGGCCGAAAGCGTGCCCGGGATACCGACATCAGCAACAGCGACGGTAGAGACGGCGTACAGAAGAATGCGTTGGACGAATTCAACCGGTGGATTTACGGACAGTATCAATCCTTCCTCTCCCTCCTCCTCGACCTTATTGACCCCTCCTCGCCTGTCTCCCTCTGTCAATCCTTTTCCCCCTCTTCCTCTTTTCTTCGCACCCAAGCCGCCGCCCTGCGCACCATCATGGAGTTGGTCAAAGTGGAAAGTGTAGTCCGTCGGAAGCCTTTCCGCTGCTTCGGCAACGACCTCTTCTACCGCTTGATTGCCCGCCTGGTCTGCTGCAGCAGCAAGGGTTCAGCGAATAAATCGAAGAAGGAGAGGCAAGCGCAGGCACATGCACAGGCAGAATTGATGGAAGTTCTGCGAGTGGATTATATTCTTCCCTATTGCGACGTGCGCTACTGGCTTCTGAAGAGCCTGCGAGTCTTGGCAGGTAAGGAGGGCGGGAGGGAGGACGGGAAGGACGGACAGGAGGCGAGGACGGCGGCAATCCTTAAGATGCTGATGTTGGTGACGGTGGAAAAGAATGAGGCGGACATGGTTTCGTTTTGGGTGTCTTTTGCAGGCGAGGAGGGGGATGGGGCCTTGGTACCCAAGGCGCAGGGAGGGAGGGAGGGAGGGAGGGAAGATGGCGAAGAGGAGAACGAGGAAGGTTTTGATTTTCTGGGTGAAGGATTTGGTAATGACGATTGGGATGAGGGCAAGGACGAGGAAGAGAAGGAGGGAGCAGCGGTGGCGACGGAGAGGGTCCCTCATGTTGCCCGTCTGTCCGAGCACCGCAAGGTCTTAGAGGAAGCCTGGGTGGCCTCCCTCCGCCTGCCCTCCTTCACTCCCTCCCTCTACCGCTCCACCCTCCAATTCGTCGCGCGGCACGTGCTGGAGAAGATGCCTCATCCCTTGCAGCTGGCTGACTTTTTTACGGCCTCCTATGCACAGGGGGGCTTGACGGCGCTGTTGGCGTTGGAGGGATTGTTCGTTTTGATGCAGGCACATAACCTCGAATATCCTCGCTTTTACTCCTCTCTCTATCGGTTGCTCGCACCGGGTCCTCAGCTCCTCTACTCCAGGCACCGTTCGCGGTTTTTCAAGCTTCTTCGTCTTTGCTTGGTGTCACCCGCCGTCCCGGCCCATATTGTCGCTGCCTTTCTCAAGCGCCTTTGTCGGCTCGCCCTCCTCGCCCCCCCGCCTTCCATCATCTTCCTCCTCTCCCTTGTCGTCCTTGTCCTGCGAGCACACCCGGCGTGCTCAGCCTTGATACAGCGTGTGTTAACTCTTGACAAGGCCAGTGCCATGCATTTAGATACTTTCGACCCCAACGCCCAAGATCCCGCCAACGCTTTCCACCAGCAGCGGGAGCAACAGGGACAGCAGCAGCAGCAGCAGCAGCAGCAGCAGCAGCAGCAGCAGCAGCAGCAGCAGCAGCAGCAGCAGCAGCAGCAGCAGCAGCAGCAGCAGACGAAGAACAAGAAACTTCAAAATGAAGAAGTAGGGTCCGTATCCACGATTCAAACCTCCTTATGGGAAGTTGCGGCCTTACAATGGCACTATCATCCGAGTGTGGCCATGCTAGCCAAGGGGCTCGAGGTCTCTACCCCGGAAGATCCAAAGACACTCAACCCCCTTGTGACCGACATGGACGAGTTGGCCTCCTACACATATGCCGACTTGTTCTTGCAAGAGGGAAAACAACGGCGGAAGGTCAGGAAGGATCAGATGGGGGAAGGAGGAAAGAGGGGCGGGGGAAGGAGGGGGGAAGGAAAGGAGGAGAGGGGGGAGGGAGGGGTGGCCTTGGCGTTTGAGAAGATGGCGAGGCCGGATAAGCTGTTCCAGCCGGGAGATGTGTTTGATGGGTTGTTTGCTCTTCCCGCAGTGGCGGTATTGGAGTGAGGTGGTTAGGGGCTGATGGTGGAGAGGATGGACATTGGGGAGGGGAAGAGAGAGGACAAAACCCATAAAAAACGACCAGGGAGACGAGCTATTAGGATGGAACATCCCTCAGACGGAAGAAAAAGGGAGAAACTACGTATACTATTAGTCCCAAAACGACTCGAGGCTCGAGAATATGTAGCGGGGTTGTCACAAGCCTTTGTCATTGTCATCTCCTTCACTCTTGTTATCTTTCTCTATTTTTTCTCATTCTATACCTCAAACGTAAATCTATCTTTTTATAGTTATAAAAAGATAGATTAACTGCTTCCCTTTCTTCCTTCTCTATTTGTTGTACTGGTTGTGCCCTCTTCAGGATTATTGAGGGGGATAACTGATTTAATCACGTGAGCACACTGTAAGCTGGAGGAGAATGTTGTCAGCCAGGATTTGCTTTGTCCGGAGCCATCTGCCGTGTTTCTCTTGCGCATGCTGCAAGCCAAAGCACCTTATCGCAAGATTCCTTCCTAGAAAAGCACCCTCAGATACAAGTTTATTATAGGGATATCATGCACGACCAAACCTCTCATTGCTACACATAATTTCAGCATTTTAGGACAGGCCTTTACGCACAGGCTTCATTTTTAAAAACATAACGGTATCGCTAACGGCTGTCGCGCCGTTGGCCTTGGTTTTGCACATGACGTGCTCCACTGCAGGTCTCTCGTCCTCCTCGTCTTGTTCCCTTGCCTGATTTTTTACCCTTCCTCCTTAATATGTGGATGTGGACTTTTTTCTTGTTGTATGTTCCAGTCTTGTGAGCTTGATTGTTGTGCGCGCACACATGACATGAAGCTGGTCCTCGCCCGCAGCGCGCTCCACACGATCTCACATATCGTCCCACTTTACGTTGAGCTGGACGATCTAAATGGCTTGGGTGATTTTGTTTTCATGAAGAAGGCGCTCAGTCTCCGCATTCCTGTTTTTTGTCAGCGGTCCATCTCCCTGATCCGCGTACCATATGCACACACACTTGTACGCCGTCGCAAATTTTATCCCTGCCAGTCTGTACACGCAATCACTCGAGCTCCCTGTCCTGCTCCCCAACCTTACATATGCACAGGCTTTGTCCTCTACTTCCTTCCACTGACACAGATTACAACATATATTAACCAACTATGCGTGTCTTCCGCCTGGTCCTCACCGTGGCCCTGGCCGCCGCTGTCTTTGCCAATGAGGCCGTCACCACCGAGACCGACACCGAGCTTGCCACCGTGCAGGGCTCTGTAGACGGAGCGGTTGAGGTTACGCCAGATGCTCCCGTCACCGAGACTGACGCCGAACTTGCCACCGTGCAGGACAATGTAGATGAGACGATTGAGGTTACGCCGGAAGCCCCCGTCTCTGAGACCGACGCCGAGCTTGCGGTCGTGCAGGGCACAGAAGATGAGGCGATTGAGATTACACCGGAAGAAGCTCAAACTGCTGAGGCCGACGCTGAACTTGCTGCCGTGCAGGGCACAGTAGATGAGGTGGTTGACGTCACGCCTGAAGCTGCCAACGCCACCGATGCCGACATGGATGAAATCAAGAGCAAGGCCGCGGATGCCCTGAAGCGGGCGGCCGACTCCGAGATCGCTAAGGACAACAATGTAAGCATTCTGTGAGGAAGGCAGATGCAGAGCGACAAAGGGAAAAGAGGAGTACGATTACAAGTCTCTGTATGCCCGCGAGTTTTCACCCACCTGCCCTTTTCTCACACCACCCACCCATTCTATAGATGTCAGGCGCCCTCGACGGTGCCGCCAATAAGATCGGTACAGCCGGGACCAACACCGGCAGCACCAGCAGCGCCAGCAGCGCCGCCAGCTCTGCCAAAACCTTACCCCAGATACTCCAGAACTCGAACAACCCGAACGTGGCGAGCATTGGTAATTTGGCGCAGAACTCTGGCTTGATGCCCACCAACAGCATCAATTCGGTCAAGAACGCCAATCCCGAGCTGGCCACGATGCTAAGTGCCCTGACCGCCGGTGCGGGCATTAGCCAGTCCATGACTCAGTGCTACGGCTCTATCGAAGGGGATGAGGATGCCATCCAGTCGTCGCTTGTCTCTTTAGGAACCAGCATGGTCAACTCTGACTCGATCACGGCCGCCGCTGGAGTGGGTAAGGCGCTGATTACTGCCGCACCCGGCGCTACTGCGAGCGAGAAGGACGCCATGTACAATCTGTTCCGCATTTACCTCGACCAGAACGCCAACGCTGGCAAGGCGCTAACCACCACCCAACAGAAGGCTTACAGCTCTTTGACCCCTGAGTGTAATGCTGCCTTTGATGAAATCGTCACCACGTACCAGAACAGCAAGGGCACCGTCAGCTCCCTCATGGCGGGGGGTAAGAGCAACGTGACCTGCTCCAACTTCCAGGACAACACCACCTTTGTCGACATGACTCTCTGTGTCTGGCCCTCCGCCGTCTGGTCGCACAAGGAGAAGGGCATCATGGCCAATATCACTGCCACCTTCACCAATTACGGGGTGGGCCTATGCGACGTTTCGTTCTACATCATCAACCTCGCGGAAAACATCGGCCTTAAGCCCACCTGGCTGCCCGATTCCAAGAAGGCTTTCCCCGACGGCATTCCCCAGGGGACCGAGATCGAGATCCAGGCCGTCGTCCCCTGGACGAATGAAATCGCCGAGAACAAGCCTGTGGTAGATATCCTTAAGGGGTGGTCTGCCTGCCCCAACGGTCGCGCCACCCCTGCTCCTACCGCGGCTCGCACTGCAGAGCCCAAGATTGACACCGAAGTAATCAACTCGGCCGCGGCGTGCTTTATCACGGACGCCTGCAAGACCGCCGTGACCCCCTTTAAAGACGACCAGTGCGGGGCCTACACCCAATTGCTGACCTCCGGCTGCTCCACGTGCTCTGATGAGGTGCTTATGTCTGCGACAAAGTCCTGCTTGGCGTCCTGCCAGGCTAATGCTTGCGGGGCCATGGCTCAGGTCACGAGCGGGGCCGGCGCGCTTTCCAAGGCTGTGGCCTTCGTGGTCACCCTCGTTACTGCCTTTGCCTTTGTCCTCTAAGTGACGAGAAGCAATTGCTTTTTAGGGGAAGGAGGAGGAGAAGGATAGAAGGAGAGAGTTATTGTATCATATGCGTGTAAGTGTGTGATGTTTGTAGTGGCTTTGTGTGAGACATCGGATAATGGAAGGAGAAAAGAGGATGGGCGCGCATGATTGTCGGTTAGATCGCTGCCATTTTTAATTTAAAACTTCTCTTCTTCCTCTTCTTTTTCTTTTAGGTGCAAGGGGGGGAATCAGGTTTATACATGTCGTACATATTTATTGAACGAGGATGTAGAATGAACGAGGGGGAGAGAGAGGTTTTGTTTTTGTTTGGGGGGGGGGGAGGGCGAAGAGAGAAAGAAAGCAAAAAAAAGACAGGGACATAAGAAAAAGAGCGAGAATCAGAAATTGGTTCCAAAGAACAAGAATAATTATAATCGGAATGGGGAGGAGGAAGATAAAGAAAGAGAGAGAGAGAGAGAGAGAGAGAGAGAGAGAGAGAGAGAGAGAGAGAGAGAGAGAGAGAGAGAGAGAGAGAGAGAGAGA
>Ga0160420_100330_pt1 | contig 23319 bp, 31 predicted proteins | sample CelAP2metagpilot_FD_108197 | JGI IMG/M metagenome (GOLD analysis project Ga0160420, IMG submission 108197) | Phycosphere-associated microbial communities from algal ponds in Kailua-Kona, Hawaii, USA - Cellana AP2-5-5 metagenome pilot | ecosystem: Engineered > Artificial ecosystem > Aquaculture >... | reverse complement strand
GGGCCGTGAGGCTATCTTATTTTCATGCCTTACTCTTACCCCCCCCGACCACCTTGCCTTCCCACCCTCCCACCCACATACCGACACAGCTGGGCCCCTCTCCACCCACGTGCCCTGCATATCTGCTTATCATGCGTCCACCATCGCTTGCTAGTTCCCTTCAATTTTTCCGCACCATCCCTCTTCGACCTCAGGCTTGCCTTTCCTGCTCTCGTGCTCCCCCAGTACGCTCCCCCCCCACGAGCAGAAGCACACCCACCCGGGGTATGATGATGATGTCTGGCCATTCCAAGTGGTCCAAGATCAAGCGCGCCAAAGGCTCCAACGACGGTACGTCTCCGTGAAGTGCAGCATTAATTTTGCCAGGCTGTGAATCTTGTAAAAAGCTTGCCTTTACCCAGTCCCTCACTTCTCCCGCCCTCCCTTCCTTCCTTCCTTCCTTCCTCCCAAGCTAAACGCGCAATCCTCTTCACCAAGCTTGCTGTCGAGCTAACCGAGGCCTCGCGTCAAGCCAAGGGCGACACGTCCGACATTCGTCTTGCCGCTGCCATCAGTAAGGCCAAGGCAAACAATGTGCCCAAAGACAACATCGAAGGCGCGATAAAGAGAGGGGTGGAAGGGAAAGGCTCCACGAACATGGAAGCGGTGCGTATGTTTGCGGCAGGAACTTGCATTTCTTCTGTATCTCATTTGTCTGCTCGTTTCTTTCCTCTCTACGTCCCTGCGCTTCCTCCCTCATTTATCCCAATGTCCCTCCCTCCATCCCTCCTTGCGCAGGTGACATATGAAGGCATCGGTCCCGGCTCCACGGCCATCATCATCGAAGCTCTAACTGACAACCGCAAGAGGACCGCACCAAACGTACGACATGCCTTCAGTAAGAATGGAGGAACACTTGGATCGAGCGGAAGCGTTGCTTGGATGTTCGTGAGAAGGGGGTTGGTGGAGATACCGGAGGAAGGGAGGGAGAAAGGGAGGGGCGAGGAGGCTTTGTTGGACGATGCCTTGGAAGCGGGGGCGGAGGACGTGGAGGGAGACCCGGAGGAGGAATGGGAGGAGGGGGAGGATGAACCGCGGGTGACAAGAGTGTATTGTGAGCCGGGGGCACTGGCAGGAGTGCGAAAGGGGTTGGAGGAGAGAGGCTGGAGGCCGTCCTTGGTCCAGTTCGCGTACGTGCCCACCACCTGGGTGGGGGTGGAGGTGGAGGAGGAGGAAGGGAAGGAAAGGGAGAAGGGGAAGGTGGCGGTTGTGTCGCCAGGGCAGCAGCTGCTGATGCTACTGGAGGCGCTGGAGGAGGACCCCGACGTGCAGAATGTCTTTCATAACGCGCGGCTTATTTGAAAAGGAGAGGCAGCAGCAGGAGCAGCAGGAGCAGCAGGAGCAGCAGGAGCAGCTTCGATGTGCATAGGCGCATGACTGCATGGATGTCCACTGTACTTGAAAGTGGGGCTCAAAAAGGTGAGTGACTCAAGGTAACAAACAGATTTCGACATAGGCACCTGCCCTGCTTCCTTTCAAAATATCTCAAAGCCATAAAACAAAATCCAGAAAGAAAACAGCATCATGGCCAACGTAAGACACTGCAACTGACTACTTTTGCTACATTATCGTGTTTGATTTACTTCCCTGCTGCCTCGGGCACCAACTCTTCGAAATCAAGTTGATCGCCGAGGTCCTTGTCCTCCGCCAGCTGTGTTTTGAACCATTCGTCTGTGGACCACACCGCCTTGGTGGCCCCCAGCTTGTGCTGCATGGGCTTGGCCACGTTGCACTTGAGGACGCGGCCTGCGGGGATCAGGGAGGGAGGGAGGGGGCCAGGGAGGGAGGGAGGGAGACACGAATTTCAACAATCAAGCTTTAGAAAATGAATATTTCAGAGCCTATCAGCAGGTTCAGGCACAGAAGGAGGCGCAATGGACTAGACTAGAGAGTGCCTGGAAAAGAGGGATAGATAATGAAACGCACGTACCGAGCAACTCGGCCCCTTCCATGTTGTCAATAGCGGCGGCGGCGTCGTCGGCGTTTTCGAAATGTACAAACCCAAAGCCGCGGGTAGTGTCTTAGACGAATGAAGAAAGTAAGAAGGGAAGGAGACGATGAGGATGAAATACCACGATCATAGTGTGTATAGGTGGGTGGGAAGGGTGTCCTTTCTTCCTCTCCTCCCTCCCTTCCTCCCTCTCTCCCTCCCTCTTTCCTCCCTCTTCCCTCCCTCTTCCCTCCCTCCATTCCTCCCAAATTACTTTCTTTGAAGTCCTTGGGAATATTAACTTCAATTATATTCCCAAATGGGATGAAGGCGGCGTGTAGTATTTCTTCAGTGCTCTTCTCGTCCAGGCCGCCTGAGGGAGGAAGGAAAGGGAGGGGGAAGAGAGGAGAGAACGGTAAATGTCAGTAATCACAGGGCTCGTAGTGAAGGCAATCTGCAGCATCATCACCGTAAGCGTTCCTTGTCAAGGTACTGAGTGAGGGAGGGAGGGAGGGAAGGGCAGGGAGGAGCGCATGGAGCAAAAAGTAATGACATCCGCAAGCAATGAAGGGTCGCGAAAGGGTTTGGGAAGCACTCTGACTCGACAGCCCCACCTGCCACGCCTCGCTAGAGGCACTGCGCACTGGTCGGGAGAATGCCTTGTTGCCTTGGCAAGAGAAGGCTAAGCTGAGGGAGGACGATGAGGGAGGACTAGTGGTGCACTTACCGACGTAAATGATGCTGTTGTCTTGCTTGGGTTTGGGCTTCGGGTCCATAGCGCGGTTTGGCCGTCCACTTGTCGCACAGATGCTTGTTGCCCTTGCCTTAGCTGTGCGCTTGTCTGTCAATCGGAGGGGCATTTATTGATGTGGGTAGAGATGGTCAGACGTGCGTGCTTGTTGTCATTGAGCCGGGTATGCTTGCAAACTGAAGGATGGACTCGGCCTTTCACCCTTCTTTTACGGTCAGTCTTTTACACCCCTTTCCATCCTCCTTCCCCTCCAACACGACAGGCCAGACACGCACTTCGTCCACCTTCTGGGAGCAACCCTCCCCCTCGCCTCGCTTTATTCCACTTGCACTGGCCGCTTCTTTCCAAACGCCTCCTTAATCCCCCACCAACCCAGAACAGCCACAGCATCCACACGCGGAGCACCGAGGACAAATGAACACCACGTTCATGACAGAGGAAGCCTCACAAGCCTTTGTTCAAGGCTCGAACTTGACGCCTGAGGAGCGCGGTCGACTAGAGCACATCCAGGCGTTCCGGCAGCTCCACCACGAGGCCTTGTCAGGGGAGGATCGACGACGGCGGCGGCGCAGAAGGTCAGGAGAAGAGGGCGAAGGAAGAGGAGAGTATTTAAGTGAAATGCCAGCACAAGACAAGGTAGGTATTCTAGTATGTGCCTGCTCGGGCTTGTGGTGTAGTTGTCTTACCCTTGCCTCCCTCCCTCCCTCTCTCCCTCTTTCAGGTCCACGCTCCCTTCCCCCTCCGTGATAGCTGGACCCCTCGGCCCGCCCGCCCTGTTGAGAGTCTGCGACCGTGGGATGATGAAGATTGTCTCCGATTTCGGCTTGAGAATTACACACTGGATGCGGTGGGAAAGCTTGTGAGGTGAGGGATGGGAGGGAAGGAGGGAATGGGGAAGGAAGGAAAGGGAGGGGGAAACGTATAGGGGAAGATCTAAAGAAAGGCAAAACGAGCGATTGCGTATGTCATTATAATGCTCATTTCTTCTTGTGCATTCGTGTATTAGAATTGACTACACGGACAAGCTTGCGGCTACTGACGTTCCTCCACCCCTCGTTTCCAAGGCTCTCTTCCAGGTATGTCCCACTCCGTACTTCCTCCCTCCCTACCTCCCTTCTTCTCCTTCCCGATGTTGTCTAGTCACCTACAGCGAATGCTTACCACCCTTTGTTTTCTTCCCTCTTTTCCCTCCCTCTCGGTCCTCCCCCTCCTCAGGAGGAGGTCTCTGCTCGGCGCTTGGTCGTTCCTCGACACTCCTTCCAGTCCATGCGCGTCTCGGACGGAGGCAGAAAGGGAGGGCAAGAGGGAGGGAGGGAGGAAGGGAGGGAGGGAGGGGAAGGGGTGGAAATGGACACTTTTTCCTTGGAAGCCCTCGCAAAGTGGGAACGGCGAAGAGAAGAGCTCGCGTCCCTCCCTACGGTAGAGCTGGGAGGGAGGGAGCGGAGGCGACCGGCGGTGCGAGCCGACAGTGTGAGTATTTATGCCTACATGTGAAATTAAGGGATTGACATCGATGAGGGGAGTCTACATATGAAAATAAGGGATTGATATCGATGAGGAGAGCGAGTCGACGCGATCTCAGCTACCGCATGAAATGGCTAGAGGGAAGGAACAAAGCATACGTATAATGAATGAAAGCGAAAGGATCAAAGTAGTCAATATTTATACGTTTGGATCGATGGAGGAAAGCGAGCGCACACAAGACCTATGCTAGGAGGAAAGGGGAAGGAAAAGGGGACATGATAAAATTTAAAAGATAATTATGTTTACGGTTACGGCCCCCCATTTCTATCATTCTCTTTTCCTTTGTCTTCCGGTTCCCACTCTATTCTTTTTCTTCTTTTTTTCGGTCTTCTTTGCTTCCCCTCCTACTCCTGCTCCTGCTCCTGCTGCAGCAGTTGCGAGTCCTACTGTCTTTTCCGAATCAATCCTCTCTTAATCTGTCTACGTTGCTTCCTCTTGTCCTTCCCTTCAATATTGCTCTCGTCGTCTTTTTATCCCGATCTTTGTATGGTGCTTTCTCCTAAATCACGTTTTTGGCTTCTTAAATATCTATTCCTTCCTCCCTCCCTTCCTTCTTCCCTCTCCATCTCCCTCTCTCCAATTTAATCTTCACTTCTTTGCCTTGCCCTTCCCTTTCCCCTTCCCCCCGGCCCCTCCTTCAACCCCTCCCTTTGATCCCCCTCCCCCTCTCTTCCCCTTCTTCACAAAGGCCGAAAGGTCCACCTCCTCCTCCTTCTCCCCTTCCTCCCTCGCTTCCTCCTCCTCCTCCTTCACGGCTCCGCCCGCCTCCGACTCCAACGGGGTCCCGTCCTCGTCAACCGCCACACCTGTAGGAAGGGAGAGAGGAAATGACGGAGGGATGGCTTGAGAGACAGGAGAGACAGGGAAGATCTGAAAGGACTCAAGGATGCAGGAGTCTACCTCCCTCCCTTGTTACATCCCTCCCTCCCTACCTGTCGCCAGCCCTGCTCCTCCTCCTTTCTTGGCGCCCTTGATGGCCGTGTGGCCCAGTCCCTGGCCCTTGTGCACGCTCGAGTTGTAGGCGCGGGTGAGGGCAGACTTGACCTGAGGGAGGGAGGGAAGGAGGGAAAGGGGGAGGGAGGGAATGAGGGAGGTAGTGGGCGAGAAGGGGTAGATGGTGGACGAGGAATGAGGGGGCAGAGAGGGCATACCTCCGGGTCTCTTTGATGGACTCGGTGAGCTCGACATGGTGTAGGAAACGGGAAGGAGGAAGGAGAACGAGGAAAAGGAAAGGGAGGGAGGGAGGGAGGGAGGGAGGGAGGGATAGGGGATGAACATACCTTGGAGTCGAGCGCCTGCAAGGGTTCTTTCTGCCCGGCGGGAGTGAAGCAAAGCTCGACCATGGTCTGAAAGGGGGAAGGGGAAGAGAAAGGGTGGGAGGGAAGGAGGGACGCACGGCGTGTCAGCCTCAGTCGACAAGCCAAGTACATGGTACGCCTGTCTCTCTCCCTCCCTCCCTCCCTTCCTCCCTCCCTTCCTTCCTCCCTACCTCCATCAAGTCCTCCCTGGACATGCCATAGGCGTCCAAAAATTCGATGGCTCTCTCCACGTTCCCTTCCTCCCGGAGGAGATGGACGAGGCGGGTCTTGAGAGCGGGCAGGTACTCCAGGCGGAGGGAGGAGGAGGAGGTTGAGATGCTGGGGAGGGCGGGAGGGAGGAAGTGACAGGAAGGAGGTAGTGGTGAATGGTGAAGGGAGACGGGAGGAGGGGGTAGGAACATGTCGGTGTCTTCTAAAATGGGCTCGGTGAGGTGGATCCGAGGGTGGGCATGCATCTAAAATAAAGAGGGAGGGAAGGGGGGGAGGGAGGGACGTACCGTCGGCCGGACATGTGCATGGCCAGTTCGCCTAGGAGGCGGCGGCGCTTGTTGGTGCTGCTATACTTGCCGAGCCACTGGGGGAAGGCAGGGAAGGGGATAAAGGATGGTCCGGCATGATAGCCCACCTGACAGAAGGACGGAGGGCGGGGGTATTGAGGGAGGGAGGGAGGGAGGGAGAGGGCGGTGACGAAGCTGACAAGGCGTAGACAAAAGAGTGTCATCCTGACGGGCTCAAGGTGGAAAGATAGTGCGGAGGGACGGCGAGAGCGAGGGAGGGCGGGAGAGGGGGGCGGAGTGAAGGAGTGAGGGAGGGAGTACCTTGACGTTGAGGGCGGCTTGGAGGGGGAGAAGTTCCCAATGCTGGTCCCCACCCATGATCATATTGCCCACCAGATCCTGGTCCGACACGGCGGCAGCGGCGGCGTCTGGAGGAAGAAGGGGAGGGAGGGAGGGACGGAGGGACGGAGAAAAGGTGGGAGGGAAGGAGAGTAAATGTTGGTCCCCGCGCTTGTAAGAAGGAAATTAACCCGCCCGCCCGCCCGCCCGCCCTCCCTCCCTCCCTCCCCTCTTACCCATCCTAGTAATCTTGTCCTGCAGAGTGTCGCCTTTCCGGCTCCGGATCACGTCGATGTAGTTTTGTTCAACGAGGAGAGGCAGGAGGGAGTAGTCGATGAAGAACATGTTGAATCGGTCCTGGGGGAGGTATGGAGGTATGGAGGGAGGGAGGGAGGGAGGGGGGGAAGGGGGCCACGACAGTGAGTGGGTGGTAGGAAAGGGAAAGAAGGGGGAGGGACGTATGGGGTATCGTGGTAGGGATGCTGGCGGAGGAGAAGGGGGAGGCGGGGAGGCAGGGGGGGGGGGGGGGAGGGCGGACGAGGAAGGAGAGCCGGTCGGTCTCGCAGAGTATGGCCTTGGCGGCGTCGAAGGCGGAGAGACGGAGGTTCTTGTCCTTGTCGATGGCGTGGAGGCGCGTCTTGGCGTCCATGTAGGTCATGCGGGAGGACGATTTGGCCCACATCTGCAGCGTGTTCAGGACCTGGGGGGAGGGAGGGAGGGAGGGAGGGAGGGCAGGGAGGGCAGGGACGGATGAGTTGCCATGAGGGGGGAAGAGGCTCTTCAGATAGTCTGGGTGACAGGGATCCCACAGACCTACGACGCATACGGTCAGAGGGGTTCGACCATGGATATGGAGGAAGTGAGGGAAGGAGGGAGGGAGGGAAGGAGGGAGGGGGTACCTGCCGGACGTCGTTGCCCACGCTCTCCACGATGTGCTCGATGGCGTTCTTATCCGCCTCCAGGCCCTCACGACGGGCTTGAGGGCAAGGAGGAGGGGAATAGGGAAGGGGGAAGGGAGGGAAGGAATAAGGGCGGTACATTAGACCAAAGAGAGAGGGAGAGAGAGGGAGAGGAGGAAAGGAAGTGGAGCCTCGCAGACAAAGAGGCAAGACGAGCACACAAGCACACGCCTTGAAAGACAGAAATCCCTCAATCCCTTCCTCCCTCCCTCTTTCCTCCCTCACCAATGTCCACCATCCGAGCCGCAATCGTGCCTTTATTTGGGCGGGGGAAGCGAAGGTCGTAGCAGTAATTGGCCAGCGAGCGGACCTGGGGGAGGGAGGGAGGGAGGGAGAGAGGGAGGGAGGGAGGGAGAAAGGTAAAGGGCGAAGCAGAAATCGTTACAAACGTGACCAGGGCGCATGTCAATGGGAGGGGGGGAGAGAGGGAGGGAGAAAAGGAAGGAGAGATCGGAAGCGGGAGCGCGCGAATGGTGGCATTAATCAGGGAGGAAGGAGGGAGGGAGAACGGGGGGGAGGGCGGGAGGGGAAGGAGGGAGGCAAGAGAGGAGGACGTACCTTGGTTGAGCCTCTATCGTTGCAGATACAGATGATGGGGACCTTGCTAAGTTTGATCAAGCGGATCAGCTCCTGCATCCCGCCTCGGTCCTGCCCGCTCATGCCGTCCACCTCGTCCATGACCACCAGGCGCTTGCTGTTGCTGGTCTTGGCGGCCAGAGAGCCGCTTGAGGCCAGGGCGGTATTGTCGAGGACGTCTCCGAGCTCTTCCTGGAGGGAGCAGGGGGAGAGAGGGAGGGAGGGAGGGAGGGAAGGGGGAGGGAGTGACTGTGATAGTCGCCGGCTTGCGGCTGCTGGTCTTCGCGGTCGGGAGCCCGTGGAGGAAAGAGCCGCTTTTGAGGGGAGTGTCGTCGTGAATGGTTGTCGTATCGGCAGTCTGTAGACTCTCAAGGGGGGAAGGAAGAGAAATGGGCGAGGGAGGGAGGGAGGGCAGGCAGGGTGGAAGGGACGAACCTGGAGGGACTTTTTGTTCCGGGTGTCGGAGGCGTTGAGCTCGTAGACCGTGAAGCCTTGCAAGCGGGCGACCAGGGCTACCGTGGTGCTCTTGCCGATGCTGAGGGACAAGGAGAGGGAAAAGGGAGGGATGAGGCAGGAAGGGAAGAAAGGTGGGATGGATTGAAGGGGAGGAAAGGAGAGAGGGGGGGCGAGAGGGAGGAAGGGAGGGAGGGAGGGAAGCAGGGAAAGGACGTACCCCGGCGGGCCGGAAAGCAAGGCCGCCCTGGCCCCCGCATTCTCCTTGCCGTTAGTGAAGGCCACCTTCTTGGTCTTGTGCCGGTGGATCGCGTCCCACTGCTGCAGCCAGTTACCCAGCTTGCTAGCCAGGCCCGTGGCGCCGATCAGGTCGTCCATCGTCTGCGGGGCGTACTTGGAGGTCCACATGTCGGAGTTTGACGAGGAGGTAGAGGAGGGGGGGGGAGGGAGGGAGGAGGAGGAAGCTGCGGCACCCGAGGAGGAGGAGGAGGAGGAGGAGGAGGCAGCTGAGGAAGGGCCGCCGGATGGCCTTCCCGGGACGTATTTGAGAGGAGAGGGTTTGAGAAGAGGAGGAGGGGTGAGGGTGGAGGAGGAGGAGGAGAGAAGAGGGCCGGACTTTTCGATCATGTCGTAAAGGGCGTGTTCGGAGATAATTTTGGTGTTGTTGTTCTCCTGCGCGGTCTTGTACTTGCGGCCCTCCGAGACCTCCCTCCCGTCCTCGAGAACGGAGCCAGTCAGGAGGTAGGTGGTCTTCTTGCTCACGCTGGTGGTGATGCGCCCTCCTAGAGAAGGAAAAGGAGGGGGGGGGGGTAAGAGAGGAGAGAAGTGAAGACGATAAGAGCGGAGTCAAAATTTGGTGACCCCTTTTCGACGAGACAACCCTCCCCCTTTCCCCAATCAACCTACCATACTGCTTCACGAGGTCCTCCACCTCCTCTCTCCCAAAAGCCTCCGTCACCCCCGTTACCACGAACGTCATGCCCTCCAGACATCCAGGTTTCCCCAACGGCAACTCTCTTGAACTCGGCTTCAGCGCTCCCTGTCTCCCTCCCCCTCCCCCTCTACGCTGCCAATGAGGAACAGCTTTCGGGCTTTTGCTGCTGCTGCTGATGCTGCTGCTCCTGGTGCTGCTGGCGACAGCAGCGGGAGTACCTGGCTTGGGGGTGGATACGCGGCTGCCTGCATTCCCTCCCTCCTCTTCCTCTTCCTCTTCCTCTACTTTCTTCGCAGCTTTTCTCTTGCTAGCCGCAATTGAGGAAGAGGGAGAGAAAGAGGCAGCCACAGCACCCGGAGAAGAGGAGGAAGGGGGCCCCGTCGGCTTCCCTTTCTCCTTCTTGACCTTGGCTGGGGAGGGTGTGGGAGCTACTGCTGCTGCTGCTGCTGCTGAAGGTGAAGTGACATTCTGCATCGGCCGCTTGGTTTCCTCCACTTCATCCTCCAGTTCTACCACCTCCACCCCCTTCTTTGCCCCTCCCTCCTTCCCTCCCTCCTCCTTCCCTTTGGCTGGGTTGGGACTCGCCTCAGTCGCTAGCGCCTCTCCGGAGAAGTATTTACTGGTGGTCGAACCCGAAAAAAAGTCTTGTGCGGACATTGCTTGTCTTGTACCGGTAGAAGGAGAGGGCTTGGAAGGGGGGTTGGCGCGAGTGGTCCGCTTGGGCCCATCCCTCCCCCCTTCCTCCTCCTCCTCCCTCACCTCGACCACCTTCTGCTTCTTTTTCCGCTTTGGGGCCATCTTCGAGGCGTTCCCTCTTTTCTGCCCCCCCTTCTTACCTCCCTTTTTCTTCCTGGATGAACCAAAGTCATCGTCATCCTCACTCTCGTCTTCCTCCTCACTCTCTTCGGTGTCCTGCATCCAGCTGGCATCGTCATCCCGCTCTTCTTCCTCTTTCTCTTCTTTGTCCTCCTCCTCATTATCATCATCACTCTCCTCCACCTTACGTTTCACCCTCTTCTTTTTGGCGGAAGAGGAATGCGAGGACACTTTCTCCATCTCCTCCTTTTCTTGTTTTTCCTCCTTCTTCCTCTCCTTCCCCTTGCCCCGGGCCGCGCTCCCCGCCGGTCCTTCCATGGCTCTTTTCTTCGACGGCGTTGGCTTGACCACCTCTTCCTCTTCCTCTTCTACTTCCCTCTTTGCCTTTTCTACAGGCTGGCGCTTCTTATTTCTGCTCTTTGCAGAGGTAGGCTTGTCGGAGATGGTCTTGCTGCTGCTGCTGCTGCTGCTGCTGCCGCCGCTGCTGCCCTTTCCATCTCCACCTGCGGCAGCAAGGGAAGACGAGGCGGCACCAGCGGGCTTCGCAGGCGTCACGCTGCCCCCAGCCGGCTTGCCAAAAAACTTCCGGATATCCATCCTGTGCGAGTTGGGTGAGGGGGAGGGAAAGGGCGTGAGTGTGGGCATACTGTGAGGTTCGCGAGTGTGAAAGAGGAAGCCAGGGCAAGCAAAGGGAGGCAAGCCTTCAGATGCGAACGCTTGTATTCAGTTTCAAGGGTCATACGTGCACCCAAGACAATGGCAAGCAATATCAATACGTTGGCCGTCAAATTTTTGCTGGCAAGTGGGGAAAGCTGTAGTGGGGAGAGCAGAAAGAAGGAAGTTATTTTTTGGCGGGGGCTTCGCTCTCTGGAGAGAACAGCAAAGCGCCTTTTTGTGTTTCCTTCGATCTTTTGCTCTTGCATGGGTCATCCATGTATGCGTCGACCTTGGTGTACATTATTCCTATTAAATGTACTTACATTCGGTCTGAAGAAGGAAAAAAAATAAAGACAAGAAAAGGAAAAAAATAGACAATGACTCTTATAAGTGGGCTCAGAAGCTAGAAGGGCAGTAAAGAGATGTAAAAACGGGATGAGGCAAAATTTTTCGGCAGTAATCCACATCTAGTCCTCTAATCTGCTGTGCTTTAAATGCATCGTTGCTTTGATTCGGACCTCGTCGGTCCTCACTGAGTTTCCCCTTCCTCCACTTCTCCATCTTCTCTCTCCTCTTCCTCCGCCTGTCGTCCTTCTTCTACTTCCCCAATGTCCAACTCCTCTCCCTTTGTTTCCACCCTTTCCGGTGGCTGCTGCTGCTGCTGCTGTGTCTGCTGCTGAGGCTGTGCCTGCTGTTGCTGCTGCTGCTCTGCCTCATCCTGCTCATTTTCAACGCCCTCTACAACGTCCCTGTTCTCGGCCCCCTCTCCCTCCGCCTGCTCAAAAAACGTGCCCGTGATAGCAATCAAAGTATTCAACCTCGCCAATACCGCGACTGGTCCTTCATCCTCTCCTTCAATCCCTCTCTCCTCCTCCTCTCTCCTCTCTCCCGCCTCTGCCGCGGGGTTTGGTAAGGGAAAATGGGCCCTCAAAAGGTAACAGCGTCGGTAGATCTGACGGACAAGGGCGGCTGCCTCTGGGTGTAATGGCTGAGAGAGCCTGTTCGATTGAAGTGATGGGAAGGGGGACAGACAGACAAGACATGAGCGGGTGGGCGAGTGGCTGGCTTGCGAGCTCCAGTAACTAACTTTGATTGACCGACCACGGTCCCCGGCCTCGTCCTTCCCCTTTCCCGCCCTCCTTCCCTACCTACCTGGCCAGCAAGGCGAACAGCCATGCTCCCTGTGCATACTTTAAGGAAGGAGAACTGTCGAACCACTGCGCGTGATAAGCCAGGAGGCGAACGGTGCACACCTGCATAGTCGAAAGAGATGAGAAGCAGCGAAGGAAGATAGACGAGTGTGAGGACTTCTTACAGCCGGCCAAAAATGCGACCACATCGATAAGGCCTCCTACTCCCACCCCGAATATGTCTCGCTGTACCCTCCCTCCCTACCTGATCAAATTGCAGCACCAAGCTCGTCAAGGGCGGGGTGGGCCCTTCGTAGACAACAGGAGGGGCTGCGACTGCTACTGCTGGTGCTGGCTTTGGCAACGCCGGAAGAGGAGGAGGTGGAGGAGAGATGAGGGCGGCGAGGGAGGGAGGGAGGGAGGAAGGGTGAGGTTGAGAAGAAGCGGTAGGGCCATCGGTAGCAGCAGGAGCAGCAGTTTCGATCCCTCCTTCCAGTCCTTCTCCTTCGGGAGCCACCGTCGCGGTAGGCGTAGGCGGAACTTCAGGAATTTTTTCTTTCTCGCTTTCCTCCTTCATCTCATCGCCCTCCTCCTCGTTTCCCCTTTCCTCTCCATTTCTCCCCTCTACCACCATCTCCTTCTCATCCTCCTCCCCTCCCGCCTTTTTCCTCTTCCTCCCTCTCCCCACTCCCCCTCCCTCCCCCCTTTCCTTACGACCAAAGAAAAATACGCGCCAACTCCCTTCCTCTCTCAAGGGCGGAACCTTGATCTTTCTGTCCTTGCCTACCCCAACCTCCTCCTCAAGCGTCGTCAAGCTCTCCCGGACCTCGTAAAAATTCGCCAGCACGTCCTCTTCCCATTCTACCGACGGAGCCAACTCCGCGGGTGTGGGCGGTAGAGAGGGCTGCGAAGGCATGTAGGCGGTTTGGTGGCTGTCGTATGCGCGGGGGTCAATGTGCGTGGCTTCCATCACGTCGGGCAAGGCCGCAAATTCCAAGCGGACCCGAAGCAAGTACTCTTCCGCGGAGATGGGGGGCTCGCCACGCGCGGCACGGGTTTGGACTTCGTGTAGGTAGTGAGGATCAATGTGGTCACCATCCCCGAGGGGGAGAGCTTGTTGCATCATGGCTGTGTGGTATGATTGTCGTGGGGAGGGAGAAAGTTGGATATATTTGGAGCGGATGAGAAGGTCGACAGACTAGCTGAGATATTTAAACAACATACAAAGAAAACATCAGCATTATGCCTACTTATACGCAAGATATATAGATAGATATGTATGTTTACATCGCATAATTGTTGCCTTTGTCTAGATTCTTGTCTAAGTGTCTGGCTTGTGAGGGAGCGAGAAGAGAGAGGAGTCAAATTCAAACGACCTCCCGCCTGCCTGTTGCATACGTTCCCATTCTGGCCTCCTCAAGCTCTCCTCCATTTCTTCGTGTGCATTCTTTAGAGCACACTGTAAGGTTAAAATGAGAAATAGAAAGTATATCAGATTAGATCATGCCAAACCACTCTTGTCACTGCTATATAGCCAGTGCTTCCCGATCACTCCACTCAAACCCTCACCCATAGGCGGCCTCAAAGCCATGCGCGGCTAAGCGAGTGCCTCACGACTCACACACCGCACGGCCCAATACCGACAAGAAAGTTGCCGTTTTTAATCCTCCAATATGGCTTACGTATCTTCATCGTTCTCTTCGCTTGCCCCTCCCTCCTCCTTCGAGGCCCTCTCCTCTTCTTCCTTCTCCTCCTCCTCCTCTACTTCCTCTCCTTTTTCCTTACCTCTCACCACCATCGCATCCAGCTCTGAGCCGGAAGTATTAGCCTTTGAGACGTTGCTGCACGAACGAGGGACGTACCCGGACAGCCAGCACTATGATGTCCTGGAGGCAGCTTGGCGGGTAGCCAGCACACATGGTCAGCAGCAGCAAAACCACGTACAGCAGCAGCAGCAGCATAAACAGAATCAATTCAACCTCATATCTCATTCTCATTCCACTTCCTCCCCTTCTTCCTCCTTCCTCTTCAAGTCCACGGTCGAAGAAGCCGTAACTACGCATGTCGACCACTTAATCCAACGCGCCCGCCTCTCCCGTGGACGGCTCCATGCCATCCTTACCCTCTTCTTGGACACCTGCTGCCCGCCCTGCCTTCCTCCTTTCCCCATTCGCTTCCTCTGTGAAGACATTCTGTCTTTCTCTGATGTAGTACAAGCGACGGACGCGTCCCTTATTCACACCCTGAAAGCGAAGAGTCTACCCCTCTCTCGAGTCGCTGAGAATTTCGATGCCTTCAAGATGTGTGTACAGGAAAAGTGTTCCCTTGCCTCCTCCTCCGCCCCCCTGTCCTCCTTTGCCTCCTCCTCCTGCCTCCTATCCTATCCCGCCCTAAGGGAAGAAGGGGCCGAAAATGGTGGGAAGGATGAAGGGGCCTCCTCCTCCTCCTCCTCCTCCTCCTCCTCCTCCCGTCTCCTCACTCTCATCCCCGAGCACAATCGTCATTCTTTCCGCACATGGTGGTGCATCCGACGTGACCCCCACAACTTCCTCCTTTGTCATGACGCCCACTTGGAGGTTAATCACGGCTGGCTTCGTCGCTCTCCCCTTGCTTTCGACTACTCCAGCGTGCTCTGCCCGCATGGGGGGTGGGTAGGAAGGAAGGGAGGGAGGGAGGGAGAGTGTCGGGCATCGCTGTTGTGCAGCTATGCGCATTCGGTGGAGGAGAGCTTGTTTCATCCTGACTGGCTTTATACTAACCCATGTCCTAAGGGTAAGGCATGCCAGCTTGCCGCTTCCTGCCCTTTCACCCATCCTATTCCTCCTCCTCCATCCACACGTCCTCCTTCACTTCATACTCCTCCTTCAGCGCCTGCACCTTCACTTCCCATTGCCTCTTCCTCCCTTCCCCCCTTGTTCCCGCTCTCCACTGGTTCTACTGTCTCGCAACTCACGCCGTCTGCCCCGTCTTTCATTCCGTCGTGGGAGAGGCAACAGCAGCCCAAAGCCCTCTTCTCTCCTTCCCCCCCACATCCGCCGCCGCCGCCTCCTCCTCCTCCTCCTCCTCCTCTTCCTTCTCCATCTACTCCTCCTCCTCCTCCTCCTCAACATCATCTTCAGCCCCCCCAGAACCCCCGTAACAACCAGCATCATCACATCAAATCCAGCCCTGTCTCTCTCACTTCATCTTCCTCACATCATGCCCTGTCCTCCTCCATGTCTTCATTCTCGTCCTTCACCACTTCCTCCTCCTCTTTTTACCCCCGTCGCAGCAGTGGCTTGAGTCGCCTCTTGTCAGAACTACGTAAGAGAGGGGGGGAAGGAGGGAGGGAGAGAGGAAAGGGTGATCACTGAGCTCCTCTAAATTATGGTATAACAAACCCTGCCCCCTCTCCCACGCCCTCTTTCCCTCCTTCCCTCCCTCCCTCCCTCCCTCCCTCCCTCCCTCATCACACAATTAATCAGGTCGCTATGGCATGGACGTGCTGATCCATCCGACGCCTGGGCTGCATGCCCTCGTTCTCCTGGTCATCTATCGCTTCTTCCAGGAGCATGCTGCCGAAGAGGGGTCGTCGCCGTTAACACATAGGTAAAGAGGGAGAGAGGGAGGGAGGGAGGAAGGGAAATGGGGATTAAGGCCTCCTGAGCTAAATTGGTTTCTTTCCTGACTTTTTGACAAACATTCTCTTATTTATCTGCTTTTCTTTCACCCCCACTATCTCCTTCCCCCTTCTGCAGAGAAATCACCTACCGGCTCTTCTACCGGCTTACCGGCCTCTCTCAATCCCTCCCCCACATCGACGCCGTCTCCCGCACCAAACTCCGAGGAGTCCTCGCCCTCTTAAAGACCACGGGGTGCTTCGTCTGTCAGAAGACCAGCGATACCGACCTCACCACAATGGCCCTTCGGCCCTCCCTCTCCTCCTTCCTCCTCTTCCGCGCCCACTACGAGCTTGGTGTCCTTGCCTACTCAGCTTACGCGTCTGTCTGCCTGAACAGCAGCGACCTCGCCCTCCTTCTTGACCCTGCTGCTGGCACTGCTGCTCGCCCTGATCTAAAGGATGGACTGACCCGTCACATGTGGCCGGTGGTGATGAGGGACTTCGAAACCGCCCTCCATCCTACTTTGCCTTTCTGGAAGGTCCTTGCAAATTCCACCCATTCTTCCCCCTCCTCCTCCTCTCCTTCTCCATCCGTCTCCTCATTCACTTCTTCTCCTTCTTCCGCCTCTTTTTCCGCCTCCTTCTCTACTTCCTCCTCTGTCTCCTCTTTCCCCTCTTCTACCTCAATCTTGTCCCCGTCTTCAGGCGAGCGGGCAGGGGAGCAGCTGCTGAATCAACGCAAGCCGCATAAGCAACAGGAGAAGCATCAGGTGTATCAGCAGCACCAACCGTACCAGCAGCTACTGTTGCCGATTCACTCACATCTCCCGCCGCCCCCAGGCCTTCACATTGCTTCCCCTTCCTCCTTCACCACTCCCTCACCCGCCTCCGATTCCTCCTCCTCCTCCTCCTCCTCCTCCTTCTCCTCCTCCGCCATTTCTTCTTCCCCGTCCATTCGTGAGGAAGGTGAATCGGAAGAGGGAAGGGAGAATAGGCAGAGCCAAATCAACCCGCGCTATCTCGCCTCCTCCTTCCTCCCAACCCCCCCCCTTCACGAGTCAGACTTCCCATCTTTCCCCTCTCCCTCCCTCCCCCACGCCGTAATGCGTCCCCTCTCAACTGCCCCTTGCAGCACTCGTCAAGGCACAAACTTCTCCTCCGTTCTTGACCGGAGCATACCGACGTATCAACGACGCGAATTGCTGCAGTATCACCCGCAGCAACTTCAGGAACAACGCCAGAGTGAGCGGCAGCAGCAGCAGCAGCAGCAGCAGCAGCAGCAGCAGCAGCAGCAGCAATGTAGACTACTGCGTGGGCCCTCCTCCTCCCCCTCCCTTTTCTCCTGTCTCTCCGCCACCCCTGCCTTTTCCCCTATTTCCCACATTTCTTCCTCCCCTGATGCGGTCTACGAGCAAGAAATCCTCCCTTTGCTTCAACGGGTGTCGTTGGAGGGGGACGAGCGCTTGCAGGACGTTGTGGCCAGCAGCTTGGCAGGAGGAGGGCAACAGCAGCAAGTGGTGAAAGCGACCAAACAATGGCTAGGACTGATGTCGCCGGGGTTGAGAGGCAGAGAGAGAGAAGATAAGGGTGCTTCAGCGCTTGATCCACCAGAAATGAGAAAGGAAGATGGAGGTAGGGAAGAAAAGCCGGTAGAGTCGTCGCCGCCCCCTACCGTCCGGCCTTCTTTTCATTCAGGTTTCGAAATGCCAGGCCTCAAGTCGTATGCTGTCCATCATCACCAGCATCACCACCCTCCATATTCCTTCGGCTCTCCCTCATTTTTCGCCTCCCCCCTCCCAGAGCTATCTCAAATCCCTTTCTCCTCCTTTTCCTCTTTATCTCACCGGAGCCCTCTCCCGCTGCCGCCAGTGACCACAATAGATGGTAACAATAAAAGAGAAGGGGGCCTTGGTGGCGATGGAGATGATGAATTGTCCCAACAGAAACACCAGCAGCAGCAACAGTCTCGCCAGCACCAGCACCAGCGCCAGCACCAGCAGCAGGTGGTGATGACCAGCGGTAGTAGTGTCGGAGCTCTCCTTCTCGGATTTGTGCCCCTTTCTCTCTCGTCCACTGCCTCGTGTCCGCAGTCGTTGTCTTCCTCGTCGCTTTTAGAGACGTCGACTGATAGTTATCGTGGAGGAATTGAAGAGGCAGGAAGGGGAGGAGTGAAGCCAAATGACGTGGAGGACAAAATGGAGCAGCCGCAGTAAGGAAAGTGTAAAAAAGAAAGAGGAAGTGAAATATGAAGAGCGTACGTGTAATTTTGTGTGTGCTCGCACAAAATTAGTAGGAAGATAAGGGATCCATCGCACTTTTGGAAAGAGGAAGATGCCATAGCTTTTATGTGGGTGGAGTAGATGGATGGGATAGATCCTTGTATGTGTATAGGGCCAAATACAACGACAAACCGGACGTAGAAGAAGGTATAGCTTAGACGAAGGAATAGAACGAGACAAAATAAGGGAAGACTGAAACGGCCGGCTTCAAAGTAGTAGGAGTGAACAATACAAAGACGCAAATACTGAGATTAATGGAGGATGCGTTGTACGTGCACCAGTAAGTACTAAAAGTAGTGACGGTGCGTCAGCCGAGCAACCGACAAATCGAGCTCAGCTCTCGTGAAAGAGATACGAAAATGGCATGTACTTACGAACGCAAATAGAAAACAATGGAAGAGAAGGAGGCCTACAAAACCTGCGCACTACTCAACGCCAATAATTTCATGTCCTTTCGATACACATTGCTCCTATCACCCTCTCCTTTCATTCACTGGCTCCCCCTCCTTCCCTCCTCCTTCCCTCCTTCAAAGCCCCTCACCACCTTCACCACCGCCGCGACGTCCCACTCCTCCAACCCTCCCTCTTCTTTCCCCCTACGGAACTGAGCTGCGGTTTCTGCTGTAAGGGGCAATTCTAGACCTCCCTCCCTTCCTGCCTCTTCTATCATAGAAAAATCTTTAAGGAAATTTCGAAGGGGAGCCCCAGAGGTCGAGAGGGAGGAGAAGGGGGAGGGAGAGGATGACCCTCTCTCGCTTCCACCTTCACGCAGCGTGTCTTGTTGCTCGGCTTGTTGGAGGAGGGCGCCGGAACGCTGGGAGGAGGGGGGGGGGGGGAGAAGGGGGAGGAGGGGAAGGGAGATGGGGGGAATGGAAGGGAAGAAATAAGGACATACGACATTAAGAAGGATAAGGAAAGAGAGAATAAGCGAGGGAGGGAGGGAGAGCGTACTTCTAGCCGGGCCCACTCCTCGGGATTTGTGCTTCAGAGGCCAAAAAGGGCGAGAAGTTGGAAGATAGAGGGAGAGAGGAAGGGATGGAGTAGGAGGTAGGGAGGAAGGGCTCACCTGCAGCATGGTGCTGTTCCCCCAGCTCTTGCTGAGGAGGTGGAGGAGGGCGGCAGTGTCGGAGATACCCAGCTTTTTGGAAAGAGCATAAGCCTTAGGAGGTAAGACAGAAAGGGAGGGAGGGAGGGAGGTAAGAGGTCGTGAAAAACCTGACTGATCCGGCGGAGAATTCACGGGGGAGGAAGGGAAGGAGGGAGGGAAGGAGGGAGGGAAGGAGGGAGGGAAGGAGGGAGGGCGAGCAACGTACCTCCGCGGCAGCTTGAATGTGCACGCCCGTCAATAGTTGGTTGATGAGCTTAGCGGCCGTACCAGCACCTGGACAGAGAGGGAAGGAGAGAAGACGTTAGGGAGGGAGGGAGGAAGGGAGGGAGGGAGAACGACGTACCTGAGGGGCCCATGTGAATCACGAGGCTGCCCATCCCTTCTAGGATTGGGAGCGAGGAGGAAAAGGCTTCACGAGAGCCTAGGGAAGGAAAGAGGGAGGAAGGGAGGAAGGAGGAGGATTGGGACGACGACGTAGGGAAGGAGGGAGGGAGGGAGGGAATAGGAGAACGTGCAGTGTACCTCCGACTGTGATGAAGGAAAATGTACTTCGCTAAACAGTTTTGGCATCATGGTAAAAAAAGGACTACAAGGAAGGGAGAGAAGGAGGGAAGGAGGGAAGGAGGGAAGGAGGGCGGGAGGGCGGGAAGGCGCGTACCTCCGACCATTATGGACAAAGTTCTTTTGGCCGCACCATCAGGGCCGCCGCTGACGGGGGCGTCGAGGTAGGTGATGCCTTGCTGGGCAAAACGCTATAAGAGAAAGGAGGAGGACGACGGATAGGTGTGGGCGGCCTGCCTCCTTTCCTCCTTGCCTCCCTTGATCTCATTCTGCGTCAAACAGCTCGAACCTCCCATTCCAAACGTCCGCTCCTTCTCTCCCTTTCTCCCTTGCTCCCTCCCCTCCTCCCTTCCCACCTGGTAGCATCGTTTGGTGAAGCCCACAGATACCGTACCGTGGTCAATGACGGTGTGCAGGCGCGAGGGCGGGGGCGTGGAGAGGAGGGAGTGAAAGACCTCAAGGAAGGAGGGATGGAGACAGGGAGGGAGGGGAGGGTAAGGAAGAGAATCTTGTGAGGAGGGAGGGAGGGAGGGGAAGAGGGAGGAGGGAGGAGGGGGTTACCTTCTCTCCTATTCCTTCGTTGGGGAGGGAGACGCAGATGGTGCCACATTCTTTACTCAGCGCTTCGAGGGAAGGGGCAGCTTGGATGTACTGGTTGAGGGAGGGAGGGAGGAAGGGGGCAAAAGGCGGGAAAATGGTGAGGAAAATGGTTGATGACGTGTAAGGTGGCGAAATCGAGGAGGAGAATGAGAGATAGACGGGGGGGGAGGGAGGGAGGCTAACCTCAGCCGCGATCTTGCCTTTCCCGGCCTCTAATATGGCAGAGACTTTGCTCTGAGTCTTCTCCTTGTCGGCGTCGAAGAGGCGGAGGGAGAAGCCACAAGAAGCTAGGTTGTTGATCATCCCACTTAGGGAGGAACGGAGGGAGGGGGAAAGGGAGGGAGGAAGGGAAGGACGGAAAAGAAGTGGGGGGAAAGTAAGTCCCTATCATCACCCGTCGCATCAATCCTCGCGCGCTCCCTCTCTCCCTACCGACCTACCTGCCCATGTTTCCTAGCCCAACAAAGCCGATCGGAAGCTGGTGGCTGCTGCTGCTTTTGTGGCTACTGAAGGCCCTCCCTCCCTCCCTCCCTCCCTCCCTGGCAGACAGGGGCAGGAGGGAGAAAGGGACTCTTGGTCCTCTCCGGTGGTAGCGGAGAAGACACCGCCACATCTCCCCTCTTGCAAGCGCGCGGGTGGGCGTGCCACTTTGTATATGCCTGTGTGTTTTGGGGTATATGATTGTGGGCTCTCCGTCATCATTTCATTACACGTCTGGTGGCGTTATTTCTTTTCCAGGGCCTCCTTTGTTCAATCATTCCTATTCATTAAATCAAGTAGTCGTTTTCCCCCCTCCTTTGTCCACCCCCTGCTGTGGGAGAGGCATGGGCCGTGGATCGTTACTAGGTTCAAGCCTCCGTCGCCTCTCATCTCAATCTGTGTCCTGGCCCCTCACTGCCTGCCGCATGCTACGTCCGCCTGAGGGAGGGCTTGGGGCCTTGGCCACTCCTTCAGGTCCACGGCTCATTCACAGCCACGAGCGGCGCCATCATCACTGCCCCCACGACCTTTTCCCCTTCTTCCTCCGCCTCCTCCTCCTCTTCTTCCTCCGCCTCCTCCTCCTCCTCGCCTTCCCCCTCCTCTACTCCCTTCTCTGCTTCTTCCTCCCCTGCCCCCCCCTCTCCCTCTTCGTGAATCTCCTCTTCTTATGTCTACGTGTCTTCCTTGTTCGTCTCCATCTACTCTTATTCCTCCTTCCTCTCCGCCTCCTCCTCCCCCCCTTCTTCCTCCCCTTCCGCCTCTTCTCCAGCCTCCCCAGGACCCTTCCCCTCTCTCCCTCTCTTGCCCGCCCCCTCCCTCGTGCGCTATTCTAGTCTCTGTCTCCACCGAGTCCTTCGCATTCGCTTCTTCGCGCTCTCCCTCCCTCCTTCGCTCCTCCTCCTTCCTCTCCTTTTCCTTCTTTCCCCTCTCTTCCAGCAACGCCCTCAGCCTTGACACCATGGCGCTGCTTTCCTCACTCATCCCCTGTGAAAGAAGCAGTAAGAGAGAGAGAGGAAGGGAGGATGACAAGGAGGGAAGGATGGTGGTCAGATTCATGCCGGTGGAATGTGCTTTGCACTCCCCAAAAACCTTTCCTCCTTCCCTCCCTCCCTCCTTCCCTCCCTCCCTCCTTCTCACCTCAATGTACCCTCGCATCTCTTGCTTCTCCCGATCGCTTAGGTGGGAGGGCGGGAGACCGGCAGACTCCGACTGCTCGAGCGTAGCTTCCTCCCTTCCTCCTTTTCTCCCTCCCTCCTCCCCTCCCTCATCCCCTCGTGCTCTTCCTTCGAGCATCTCAATGGCCTCTACCAGGCGAGGAGGCATGTCGACTTAAGAGGGAGGGATGCAAGGAGGAACGGAGGGAATGGTTCTTTAGAGAGGGAGGGATGAAGGGAGGGAGCTAGCAGCCTTTTTATGAGAGCAGAGGGCGACGACACCCCCATCCTATGCGGCTCGGCATTGCCATGTCACTTCCCCTTGAACACTCCCTCCCTCCCTCCCTCCCTCCCTCCCTCACCTAGTCGCAAAGGACGCCGACACACACAACACGGAATCGCCCGCTGCAGTCCCTTCGCGGCCTCGGCCTCCCGCCACGCCGCCTCTGCTTCTGCTAGCTCCCGCTGGGTCTGAGGGAGAGAGAGAGGGAGGGCGGGAGAAAGGGAGGAAGGGAGAAAGGGAGGGAGGGGTGGATTGTGAGCGACAAGAACGACTGGTGGGAGGGAGGGAGGGAGGGCGTACCTGAAGCACTTTGGTGCCAGTGGATTTAATGGCGAGACGGAGCTGTCGTTTCCGCCTCTCTTCCTCCGAGAGATCCTTTTGAAAGGCGCTGCGGATTTCGCTGTCGAGGTCAGGGCTGGAGGGAGGGAGGGGCGAAGTAATGAACGGAGGGAAGGAGGGGGGAGAGGGGGGGGGCGGACGAGGGGCGCGTCCTCGTGAGTGATGGCAAGTGGGGAGGGGGGGGGCAGGGAGTACGAGAATCGCACCTGAGGAGGAAGGCGGCAACCTCGTCCAAGCGGGACTGACAGACGCAAAGGGCGTGCTCCTCCTCCTCCTTCTCTCCACGTCGCCGGGCGAGAAGGCGCTGGTTGGTTGAAGAGGGAAGAAAGGGGGGCAAGTGCATGAATACAAGGCGATGGCACAGACGACATCCACGCTCCTTTCCTTCTTCCCTCCTTCCCTCCTTCCCTCCTTCCTCACCTGCAGAGTCTGCACCCGTCCCCCCCACACTCCTCCACCTCCTCCCTCCTTTCTGCCTTCCCTATCCGCCCTCTCCCTCCTTGCCCACCATTCGGCCAGACATCCCACATGAAAGCAGTGATAGCACCCCTCCGTCCTCATCACCCCTCCCTCCCCCCCGCCCTCCCTTACTAGCAGGGGCATGAGGCATATCGAACACACGACTTTTTGATTCAGCTCGTCCAGCGCGTCTGTGGCTGCCTCCAATAAAGGCAAGCAGCCCAGGACCCCTTCCTCCTCCCCTTCCTCCTTCCCCTCCTCGCCCTCCCTCTCTCCATGAAGGCCGCGCCACACGTTGGTTATCCTCGAGTGCACCTGGGCTACCTCGTCGTCGCCCAGGCCGGGGGTGAAGGGGAGGGAGAAGGCGGGAGGGAGGGAGGGATAGCTGGTCTGGGAGAATGGAGAGGCCGGACAGACGGGAGGGAGGAAGGGAGGGAGGAGAAGGGGGGGGGGAGAGGGAGGGAGGGAAGAAGAAGGGGAGATTAGAAGAGAGGAATGAATGCGTCTTGAAACAGCAAGCACGTCCACACT
>Ga0160420_100329_pt1 | contig 23441 bp, 23 predicted proteins | sample CelAP2metagpilot_FD_108197 | JGI IMG/M metagenome (GOLD analysis project Ga0160420, IMG submission 108197) | Phycosphere-associated microbial communities from algal ponds in Kailua-Kona, Hawaii, USA - Cellana AP2-5-5 metagenome pilot | ecosystem: Engineered > Artificial ecosystem > Aquaculture >... | reverse complement strand
TACCATTCAGTATTTTGGCGTCCCCTATCTCCCGGCTGAACATGTCGTAGGCGCCAGGTCCACCCACATGAGCATGCAGGGCCGCGCGCAGGGCGTCAAGGATGAGGGCCTCCTGAGTAAGGGAGGGAGGGAGGGGGGGAGGGAAGGAGGGGCACCTGGAAGCAGATGATGTAAAGGTCGTAGCCGAGGGGGATCCACGCCGCAACGGACCCGAAAGACTTCAAGTTCGTGCATCCCCCCACATTGCAGGTGCTGGCGAATACCCGGATTGTAGCAGAGGCGGGAGGGCGGGAGGAAGGGAGGGGGGGAGGAGAGGTGCTTGGGAGGGCACTGCCGGGGTTGCCGGCGATGGAAAGAGGGGAGGAGGGGGGAAAAGAGGAGGAGGTGGGGGAGGAGAGACCGATGGGGCTGAGGGAGGATGAGCCGACGTGGATCTGAGATGGAAGGTGATGTCAAGGGGAGGGCAAGGGAGGGAGGGAGGGAGGGAGGGAGGGAGGGAGGGGGAGGTCAGAAAGAAGCCTGATTGATAGCCAAAGATGCAGGGGGTTAAACGACGTCATTCGCCTCTAATCCTGTCGCACCTTCCCTCCCTCTCTCCCTCCCTCCCTCCTGTCTTCCCTCCTCCTCACCACCTTCTTCGTCCCGCCCCGCGTGCTTCTCCCAGAGGCCCCGCCAAAAGCTCCTCCCATTGCGTACAGCTGCTGCTGGTGCTGGTGGTGGTGGTGGTGGTACTGGTAGGAAGAGTTGGAGACGTTCAGGTGCCAGGGACGGACCACAAAGCTAGGCTCTCTACGCAGCAAGGAGGGATGAAATATGACGTGAAAGGGAGGAAGGGTGAGGAGTCATCGAGCCCTCCCTCCTCCCCACCTTTCCTTTTTAACTCTTTCCCTTCCTTCCCGTGCGGGAATGGAAGTCGTCCCTACCACCCTCCACTCCCTCCCTTCCTTCTTCCTCCTTCCCTCCTCATCATGCCAAGGGGAGCCAGGGCGGAAAAAGAGGGAGGGTAGGAGAAAGGGAAGGAGGGAGGGAGAGAGAGTCGCGAGGGAAAAGGCGTAACTTACTCGACTCCATTGCTCGTCGCCTTATCATTGGCACTCCCTTTCCTCCCGTCCAGGCACGTGTCAAAGGCACCCCTGAAACAGAAAACGGAAAATGAAGGGGGGGGAAGAAATGCGGAATAAGTCAGCGCTCCTCCTTCCCTAGGCCTTCCCTCCCTCGCCCCTGCCTTCCCCCCCTTCCTGACCCGAAAATCAGGGCGTCCCACAGGCCGATGACGCGGCAGGCCGTGAGACGAAGGAAGACGAAACTGATGCTCACTTGCCGACTGTCTTTGGGGCTCAGCCACTCGTACCTGAGGGAGGGAGGGAGGGAGGGAGGGAGGGAGGGAGGGAGGGGAGGGGGGGGGAAGGCGGACCAATATTTAGAAGAGATCTTTCTTTCGTTACAATAAGACTGTCACTTCACAAGAAGCAAAACGTCCGTCCCTCCCTCCTTTCCTCCCTCCTTCCCTCTCATCCTTCCCCTCACCAATGCACGTAATCCCCGATCGCACCCAGAGCCAAGGTTGTAGGAATGAGGACGGTGATGAGCATCAGTTTCCGACGGATGCGGGCGTACCGGCCCGAGAGAAAGGAGCCGGGGGCGTCAGGCGTGGAGCGCCTGGGGGGAGGGAAGGAGGGAAGGAAGGATGCAGGGATGGAGGGAAGGAGGGAAGGAAGGATGCAGGGAAAGAAGGAAGCCCAGGTGTGAGAGTCAAGGTACGCGGCTTCCTTCGTCCCTCATCCCCACCCCGCAGCCCTGCATAATGCCGTCTCCCTCCCTCCCTCCCTCCCTCCCTCCCTCCCTCCCCTCACCGTTTGAGCGCCCGCCAGGTGAACCAGTACATAGTGAGCATGAAAGTGATGGCCGTGGGGAAGACCAGGAGGTCAAATGTGAGGGCAGCGATGAAGATGTGCCTGGGGCGAAGGAGAGGTAGGGAGGGAGGGAGGGAGGGAGGAAGGAGTGGGTGGGTGGGTGGGAGGGGTTCAATACAAGCGGTTCGCTTGTCCAGGGTCTTTGAGGCAGAGAGAAGGATTCTCGAGGGAAGGAAAAGGGAACGAAGAAAGGTTGATCGAGGGAGGGAGGGATAGAGGAAAGGAGGACGGGACGTACGAGTAGGTAGTGTGCACCACGGCGTGTCGCCACATAAGTGCCCAAAAAACGCCATATAGGACCAAGCCCGTCAAGCAGCCTGCAACGATCTGGGATGGATGGAGGGGAGGACGGAAAGGGGGTTGAGAAGGGAGGAAGAAAAGGGAAAGGAGGGGCAGACATTTGCCTGTATGGGAAGACAGATGGGGGGGTAAGCATTCACTCCTTACTATTACCATGAGGTAAGAGGGGAAAGGTCGTCTTCACCTTCAGAATCAGATTAAGGGGGCTGGGCATTTACTCGGTTAGGCTTAACCCTAACCCTAACCCGTAGGAGACATTATGTCATTGTGTATTCACTCACCTTGTGCGGTGGTGCATCCCGCTTGAGCCTGGCCACCGAACGCCGGCGGGCAATAAAGGCCCACATGACGAAACTCATGTAGGAGTGGGCGACGCAATTAAGCATGACCTGAGCCTCTAGCATCTCCACGTACAGAATGGTGTTGACAGGGCCTGGGGGCATGGAATCGTGGGGAGGGATGGGGAGGGGAGGGGGAGAAAGTTATGGAAGCAGATGGCTTTATCAGGCGTGAAGACATGCGACTGCATGCCTTTGATGTAAGTGCCCCTACCTCCCCTTCCTAATCATGATCATCAAATGCACCCATCCTTTCCTAATCATCATGATTAGACGCAACCACCCCTTCCTAATCATCATGATTAGACGTACCTCCTCTCTCGGGGTCCCAATACTTGAGGGGGTAGGCGTTGGTGTCAAAGACATAAATGTACTCGGGAAGCGACCCCACAGCGTCAATTATGCACAGCGTCAACACCTGAAGAGAAGGTGTAAGGTACATTTGAACGACAGAGTACTCCAAGGGAAATGTACCGTAGCGCCATGATTGCCTTCCACCATTTCGTCCCTTAATCCCTCCCTCCCTTCATTCGTACCAGCTTGTCAAAGAAATCAGCGAGCGTCCTTACTCGCCGAGGATCAGCGTTGTTGAGCTTCCGGCGCTTTTGCCACGTCCATATACCTACGATGGACGAGGCAATCACACTGTCAAATACAAGTATGGGAATGGACGGGTCGTAAGTGGAGGGAAAGGTGAGGGGGAGGAAAGGCGGGTTTATTGGAAAGGGGGGGAAGAATGAGGTCGGGAGCAGACAGACCCGGAGCTGGCGACATCAAATATACGTACCTTGGGGTCGTCACAGCTAGCTTATAGATGTTATACAAACACCAGAACTCGCCCCCACCTTCCTCCACTGGAGGCCCCGGGCAGAACCAGCTAGCCGACAGAGTCATTTATCTCCGAAAGTGCTTGGAGGTATACTCCCAGAAGGCTCCAGGGCTTGCCTTTTGCTTGGCTTGTGATTGACAGGGTGGTTATGCTTGTTTTTGGAGCACCAGAGCCTTGGCGCAGGTAGCAAGTAGGCTAGGGTACGTGGGTGTAGTGTCTGGTCGAGGGAGAGTGCTTTACTCACGACCGGCAGAGGCACGGCGCTGCCGCTAGCGTCTTGTCTTTCCGGCCAGCATTCCGTGTTGCTGGCTTATCGATGACACCCTTCCTGTCCATTTGTGTAAAATGAATGTAGTTTTTTACGTCAGTGTACACGCAAGTCCTCACACATTACATGCACTGTCACGCGCCCATCAGACGTGCACGGCGAAGTTGTTGTCCAGTAAATCTAATGTTGGGGGATGAACAATGGGTAGCCTCGAGCATGTCGAAACATCGTGTCAATAATCCAAATCCCGGCTGGCACGTTTCTGAGGTCGTACATGATCATCGACTTTTGTGGCGGAGGGGAGTGCATGGTTGGAATGGAGAATGACCTTCAACGGCGATTCTCTTACACACACACACATACCCCTATCCCCACACCCACTCACACACACACAAAAGCTCACACAAACACACGCACACATACTCTTCACGCTCATCGCGCTATTCAAATCGCAACGTGGGAGTGATTGCGGCGTGCCGTATTGATTTGCGTCGACAGGCATCTTAAAAGCAGGATAAACCTCGGGGTTTAACGACAAGTTGCTATTGTTATTATTACCACCGCACCTACTGCCGCGCTGGTTGGCGCTAGGGCTTGTCTACCAAAGGCTCGTGGACAAACCTGCCGGAAAAGCCGCCGAAGTGTGGTGTGACGCACTGTATGTACTTGCTTTTTCGATTTCGGCCGAACTAGATAACTCACAGACGGCTGCTGGAGGCCTCGACTGGGCGTGACGCAAGGTCCCACTCACCACTCACACCAACACCACCCGAAACCACATACAACCACAGAGCACACTCGCTAAAATAACACTTATGCGGAAACTTGCTTGCCAAATGAACGCCGGAGAAGGGTCTACAAAGTGCTCTAAGTAAGCTTTGAGGGGTTGGATGGATGGGATGATATGTGGCATATCAAGACGATACGTGGTGATGACTTACAAGTAGATGGCAGATTGCTAAAACGTATTTGACGCTTTATGCGCACAAAACCTACTATAAATATGCCGTGCAGAGATGCCGGCAAAATTGACCTGAACGTACACCAAAGAGACACCTGTGTGTGATGTGTGCTCCCTTCCTCCCCTTATTCCGGAACTGCTGCTTCGACGCGGCAGTCGAGAAATAAGGAAAATGCTCTATCCAGTTGTCAGTGCTACTGTTGTGTGTAAACACCGTTAGCCATTCGTCCCGAACTTAGTTTTTCACAGCTCCTTAATCTCTCACCGACCATCCTCCCATTCACAGGTGCAGCCCCACGGACAAAAGAAGGGGGTCGTTGTGTTGTGATGCAGAAAGAGGAGGAATGAAGAGGAATGAATTGACGAAAGGGGGTGGAGGCCGGGGGGGGGAGAGAAAGAGCTAACAAACAGGGCTAAATGCGAGGCGATCGAAAGGAGGAGAAAGGATAGATCAATGACAAGTAAGTGATAGAAGAAAGGAGGAAGAGGGATAGAGCAATGGCAAGTACATGGTGTGGGGTGTTTGCAAGAGGGAAAGAGCGATGGAGGGGGAGCAATCACTGAGTGCTTATTTCACAATTTCTATGCGTTAATTCCTGTTCTTCCTGTAAGCAAGCCATTCTGTGGGAGCTCGTGTTGCCCATTACCGGCACAACTCAGGATGGAGAAGGAAGGAAGGAGGATGAGGAGGATGAGGAGGATGGAGGATGAGGAGGATGAGATAGCCCTGTACAGCCTTTTCTGTATATGTAGATAGTTATAATCAGAGCATTTTCATTGTCCACAGTTGCTCATAAAAACGCTTGTCTGGTACTTCCAATGGTGGCGGTTGCTATTTCCATCACTATCCCTTTCGCTTCGATTGCTTTTCGCACCGTCTTGCTCATCTGCGTCCCAGCTCTGTTGTTGTACGATTGAACCGTTCATTTTGAGTTGCCAGCTTTGCATCCGACCATTCTTTCCTCTCATCTTTTACATCCATTGCCTGAGTCCTATCAGAGCGATAAACTAAGCGTCACTCACCCTAAATTCCCAGCTGGTGTAGGGTGACGCATAGCATGCCGTACAAATTTAAGACCCACATCCAATTGTATGGGTTGCGCGAAAAATACATGTCATCATAACTGAATATGCTATTCATCCCGACAAGTGAGAAGCGAGGAAGTATAGACGCCCACGAAAAATTGACCCAGAAAGTAAAACCTCGCCGTCAAAATTTTATTGATGGGTTTGATGGAAAAGGAGGCTTGTGCTTTTATCAGGGATCATGGCAGGGCTGTTTGAGAACCTCTAATTGATAAAAATACATTAAATTTCCCTGAGGCGGCTTGCTATCGGCATTCCGAAGAGTGGTCGATGCAAAAGGACGCAAGGAGAGGGAAAGCTAGCAAGTATTACTTAACGGCTCCATTCGAATAATGCAACGGCTCCGTGAAACGACACATGCATGCCCTCATTTGTTCTCTTATGTCCTCTGAATGGTGCTGCTTCCTTGTACTGCTGGTTGGCAATGAGCTCAATGATGAAAATGTTGTCACGAACATACTTTTGGCATATCTCGTATGTCTTTCTCCCTGTCGAACAGCAACTCACCACCCCACCCCATACAACCCAAACCCACCGTTACCGTACCCCAATACAAAGGCCCCCATCTACAACATACACGCCCTTGGCTCCACCAAACCTCTATGAGGCCTTCTCCGCCTCTTATATTGGATTCCTCCCAGCGGCGTCAGCGATCAACTATCTATACATCCGTGGCATTATGCTTCCTCGCTCCCCTTTTCTACACGGTCTGCTTACTCTCTTATCATCTAGAGGATGGGCAAGAGGACGTTGCGATCAGCACTCAAACTCGAGCAGCAGCTTTTTTGCAGAATTTTACACCTTCTCTCTTAGACGATGACTCTTTCTCCTCTAAAATCGCTGCCACGGGCACCGGTGGCATTAGCATCCCTCTTCTACAGAACAAGCGCAAGAGCCACCGAGCCTTTGGCACCATTATCCGGCACGCCCTACGGCCCTTGCTGCCGGGTCTCTTGGCTGCTGCTGCACTTGATGCAAACAGTGTTGGTATACCTTCTCATCAACGACGCAAGTTGGTCCGCAACAGGGCAAAAGTAGGACCACCAAAAGGCGAAGAGGAGGAGGACAGTTTCCTACCCATGGAGGGCGACGATGACTTCATCAACGACGACGACCAGACCTCAACGCGAGGAAAAATCAGTCTACATAATTATGCTGATGCTCAATATATTGGAATCGTTGGCATCGGCTCCCCGCCCCAATATTTCCGGATGCTGTTTGACACAGGGTCTTCGGACATGTGGGTGCCCGCGCCTTACTGCCAGGGATGCGGCCCGGGCCATCGATCCTTCTACCCCGGTCGGTCGCATTCCTACCGGGACATATTAGAGAGGGATGAAGACATGCAGGATGATGATGGAGTGCTGCCTCGGCTGTTCGAAGTGGTGTATGCGGGGGGGGCTGTGGCGGGAAAGAAAGGGGCGGACACCTTGACCATTGGTGGCGTCAAGCTGGAAGGAATGAAATTCGGCCAGGCCATGTACGAGAATGAGAATCTCATGATGGCATCATGGGATGGAGTGGTCGGGCTTGGATTCAAGGGGCTGGCGGGGGTGACTAAGCCGACGGTTTTGGACGCGATGAAGGCGCAGCACCCTGACTTGCCAAGACAATTTTCAATGTTCTTGTCGGCGGATGCATCGGGGTGGGAAGATGGGCCGGCGTCTGAGTTGCGTTTGGGTGGTTTCGACTTGGACAGGGTGGGGAAAAATGCGTCGTGGCATTTTGCGCCGCTTGCACGCGAAAGGGGGGATTGGGAGATGATGGTGCCGATGGAGGAGGAGGGGCAGGAGGGAAGGAGGAGGAAGATGGACAGTAGCGATTATTGGTCGGTGCGTTTGACATCAGTAGATGTGCGGAAGAGAGACCATGCGCGTCCAGGACAAGGGCAGGCGGTAGAGCTGTTGAGGAAGGAAGGGGAGGAAGAGGGAGGAGAGGAGGGAGGAGGAGTGGGAGGGGGGATTGCGATCGTGGACACGGGCACGACCCTTTTTATTCCCCCCTCCCGGGACTACCACCGCCTGCTTGCCCTCCTCACTCAAGGGCTGCACTGCACGAGCTCCAGCACCTACACCTCAACCAGCAATCCCCTCTCAGGGTGGCTTCCCACGTGTTACGGTGCTTTCATCTCTGATTTCCCCGACCTGGTTTTGCACATCGAAGGAGGGCCTTCTCTCCCCTTGCGGGCAGAGGATTACGTCTCTTGCTCCCTGACCATCTGTGTTCTGCTTCTGCAACAGGTGATCGATAACCCTTTCTGGGTCCTGGGTGACGTGGTGCTCGAGAGCTACTATGTGCTGTTTGATGTGGAGAATCAGCGGGTAGGGTTTGCATGTCCAGAGGAGGGGTGCAGCGGGGGGTCGTGGCATGGGCAGAGAAGAGCGTATGGGCCTTTTGAGTGGGCAAAAATTGCCCCGTTTCTAGCTATTATTATCAGCATGGTAGGCTGGCAGTGCTGGGGGGTGATATACGAAGTGGCGGAATTTGTTTTTTGGGAAGAGGGGAGCAGGAGGGGGGAGGAGGAGGAGAGGGGAGAAGTGGGAGAAGAGGATCACGGGGTATTTTTTGATGTTTTTAGTGGATATGGTAGCGAGGAAGAGGAAGAAAGCGAGGAAGAGAGCCAGGAAGAACCTATGTACATTGATGAGGACGGAACGATGGCAGTGTCGCGCGGGAGAGCGACGGCGGGGAGGGACAGGAGGCCGGCCATGCAGAGTGTGGCTTCGTGGGCGTTGGCGTTACCCGCATTTTTGTGGCCGCACCAGTGGCAGCAGCAGCAGCAGCAGCAGCAGCAGCAGCAGCAGCAGCAGCAGCAGCAGCAGCAGCAGCAGCAGCAGCAGCAGCAGCAGCAGCAGCAGCGCCACCACCACCACCACCACCACCAAGGGCAGCAAGCTCAAGAGAGAATGGGAGACTGTGCGTTATCCAGGTCGTCCCATCATGCCCTTCCGTACGACAGCGAGGAGGAGGACGAGGAGACGGAGGAGGAGGATGACGAACACGACCTCATTGGAAGCGAGCGGGAGGAAGGATCAAAAGAAAGGAAAATGGTACTTGAAGTGTCCCACGCTGAGAAGCAGTCAGCTCGGCATGAACGTAGGAGATGGGTAGAAATGTTGGGCTTGCGCTGGCGAGACCGCACCACAAGCCATGATATGGCTGTAATCCCAGCTTCAGAGGAGGAGAGTGAAGATGAAGAAGGAATAAGAAACGAGCAGCGGTGGATAACACATAGGCGACATCGGAGGGAGCAGGAACTCCGCCGCGTTTCGAGCCTGGGCAGTACAATGTTTTTGTCGTAGCGCACGTCTTTAAGGTGTGGAAGTAGAATGATTTATGAATAGTAGTCGTCCTTGAATAGTATTCATCCTTGGAAACCAATTCCAAATGAATCTAAATAATATAGCGAAATCGAAGACACAATTTTCGTTGCAAGTATTGTTAATGGATCTATTTTTCTTTTGTTCTCATCAAGGAGCAATACCAAGACAAATGTGACACTCGCTTCGGGATCCACCCCCACCGAGTGAGGAAGAGAACACACCCGACCACACAAAATTGCCATTACAATGGGTAACATAAATCAAACGAGTGACGCACACATTTTCATCATTTATGATAGGGCTGAAGAGGCAAACATTGTGGTAAATGATGCAACTTTGCCTCCCTTACCTCAACAAGTACATCTTCTCCTCATCCCTCCCATTTCTTCGCTGCCAATCCCCCACTTCCCCTCTTCACTCTCTATTCTTGCAATCTTCTATGTATAGAACCCATTTACTTCCTCCTCCTCACTCACTTTCTCTTCTCGTATAGATCGACGGACCCGGGCTACCGTGTGAAATCGCTGTGGTTTTACCATCGTCGATGATTTAAAGAGTGTGTGAGTCCTTGCCCCAATCGTGTACTTATTCTCAATGTTTGCTCTCTTATTAAGCAATTGGTTACTAAGTTCCCACATTGCCATGGGAACACAGGAGCGTAAAGCAAGTTGAAAGTCTGCGTTTCCTTCTTCCCCAAGCAAGCAACGAGCGAAGCAAGCAAGACAAGTGCGCTTCTAGACCAAAAGAACGCGAACAGGCATCATGATGGAGCGCGGCATACTCTCAGGGGCGCAGGCCACGGGATCTACCACCGCGACCACGATCGTAGACCAAAAAGGCCGCGGCCGCTTCAGGAAGATCGATGATGGCCGGGCCAGGGGTGTAGAGCTCCTCTCCCCCGACCGACGCAAGCCCTCGCCTCACCAAGATCAAGACGAGCAAGATAACCTGCAACAACAGCAAGGAAATCCCTCTTCTCGGACCGTGCCCACCTCCACAGATGCCAGTGCCACTGCTGCCAGTGCGCTTTACGAGGAGCATGCCTGGTCGTGGAGCGATTTGCAGAAGCGCCTGTGCATCACCTTGGACATGGCCCGCCCTGACAATTCTCCGGGCCTAAGCCCTGCCGAGGCACGCGCCCGCGTGATACTACACGGACGCAACGAACTATCACCTCCTTCTACCAAACCGGAGTGGCTTCGTTTTGCGGAAAAGTTTTTGGACCCCTTTATGTTGCTCTTGGAGCTGGCGGCTTTGCTCTCCTTCATCATGTTTGCCATCAAGAACACTACCGACAGCGCGGCGGCCCGCGACAATCTCTACGTCGGCATTGTTCTTGTCTTCATTATTCTTCTCACCTGTTTCATGGCATTCTACCAAGAGGGGCAATCGGCCAAGCTCATGAATTCTTTTCAAGAAATGCTTCCCTCCAAGGCGCGCGTCCTGCGTCACCTCCCCCACGCCCACACCCTCGTCATTTCCCCAAACGACCACCCCGGTACCATCCCTAGTAAGCAACGCCACCGTGGCGATAGCAGTGGAGAGAACAGTGGCAGCGACGGTCGTGGCCAGGGTGGGGGGGCGAGTGCGTGGACGACCATCCCTTCCTCGGACGTGACGGTTGGGGACGTACTTATGCTTAAGAGCGGAGAGCGGGTGCCGGCAGACGTCCGTGTCCTCCTTTCCAATGGCCTTAAAGTCGACAACTCCTCCTTTACTGGCGAGTCCATGCCTGTCGAACTCGTTGCTTCTGAGCCGCAGTTCTCCTCCCTCCCGGCCTCCTCCTCTTCCTCCTTGTCTCCTTCCTCCAAGGTGGCCCAAGCCACACTTCCTTCTGCCTCTTCTCCTTCTCCTGCCTTAGCTTCCAACAATATGGCGTTTAGCAGCGCAATGCTGGTGGAAGGTGAGGGGCTGGGGGTGTGCGTGCGAGTGGGTGACAAGACGATGATAGGGTCAATCGCTGCTTTAGCCTCGGAGACAAAGGAAGAGCGTTCCACGTTGGAGGTGGAAGTGTTGCGGTTCGTCCGCTTCAACTCGTTTCTGGCAGTGGCGGTTGGCGTGGTGTTCTACTCGATTGCCGTGGGCCGGGGAGGACATCCATTGGACATGTTCATCACATGTTTTGTGGTGATTGTCATTGCGAATGTCCCTGAAGGCCTCCCAGCCACGGTAACGTCCTGTCTGACCATCTCGGCCCGTCGTCTAGCCGTCCGACATGTGTTCGTAAAGCGCCTGGACGTGATCGAAGCCCTGGGGAGCACGACGGTGGTGGCGTCGGACAAGACCGGCACCTTAACTCAGAACAAGATGGGTGTGGCCCACCTTTGGGTTCATGGCCACCGCCTCCTCACCGCCGACTACGTCCGGAGGGAGGGCTTGAGCAAATGGCGGCAGCAGCAGCAGCAGCAGCAGCAACAGCAGCAGCAACAGCAGGAAGAGGGTGGAGGGGGTAGTGGTATGTCTTCCCCACCTCCCTTTCCCTCGTCCTCGTCCTCGTTCTACGAGTTGTTGTATGCGGCAGCCTTGTGCAACATGGCCAACTTTGAAGAAGGGCCTGCGCAAGAGGTGGCCTTACTTCCAGGACCCGAAGGAGGGAGGAAAGGAAGAGAATCGGTAGGACAAGGGAGTCAATATCTGCGGTCCAGGAGAATGATGATGGATTTTCAAGGGATTGAGCTGAGGGCTCCGGGGGCGACGGTGGGAGGGAGGGAGGGAGGGAGGGAGGGAGGATCTGGGGGACGAGGGGCATCGCCGAGTGTTCTAATGGCGGAGTTTTTTGAGCGGCCAGAGAAAGAAGAGGGGGAAGGAGAGAGAGAGAGATTGGAGCGGAAGAGGAGTGGAGAGGGGTTGACTGAGATAGTGTCGGGCTTGGGCGGCCATGGAGGAAGAGGAGGAAGAGAAGAAGGAGGAGCAGAGGCAGGAGGAAGGGTAGGAGGAGGAAGGGGAGAAAGGGTGACGGCTGCGGTTCGTACGCTAAACAGCCCGAGTCTAGACCTCAAGAGTGCTATAACGGAGACGGGAGAGAAGAGTAAGACGCAAAGTATTGGACTGGAAGAGGGAGGGGGGAAGGAGGGGGAGGACGAGGAGGAGAATGTTGAGGCGTGCTTGGATCACGACACATACTATAAGGGGAAAGCACAGGCGATTCTCCACCAGAGGGGGATGAAACAGCAACAGCAACACTCGCAGCAGATGGAGGCCCGTCGATCTTTTTCCAACCTTCTTCCACCCGCGTCGACCATGACAGTGGGCCGCCTAAGCTTTGGTGGAGAGGGACCTCACGCGGGTCTCGGAGGAGGGCTAGGAGGGGGACGAGAAACTATAGTAGGCACCGTGAGTGGAGGCAGACTTGGAGGAGGGGGCGGCCGTGGACATCGCATGACCATATCCGACGTCACCTTGGCTAGCAGCTTACTCAGCCTTCCTCCCGCAGTCGCCGTCAGGGCTGCTGGGACCCACAATACCAGCATGCGTCCACGCGCAGGGACATCCCTCTCGACCCTCAGCAATCGCACAACCAGGTCCTTGCACCTGTCTACCGCGCACGTAGTAGGGAATCCGTCGGATGTCGCCATCTTTAACTTCATCCACGGCCTCACCAGCGTCGAGCAGCTTCGTGCGGAACGCCCCCTGATTCATCTCCTCCCCTTCAATAGCCGCAACAAGTACATGTTCTCCGTTCACGCTGTCCCTCCCTCGCCAGGAAGCGGCTCAACTGGCCACTTCATCGCCTACCTTAAGGGGGCGCCTGAGATCGTTCTCTCCTTCTGTGGTACGGCTTGGGTGAAGGGCGAGAACGTGCCTCTCTCCGTCTCCTATCGACAGGCCTATGATGAATCTTACAAGGAAGTCGCCGGACAAGGCGAACGTGTTCTCGGACTAGCCATGCGCGTCCTTTCTCCCGCCCTTTTCCCCTATCCAAACACCAGCAAAGCCGATTTCAAGGCGCGGGAGGAAGAGCTGCTGTCGGCCGCTCCCTCCACGTGGGGCTTCCTGGGTCTCATTTCGCTCGTGGACCCGCCCAAGCCCAGAGTGGACGAGGCGATCCAGGCGTGTAAGAGGGCGGGGGTGCGGGTCACCATGGTCACAGGGGACCACCCTCTCACTGCTGAGGCAATCGCACGCAAGGTTCACATCATCCATGACTTTGCCACACGGGAGGAGATCGCAGCGGACGAACAGATTCCATGGAAGGACGTGAGCGAGGGGTCGGTGGGCGCCGTGATAGTAAATTGCCAGAGAGAAGAGATGAAGGAGTGGTTAGAAGAGGATTGGGAGGCGCTACTCGATAAGCCTGAGTTGGTGTTTGCGCGTGCTTCTCCCCACGATAAATTGTTGATTGTGCAGGCCTTGCGACGTCGAGGAGAGGTGGTTGCAGTGACGGGGGATGGAGTGAACGACTCGCCGGCTTTGAAGAATGCGGATGTGGGGGTGGCAATGGGGTTGGGCGGGAGTGAGGTAGCCAAGCATGCAGCAAATGTGGTGTTGATGGATGACGACTTTGTCTCGATTGTTCATGGGATGGAGGAGGGCCGGGTGCTGTTTGATAATCTGACCAAGACGATCGCGTATACCCTTGCACATGCCCTTCCCGAGCTGGTGGCAGTGGTGATCCATTTGGTGCTTCGTGTCCCAGTGGGCTTGACGTCGCTTATGATTCTATCGATTGATATGTTGACCGAAATAGCGCCTGCTGTGTCGTTCGCCTGGGAGCCGGCCGAGAGCAACGTGATGGTGCGCCGGCCCAGGGACCGAAGGAGGGACCAGTTGGTGCGCCCTTCGCTGCTGCTTTATGCGTATCTACAGGCCGGGCTGTTGGAGACCCTGGTGTGTTTGGGTGCGTACACGTGGGTCTTTGTGGCGAATGGTGTTCGCTCGTTGGCTAGCTTGCAGCAGGTCGCGAGGGAGGAGGGGGAGGGAGGGCGGTTGACCAGTATGGGAGCGACGGCGTTTTATGTTAGTTTGATTGTGGCCCAGGCCTTCCATGCGTTTGCGGTGAAAACGCGTGTGGTTTCCTTGTGGCAGCACAGTGTATTTTTGAACCCCATGATGGTTTATGGCGTGTTGGTAGCTTTGGGGATCATGTTCTTTGTTGTCTATGTCCCCGGGGTGAGCGACGCATTTGGTGCGTACCCTTCCCTAGCGATTCAATATTTTGTACCGGCTATATTGGGGGGAATTGTGTTGGTAATGGGAGGGGAAGGGAGGAAAGCTATGTTACGGTGGCATTTGCGGGAGGGGACGGAGGAGATGTCGTGGTTGTACAAGTGCTTTGCGTGGTAGAGGGCTGAAAAGAGGAAGGGAGGGAGGAAGTAGTGCGCGTGGAAAGGAAGTCATGAAGGTCATTGGACCGGCGCTATGAAGAGCATAATATGAAGATAGGAAGAGAGAGGTATAATCGAGCACAATGTGGGAGCGAGAGCGATTGTACGTGTGTCAATTTTTCATCGAACAGAAAAATCATGGCCTCATCGCCAGCTTACTAAAGCAGCCGAATCAAGCCAGTGGTGATTGATACACAAGGGCAAGAGAGGGAAAGAAAAGGAGGGGGAAAAATGGAAAAAGAATGGAGAGAGGGAATAGAGAAAAGACAGAGGAAAACGATACAAAGCAGGGATATGGTAGAAGCGAGGAACAGCTCTAAAGATGGGCAAGGACAGAAAAAGAAGCCGTACGCATGACCATACGTTTTTGGAAATGGTGACCAGCAGGGGGCAAATGTAATTTTTAAGACGTGTGCATCACATACACACACACACACACACACACACACACACACTCACACACACACACACACACACACACACACCAATCTCAGAAGTTTCGGTACCTTACACCTATCCTGTACCTTACTGATTGTCGAATAAGATCACCTTTACAAACTATGTGAGATAAGTGGGTTTAGCTTGCAGGTTTACGGAACGTAAAATGTTGCAGGTCAGCAGCAGTTGCAGGTCGGCGAGCTCGAGTACGTGAGTACCGTTGGTTATCGCAAGACGCCTGATTTTCTATTTTCCTTTCTATAACTATGCAAACACCATGCAGGACAAAGCAAGACTGACCTCGTTGCATTACGCCCGCCGATGCATGCTTGATCGATTTCCTGCTCAATATCTGTCCTCACTCCACCCGCGCGCCAATGGCCTCCAACGCCACATCTCTCGCATTATCCACTACTTCCACCACCATGCCAGCCGCTAGTGCCATCACTACTACTACCACCAAGACAAGCACCGTCGTATGTTTCAAGTGTGCTGGGACGGGCCGCGTACAGGTCAAGCGCAAGCTCAAGCGTCCCCGTCCGCCTTCTACCGCCTCTGACTACTCTGTCGAGCCAGAGCCGGAGCTAGCGCTAGCCGCAAACGAAGCTCTCATCAAGCAAGGCAGCCGCAACCTCCAAGTCATACAGTCATGTCATGTGTGCCAGGGGAGTGGTGTGCTCGTCTCAAGCAAGAAAGAACGGGGACTGGCCACAGCCGGCATTATCACAACGGCCCGGCGCCCACCCGGGTTTCGAGTGTGGGGTCCATTGCCCCCATCTGGGACAGCAATCCCAAATCCGGTCGCGGGAGAAGCTCTCTGTTGTCTCACGGGAGCCTGGCGAATTTTTCAGCCGCTCGGAGGGCATCGTTATTCGACGGATGATGTGGTGACGGCTTGGGTGGCGGGGCAAGAAGCACAACGAGGGTGGGGAGCGTGGCTTTCCAAGTGGAGGGAAGGACAAGAAGAAATCGAAAAGACGACACAAGATGCCTTTCTTCTAACAACGGACAGGACAACTGGCGAGGAGGAGGAAATGGAAGCTGGAGAAAATATGCTGGGGCTTGACTTGGGCTGCGGCTTGGGGAGCGTTCTACTGATGGTATGCTGGCAGCTACCACGCCTGCGCTCGGTGGGTGTCGAGGCACAAGCAGCGTCGGTGGAACGGGCACGACGGTCCTTGCTTGTGAATGGATGTTCTGATCGCGTTCAAGTCCAGCACGCGGACTTCCGGACCCTCTTTTCTTCCTCGTGCCCTTCCTTGCCCTCCTCGTGCCCTTCCTTGCCCACCTTCTTCTCCCCATCCTCGCCTTCGTTCACGGATCCACCCTGTACAATTCCTCCCCCTCCCTCTGTGTGGCCCTCCCAGCCCCTCATAATAGAAGCACACTCGATTGACCTCATCACTGGCACTCCCCCGTACTTCGACGGTCACGGCGCCCCTCCTCCCTCTTACGCTTCGGATCCTCCCATCAACGTCTCCTCCCTCCCTTCCTCTTCCCCCCCCCCATCCTCTTCTTCCTCCTCCTCCACGACCAATTTTCCCTCCGTCATCCGTACCAAGAGTGGTAAGCCCCGCCTCCGTCCTTCTATCCTCCCCACTGCTGAAGACCAACGGCCCTGCAATTTTGAACTGCGAGGTGGTGTTGAAGTGTACATCCACACAGCCTCTCTCGCCTTGGCCCCTCGAGGGATCTTCGTCATGTGTGCTTCAGACCTGCCCGGAGTCGAGGCACGCGTACTCGCATCTGTGGAGGAGAATGGGCTGGTGGTCTTAAGGAAAATGGAGGTGTTGCCAAAGGAAGGACAACCGAGCTTGTTTGCTGTGTATACTATGTGTCAGGCGGGGATGGCAGCGGCGTTCTCGGGGGAGAAGGGGGAGACAGAAAATGAAAAGGGGGGCATTGAAGAGGTTCCAAGTTATGACGGGAGTGGAACTGGCGGGGAGAAGAGAGACCAGGAGAAAATACATAGACTTACGAATAGTAGTCGCAAGCCCACTGCTTCCTCGAATATCAGGGTTCGTGAGACGTTGGCTGTCCGGGAAGCAATGCCTACATCAAGTGAAATGAAGACTGGCATTATGGTGCATCGGCGGACGACAGCCTACCGGCAAGTCCTTCATGATATGTGCATGCCTGACAATGAGGTGTAAATTCCCAACCTCTACTATTGGAAAAAATATCATGTATTAGCAATGCTTGCCTCTCACGTTCCTCACGACCTTTATATTTAATCTCTTTCGGTACTTTTCATTGCTCTCTGTTTTTCTGCCCGCCACTTACATCTATTTCTATAGTTCTCCCTTTCCTAGTAACCCTTTTCTATGTGCCAGTGCTGCTGGTTGCTTCCCTCTTTTGAATAATGTTAACCACAGACAAATGTACCATTACACAGAAATTGTATTAGTGGGAAATTCGAGGCACCGAGGTTCCTGAGGACGGCATTCAGCCTTGTTTTGAGGCACGGTGACAGAGCTACTTGAATTTCCAAACGGTGTCCCTGAACGGCAACGGCCGCACCGGTTCGGGAAAAAAAACTTGAGTCCAAGTCCTCCCGAAAAGGAAATGGACAATGGCACTTGCAAAATGTAAGGCATGCACGCATATTTTGGTAATTTTATGTACTTAATTGTCATGTTTCCCTCGTTAAGTCTTGCTTTACATCGCCCAAACCGCCCTCAGATCAGGCCAAAGGCAGCCAACTCCTCCGCGTTGCGTCCCTCGCCAAAAAAATCCAAGCCTTTCTGAGCGACGTGTGCCTTCCCCTGACCCATACGTATAGCTTCTACGCTGATCAAGCATAACAATTACTAAAACATACAGGTGTCTGTATGGACGATTTCTCCTCGTCCCACTTGCCCTACCTTCGGACGCCCTTGCCCCGGAGGACTATGACCCTAACTGGCGAAGATGATTGGCGTAAGGGCACCTCCAACCATCCCCTCCCTACCTACGGTCTCCCTCTTGGCTTAGATGCCCTCACGTCTGGTATCGCCGGTAGTGACAGCAGCAGCAGCACCGTTACCACCACTTCGTACGGCAGCAGCGGCTGTGGCAGCGTCTGGGGCACGCCCACAACGTCCCTTTCGGGCTCCCCGCCCACCAGCTATTTCATACCTCCTCATACACCCACTTCCCTCAACTCCGCCTGCTCATTCCTCACGTCCTTTCCCTCGACGACTGTCACCCTCCCTTCCAGCCTCTGGAGGTCCAAGACCCCTATCCTCCAGCGGTACGCAGTTGACTCCACCTCTACTCCTACCTCCAACATGGGTGATCGTCTCCATCCCATCCATCCAATCGGCCGTACCTACCCTCCAAAACCTAACATAAACCACCCTCCTTTCCCCCCGGCCATCGCAACCATCATCCTTCCCGCCCTCGTTCCCCGCCTTACCCTCCTCCTTCCCCTGGTGGAGCTGAACATCTTCTTGCAAGTCTCCAAGCAGCACCTGGCCTCCATGGCCCAATCGGGTGCCCTCAAAGCTCTTGCTGTCCGACATCCTCGCGATAACAACAGCAGCAACAACAACAACAACAACAACAACACCATCAACAGCAATATTAGCTACAACAAGGAGGGTGGAGGAGGAGGGAAGCAGAGAGGTAAGGAGAGGGGGGGCAAGGAAGGCACGCTCACCACTGGCGGCAAGAATGACGGCAGCCGGATGACAGGCACCACATACACTCCCACCAGCAGTTGCAACAGTTATGACAGCAGCTGTAGCAGACCACACCCCTTATCATCCATCTTGTCCCGGTTTCAAACGGGCCTCCAGCTCCTGCGGGTGGCCGATCTGCGCGTCCTCCCCGCCACACTCGACGCCTTAAACCAAGGCCTCCTCCCTCGCCTCTCCCATCTATCCCTCACAAACCTCAACCTTCCTGACGACGAACTCGGTCGCCTCTCTTCCCTCCTTGGCACTCGCTGGTACAACACCAACTCCACCGACCCCTCCCCCCCTCCAGCCTTCCTCCTCCCCCACCTTGAATGCCTCGATCTGAGCGGAAACCGTTTCGGAGACGTTGGCTTGATCAGTTTGGCCAGTCAGCTGCTAGGAATGGGGGGGCTACCCCGCCTCACCACCCTTAATCTAGGCGCCAACGGGCTGACACACTCGGGCCATGCACTTCTGGCTTTGGCTGCAGCGTTTGAGGCCCGGGGGAGGGAGGGAAGGCAGGAGGGGGGGATGGGTGGGCAAGGCCAAGGCCAGTGTGTGGGGCTGAAGAAGCTGGTGTTAGGCGCGTGGGTGTGGGATCGGACATCGCCATTTGCAGTTTGCACCAACTCTCACGAGCCGCAGCAGCCGCAGCCGCAGCAGCAGCAGCAAGGCCCCTACTTCCCTCCTCTCACCTCCATCCATGATCACCCCCTGCACCGCCTCCTCCTCTGCCTAGCCCCTAGCTTGGAGGAGCTTGACCTTACCCATGCCTCTCTCCTGCCCAGTGAGCTCCAGGCCCTCGCCGAGGCCTGGCGTCGCGTCCCTCCTCCCTCTCCACAGCTCTCCCTCTTCTCCTCCCCCCTTTTCTCCCCACGGGTGCCCCTGCGTGTTCTTCGGCTGAGCTTGGCCCACCGTCCCGCGCAGAAAGGCAACAGCAGCGGCAACAACTTGAATGTCCACAATCACGATAAAGAGGAGGACGAGGAGGAGAAACGGAGGGAGGGTGGGCTGAATTCCCTCATGTCCGCTTTCAAAGAAGGCATCGCACCCTTCCTCCATACTCTAGACATGTCCCATGGCCGACTGCACGGTCTTCCCGTTCTCTCTCTTGCCGAAGCACTGCAGCAAAACGCCCTCCCCCTCCTCCGCCATCTCCGCCTCGCCCACACGCACCTTACTTCTCACAGTTTCTCCCTGCTCGTCCGGGCCATCTGCACGGCGAACCCGCCCCTCTTCCCTCACTCCCTCCCTTTCTCCGGCAAGGGCCTCTCACTCGAAGCCCTCCTCCTCGAGGACAATCCTCAGTTGGGGCACACTGGCCTACAGGTACTGAGTCAATGCCTCCAAGAAGGTGGCTTGGCCTCCCTCCGTACCCTCAACCTGAACGGCTCGAAATGTAACGAAAAATGGGATCGGGTGGGTGGAGGGAAGGAGGGCGGTTGAGAGGCACCTCTTTGTGTACGGTTCCATACTTTCCGCCATCTCCTCCATTTCGTGAAAAAGGGATACGTGTACATCCATTTACCTATTTCTCCCTTCCCTCCCTCCCCCCCCCCCCGTTCGTAGGCGCCGATTCCGGTCTTCGGGAGCTCAGCCGCGTGCTGGATGGAGGCGCGCCTGCCGCTTCTTCCCTGCAGCATATCTACTTGGACGATTGCTCCATCACAGGCGAGGGCGTAGCTTGGTTAGGAGGCGCCCTTGTCCGAGGTCGCCTCTGCAATCTCGAATCGCTGTCGTTGGCGCGGAACCACGGCGTGGGGGAGGAGGGGGTGCGGTACCTCGTAAAATTTTTGGAGGAGATGGGAGGGAGGTGCAGGCTGAATATGATCGACCTGCGCTGGACGAACATGGGCGTGGGGGGGGCTGGTAAGTACATTAACAAAAAATGTTGTCCTTTATCTTTCCTTTTCACCTTCCTTCTCTGCCTCCGTCCATCTCATTTCCCCAAGCTCTGGAGACAATTATCTTATGTCTTCTTCCCTCCCTCCTTCTCTCTTTCCCCCCACCCACAGACGCACTGAGCCAAGTCCTGGAAGGTGGAAGCTGCCCGGCCCTATCTCTAGCGATGCTCGCGCAGGGAGGAGCGCAGGGCACGAGCTGGTCCTTCGAAACACGTAAATCCCTCCATCGCGTCCGGGGGGTTCTCTTGTCAAGGGTCCTGGAGGGGAAGGCGCTGGAGATGGCCCTCGCGGTGGGGGAAAGTGCGGGAGAAAAGAAGGAAGGGAAAGAAGGAGGGGTGGGGTTGTTGAGAGCGGAGAGGATGAGTCGGAGACAGCAGCGGCAGATGCAGCAGCGTGCAGGGCTGCCACGAGTAGTGTGTATCTAAGGAGATAGAAGGAAGGAGGAAGGAAGGGAGGGAACGTTTCATGAATTCGAATGTGAATAAATCTGCATGTGGATTTGTGTAGAGGCCATGTGTAAATAACGAGGGAGGGAGTGAGAAAGATTTTTAGGGGCGGCGATAAGAATCCTGCTGATTCGGATTGATGTGCGGGGCAGATGAACCCAAAATACGCAGGTCGATAGTCCATTTACTATTTGGTGTTTAAAGACGGCGGCAAAATGTTGCAAGGAGGAAAATTGATGGGAGAAAAAGAGGAAGATTAAGAAGAAGCTAGAGAAAAAGAAGGAAAGGTAGAGAAGGAGGGAAAAGAAGGAGAAGCAGAGGAAGAAGACGATGATGACGACGACAGAGAGGTACGTGTACATCAATATGTATCTGCAGTGTGCCTCAATTCGCCGATGCAGAGAACGTAAGAGGCTAACACACCGTACAGAGAATCAGGGCCAGTAGCAGCAGCAGCAGCAGTAGCAGCAGTACCAGCAGTTGCTTTAGAAGGTGCACGATCGAGTGAGTGTTGCGTATCTACCCTTTATAGCTTATGTCTCTGCCCTTCAACATCACTTTAATCAAAACCTAGTCGAAGAGAGGATCTTCAAAGGCGACACCTGCCGTGTGTAACAGAAATGGGGAGAATATGACGGCGGGGAGGTGAGAGGGCAGTTGCAGTTGTCTGTGTATGCTTTGTGTTTAATGTGGGAGAAAGAGCGGGGAATCATGCCGGAGCGAGGGTGCTGGAGTTCAAAATTGAGTTTACATCTCCATTGAACATCAACATTTATCTGATTATATGAATTATATAAATATTTACATATGCACATTTGTGAGTGCATGAGTGTACATAGATATTTACATATGTGCATTTGTGAGTGCATGTGTGTAAATAAATATTTACATATGTGCATTTGTGAGTGCATGTTTTTATACCTTAAGGAATGTAGAAAGAGAAAGAGACAGAGTGAGTAAAAGAGAAGAAAATGCAAAGACTTAAAAAGGATTAGACAAAGAGAAAGAGAAGAAGAAGTAGTAATAGAAGAAGAAGAAGAAGAAGAAGAAGAAATAAAAGAGGGGAAAACATGAGTGAGATAGAGAGAAGGGGAAAAGTCTTCTCAACGATGCGGAAGATACAGCCATCAGAACACCAAATCAACTGCCGAAGTTCCCACTAATGCATGCACAGCAAGCCCACACTGAAACAAAGAAATAGAACAAATGTCCATCCATGGATGTGTCTAGCAATAATCGACCCGGTTTTCTTTATTACACTCAATCAATCAGACTCCCCTACATACCTCCCCTCCCTCCTCTTAGGCGGCCTCCCTCCTCAACGGCACTTTCTGACGTGCCCAACTATTGGCCAACACGCCCCTGAGGTTCCAATACGGCTCAATTCTCTCCGGTTGAACGTTATACGAGGTATCGGTCGCCTTGACGCAGATATCGGCCTCCTCCAAGCCCTTCAGTTTGGCCTCGGGCACGTGGTGCTCCCATAGGGCCCAGGTCCAGGTGCGGGCGTAATCTCCTGCAGAAGGAGAGAGGGAGGGAGGGGGGGGGGGGAAGACGAGAAACATGGAGGGGGGAAAGTTGAATGGGGGATGGAAGAGAAAGCCAGACAACCCATTATATGATAGCTCTCTATCAATCCCTCCCTCCCTCCCTCCCTCCCTCCCTCTGTCCCTTCCTCTCTCCTAGCATTACCGTGCTTCCATCCCCCCTGCTTGATGTCCGCCACCTCCCAAGTCTTGCCCCCGTCGATGGAAATGTCCACGCGCGCGACGCCTCGCCCCCCCCCGCTGTAGGCGTAGCCCTTGATGGTGAGGGATCCCACTCCTTCCTCCTCGTCGTCCCCCCCTTCCTCCAGCCCGCCCTCGATGGCGGCGATGGCGCTTTGGATGGGCATGTCCTGCAAAGATGGACGGAGGGAGGGAGGGATAGAGGGAGGGAAAGGGAGGGGGAGGGGAGGACAGTGTCAAAGAATCAATAAACAACAATCGCATAACCAAGCGGGTCCAATTCGAACAAGTCGGTTCTCCTTTCACTGCCCCTCCCTCCCTCCCTCCCTCCCTACCTGGATGGCGGGCGCCCTGTCGAAGTCGACATTCTCCCAGTCCGTGGATGGGGAGAAGTTCTTGTAGTCCCGTTGCTGCCAGAAGCCCTGGGACTCGCTGAGGGGGGAGGGAGAGAGGGTGAGCAGGGGCTGTGGAGGGTAAGAGAGAGGGAGGGAGATAGGGAGGGAGGGAGGGGGACGTACGTCTTGCTGGCAAGGACTTTTCCGACCCACTTGACGTTGCGCGCGCCGACAGTGCCGGGCACGACCGCACGGACAGGGTAGCCGTGATCGCTGAGGAGGGGAAGGGGGGAGGGAGGGAGGGAGGGAGGGGCTGCTTGAGAAGAGGAGGAGCCACGCAGGCCTCCCAAGCAGGAAGAAGGAGGGGAGAGAGAGGGTGGGAGGGAGGAAGAGAGACAATACCGTGGGATGGGTTCGCCGTTCATCTCGAAGGCGAGCAACACGTCCCCCCGTCGATCCAGGGCCTTATTAATGGGGATGGAGGCCTCATATGTCTGTTTCGACATGTCCGTGTCCAAGCCAACGAAGTGCACATGGGCCAAGCCCACCTCGTCGTAGTCCTCGGGAACGCCTGGGAGGGGGGGAGGGAG
>Ga0160420_100328_pt1 | contig 23523 bp, 24 predicted proteins | sample CelAP2metagpilot_FD_108197 | JGI IMG/M metagenome (GOLD analysis project Ga0160420, IMG submission 108197) | Phycosphere-associated microbial communities from algal ponds in Kailua-Kona, Hawaii, USA - Cellana AP2-5-5 metagenome pilot | ecosystem: Engineered > Artificial ecosystem > Aquaculture >... | reverse complement strand
AGACAAGTCGGGAGGTGTGTGTGTGAGGAGGGGGTGGGGGGGGGGGGGGGTGGGGGGGGGGGGGGGGGGGGGGGGGGGGGGGGGGGGGGGGGGGGGGGGGGGGGGGGGGGGGGGGGGGGGAGACGATCATCATGTGCCCATACGCGGACTTGATCAATCACAACCCGTTTGCGAACACCTACATCGTGGCGGAGAAACCGTTCAAGATGTTCAATCCCATCAGGGGCGAGGAGGTGATCACCATTTATGCTGACAAGGACTACCGGAAGATGGAGCAGGTACCACAAACACAGCTTCGCTCGAGCTCTCTATCCATCCCCCACCTTTGCATCTATCTTTTCCCTCTCACTTCTTATTCTCTTTCCTGCATTCTTTCGGCATTTCTGCCTCGTGATGTGCTCCTTGTGTGAAAAAAATGTGTTCAAAATTCCTGTCTTCCTTCCCTCCTTCCCTCCCTTCCTCCCTGTAGGTGTACATCTCGTACGGCCCCAAGAGCAACGCGGACCTGCTCCTCCTCTACGGCTTCTGCCTTGACCGCAACCCCTACAACTCCGTGGAGATCACGGTGTCACTGCTCGAGCAAGATCCGCTGTTTGATGACAAGCGGGTCTTCTTGTCCCAGGTGGACAGAAGGGAAAAGGAGGCGTTCCCACTGTTCGCGGACCGGTAGGGAGGGAGGGGGGGAGAAAGGGAAAATCCACACGAATTAAAAGGGCGATGATTATGGGAATGGAGGAGTTTGGACATTCATCATTTACCCCAACGTTCTTTCCTTCCTCCTTCCCCCCCTCTACTTGTGCCCTGCCGATTCCGGGCGCACGTGTGTTCGTCCATCCCAAGGAAGTGATTGACATAAATAGGAAACTTAATCTTCCCTCCTTCCCTCTCCTTTCTCCCCTCTTCAGCTACCCCAACGAGCTCTTCGAGTACCTGCGTCTTGTTTATCTCACACCCGAGGACATACAAGGCAAGAAGCTAAGCGACATGGACTTCACAGACCCCATCAGCCTAGAGAACGAGCTGGCAGCCATGGCTTCCATTGAGAGTGCTTGTGAAGATGTAAGTGGAAAGGAGGCGGGGAGGTTGCGTGTATCTTACCTCATCTTCCATGGACCTCACTATTTTTACTCGTCCATTCCTGCTTTTCCCCTTCCTGTACTAACAATGACGTCGCACCTCATACCCCCTCCGTCCCACCCTCACTCTCCCGCCATCCTCAAGGCTCTCGCCTCCTACTCCACCAAGGAAGAGGACGACGCGCGGCTCATAAATGACGGGAAACTTTTTAACATGTTCCCCAAGACACAGCGCATGGCCATCAAGCATAGACGCTCCGAAAAGCGGTTGTTGAAAAAGACGGCGGCGGCCGTGAAGCAGCAGTTGCTCAACTTGAGAAGTGGGAAGAGGAAGTTGAGGCCAGAGGAGGAGGATTAAGGATACGGAGGAAAAATGGAAGAGGGAGTTAAATGTACGACAAATCATGAGTTAGAGGGAAGTCGCTGCGTCGATCCGGCATCCAGGAAGGAAGGTTGGAGGAGGGGAGGGCGAGTGGGAGGAGGTAGAAGAGAGATGGCAATGCTATCAAACGAGAAAAGCAAAGAAAAATGTGCTAGGCATTTAGATCACCACCTACAAGTCATCTATCATTGTTTCTCGGGTTTGCCACTCCCCCTTCTCCCTGCCCGTCTTTCTACTTCGGACCATTGAACGTGAAGTACCGCAATCAAACCAAGCAGGCCCCAGGCCATTGCGGCTTTTGCTTCTTCGCCTCCTCACCCCCCACCCCATCCCCGACACACGACGACAACCACGACCCATCCACGACAGGGGGGCTGTGCTACTGATGCATACGTCTGCTTTCTTGCAGGCAAAGACGATTCCCCTTTTTCTGCATCAACTCAGGAAAAAAAATGATTGCGGCCGACGCATTCAGTCATCAGAGCCTCCACCCTGCTCTTTCACACCAATCCCGCCACCCAAACATACACGTACATAGGCACACACACGGAGCGTACATACGCTGCTGTTTTCTTGCCATTAGAACGTCGGAGCCGGTTTGGAAAGGAGAAAGCGAGCGGAGAAAGAAGCCGAAGCTTGCACACACCCGGAGCACCATGCCCCTCCTCCCCCTCCTTCTCCCCCTCCTCCTATCCCTCCCCTCCGCACTTGCCGGTTGGGTCGACCCCGACAGCCCTCTATCTGCCAGGAAGACTCACTCTTATCGAGACCCGCGCCTTCCTCCTCTCAAGCTGGTTATGTCCGACGAGTTTAATGTTGTCAATCGTACCTTCGCGGATGGGGATGACCCTACCTGGACTGCTGGCGACCACAGTGACGATGCCAGGACGAGCGTGGGAAAGGGGGCTTTGATTTTTTACAATCATTCGTATGTCTCTACGACTGATGAGGTAAGTCTGCTGGTGGCCTCGGCCTTCCTTCTTCTTTCCCTTTCCTCCGATGGTTGACGGAAAGGCGGCGTAATTGACTCTCCTCCCTCCCTCCCTCCCTCCCTCCCTCCCTCCCTCCCTTGCCAATTTCCACCTTTGTTACACGCACAGGGCTACCTGAAAATCACCACGACAGGCGAGGCCACCAAGTGGAAGGGCTTCAACCCCTTCACCAAGAAGTATGAAGTCTTCGAGAAGGAGTTCAGGGGCGGCATGGTCAATTCTTGGAACAAGTTCTGTTTCTCCGGAGGGGTCGTTGAGGTGCGGCTGCGCTTGCCGGGCAAAAGTGATACTGGCGGCCTGTGGCCCGCATTTTGGTTGATGGGGAATCTGGGGAGAGCGACGTACGAGCACTCGACGAACATGATGTGGCCGTGGTCCTACAACCGGTGCGACCGCGACAGGCAGGAAGCGCAGGTGGGTCAATGCCTAATACCGACCAACATACACACACGCGCGCGCGTATGTATGTTGGTGTGATGCAATCTATAATTAAGTGACACTCTACAAACATCCTACCTCCCCCCCTCTCCAGGAGATTTCGGGTTGCGATCGCACCACGCACTGGGACCTGCTCCAAAACCAAGGCCGAGGCGCCACAGAGATCGACGTCATGGAGGCCATGCCCGGAAAGCAGGTCTCGAAGGGGGACAAGGGCGACTTGGGGGTCGGGCTCCCCTACATGTCTTCCACCCTGCAGATCTCGCCCGGTGTACCGAAGAACCGCCCCGTCCCTGGGAAGAATTTCACGGAGCTCGGGGTACGTTTCGTGTCCTTGCCTCCCCTCCCTCCCTCCCCCCCATCATCTTTTTGGGGCCAATGTCCAAGGGCGAAAGTAAACGAATTATTTAAAAGATAGTAAAGCCGATTTCACGTCATACCAACTCCCCCCCCTCCCCTCCCCCCATTCTCCTCCTATCTCTCTCTCACGCACCGCGCTCACCCCCACCTCTCCCTCCACAGGCAGACTGGAGCTGGTACGACGGCCTAACCTTCGGAGAGACCTCCAAGATGAACATGTACTTCTACGGCACCATGCTCGACAAGACCCAAAAGGACGAACCGGCCGGCCGATCCATTCGGCAAGTCTACCAAGCCGACGCAGTTTCGGCCCTCACCCCCTTGTCGTCTGACCACTGGGAATCTTTTCACACCTACCGCCTCGAGTGGATGCCAGGCACGGAGGGGTACTTGGCTTGGTTCCTGGATGGGAAGAAGCTTTACGACATTCCCGCGTTTTCCATCCAAGGGGCGACGGGAGCCCAGATCCCAGAAGAGCCGAGTTACCTGATTCTTAATACGGCCGTGAGTACCACGTGGGGCTTTCCCCAGGCCTGTCCTGAGGGTTGTGCGTGTGATTGCTTCGACTGTGCCAAGCCAGAGTGCAGGTGCAGCCTTCCCGTGGGCCTGTGTGAGATGCTGCCTGCTTCCATGCTGGTGGATTACGTCCGGGTGTATCAATTGGAGGACGACGAGAGGCATTTCCTGGGGTGTGACAACCCGAGGTACCCTACCCGGAAGTTTATCCAGGCGCATCGCTGGCGCTATCAACGGTACGGTCCTCCCTCCCTCCCTCCCTCCCTCCCTAGTGACGACGAGGATGTTCCCCTTCTCCCCATCCTCAAGGGTACTGGTGCCTGTACCGGCGAAGACGATTGTGGACCCGGAGGGGCGTGTCACGCGAGAAAGAAGACCTGTGTCTGCCGGGAAGGATGGACGGGGCCGCAGTAAGTGAAGGAGGGAGGGAGGGAGGGAGGGAAGGGAGAACTTGCATCTTTCACTCGTTTTGTTCGCGTGCTTCCCCTCCCAAGTTGCACTAATCTTTCCTTCCTCCCTCCCCCCCTCCCTTCCTCCGTCCCTCCCTTTCCCCTGCTTGGCAGCTGCAAACAAAAAGCGTACCACGATGATGACGCCCGTGGCAAGGTTTATCTGACAATCAGAGCTCCCTCCATGCCGCCCGTTACGCTGGCGGGGTCGCTGGTGGCGCTGGGTGTGGTCTTGGTCTTCGCGGTGTGGATGTCGGTGAAGGACCGAGAGAAGGAGGAGGAGGAGGCGGCGGAGGCGAGGAGGGAGAGGGAGAGGGGGGAGGGAGAGGGATGGAATCGGTAGATGGAGGGAGGGAGGGAGGGAGGGAGGGGGAAAAGGGAGGAGTGAGGGAGGGCGGGATCTTGTATTTGTATTTGTATTTGGTTTTGATTGGTGAACGAACGCGAGGAAGTAGGAAGGAAGGGAATGAGGGAGGGAGTGGGATAAAGCACACGAGTATTTACCATGGGGTTGTGAGTGGATCGGGATGTGAGTATGAGTAGGGGCAACAGGAGGAGCAGACTTTTGCGGTGGTCGACCGGCGTACAGACGAGAGGTCAGCGAAGCGATGGGGACAGGGGAAGAAGAAGAGGAGGAGGAAGAAGAAGAATATGAAGAATAGGTATTACACTAGTACTTGGATTGCGTTAGCAATTTGACAGACCAATAGAAGATGATTTGTTGGGGACTGGCAGCCACGAAACAACGAAACACACGGACCGGCCCAAGGCAGGCAGGCAGGGGGCGAGGGTGTCATCTTATCTAGTGTTTTTGTTGTTTTGTGGTCTGCGTTTGGGGTGATCGCTCTGTCGGTATATGGATATGTATACTTATGCGCGTGTGTGTATGCCTGCCACTCCTTCCCCCCCTCCTCTCCATATCACAGGATCCAATCCGTGTTCGTCCTCACCCTTGTTAAAAACGCATTCGGGCTATTACTCCTCTCTCCCTCCCTCCCTCCCTTCCTCTCCCCCTCCCTCCATTCCTCTTCACCTTCTCCACCTCCCACGTCAATCAACAGCGGCGCCCTCTTCTTCCTCCGTGTCCTCCCCCCCTCTTCCTCCCATCCCTCCTCCTCCTCTTCCTGCTCCTCCTCCTCTTCTTCTTCCCCCCCCCCCCTCTCTTGGAAGGCCATTTCCCCATCGTCCGGTTCAGGCGAGGAAAGGGAAAGAGAGATCCGCCCCTCCAACCCTCTTTCTCCTCGTTCCTCTCCTCCTGCCCTTCTTTCACTGCACCCATCAGCGCTCCCTTCGACCGAAAACGCCCGCAAGAAATAAAGGGAAGGAGGAGCAGTAGGAGAGGCAGTCGAGAGAAACGAAGAAAACATCGAGTCAGATACCGTGGCATACGTCTCCGTGCTCACAATGCTAGCATACAGGCCTTCCTCCTCCTCGCCCTCCTCCTCGTCCTCCTCCTTGTCCTGCTTCTCTTTGTCTTCGGATCGAGGCCTCATGGTAGCTCCACCTGTCATTACCGCCTCCACCTTCGCGTCCTCGTCCTCGTCCTCGCCCTCCCTCCTACCGTCCTCCCCTTGCCTCATAGCTTCTTCTTTCTTCCCCTGCGCTATCTGCTGACCCGATACCGCTGCAACCTCCGCAGCAGCCATACCAGCCGCACCAGCTATGTCAGCAGATGGGTAGCGAAGGAGGGGCAGAGAAGAAGGACGCCGTCGAAAGGTGATCATCTCACCCTTCTCCTCCACCTTCTCCATCAGCCGCTCTTGCTGCTGCTGCTGCTGCTGCTGATGATGAGAGAGATGTTTGTCGTACTGCTGCTGCTGCTGATGATGAGAGAGATGTTTGTCGTACTGCTGCTGCTGCTGCTGCTGCTGCTGCTGCTGCTGCTGCTGCCCCTTTCCATCAAACTCCCCGCCACACTTGACTCCCTCCGGTCGTGCCACGGCATAACCTTTCTTTTCCTCCTCCAACACCTCATCCTCCCCCCTCTCTTCCACCTCATCCTCCCCCTCCCCCTCCCCTCCATTTCGTCCCCACTCCTTCCTGACACCCACACCCACACTCTTTCCCTCCCTCCCTCCCTCCCTTCCTCCCACTTCCTTCCGACAACAACCAGACACAGGGAATGTATGTCCAGCCGAGGAGGTCGTCATCCAAAACGAGTCCCAGAGCGCCTGCACCCGCGCTGGCTCGCCCCGTGACGTCGACCACAGCTCCTCCATCCACCCCTCCCTCCTCTCCCTCTCGTCCTCCCCCTCCTCGATCGGCACCAAAAGCCTTCTCTTCTTCTTGCCTTCCCCCAACGCTGGAAATGTGACCTCCAGCCCTCCAGTCCCCTCCTCTCGTCCCTTCCCCCCTCCCTCCACCTCGGAGAGTGCCGGGGAGATGAAGCCGCTGGTTTTTCGAGGAAGACGACGACGGACTGCAACCGTTTGAAAATCAATGGCAGCGGCCGGCCTATGCAGTCGATCTAAATTCAGATTCTTGTGCTGGTGCTGCTGGTTTTGCTGCGGTTGCTGCTGTCTTTTGAGGGGAAATTTGTGCTGCTGCTGCTGCTGCTGCTGTTGCTCCCGCTGGTGGTGCTGGTGGTAGTGGTGGTGCTTCTGCTGTTGGGATGGTTGTTGCTGCTGTAGCAGTAGTTGTTGACCCTTCACCACTTCCCTCTCCTCCTTTCCCTTCTCCTTTGTCCATGTTAAGTTTGCCGTCTTCGTTTTGGGGGCGTCATGCACGGGGGACGGAGAGGAAAACAGGTTCCTTCCACCCCCTCTCTCCTTGTCCTCCTCCCCTTCCTCTCCCTCCTCCTTCCTCCCCATTAAAACGGTCGTTGCCAACGTGTCCACGTCGGCGGCAAGAGAAGGAGAGAGTGAAGAAAGCAGATTCTTTCCATTTGTCCTCCTCCTCCCTCCCTTCCCCTCCTCTCTCTCCTCGTCCTTCTCCTCCTCCTCCTTTTCCTCCTCCTCCTCGCCCCCCCTACAGGGTGTTATGAAGACAGACTCGGGAGTAAATCGCATCCCCTCTTCTTCCTCTTCCTTCTCGTATCCCTCTTCTCGTTCCCTCACCTCGTCGTCCTCGTCCTTCTTTTCCTTCGTTTCCGTCGTCGTCTTCTTCTTCTTCCCCTCCCCCTCCTTCTCCTCCTCTACTTCCGGCTCCCCGTTCCCCCTCATGCTTGAAGCAGGCTCCATCAAAAGAATCTCAAAAGATGAATTGGACACTATCCCTCTCGTCTCTCTTTCTTCTCTCCTTTCCTCTTTCCTTTTTTCCTCCCCTTGGCTACAAATCAATTCCACCACCGCCGCTAACTCCCCCCCTCTTTCCTTCCCTGCCTCCTCACCTACCGGGAAAAAAACCGAGGGCGAGAGTGGGGCGAGCATAGACTCTCCTCCGACGGGAAATACCTCATTTTTATCGCTATTGCCACTGCTGCTACCGCTGCTGCAGCTGCTGGCGGTGATGGTGGTCGTGGTGTTCCTAATGCAGCTGCTGCTGCTGCTGTTGCTGCTGTTGATGTTGGTAATGGTAGTAGGAGCGATGGCAAAATAATCATCCCTGACGACAGTATGCGCCAACAGGGCAGAAGGTTCTCTTCCCACATTTTCTCCATCCCCTCCGTTTCCCTCCTCTTCTTCTACTCGTGGACAAAAGACAATCACTTGGGGGTCTTCCTCCTGCTGCTGGTGCTGCTGCAGCTGCAGCCGCTCCTCCACACACGAGGGCGAGCGGCGACGGGCTAGGAATGAGATGAAGGAGGAAGAGGAGGAATAAGAGGGAGAGGAGGAGCGGGGGGAGGAGAGGGTAGGCGGTGAGGCGATCTTGGAGGGAGACTTGTGGGATGGGGAGGGACAATGCTGCTGCTGCAATGGTGGCTGTGGTGGTTGCGGCGGCGAGGCAAGTTTTAGAGGTCCAAGAAGAGGTGGCGATGGTGGAATTGTCGCTGCTGCTGAGGGTTTGGCTGCTGTCCCTTCCATAGGTTGGCCTCCATTCGGCAGGTGGATCGTGGTCCGGGCCATGTTTTTTTGGGCGGGATCTTGCAAACTCGGTTAAAATTCAATACGTTCGGACCAGAATTTGGACCAAAGCCCGCACCGCCCGGGGCTTAAGTGCGATGGGGCGCGATGCCCCTGCTATAGCACTTGTGGCGCGGTGAGTGGAGAAATGAAAGGATGTGAGTCGGAAAAAAACAAGGGGGGAGTCACGTATCCCGAGCGATATGTGATATAATCGAGTTGACGTATGATGTCTTTTTTGCGCTCACACTATATACTCACACCCGCGGTACGCCCTGTCATTCACTGAACTGTACGGGATGCATGCCCCTTGACCGGTACCGTGCTGCTTTTTCGAAGACGTGTTCACACGCCTAGAAACGGACAACGGAGGTGGAAACTTTCGCTCCTCTATCGGTTGGTAGAGGCGTTTCGTTTCGAAGGGAGGTCCCGTGCAGGGTACCGACGTCACCAGTTCATTTGGTTTTTTTCTTTCTTTCTTTTGTTTTTAAATCCATGTTTCTCTTGTTTTTTGCCGTTGGCGTTCATGCCTGCCCGCCTTCTGCCCGTCTGCTCCCCCTACTCACACACACACGTGCCTACCTCCTCCTTCTCCTCTTGGCCCATCGGCCAACCCGCTTCCTCCCTTTTTTCCTACTCCTCCGTTCAGACTTTCCCAGCCTCCGCCTCCGCCTCCTCCTTCTCTTTCTCCCCTCGCATCAGGACAGTCGCACAACCTGCCACGCCCCCTCCCCCCTCCTTTACTTTCTCTCCCCTTCCTCAAAATGTCATGGCCGTGGCATCCTCAATCACCAAGCCCTCTAGCGCCTTCCTTGCCGGCTCGAAGTGAGAGGCCGTTACCGCAGTGGCGCCCGCAGGGATAGTCAGAGCAGAAGGACGAGCGTAGGAGGTACGAAGAGGGTCGAGATCGTTGGGGCTGACATAGCCACGCAAGACGCTAACCTCCCCGGATTTGCGGATGATGGTTAGGTCGACATTGGAGCCCGATCCGAGGTCGTTGAAGATGCCTGCTAAGATGGCTTCCTTAACCAGCTCCATGGCTTCCGCCTTCGATGGGAAAGAAAGGGAGGGAGGGAAGGAGGGAGGGAGGGAGGTGAGACAGTGGCGGAGGATAATGAGGGAGGAGGATGTCGGTCGTGCTGCTGAGGCTGAAGCTAATGACTGATTCGCCGTTGGGACGACAAATAGCGACTGCAACTACAAGAAGGAGATGGAAGGAAGGAAGGAAGGAGGGAAGGAAGGTAAAAGATTCTTACCTCGCTCATGTCTTCTTTGAAGCCGGTCTCAAACACGCTCATGGCCGCCAGACTCCCACTGCCCATGGTCACATACGGGTTCTTGTCCGTCGATCCGTGGGGATAAATCTGGTATAGATGCGCTCCTGAGCTGTCTACGCCTCCCAAGACAAGGGCGGCGGACACGTGGCCCTGGTAACGGAAGAGCATGCGTTTCAGCATCGTGCAGGCCGTTACTACGCGGGAGGGCGAGCCGGTGGAAAGGCGGAGAAGGTCGAGTTGCGAGCTGTCATTGCAGAGATATTAGGGAAGGGGGGTTGGTATGTCTTCTTTAGACACATTCACATACGAGAGCGATTCCTCCCCTTTCTTCTTTCCTCGCACCCTCCCTCCACTTCCTCCATTACCTGATGATCTCCGTCGTCTTCTCGGTGTCCGCCGCAGTGCCCGCACCACAACAGTAAATATTGGGAGCCAAATAGTGAATCTTCTCACAGTTTTTGTCAGCAACTTCAGTGCCGCCTGTGGCACGCGTGTCGGCACCCAGGACGACGCCATCCTTAAAAACGACGCCTGCAATAGTGGTGCCGGTCTTCATTGCCTGAGGGAGTGCAGGGGAGGGAAGAAAAGAGGGAGAGTTGGACGGGAAGGGTAAGTGCGTGGAGCATAGACCAAATGTCCCCTGCTAAAGCTTCCCCGCACAGAACTCGCATTATTGACTGTAACTTCCCTCCCAATATTTTTTTCTCCTTCCTTCCACGTACCGAGGGCAAGTGCAGTGTCTTCTCCGTTGGCAAGGAGGCATTTCTGGAATAATTGTCAAAATTAAAGCCAGGTGCATCCTCCTTCAAGGCCCCGCGTTGGGATTGGGTCGCTGAACCGCCGCGCATCGTGATGTGGGTGGGTGGAAGTGTCTGTGTAGGGGAAGCAAGGAAGGAGGTGATGGTGGGTTACTCGCTATCGTAAAGGATTGGTTTGCGGGGGTGCTACGCAAAGTGCCACCGGAATCAAAGGTGCCTAGACCCTGTAAATGCACGTATCAAGTGAGTGAGCCGTGTAGTACAGACAGCAAGTCAGAGACATTCCTTCATTCCCTGGCCCCCTTCGTCATAATGAAGCTGGGATAGCGACGAGGCAGGCAAAGAAAACAATGCCACCGCCTGGGTCTGCTACCACCGCTAAGTCCACAACCACTATCTCCTCTTCCTTCACTCTCACTTCCTCCCCTTCCTCATCTTCTTGCTTTTCCTCTTCAACACAAGCTCTAGTCTCGGAAAGGCATACCCCATCCAAGAACGTAGAAGACTTCCATGCATGGGAGTTGGCGATTTTGAGGAAGCCGTACGATTGCTCTCGATCACGTATGGGGAGGGGGGGATTATTACTGACTTCACCGTTTCCTGCTTGTCGGGGACCTAGGGTGTCATAGGAGCATCGTGATCAACCCTTCGCAATGCCGACTTTTTGTATTGGACAATTAGCGAGGAAGAGCCAGCCAATCGCGGTCTGTGCGCGCCGCGACAACCTCCCCCCCCCCCCAATTGTACTGCTACCAAACCAACACAAAAGACACGTAGCATAGAACGTCACCGTCCCGGACGAGGGACAATGCACTATCTGGAACTGCACTATAACGGCTTAAGATATGACGTGGAGAGGATTTTTCCATCCAGGTAGGGTATTGAAAGGGCTTCTTGGGGGGGGAGGACATTAGATACACGCGACCGCAAATTGCCCGCGGTGTGTCGATCTTATCCCGCCTGCATGTCTATCCTGTTTGAATGTAAACCTTTTTGCAGTTTTTTGCATTCAGGTACATTTATATATGCCAGCTGGAAAGAGGCACTGTTAAAAGATGGCAGAGACAGGCGTCAATCAACCACCTGGATGATAGGCCGGTTTGAGGAAGGACTCATCGAGAGCAATGACGACAACAAAAACAAGGGAAGAGACAACAATGCAGGGGCTACGGGCATACCATTCATTTCCTTTATTTACTATTTTGCGTCAATGCGGCCAAACCTGCTTCCAACCGGTCAAAGGCTCGCATGCATTCAGCGGGTGGGAGGGACCCATACGAGAGCCTCAGTGTCCCGGGTGCCCCGAACGCCCTCCCCGGCGTACATAGCACCCCATGCTCTGTCGCTAAGACATGGATAGCCCTGGTCTCGTCTACCTGAGGGGGTAATTGCGCGAGGAAGTAGAAGGCGCCATGCGTGCGGACGGTGGCGGGGCAGTACTTGGAGAGGAGGGACCACAATCGCTCTCGACAGGGCGTGAGTGTACGAACTTGGGCCCTGATCCACTGTATCGATATAGATACATATATATTAGCATATACGTATGCACATACATGTGTGTATACGTGTATGGATGGAGATAGATAGATAGTGTGTGTATAAGAGATAATGGAGAGGGATTATCGAAAGAATCAAAAACATGTGAAAAATGTGTGGTTTCGTCCATCGGTGTGGTGGCATTCTCTTCTCTTGGCTTCTCTAACCCTTCACCCCCCTTCCTCCCTACCTCAGTTTTTACTTCCAGCGCCGCTTTTCCCACCTCCTGCGAAACAATCGCGGCATGAGTGGGAATGGTGTCTTGCAACGAGCGAAGGGCAGGGTGGAGGGCGAGGGGGTAGACCATGTAGCCTAACCGCCAGCCGGCCAGGCCGAAGGATTTTGACATGGAAAAAATGTGAATGAGACCGGGGAGATTCAGCCTGGGAGGGAGGGAGGGAGGGAGAGAGGGAGGGAAAAGAGGTGGTTTGGAGAAAGCGACCGACGACGAAGATGCCCATCCTCACTGCTCATTCAAGATGAAGAGAGAGAAAGGAGGGAGAGAGGATATCACGATCGAAGATGAAAAGAGAGAAAGGAGAATGAGAGGGGATGAGGACCTACTTGCGCGCACACAAAGAAACGTGTCGGGCTCCATCGTGGACGAAATGCTCGTACGCCTCATCGATCACCAACCAGGCCCCTGCCGCGTGACAAAGGGAGGCAATTTGTCGGAGCGTCGTCTCAGGGCAAACGGCGCCGGTGGGGTTGCCAGGAGTAGTAAGGACAACGACCTTGACCAAGCCTGAGGCGAGGTGGCTCCGTAGATGCTGTTATGTGTTGTATTGTTTCGGCAATATGTGAGAAAGAGTGTGCGTGACGTCGAGTTTAAGGTCTCTGCTCTCTTTCGTCCTTGCGTTCTTGATTCTTTCCACTGTCAAGATGATCCGCTTGCTACTCCTCCCTCCCCTTCCCTCCCTCCTGCCCTCCCTCCCTACCTACCTACCTACCTCTACATCGGGCAATAAAGTCGTCGGGTCCCACTTTCCCTCCACAACCTTGGCCTGTGCGATTTGCAAAGCAACCAAATGAGAGAAATAATACGGTGCCAATAACACTGCTGTGTCGCCCGGGTCACAAAGGGCGAGGGCGAGGAGGGAAAAGGCTTGGTTGGCGCCGGCAGTGACCATGAGTCGCTGGCCTGCAATGGAGGGGGAAATTGAGTTCAAGCATCATGAAAGTCGACAATGGGTAAGGACGGAGGAACGCTAGGCCCCCCAAAAGAAGCAGTAGGAAAATCATGAGGCACACGCACACGTACCTTTCAAGTCCAGTTGGTTCTCTGTCTCCAACTTCTCCCGCAAGGCCGCCACAAGGTCAGCATTTCCAGTGATAGGACCGTAGCCATGCAGCCTCTGCTTTCTTCCCCTTCTGTCTCCGTTATCCTCATTGCCCCGATCTTCGTCCTTACCCAATGCACGAATGGCATTCAATGCACTTTGGGGAGGGCTCCAATGAGCCACCCCCATGGCAAGGTTCGCTGTATCGGACAGGTCACTGTATTGGTCCAAAACGTCTTCGATCGAAGGAGGCGACAGATTTTGGGCGCGGGAGGAGGTGCGTGGGAGGGGTGGCGAGGACGACATGATACTGATGCTGTGTAAGGGAGGGGAGCAGAGGAGGGGAGGGGAGAAGTCAAAAATGGAACTTTAGAAGGCGAGGACGACATGATACTGATGCTGTGTAAGGGAGGGGAGCAGAGGAGGTGAGGCGTAGAGGGGAGGGGAGGGGAGAAGTCAAAAATGGAACTTTAGAAAAGAGCGCTCTTTTCTCCCGGCATTTATGCCGCCAATTTCATTTACATTTTGTTTAACCAATACACCGTCACTTGACCGAGGCGCTGCGGTGATGGAGTGAGGAAGGACTGGAAAAGGAGGGGTAAGAAATACTGCCCGGTGGAAAGGACGTCACCGATTATCCTGAGACTGGGTTCATCGAGGGGTTATGAACTTAAATAGGTCTGCTAGAAGTGGTATTGTGTTGTCGATGAACCTGCGCCAAGGCTCCTGCTGGACGGGGGGATGGGGGGAAAGCGGCACGTAAGGTCAATAACGCTCACACCGTTGCCACAGTTTGTGTTTCGACCACGAGTTCTTGCCTGTCGCCATAGCCCGAGTCTTGGTGCAGCTCCACACTCAATACCACCACCGCTACCTACATGTACAGGTTTGCCACGTCGCATTTGAGAAATTGTGCCAGCGTGTGTGGCTTTCTTTGTGGAGGTGATCTTGATTTTTGGCCTCCCCGGTTTTTCGCTGCCAGTCAGATGATGAAATCATAGTAAGGCCTCCCTCCTCGCCCCTCCCTCCTTTCCTTTTGTGGTGTTGCCCTTCGGTACACTAGAAAGCACCCGTGCGGCCACTTTTTTGTGGACTAGCCTGTGCGTGGAGCGATGTGGTGCCGCGGGTGTTGTTCAGGGTTTATAGTGCGTTCGATAACGGACCTCAAACACTCATCCGCCCCTCTATCCCATAAGAACATGCACTGCTGCTTGCCTCGCTACTTGCTATTATGGACCATGAACACAACTACAAGAAAGAGAATTTAAGTACTGGCATTCACGGCTCAGAAGGCAGGTAGAAGGGTGATGTTGCTGAGGGCTCCCTCTCCTCTCTGTCCGACAAAGTAGCTCAAGTTCGACGCTAAGCGAGCAAGAACGACAGCAGCAGCAAGAGCGGCAGCAAGCAGTGCATGGTGTGCGTTTTTAGCTAGCACTTTAATGGGATTACTCATCACTTCCCATCCTCATCCACCCCTACCCCATTCAGTGGACACGCTCGACAGCGTCGCCTTACTATGACCACTACCATGATGGCGAGCGATGGCGAAAGCGAAAGCAGCCGTCGCGCATGGTGTGTGTAACTGTGTGTGTGTGCATGCGGGAATGTTGACGAGTGGGAACTAGATAGTGCACATTTCATAGTTCCACGTCTCCTCTCACGAACGCTCCCACATTATATCCCTCATGAAGCAAGCCTACAATGTGTTCCCACTCCTTTTATTTTGATACTTACACCTCTCTTTCTCTGTCCATTCCTCCTCTGTACTTCATAGAAAAGGCAACTCACACCATTCATGGGTTTGTTTTGGCAACAGCAGTAGCAGTAGCAATAGAAGTAGGAGCAGATACCAGCAGCAGTAGCAGCACAACTGCGGAGCTCCAATACATCAAACACACGTAATCACCACCGGTAACGGAGGCAGCAGTGGAGAGATGACGGACGACAAGCCCAGCGGCAGCAGCAAGAGCAACAAGAGCGGGAAGAACAGTAGCAGCCGGAAGCGAGAGCGAGATAGCTCCCTTCCGCGGGGCAGCAGCGGGCGCAGCAGCAGTGGCAGCATCCACCACCACCATCACCGTAATGACCGCAGCGACCGCAGTGACCGCAATAGTGAGAAGGAAAAGGAGCAGAAGCGCGAAAAACGGCGAGGAGAGACGAGTCGGAGTCCTTCCCCCTCCAATATTTCCTCCGCCGCTGCGTCCTCCCGCCACACCGACCCATCCACCTCCTCGTCCTCCTCCCGTCACCACCACCACCGGGATCGGGACCGAGACCGAGAAAAAGAGTCTGAGAGTCAACATAGGCGGAGGGGGAGTGGTGGAGGAGGGGGAGGAGGAGAGGGAGGAAGCAGCAGCCGCAGACGAAGCAGGAGCAGGAGCAACGACAGGAGCAGGAGCCGGTCGCGGTCGCGGGAACGGAAGGAGAAGAGGAGTAGGCTGGAGAAGAAGAAAGAGAGGCCTGATAGGGAGAGGGAAAGGGAGAAGGGGAGAGACAGGGATGGAGGCAGGGAAGGAGAGAGGGGGGAGAGAAAGCGGGAGCACCGTCGGGGAGGGAATGGAGGAGGAGGAGGAGGAGGAGGAGTAGGAGGAGGAGGAACAGGAGGGGAGGCCGAGAAGGAGGAAAAGGCCAGAGCCGCCTCTACTGCAAGCGCTGCTGCCCTCTCCGTGATTGCTCGGCTCAACCAAAAGATGCAACAGAAGCCGGCCGCTATTGTCGTTCCTTCTTTCCTCCCTTCCGCGCCTCCTGCTGCTCCGGGGCAAGCATCCGCCGCGCTCGCGCAATTTGTGGCTGCGCAGCAGCTTCTGAAGCAGCAGCAGCAGCAGCAGCAGCAGCAGAACCAAGCAGGGACAGCAGCAGCAGTAGCGGCAGCGAGTACCCTTCTAGCCTCCTCCTCCCCTCCTGCATCTGCAGCACCGCCGGCGACGACGACCACTACGGAGGAAGCGGGGCAGGGAGGGCAGGGAGGGCAGGAGGTGGAAGATGCTGAGGCAGTAGCGGAGAGAGAGATGCAGAAAAGGGCGGAGCGTATTCGGCTTTTCCAGGAGGAACGTCGGCAGAAGGAAGCGGCTGTTGCTGCTGCTGCAGCAGCAGCAGGAGCAGCAGCAGCCAGCACCACAGCTAGGCTGGCGCAGGCCGCTCTGGCCCTGACTGGGAGTGTGGGAGGAAAGATAGGAGGAGGGATAAAGGGAGTGAAAAAGTGGTCTTTGGAGGATGATGGAGAGGAGGAGGAGGAGTTGGAGGGAGGGGTGGGGCCATCGGAGAGGAGGAGTGGCAGTAATGATACGCCTTCAAGTGTTTTATCGGTGGAGAAACATCTATCACTCAATGGGATGGAGGAGGACGAGGAGGAGGAGGGGGATCCCCTCGATGCTTTCATGTCTTCCCTGGAGAGAAATGTGGAGGGAGGGAGGGAGAGGCAGGATGGAGGGGAGGGGGGAGGGGTCCGGGCACAGGCAGAGATGTACGGGGCGTTCGGCACGGGGGACGGCATAGGGGGAGGGAGGACGGGGGGGAGGGCTGGGGGGAGGAGGGGGAAGGCGAATGGTGGATATGATCCTTTGGGGAGTAACACGATAACGATGGAGGAGCTCTTTGGTGGAGGAAGGGGGGTTGGAAAGTCAGGAGGGAAGGCAGGGTGGGAGTCGGACACGGACATCGACGGAGAGGACGCGGAGGAGGATGAGGGAGGGATGATGGACGAGGAAGAGAACGGGAGGCAAGGGGGTGAGAAGAAAGAGACAGGAGAGGAGGAAGAGGAGGAGGACGAGGAGAAACTTGAGGCGGACCGGCAGGCGTTCTTGGCAGCCATTCGGGGGGAGCCAGCACCGACAGCTTCTACAACTACTCCTGCTGCTGCGACTGATGCTCCTACTCCTGCTGCTGCTGCTACTCCTGCTCTTCCTCCTTCCTCCACCGGCATCACTACCATGCCCCAACTTCCCCCACCCACCTCCTCTGCAACCCGTCTGGGCCGGCTCTTCCAATCGGACGGCGACTTGGAGGACGAGGATGAGGACGCTCTGTCGAGAGCCGCCCAACAGAAGACCTCCCTCGAGATTCTTCAAGAGCAAGTCAAGAAGAAGGAACTTAAGCCCGTCGACCATTCCCAAGTCGCCTACCTTCCCATCCGCAAGAAACTCTACATCATCCCCCGTGCCCTCCACGGCCTCACAGACACGGAACTCGCCTCCCGCCGGGACCTCCTGGAGATCAAAGTGCGAGGAAAGGGCTGTCCGGCGCCTCTCGAGACATGGGAGCAATCAGGTTTGCCGGAACGCGTGCTAGGGCTCCTTCAAAAATGGAAGCTCTTGGAACCCTTTCCCATTCAACGGCAGGCCTTGCCCGCCATCATGGCGGGGAGGGACATCATCGGCGTTGCCAAAACCGGGTCTGGGAAGACGCTGGCCTTCCTCTTGCCCCTCTTGCGGCACATCTTGGATCAGGAGGGGACTTACCCCTTGGGGGAGGGGGAGGGACCCATTGGGCTCATCATGGCCCCGGCACGGGAGTTGGCAGTACAGATTCATTTGGAAGCGAAGAAGTTTTGCCGGCCCTTGGGCTTGAGGTGTGTGGCTGTGTATGGCGGCGCAGGCATCGGCGATCAGATAGGGGAGTTGAAACGAGGTGCGCACATTGTAGTGTGTACCCCGGGGAGGATGATTGATATCCTGACTATGCAAGCGGGGAAGCTCATGAGCCTCTCGCGGGTGAGCTTCGTAGTGATGGATGAGGCTGATCGGATGTTTGACATGGGTTTCGAACCGCAGATCAAGATGATCCTGACAAATGTGCGACCTGACCGACAGACGGTTTTGTTCTCGGCGACGTTCCCCAAGCAGGTCGAAACGTTGGCCCGAAAGGTCCTGGCATTCCCGTTGGAGATTCTGGTGGGCGGGCGAAGCGTGGCGTCGGATGCGATCACGCAGTACGTGGAAGTGAGGGAGGAAGGGGAAGAGAAGTTCATGCGGTTGTTACAGCTGCTAGGGGTATGGTACGAGAAGGGGAATGTGTTGATATTCGTGGACACGCAGGCGAAGTGCGACAACCTGTTTGCGGATTTGATGAAGAGTGGCTACCCTTGCTTGTCCCTACACGGGGGCATGGATCAGATGGACCGCGACTCGACGATCCATGACTTTAAATCGAGGGCGAGGACATTGATGGTGGCGACGAGCGTGGCAGGGCGGGGGTTGGACGTGCCGGAATTGTGTTGTGTGATTAATTACTCATGCCCGAACCACTTGGAAGATTATGTCCACCGTGTCGGGAGGACGGGGAGGGCGGGAAGGAAAGGGACGGCCTACACCTTCATTACCCCGGAGGAAGATCAGTACGCGCCGTTGTTATACAAGGCGTTAACGCAGAGCAAGCAGGAGGTGCCCCCGGAGCTGAGGAGGATGGCCGAGGCTTTCCAAGAGAAGGTGAGCCAGGGCCAGGCCCAGTGGGCGGGATCGGGCTTTGGGGGCAAAGGGTTCACGTTTGATGAGAGCGAGCAGACGGAAGCTCAGCGCACGGCGGCGTTGCAGAAACGGCAGTATCAGATAGAGCAGGGGTTGGTCACCGAGGAGGGGAAGGGGGGAGGGGGGGAGGGGGGGGACAGTGATGAGGAGGAGCAGGAAGAGGAGGAGGAGCAACGGAAGAAGCAAGCTTCTGCAGCAGCTGCAGCGGCGGGAGCGGCAGCAGCAGGAGGAATAGGAGGAGGAGGAGCAGGCGCCTCTGCACTTCCTAGCCTTGCCGGAGGAGGTGGGGGAGGAATTTCCGCTGCTCTTGAACGTGCGAAGGCGCTGGCTGAGAAGCTCAAACAAGGAGGACCGTCTGTGACTGTTGTCCCCTCTGCTGCAGCTACAGCAGCGACACCCTCCGCGTCTTCCCCTCCCTCCGCTTCTCCGTCCTCCACCTCCGACGCCTTGGCCCGCGCTCGGGCCGTGGCTGGAAAACTTGCTGCTGCTGTCCCTTCTTTTTCCTCTGCTGCTGCCACTGCAGGTGCTGCTGGTGGCGGTGCTTCGGGTTCCTCGTCAATCACAGCAGCGGATGCTGTCAAGGCCGCGTTGGCTATTGCTGGTGGGAAGTTAATGAGTAAGAAGGAGACTGAGCACTTTTTTGAAGAACTGGACGTTAACGATTACCCGCAGCAGGCACGGTGGAAGGCCACGCAAAAGGAATCTGTTTCTCAAGTGCAGGAGCGGACGGAGTGTTCGGTGATTACGAGGGGGAGGTATGTCGCCCCTGGGCAGGAACACACGCTGGAGGCGGGTGAGAGGAAGCTTTATCTTTTGATTGAAGGCAAGACCGAGCTTGCGGTCCGGCAGGCGCGGAGAGAGTTCCAGCGGATTTTGGATGAGGAGACTTTGAGGGTGGGGGCTCGACCGCAATTTGGACGGTACTCTGTGCTATAAAGGAGGGAGGGAAGGATATGGGGAGGGGAAAAGGGGAGGGACGGAGAAAGGGTGGCGAGAAGCAGAAGGAAGACCTCGGGGGTTTGTTCATGGAGAAGAAGGAGGGGCGGAGGAAAGGGAGGGAGACATTGAGGACAAGAGGTGAAGATTTTGAAGAGAGCAGCAAGGGATAGCAGCAGGAGCAGCAATAGCAGTGGATCAGAAGCTAGCCGATTGCGGCAAGTGATGACACCCACTCTCATAGCTTGCCTAGCAGTAAAGGCATTCATTGATCGATGCCTCTCCCTCCCTCCCTTCATCCCTCCCTACTCCTAGGTTTCACGTCCCTTTTACTACCACCACCCCATCCATCCCCCACTATGCAGGCAGGCCGCAGGAGGGCGATGTACATATTCCCCTCTCTTCCCTTCCTCGGTTCTCCGCGAAAGAAGGTACACAACCTGTCCTCAGCCCCTCCCTCCCGTCTTTTCCGACGTTTTCACTATGCATATGTCGTGAAGGGAGGGAGGCAGACATGGAGGGAAGGAAGAAAAATGAGAGACGGGAGACGATATCAGCAGCATTCACATTCTGTCTTTCCGCTTCTCCCTTTTCTCACTCTCACTCTCTCTCTTAACCTCTTTCTGCTGCCGTTTTGGGTTGCTTTGCTGCTGCTGTTGCTGCCAATTATCGGGCCACTCATTACCACTGCTTCTTCTCTCCTACTTCCACCATTATCGTCGAAATTGGCACTTATTTACCTTTGCTACGTCCTTGTCATCGTCGTCCTCTTCCTCCCAGCCGTGAACTTTCGATGGGCCTTTCTGTGACCCTTGCTTATACTTGGACCGAGGGAGGGAGGGGGAGAGAGAGGATACGGAGGGTGACGGAGGAGTAGTGTATACAGAGAAGCATGTAAAAGGCGACCAAGAAGACTGATTGATGGATGGAAAGATGAGAAGGAGGGCAGGTCATACAAGGTAGTGACTACGGCGCTGTACGTATGTAGGTTAGGTTGAGACGATAAAGGGAGAGTGACCGGCTGAGATAAAGCGGATGCGATAATGAAAGAGGAGAGGGGAGGCGACAGCAGTGTCCAGCAGTAACAGCAGCGGCAGCAGCAGCGGCAGCAGCAGCAGTAGTTGCGGTAGTTCTAGCAGTCGAAATCTTCAAGACGAAAGTAGGTTTGAACAAGACTGGAAGAATGAAAGACAAATCTAAATCAACATTGAATAGAATTTCAATTCATCACATAAGAAATGTTGAAACTGAGACGCGTAAATGTGGGCTGGTTATCAAACATCAATCCTCCACCACCATTAATTCTACCCTTAATTCCTAAAAAAAACTCCGCTTCCTTCTATTTCTCTTTCTGTCTATCACTTCTCCACTCTCTCTCCTTCTTTGGTCAAGTTTTGCTCTTATTTTGTTTCATCGTGGTGGTGTTGACTTGAAATTGGTAAGAATGGACACCCAGCCCTCCCATTTATTTAGGTACCGCGTACGCGGCCACAAGTGCTGCTGCAATTACTATGTCGTCGTTCACCCTCCCTCCCATCCCTCCTTTTTCCGATCACCAAAATGTAACTATGCATATACAGGCATTCATCTCTATCTCTCCTTCCCCCTATTTAAGTACAACTATTTTTTTTTAAATCTTTCCTCTTTTCCTTTTTGTTTCCTCTGCTGTTACTTTGCTCCCCGCAACGACCTCGCGGGCGCCCCCCCTCCGTCTTCCTCCCCTTCATTACTAAGATGACACTCTGTCTCTTCGATACACGTATCCCCATTCCAGATAGGCTTTGCTGAGGGACAATGGCAACGAGGCATACAAACTGCAGGACACACCGGCCGAGGATGCTCACATGTCGCCGTGCATGGTCGGCCACATTCCGAATAGACCATGCCCCCCGTGCATTCCTTCCTTACCTCTTCCACCGAACCTGACGCTGGCCGGTCCGTGCGCGGAGTGCCTGGAGGGCCGTCATCCTCATCGTTCTCCCCAACCTTGCGCTCTCGAAACGCATTGGACTTCATGTACTCATCCTTCTGCTGCTCTCCCCCTCCGGCAACTCGCAAGCGCTTCGTGGCCTCCTTAATATCACCCTCCAATTCAATCGCCCCTGCTTCTGCGTGCTGTATTGTGCCTCTTAAACCTCCTATTTTTACAGTACCAGCAGCGACGGTACCAGCAGCAGACCTATCGTCACCAACGGCCCTTATCTCCCCCTCTCCTTGCTTTGGCTCCTCCTTCTTCTTCCCCGAAACATCTTTCGCCTCCTCCCTCTCCTCATCACGTCGTTTGTCAGGTTCGTTTCTGACCGACACACCTATTCCTCCATCTCCTCCTGCTATTGCTGCTGATCCTGCCGGCCTTTTACCCTTTCTCCCATCCTCCCCAAACTTTATTAAGAACTCCTTCAATGTCAGCTTTTTGGACGAATGATTCTCATCATGCTGGTGCACATCCACGGGCAATTCATTGCTGCTCTCCACTTTTCCAATAACGTTTCCCTCTTCCATCCTCTTTGTGACCTCCTCTTCCTCTACGCCGTGGGTCGCACGGCGCTCAAAGTCCAAATGGGTGTGGTGCTTGTGCGGGTGCTCGTGAGGCGCCGATGGGTTGGGCTCTCCCACTGCAAACGCAGGTACGACGGGTGGGTCGATGGCTACAGCCACTGTATCATCTTGTCGTGGTTGCTGCTGTTTGTTTACGAGCAAAGTCATTTCCTGCAGTGGCATCGGGTGTTGCTGCAACTCCTCACTCGTGTGGGCTGGAGGCTTGTTGGCATCCTCCTTGCGTCGAATGGTCACACGGGCCTTGTTATTCGAGTTGACGCCTTTGATAGTCTCTGAGACAGCTAGGGTGGCATCAGGAGCCGTCTCCTGGGGTTGAGCAACAGGCACGTTGACGGCAGTGCCTGTCTCGACAGCGTGGTTGGTTGTGGAAGACCCCCCACGAATGCGCTGGGCCTCGGCAAAGAAGAAAAAGTAGTTGGTGCTACTCAGTAAGGACCCCGTGGCTATATTTGTGAGGATGCATGAATTAGATGGGTCAAAAGCATGAGTGACAAGGATACGGGAACGCAGAGAGGGAGAGGACAGCAGGGACGTACAGAGAAAGGCGACGACGCATATTAAGTGGCGCTGGACCCTCATCTTGGATGAACAGAGTGTCCTGTGACATGAGAATGGGCGGTAATGCCTATGTGTGAAAGACGTGGTGACGCTAAGTAGAAACGGCAGAGGGGCAGGCGTCCTTCGCTTTTTGCTGGCTTCCCTCGCCGCGTTAAACGAGTGAGACGCTCATTTGAATGTGGGCCGCAAACGGGTCTTCTTTTCCTTATGTTCGAGTGGAGGACATCGTCTTTCTTAGTCGCACAATCTGAGGACCCTGCCTGCGAAGATGTGATGCTCTGCATGCTACAGAGCCAGCCTCATTTGACATGCTCCGCAAAAAGCCCCTCCCGAAAGTACACTAAAAAGAGACAGGACAAAACAAGATATGGGGAAAATCAAAAACTTGAAAACTCCCATTCCCGAATTGGACAAATTACGGGCCATGTTGCGTGCTACACTTGATTTCAAGTGTGATCATCTGAAAGATGGTTTGTGTGGTTTGAATACAGTTTGGTTTCATCCAAATATAGTACATACAAGTAATAAGAATAAAAGAGCGCTCTAGCCAAAAAAAAAGACCGAAAGCACAACATAACCCCTTCCTGAGTAATTTATCAAAACACCATGAATTGTTTCTTTGAGAGGAGAAGCACACAAACATTGAAATAACTCTCACTTTATCAAAGTCTCTCTCGGTCTCCTACTTCACCGCTGTGACATACTCTCTGGCCAGGAACAAAGGAAGGGAAAAGGGTTTTAAAGGGCCACCCCCAAAAGGGACACCAGGACGTGACAGAAGCCCACGTCGCAAATCTCGCGCATTCCTTTTCCTCTCTCTCTCTCTCTCTCTCTCTCTCTCTCTCTCTCTCTCTCTCTCTTTCTTTTTTTTTTTTTTCCTTTTTCTTTTTCTTTCTCTTTTTCTTTTTTTTTTTTTTTTTTTTTTTTTTTTTTTTTTTTTTTT
>Ga0160420_100326_pt1 | contig 23655 bp, 27 predicted proteins | sample CelAP2metagpilot_FD_108197 | JGI IMG/M metagenome (GOLD analysis project Ga0160420, IMG submission 108197) | Phycosphere-associated microbial communities from algal ponds in Kailua-Kona, Hawaii, USA - Cellana AP2-5-5 metagenome pilot | ecosystem: Engineered > Artificial ecosystem > Aquaculture >... | reverse complement strand
CCCCCCCCCCCCCCCCCTTCTCCAAGTCCTCACCCCTCCATCTCACTATTCGTTTCTTTTCTTCTCTAATTCCAGACGAGAATCCATAATAAAGGCACATCCAGAGATCCGCAAATTGTTTGGCCCCTGTCCATGGACCAAATACAAGGTGGCTGCCATTATCACAATACAGGTGCAGAAAAAGGGAAGGAGGGAAGGAGAAAGAGAGGGAGGGGAGGGAAGTCGAAGATGAAGGTGAATGTGTGAGCAAGACAAATACACATGGGTAACGTCCATCTGTAACCCACACGTTTCCCTCTCCTCCTCTGTCCCTTGCTTCCTCTCAGGTTCTGGCCGCCATTATCCTCCGCAGCGCCCCCTTTCCCCTCCTCCTCCTCCTCACCTACACCCTCTCTGGATCCTGCAATCATTTCCTCACCCTCACCATGCACGAAGTCGCCCACAACTTGGCATTCAAGGGCCTGGTTGCCAATCGGATCTTTTCCATCATCGCCAATCTGCCTCTAGGGATTCCGGCGGCTATGTACGTCCGAGAGGGAGGGAGGGAGGGAGGGAGGATAGGAAGGGAGGAGGGAAGGAGAACGGGAAGGAGAAAAGGAACGATGGAAGGAGAGAACGAGAGAGAATTGTCTCAGATGCCGGATGTTGATGACCCACACAAAGTTTCTCGTTACTACTTCTCTTAAATTCATGCTTGCTCATCCTTTCCTCCCTCCCTCCCTCCCTCCCTCCCTCCCTCTCTCCCTCCCTCCCTCCTTTCTTCCTCACAGCTCGTTTAAGCGGTACCACATGGAACACCACAAGTACCAAGGCAACGAGTTCATAGACGTGGACTTGCCCACGGACGCCGAAGGTGAGGGAGGGGAGGAGGTAGGGCGGGAGGGGAGGGATGGCGTCGACGGCAGTCCAAAAGAAGTGTAGCAGGGCCGTGTAACTCACCAATCCCTCCTGTCCCTCCCTCCCTCCATCCCTCCCTCCCAGGCAAGTTTTTCCGGGGCGGGCCTCTCAAGCTTCTCTTCGTGTTCCTGATGCCCGCATTCTACTCCCTCCGCCCTCTGCTGGTGCGCCCCAAAAAGCCGAGCAAGTGGGAAGGGATCAACATCCTCGTCCAAATGGCCTTCGACCTCATCGTCTTCCTTCTCTTGGGATGGAAGTCCTTGTTCTACCTCGTCATAGGCACATTGCTAGGTACACGAGCCTTCCCTCCCTCCCTCCCTCCCTCCCTCCCTCAGGCATGGGCATCCACCCCATGGCTGGTCATTTTATTGCCGAGCATTTCGTCTACCAAGCGGGACAGGAGACCTACTCCTATTACGGACCTCTCAATTGGCTCTCCCTTAATGTGGGCTACCACAACGAACACCACGATTTCCCCAACATACCAGGTACCCCCTCCCTCCCTCCCTCCCTCCCTCCCTCCCTCCCTGTGTGGACGTGTTCGTACCGCCAGGTCGGGCCAGTGGGCTGACTCCGAATCAGTCGCACCCTCCTTCCTCCCTCTTTCCCTCCTTCCTCCCTCTTTCCCTCCTTCCTTCCTTTCCTTCCTTTATTCTCGAATGAACACCCTCCCACCTCCCCTCCCCTTCCCTCCCCTCCCTCCTCCTCGTCCTCCTCCCCCTCCAGGCACGCGCCTCCACGAGGTGCGTCGGATAGCTCCGGAATTCTACATGCCTCTGCCTCACTACTACTCCTGGACCAAAGTCATATGGGACTTTGTTGTGGACCCCGCGGTTACTCCCTTCAAGTACGGCGGAAGGGAGGGAGGGAGGGAGGGAGGGAGGGAGGGAGGGAGGGAGGAAGGGAGGGAAGGAGCTACGGGCATGCACTCACACAACCACACCTCTTCGTTCCACCCATTGCGATCTCTACAGCCGCGTCAAGCGCAACGTCCTCTCAGAAGCCGACAAGCAGGTCTTGGCCGCTCGAGACTAAAAGGAAACAAGAGGAAGCCTAAAGATGATTAATGTAAGACTATCAAGAGCTATATGTAGCACGACACTGACCACCACCATCATCATCGCCGGCAACAGCAGCCGCCCTCCTTCCCTCCCGTCCTCCCTGCGTGTATCACATAGCACTTGAAGGGGAAGGAAACGTCACAAGGAAGAAAAAGAAGGAGGGTGGATAAAGAGATGAGGGAGTGAGAAGCAAAATATGAAGGGAAGGGAAAAGGATCGAACGCGCCGTTGAGGTCGCTCTGGGCAGAAGATGAAAGAGAAATGGAGGGAGGGATGAGGGGGGACGACGGTGATGTTGAGAGAGAAGGGGGGCATGTATTAAGAGAAGCAGACCGAAAGACAAAAAATAAGTGAATGAACCGTACAGACACATACCCACTCGTGCGCATACACCCCCCACCACACCCTTCATTCACACATACACTCACACACGCAAGCCACTAGACACACCTATCTACACGCCCTCTGGGGACTTCGCTAGGTGTAAAAACTATCAAAGTCGCTTTAAAGACGCGGGGAAGTATAGGCAACATCATATTGTTGGAAGGCTTCCCTCGTATGCAATGCCTAGAGTGCCTCGTATGCGATCGTTCTAGGCTTGTAGAATAGCTACGACAGAAAACAACTACAGTCCTGTTCTCCTTCTTTTCGGGTAATTTCAAATAAATCGAATTTTCTTTTGGCTGCTCTTATCATACTTGGCTGTTGCTGCTGCGGCTGCTGCTGCTGCTGCTGCTGCTGCTGCTGCTGCTGCTGCGGCTGCTGCTGCTGCTGCTGCTGCTGCTCCTGCTGCTGCTGCTGCTGCTGCTGCTGCCGCCTCCCGAAGCTTCTTCGTGCATGTGCTGCTCTCGTTTCGATCCGCTTGCCCAATTTGTCAGTACAATTATATTCACTCGCATTCTCCCACCTCTGTCCATTACTGTTATTCCTTTCCTAGTTGGTCATGTCTGATGCCGTTGCCTCCCATCCCCCCTCCTACTTACACACCTCCACACGCTCCCTCCCTCCCTCCCTCCCTCCCTCCCTTCCTTCCTTCCTTCCTTCCTCCCTCCTCACCACCTCCCCAACAACGTTTCCGGGTCCGGCATTTCGCTCGGCTTCAAGGGCACATAGCCCCCTCCGCCTTCCTCCTCTAGCATCAATTTCTTCTTAAAATACCCTCCCTCTTCCTCCCCCAATATCTCCCAAAATGCCTCGTTGCCGGCCATGTCCTTCCTCACCTTCTGCAACCAGGTCGTGTCATAAAACGACGCCAGGGTCAAGCCCCCGCCGCCTTCCTCCCCCATCACCCTCTGAAAGAACTTCTCTTGAATCTCTTCGATGGCCAGGGGGTTGCCGGTTTCTTGCATATCCTGAACGAGGGAGGCCAGGATTGGGTCGTCGGTTTTGCCCTGTGGAGGGAGGGAGGGAGGGGAAGGAGAGGGGGAAGGTGAAAAGATAGACGGCTAAGCATTCTTGTTTCATCGAGTGACTGAGTGAGAGGGTGAGACCAACGGAAGGCATCCACTCCAAAAGGCGGTCGAGAGCCTACTTCTGTCTATCGGTTCTTTGCCATGGGCCCTCCCTCTCTCTCTCCCTCCCTCCCTCCCTCCTCCCTTCCTTCCTTCCTTCCTACCGTGGTAGTGAAGTCCTTGACGATGTCCATGATCTTGTCGGGGTTCGCTCCCACAAGCGCCATCTTGGCCAATTTCCCAACCAGTTCCTTTGCTGCACTCTGCTTGGCTTCGGTCTCCTGCAGAGGAGGGGTGAAGGGGCGAACGGAAGGGAGACAGAGGTGAGTTAGATGTCCCACTCCCGAGGGAGGAAAGGAAGAGGGAGGAATGGAAGGAGGGAGGAAAGGAAGGGAAAGAGACGTACCGAGACTGTGTCGTCTCCATTTTTTTTACTGGTGAGGTAAGACTGCCACGAGGACATGAGCGCCACTGGCGGAAAATATTCGAAAACAATGTCGGCTTCGGCAGGCGCCATGGCGCTGAGAGAAAGAGGGAGGGGAGTGTTGCGGGGAAGGGGAGGATGAGGACGCGAAAGCTAAAGAGAAAGAAGGGGGGGGGGGGATGGAGGAAGAGAAGAATTCACAAGGCACGTACTCTCCAAGCGCGCCCAATCCTTGCTTGAAGAAGTTCTGGTTCATAGACCCGGACATCAAGGACCTGTATGTGGGGGTGCGGGAGATGAGGGAGAGGGAGGGAGAGGGTAAAGGAGGGTGGAAAAGGTAAGCCAAAATAAAAAGATAACACGACAGCCGAGACGAGCTCTCTCTAACCACCACCCTCCTACCTGATCATGGCATTTTCTGAGCCAATACCCTCCACGTCCTCTCGGCCTTCGTCCCCCAAAATACCCGCAAAGAGCGTGCCGAGGGAGGAGTCCTCATCCGGTAGCCCTCCCTCGTTCATGAACCCGGCAGCCGCGGGGGTCATCCATGGGAAGAGCGGGGATCCACTTTCGCTTACAGCAGCCGCATTCTCCGTGGTGTCGCTTCCACCTTGTCCTTGTGTCAAGCGCTTGAGGCGCTGGAGGGGGGAAATCTTGTTTTCCTTGGAGGCGGCCGTCCCAAGGGGCTGCAGGATAGTCAGGACCATGACCAGGGCAATTGAGACGGAGATGTTTGTAAGGGACAAGGAACCCCGGGGCTGTCTTGGTGCAGTGATGGTCATTGCCGCCTGTTTCAGGTGTTTTGTGGGGGGGAGGGCTGGAGGAGGTGTGGTAATGCCCGTGTATGTGGGAGCTTCAACTGGCTGAGCACGAAAAAGCTCCAAATCGGACCAGCGACCCTGGGCAAATGCTACTTCACATCCGGAATTCACCATGCCAAGGACGGAATGGAGGAACAGATTTTGGTCAGGGTGCACGGCAAGCCAATCCCGCGCCCAATTTGTGTCTTATCTCAGTCTTGAAGCCGAATATGGCCAAACCGGAGGCGGGCATTAGCCAGTTCGGTGCTTTTTTGCTTTGGTGCGCTCTTTTTAGGCACATTGAAACGCGATCACACACACACCCCGCTGCGCCCAAAATCGAGATTGGCTGAAATATTGTGCGGATGCTGTCCTCGTGCGATGTTGTGGCTGACAAAGGGCAAGGATGCGTTCGGCTGGGCGCCCCAACCTGCGTCCAACGTAGAGTTGATTGTGGCGTCATAATTGAAACGAACTTGGCGATGTGTTCGTCAGCTCCACGCTCCTGGAGATGCTTACGCTTAGTACCACAGGAACCAGTACAAAGGAGAATCCCACGCTTGTTCTACCGGTGACAGGGTCATACTCTCGCCGATGGGCGGAAGTAATCTGGTCTGTCGTCGTGCTCTCCTCGCCTCGTGTGCTATTGCCCGCTTGCGCATGCTCCGCGCGGCAGAATGCCCGACAGCCAGCGTTGGAAAAAATAAGCCCCTCAGGCTCAGACGCGCACACACAACTGAACACCCTTCACCCCACATCACTGCACACAGGAAGGGCATAATGAACATCCATGAAGAAAGAAGCGATGGTGGGGACGGCCACGGCGCTACACCTGGCAGCAGCATGGCCGAAGTTCAAGAGCAGCGCCGCCAGAGTCGTCGGAAGCAGGTATGTGTAGTTAGGCACCGTTATTTTTATGTGGAATACGCTTGTTTGTGCAGATATGGCTGCTCTATATAGATAAGTCTGAGCTCTGGTCTCCGCGCAATTATGTGGGAAGCAAGAATGAGATGGGATATTTTGATGGAAAGGCCACTGTAAGGTAGGGAGGGCCGGTGGACAGGCGCTTTATAGGTGGTGGTATTGAATTTTCAATGCCTATTATACTCACCTTCTACACATATACATATACATACACAAGCATTACACACTCGTCAGATAGTTCTCTGGCTCTCGTCCCTCTGCCCTCCCTCCCCTCCCTCCCCCTGCGTCCCTTCCTTGCCCTCCTCCCTGCCTTCCTCCGTTTTCCTACCCACCTTATTACTCCTTTCTCCTCGCTTTTACCCTCCCCTCTCCCTTGCACATAGCTATGGCTTTCTCTCGTTGTCGGCTTTCTCGTCGTGGGCGCGGCAGTGGGTATTGTTATGAGAATCGTCGCGCCCGGAAAGGGCACCAGCATAAGCACCAGTACCTCGACGGGTGGCGACGACAACGCGGCCATGCCCACCCTGGATGCGGCCAAGAAAGACACCGCGGTGACTCCCATCATTTCTTCCGTCACTAATGCCACGTCTTTTTCGTCAGGGCCAACCCCAGTGGCGAAAAAGCCTGTCGTCGTTTCCCCGCCCGCCACCACCACCAGTAATGCACCACAGCAGGGCACAGGCATGCTGGGCTTGATTGACAAGTCGGCCAATGCGGCAGCAGCCGGACAGGCGCCATTACTTTCCTCGCCCCTCCTCAACGGGGTTGGAAATGGGCTGGTGGGTACCTCGTCCTCCCTCCCCGACGTGTTCGACTTGGCCAATACCCAAAACAGCGGCAAGCTCGCTGGTCTTGCCGGCAAACTTGCAGAGCAGGCCCGACAAAGCGAACAATTTGAGCAGGCCAAGTCGCAATTTTCCGATATCGTCACACGTGCCAGCTCGGGAGCCTGCAAACCCGAGGATGGACTTGCCCTCCGCTCAGCAATCGAGGCCAAGTGTATGTACATTCGCCTTGTGCCGGGTGCAACTTACGTCCTTACCACCACCTCGATCAACATAACATACCCTGTGGCCATTGTTGGAGATATTTGGGACCGCCCGACGCTGGATGGTCGCAAGACCCCTCGCATTTTCAACGTGCTACCTGGCGGTTTCCTGGACCTGCAGTTTGTGCGGGTCCACCGAGGGGTCGTGCGCTCGCTTCTCGACAAGAACTTGGCCGTGGTCATTGGTGGGACAGCCTTGGTGTATCTTGGTGGGGGTAGCAATTATTTGGGTGTCCTTTTCATTGCCCCGAGTATGGCGTGGTTCGCGCGGGACATCAAGGGAGCCGTAATGTTCGGAGGGCATATCCTGAACATGGGCGGCCTGGTGACCCTCACCGACTGCCACTTCTTCAATCTCTCCCCGACCTCCATTCGCGTGGCCACGGCCGTAGGCGGTGACGTGCTGACTGTGATCGGAGTTACGGTGGCAAGCGGCTGCACCCACACTCAGGCGGCCTTTGCGGTGGCTGGGTTGGGAGTTGCTGGGCTATTCCATGCAGTGCTGGGAGGCGTCGGCATTTTCTCCGGGTGCGTTTTCAATCGAAATCTTGGGGCTCAATTCGGGGCTGCGGCTGGAGTGATGACGCATGTGGGGGGTGGGGTAGGCATATTCACAGGGTGCGTCTTCAACACTCAAGGAGGGGCCTTTGCCATGTTTGGAGTGGCAGTGAAGCAATTCTTGGGTGCGGGCGTTCTGATTAATACCGGGGTTGTCCAGAACAAGCAATTTGGTGTCAACATCTTCGCTGGCGCGGGGCCTTTCATTGTGGTTGGTGCAGGCATTAACCACAACAATGGGTGCATCTTCAATCTGAATTCAGGTGCTGGCTTCCTGGCGACGAGCGGTGGACAGCTGTTCCTGGGCGCGGGACACATGTCTTTCGTGGGATGTGCCTTTGCGCGAACCTTTGGAACGGTAGCTGCGTATGGATTGGGAGCCACTACCTGCGTGGATGCGGGAGACCAAGAAATCATCGCCACTCCCACTGCCATCATATGCGGTATTTCTGCAACTGCCATGCTCTCTCTCCAATACTTCATGGCCGCGGGCCACACACTCATTTTCCGGTCCCCAGCTATTCGGGTGGTGGCTCTTTACTGGCGGGTCGGCCAGGGTATCGCGGCGTACGTCGGCGCAGGGAACCTGACAGTCATCTATACCCGCGATGCCTTTCGTGGACGCCTAGGGTTCGCTTCGACTCTGACTGGCAAGCGGCAGGTCAAGTACTTCGTCCAAGGCAACGCGTATCGGGAGGTTTTGCGCGACCCGCCTAAGCTCAAGCCAGGGCGATTCCCGGCCTTTACTCCGGCACCCAAGATCAAGAGGCTGGCACTTCAGGATGGGGTGGAGACTGGGGGCCAAGAGATGGCACCTGTGGTCACTGTTCGGAAGGCACTTTTTGATGACAGCATCACAGGCTATGAATCTACTACCAACGCCTGTTTCGAGGGTGTAGAGTCGGTGGAAATGACAGGTGGCTCGCTAGCTCATCCGGGAAAACTCTCTTCGGCATTTATACGCAAGTTTGGTGGTGTCAAGGAGGGCGAGGAAGGGGATAATCTTGAATTATCGACGATGTTTAACGGCACCCTGGACTGCAGCTCTCCCTTCTTCGCTTGGGATTATCTTCCGGACTCCTGCGCCATCTACAACTCCACTTTGACGGGCTGTGAAGCAGAGCAAGAGAATTTGGCCGAAACCTGCGACATTGGTGAGGGCCATTGCCCGTTGCCACTCGAGAGTGTCGTGTCCACGGCCTCTTCCTCTGCCTTCGCCCTCCTTTCTGCCAAGCGTGACAGTGGTGTCCGTGCTCTAGGAACGGGAGACGACACCAAAGACTCTGCTGGGGGGGTGATGCAGATCTTGCGATCCGACGTCATGCTCACCTGCAATGATGCTGCCCCTGCATGCCGCAATAGTACGGCCTTAAAGGAGGCCTTTGGGGTGTATCTCAACCTTGGGAGGGGGGGCAAGCTGTCTGTCAGCCTCGAGTCGGGCGTCCCCTCTGTAATTGCTAGTAACTTAGGTATCTTTGATGAAGACAAAGACAATGGCGGGATTGGAAAGGAGGAGTGCGGAGCTGTGACGGAGTTCCATGTATTCTTGACGACCAAGGACGGTGCTCTCGCTCGCCAAGCCAGGGCAGCTTTGCAGGCCTTCAACAAACCAGCGACCAACACGGAGTTCGCGACCGCTATGGCCACCGTGCCGGGCTTCGAGTCCTTATGTGCGATTGCGGCCGTCGTTGCCTTCGACTATTCTTTGCCTTTGCTGGACTCGAGCGCGGATGCAATGGTGGGCGACACGACCGCAAGCGCCATCACTCCTGCCGTGGCCGTCCTTGATGGAGACACCTCCCTTCGGTCCTTGAGCACCATCTACCCAGGCGAGACTGTGGGTATTAAATTAAGCAAGTTCTCGTCGGACTCCTCCGCCGTTGTCACCTTGGAAGACCGTCTAGGCAAGGTCATAGCCAAAGTGGCGTCGTTCACCCCCTCTAGTGCAAGCGAAGTGCTTTCCTGGAATGTGCCTATGGATATACTTCCTGGGTTTTATGTGGTTAAGGCCTCGCCCGCATCGAACCCAGCAGTCGTGGCTACATCGCCCATTATTAAGGTTGGGAGGGTGTAATCGAGGATTTGGAGGGAAAAGACGGTAGAATCATACAGAGGAAGGAGAGATGCCGGAAATAATAAATTATACAAAGTGTAAGAAACTCAAAAAGGGCAGGAACATTTACTTGGGGTATACGACGGTTGTAAGTATAGCGGGAGGTGTTCGTATAGGGCACGGTCCTAGAACTGGAAGGGAGGGAGCACTCTACTTGAAAGCACGAACAGTAAACAATTTTCAAGCGCATTAATATATTGCTCTTTTTCAAAATAATAGGAGCCAAATAGAAGGAGGGCACGGACGACCATTTACTCAAACAAATAAAAGTTGACGTAGGAATCTAAGGATAGTAGTTAAGCCTCTTTTCGTGTTCCGATTGTTTTTTTCGTTATCGCTATGATTTCTCTTACTTGATACAAGGCAAAATAGAGGGGCAGATCAACCAAGGGACGTCTGTTGCCTATTTCTCTTCTGTCGGACCTACCATCCATGGCCGTGGCCTGACTTGGTCGCACCTGGCACTGCCATTAATTCCATTACCGAGAATGCCTCGTTTTACTTAAACTCCTCATTCCCCTACAAAGTTATTCTCCTTTTCTTTCGACCCATCATAGCCCTTACCGATATTGCTCCTTAACTTGCTAGCAGCATTCTTTCGAAAATATTCATCTTTCTAATAATCAAGCAGAATGGATGACACATTTTTACACTTGCACTTGTGCAATGGAGCAACTAAGTGGGCCCCTGAAGTTCTATCGGCTCATAAATGAATAATATGTGTTTTTAAGTTGTCTTCGCATTACAATTTGTGCATTTGTGTGTGCGATTGTTCTTGCAGCCCCCCATGGTCTACCATAAACCCTTGCCTCACGGGGACATCCTAACCCCCATTAAGGAAGGTTGATCCTTTTATGAGAAAGGAATAGTTCACCGGGACAGCCCCACCTCAAGTTGGGTTTAGATTGACTTTCTCGTTTGAGAACGTCTTCTTGGATAAATACTGCTTTTCAAATGTCTTGCTCATCGTGCACGCGTATTGATTATCTCTGGACATCTATGGCCCTGCTCGCTATCGGACGCTTTCTCCTTTTTTACACATTTAGTTGCTGACAATGTGCCTTCTTCAGCCATGATGCAATTTTTCGGTGCGCTTCTGTCTCATCCACCCACCGTGTCTTTCGCTACCACTTCTCTTTGTTCCTCCTTTTTGGTAATCCAAAGCGCTAGTCTCAAAGATGAAATTAGCAATGCTTTCCACCATTTACCCATCCACATGTATGTCGGCTACTGACCCCGGCCACCTCTCCCTTAAATGACCCATTTCCCTTGCTCTTACACTCCCCAGGGGTACGTCTCGGGCATTTCAGTGGGGTTGGCTTTGATCTTGAGAGCGTGAACAGCCTGAGTGGTATCGACAAACACAAAGGCGTCATAGCGATTCCTAAGTACGGACGGCACGTATTGGACGGAGTCACGCTGAGGGTTATACACCACCCCTACAGCCCGATGCCCAATACGCTTCTCAAACAAGGGCTGCTGCAGGACGTTGGGCAACAAAATCATGTTCTGACCTTTCCCCGCCCGATGGCACACGTCCTCCCACGTTCCAGGGCGACCAGACGGCAAAGGCATGACTTTCATCTCTGCACCCCAACGCTCCCCGGCCATGACCGAGCCCTGGTACGTCCCAAATCCTACCAAATGCACCTGATCCTTTCCCCACGTCTCTCGGGCAAGTTGCCCAATGTTATGCATTCCAGCCCTTCCCATATCCGTGGCGCGGGCATCTCCATTATGAGTATTATGTGCCCAAATGATAGCCTTGCTGTTGGGCGAGTAATAATTTGCGAGGCGTTGAAGAGTGTCGTGCATGTGACTGTCGCGGGCATTCCACGAATCGTCTGACCCATCTACCATGATTCGGTAATATTTTTCAGCATCAAGCACCACCTAGAGGACAAAAGTATTTCGGCGAGGAGAAGAGAGTATGAGAAATTGTGGTTTTGGAAGGTAGGAAAGATACGAACAGGTTTGACTGGGAATGAAATACAGGCCAATTTCCATAATCAACCGGTTCGGACAGGAAAGTCACATAGATATGTTTATGTAAATCCAGACGATGTGGACTCAGAAAAGCTCAGGAACAGCGGGCATGAGAAAGCATGAATGGTTGGAACATGCCGCCATCACTTAGCTCAGGCTCTTGATTGATGATATCAAAGCTTTTTAACAAACACCTGTCAATCATTCTCATCATACACAACCCTTAACACCTCAGATGTCCGACCCTCCGAAGACAACGTACCTTCGTATTGATTTCTGCACTCAACGAATTCTCCGCCATCTCGTCGTCCTGGGGCTTAGTCTCGGCAAGCTTGGCGGCTTCCTTTCTCACCCTCACAAGCAATTCGACGACCTCGTCGCGGCATGAGTACGGAGTGAGAGTCGCAGCCATTCCATAGGCCTGCCCCACATCTTCCTTTCCCATTACCGCCACCCGCTCGAAACACGCCAAGGCCCGCTCCGCAGTCTTAATCGACTCTTCTCCGTCCACATCACGCATGTAGCTCACAATCGACTCCAAACTTTCCAGCAACGAGTACACATCCAACCCATAAAATCCCACGCGTTCTTTCATATTTCCCGCCTTTTTCAAGTTATGCTGCCGCATCCACCCAGCCAGCGCAGCGACTTCCCAATTGCCCCACATCCATACAGGCCACCGCTTGAAATAAGTCTTCATGATGTCGGAAGGGTGTTTAGCTTCTTTCTCAAAGCCCTTAATATAACGATTAAGTTCGTAGCAATCGGGCCAGTCCCCTTCGACAGCGACAAAGTTGAAGCCTTTCTCCTCGATAAGACGCTTGGTGATGTGCGCTCGCCAGGTGTAGAATTCGTGCGTACCATGAGAAGCCTCGCCCAAGAAAACGAAGCGCTTGTCACCAATCGATTGAAGCAGAGGATCTAAGTCACGTTCATTGCGGAGGGGCAGCTTGGAATGCTCCAGCGTGTCGGTCATAGCACGGGCATAATCCATTGTTTTGTCGAAGTCTGGCAAGGTCTCAGGGATGGTGGCAAAAGTTTCTTGTGAGACCAGGCGGGAGGCAGCTTTAGTGGCAAAAGGTTGGAGAGCGTGGTTGTAAGTGGTGGGCAGGAAGACCGGGACGGTGGCAGCGGCGGTGATGCGAGTGGCGGAAGAGGCCAGATAAACCAACGACAGAATGATGTTGCTGGTGCCGAAGCGGCGGCGCCGACAAAGCAAGGTGGACGCCGTAAAGGAGAAAGTAATTTTGCTTAGACTCTTTTCTAAATTGTGGTGGTCCCAAAATGGAGAATGTAAGTTCACGTCGCACAAAAAAAGAATGACTGGCTACTTTCTAATGGCGGAGGCGGAAGTCGACAGGAACATATGTTGTTGTTTGCCAGGGGCACACACACGGAAAGCGGTGACTTCACTTGTGTGCCTCTGTCTGGATCAACACAGTGCATAAAAACACTGTGGAGCGCATAATCTATGAGTATAAAGCATAACAAAAGAGCCACAGGGGGCATGTTTGTGCAATTGCCATTGCTCGCGAAGAAACGAAGGAAAGAACGTTCCTCAGAATAACCGCCAACATGTGGGGAGGTACAACACTTGTCGAAGCTGAATGTCTTTTTGTGGAAGGCAAATGACGCTACACTCACCAGCATGAAGGTAACATACCGACCAGGAAACTTTTGTGTCTCTCTGGACGTATTTATACCAACCCCTTTCCCTCATCTTTTCCCCGTCTCGCACACAATTCACATCCACGAACTTCCCCTTCTTCAAATCCACAAGACATTCTGTCTCATTCGTGCTGCCCTTTTCGCGCGTAAGCTCTACCATCAGCTGCAAGTTACACTGGACCAGACAAAGTCCGTGCAATTTGTCGTCCATGTCCATCCAAATTGCATCTTCCAACCCGAATTGCTTCAGCGATAGCAGTTCCCGCACGCCATTTCGAAGGCTGCCTCCCACCCCTTTATAATTTGTAGCTCTTCTGGCAGAAGTGCCTGCTACTCGTGGGATAAAGCTTGCCAAGTGAGAAGGTTGGTCAAGAGAGCGGGACAGATAGTGTAAACAATATTCGTGGCAGCGGCGTCACTCCCCACATCTTTTTTTGGTGGTCGACGGATTTCGAGATACCATTGTTGTGACACCAGCCCCCAAGGTGTGGACAAAAGGCCGCCGTCCAAGATTACGCAAAGGGTGACACAACTCGCCACAGGCAATGGTGGCTTCCATGTGCACCACGCATTCTCGCCGACCTCCTCTTTTATTCGCCTCCCCTTCTCCTCCTGGCCCTGTGTGGGCCGTACGGGGACTTTGCCAGATTAAAAAGCTGTCAAGGTCGCTTACCAACTCGTAAAAGAGTAGGGGGAAGTATATGCAACATTTTGTTATTGGAAAGCTTCCTCGTATGCAAAGGACGTCATTTTGCATGCGATAGTTCTGTAGGAGTGTAGAAAAGGAAACAAAAACGGAAAAGAACTAGACGCATTCATAGGAGGCTTTGGCACTCCGCCTTATCCCGCATTCATGCATTCTACGATACCGCCCAGTTATTTTGCTGCTGCTTCTTCTTCATCTTCTTCTCCTTTAACGCTCCTTCCCGCGTCTTCATCCTCCCCAGTCTCCACACAACCGCTGCTTTGTTGCTACTACCGATGCCGTTGTTCACCCATCTTTTACCACAATCTACAACCGTGGCATTGTCATGACACCAAGCTAAGTGATACTGTTGTCTGGTTCTACCACCATCATTGCTGCTGTGCTCAAAGCTAATCTTTCCCTCCTCCGAGTCTGATGCTCAACTGTCGCTGCTATCACCCCCTCCTCCTAATTTCTTTTTCTTTTTGGTTTTCATCCTTCCATGTCTACTTTTTCATCTTCTCCTCATCCTCTCATACCACAATTCCCCCCTCCCGCTACTCCTCCTCCTCCTCCTCCTCCTTCCCCCCCCCCCCTTCTTCTCCTTTCTCCTCATCCTACTCCTCCTCATTCTCCCGCACTCCCGCACCCTGTTTCGAGAGGAGTTCCGTTTATCAATTTCAGGTCCGACAAGAGGATGTTGCTATAAGCTTCCTTTACCGGCGACAAGTCCAGGGTGCTGTCAGATACTCGCATCATGGGAGTGCGCTGCTCTGACATATTCGGAATACGTTCCATACCCTATTCCTTCTTCGCCACCAAGCCAATCTCTCTCCCACGGCAGACACCACACAGCTCAGCGATACACTAAGTAAAGGCTGTGGCGGTACTAGACAGGCGGTGCTAGACATGCCGTTACCGTCGCTCTCAGTGCTACTGCTTTCCATCTCCTTTTCCTCCTCCTTTTCCTCCTCCTCCTTTTCCTCCTCCTCCTCCATTTTTCCTGCCCCTACTGTTCTTGTGCCAACTCCGACATTCTCCACGCAACCAGACTACAGCATCTATTAATGTTTGTATGAGGGTGTGTGTGTGATCGTACTCGTGAGTAATGAGCTAAGAGTGGAAACAGAGTTTATCAACCAACCTCCCCACCATCACGCACACTTTCACGTTCCTCGCTCACACTTTCCATTGCACGCAAACATGACGGAGATGACACATACAGACATTCAGAGAGGTGGGTTTCCTCCTAGCTTGCGACAGTTCCATATGCTAAATTCCTCATAACTATCCTACAAACCTAGAACTATGTCCTCGTAGAGTCCAGATCGCGAGGCGCTGTGGGATCCCCCACCGACCGCCCATACGAGACGGAAGGAGGGCGGGTCGGGTGTTCGTTTGGCTGCAGCCTGGCTGGGAAAGTAAGCGACAAGGTGTCTTTCCTCATTGCAGAAATAGCAAATCTTTCGATTCGGGTGACGACTCCAATTCCTGACCGTCTCCTGAGTATAGATTATTGTTTGCGTGTTGTGCTTTGGCCAAAAGCGTGGCGGTCTACTCCCCTTGCTCTCTGACCGAGGTTGTCAGGAACCTTAAGGCATTAACCAGGCCGCGGATAAGGTCCTGCTCCGCGTATTCCGTCTCCACGTTGTATACCATAGGCGATCTACATCTCATTTCGTGTACTGTCCCGTTTGGGATCATTGATTCGGGAAGTTTTTCAGAGGCTAACGCATGATAAAATGCAGGGCTTACAACGACAGGAACACGACCCCGCCAAGGACCCTCCTCTTACAACTCTTACTTACAATCTACTTTGTTCCAACGCGACTTGGCACGCACATCCAACTCACAGATGCCACGGACCAAAGTAGGCTACCGTCTGCGTCACTATGAAGAAGAGGACGACTATAATACAATCGTGTGGGTGGACGAGGATCCTGCACTGGTGTTGCTAGGGGGAGAAGTTTGGCCAGCCTCCTTCATCATATGCGAGCACGTTGCCTCTTTCCTTCGCAATGCTTCTGGTGCGCGTTCATCTCTGAGTATTGTTGAACTTGGGGCGGGCACGGGACTCTGCGGTTTGGTTACCCTTGCAACGGCCTTGGAAAGTATTACTGGGTCTGTTCACTGCTTTCTCACCGACGAATCTCCGGCATTAAGTGACATAAATCTCAGCCACTTTAAAAGTACCTGGCGGCAGGCCAAGGCACATGTTGATGCCGCCTTTTCCCCCTCCTCTTTTCCCTCGAATTCCATCACTGCCGCCTCGTCCTCTTCCCCATCATCGTTTTTTTCCGCCCACGCATTGGAGCTTTCCTGGGGGTGTAATTCAAACACTCTACCCTCCCCCCTCGTCGAGGCCTGCCAGTCTTCGGAACAAGTCTTAATTCTAGGATGTGAGGTTAGCCCGATGCTGCAAACCCAAGCCGCACTCGTAGAAACGGTGTTAGCATTGCTTACCGTCTCGTCGTTGCCAGCTGGGTCGTCGTCTTCCTCGTTATCCTCTTCTCCACCTTCCACCCGTCCTTCCACCCCTCGCAGCACTCCATCCGGACCATGTACCACCACCTCCCCGAAAACCACGGCGGTCGCGATCCTGACCATTGACGCCTGTGTGAAGGGCACGACATACCCATCCACATGCATGCATCCAAATCCCTGCGCGGGCCATCGTTTCATAAAACTAGTGGAGGACAGGGGGGGGATGAAATGGGATATCGCCGGTGTGTGGAGCGTGTCCCAGGTGCAGGAGGCGTGTCAGCGGCGGAGGAGGAGAGGAGGTGTGTGCGTTACTGACGGGAGCGGTGGAACAAAGAAAAAAGGCGTCATGGGAGAGACCGAGAGGGGCAGCCATGACGATCGGGAGTTCGCAGTCACGGCGCCAGAGGGATTGGTGATCGTGCACATCAGCCTTGAGGCTTGATGCAACATGAGCCAGGGACTATGGGGAGGCTGGGAGTCGTCGAAAGCAGGCAGAGCTTGACAAGGATCGCAACTAAAAAGCAGTGGACAGGCAAGATAAGGATTGCTACTCTCCAGATAATCTTGCACAGAAAAATAGACGTACATGTTGATTTTTTCTCTATTCTATCTTCTTCTATCTTGCATGGACCGCTCGTTCCACGCAATTCAACATCTAATTACTTCCGTACCCCAAGACGTGGTTGGACGGACGACAGCCCAATAATTCCGTGACAGCTCGCCGCTTTAATCGCACACGATACATTCGATACTTTCGAGGATTTATCACCCGGGGTCTATGTCGACTTCTCGAAGAGACTCACCTCACCTCAAATCCAGTTACGGCAGTGCGTCTGTACATTACGGTCTGATACCAAGTTTTCTCTTTCTCACGTGTCTTTTTTTCAATTCCCCCAATTCCTATTCCTTCCTTGCCGCCTTACAACGCGCCTTTGCCTCTACTCAGCCCTGCTTCCTCAACCTCAATACCAAGGTCTCCTCCCCCTCCTCCTCCTCCTCCACCTCCACCTCCTGTTCCTCGTCCATACCCCCTACCTTGAGCCGCCTGCATCCCACTTACCAATATCTGCACCATGGCTCGCATGTCCTCCTCGCATCCTATTAAATCCCAGCGCGTGAACGATCCCTGCGTCGCGCTCCGCAACAGCCGGCGTACCGTCTCCCCCCCTGCGGCCACATAGAACAAAACCTTGTTGAAATCGTTCGCCAAAGCCAACCTCTCTGTCCTCTCCTCCTCCGTCTCCTCCACAACTACCTCCATTTCCTCTTCATCCTCGACCTCCTGCTGCTTCTGGGCCTCTCTCACCGCTCTACCTCCCCGCTCATTCATTTTCTCATCATCCTCTTTTGCTTCTTCTCCGTCGAGCTCTTGGTGACCCTCCGCCTCTCCGCTTTTCTCTGTTCTTTTCTCTTTCCCCCTCCCCCCCCCCCTCTCCTCCTTATTCTCCTCCTCCTCCTCCTCCTCCTCCTCCTCCTCCTCCTCCTTTTCCTCCTCCTCCTGCGCCTCACTTGCCGCCTGCTCGGTCAGTCTCCTCTTAGGTAGTCGCCCCAGCTGCTCACCACATTTTCTTCTTCTTTTTCCTCCTTCTGACCCTCGGCCAGCTCCTTCTCCGATAATCCCTCCTCTCTGTTTCTTTGCCTGTTGAAGCCAACGACTCTCCCGCATCAAATACGAGGTCACCTGCAACAACAAAGTCGAAATCGTCTCCCCATCTTCTTCATCCTCCTTATCTCCTCCTTCTTCTCCTCCTCGCACCGGCACATACGATATATGGCTCGGCTGACTGACATCAACGTGGCTTCGGCCCAAAACACCAAGCCGTTTGCTGTTATTGCTGTTGCTACTATTGTTAATCCGGGTACGATAGGAGGAGGAGATCGAAAGAGGCATGTAGGCGGACAGAGACGACCGCGGCTCTCCTCCTTGAACTTCCACTCCTTCTTCTTGTTCTCTTTCGTGAAGACGAGCACGTTTCTCATCAATGTCATGCAGTCGCTGCAGTTCCACCTCTACTCCTCCTCCTTCTCCATAATCACCATCAACCTCACTGCCTCTTATTTCTTCAGGTGACAAAGACGGCCGCATCCTCGCAATCGAAGAAGGGACAGACGAGGAGATCGGGCGACGGGACTGGTTCTGGCCCCCTTCCCCTTCTCTTCCTTCCCTGCTGAGCGCAGAATCATTCAGAGCACCTAACCGGTGCTGCTGCTGTTGCTGTTGTTGCTGTTGTTGTTGTTGCTGCTGCTGCTGCTGCTGCTGCTGCTGCTGCTGCTGCTGCTGCTGCTGTTGTTGTTGCTGCTGGTCCTGCTGGTGCTGCTGCTGCTGCTGCTGTTGTTGTTGCTGCTGCTGGTGCTGCTGTAGCTGCCGCTGTTGCTGGGCCTGGGGTGAGCGATATTGTGACTCGACACCACGCGGATGGGGTGACGGGGAAGGATAGGGGCCCGGGTGAGAAGAAAGAGAGGAGGAGGAGGCGGAGGAAGAAAGCCAGCCTCTACTGGTTGCACCCTTTGCCGTGCCAGCCTCCCTGGAGGCCGAGGGCGGGGTTTCATCTTGGTGCGCTTGCTTCTCTTGCTGCAGCTGCGGACGTGGGTTGCGGTAAAGCTGCTGCAACTGCTGCTGATACCGCTGCTTGTGGTGGTCGAATGACGTCATTGCGTTCCCTCCTCCTCCTCTTCCTCCTCCCCCTCCTCCTGCCACTCCTCTTCCTTCTTCTGCTACTGTTGACATCGAAGACGCCTCATTCTTTGTCTCCTCCCCCCCTCCCCCCCCCGGCTCCAAGGCCGCCGCTTGCAGGGTCGTCTTGGCCTCCGGATTGAATTCTCCCGTAACCTGTGTTTGTACAATCAAAAAGAGGGAAAACACACGGTAAGTAAACCTCCCACAAGATTAGGGATCGAGCAGGTCTAAACGCTTTGGCCGTACCTGGTCGAAGTTGGTAACTGCCCGTTTCCCGCACTTTTTAATCACCGCCGCATCGTAGGCTTTGGCCGCATCAACCTCCAAGTCATAATACCCGATGTGCTTCTTCTTCCCATGCTGGTATATATGCACCTCCCATTTTTCACGGGCTTTTATGTAGCACACGCCTTTATACATACTCATCTTACTATGCCGCATGCTGCCTCCTCCGATGTTTCGATTGATTGGTGCGCCCGTGGTGCCCTTGGGTTGGATGGAGGAGATGGAGGAGGAGGAGGAATAGTGCGATTCTTGAGACTGCTCCTGTTGCGATGAAGAGGGGGAAAAGACCGAGGTGGAAGACGTCCTTGGCATCATTGTTAAGGCGGACCTTCCGCCATCTCCTCCTCCTTCGCCACCGCCGCCTTCATTTCCTCCTCCCTGATACTGTTGATGCTGGTGCTGCTGCTGCCGTTGAAGGGGATAGGTACCTGCGTTCTGCTCCCTTTGATACCTGTCTTCCTCCTCCTCGTCATCAGTCTGGTTGTCCCTCTCGTCCAATGCGTCGTCGTCAATGTCCTCGTCCAAATCATCATCCTCCCGCTGTCCTTGCTGCTGCTGCTGCTGCTGCTGCTGCTGCGGGTGCTGCTGCTGCTGCGGGTGCTGCTGCTGCTGCTGTTGCTGGTGCTGCGGGAGTTGATGCTGCTGTTCCTTTTGTCCCTCAGCATCCCCAGGGAGATCCGGATCTACAGTTCTCGGAGACAGATGATGAAAGAAGGGCGAGGAAGCGAGTGAGGTTGTGGAGGTGGAGGGAGTGGCTATGCCGGTGTCGATAGCCGTGGCAGCATCAGTGTCCACCGTCACAGGGAGGGATGCGAGCTTGCCTGCGGTTTGTGCTGCGTCATCTTTCATCTTCGATGACGAGGTCAAACCCTCCGTATCTCTCGAGGGCTCGTGTAGCGTTGCGGTAGATGCCAACCCGGACATGCACGTGCTGCTGCTGCTTGTGACAAAGTTACTCGGACTTTTCCCAGGCACGACACTCGTTGTGGCGGGCACCGTCTGCAGAAGGGGCGTCTTATCTGCCCGGAAGCGGGGTGGGAACTTGAGGGGCATCACATGCGGAGGCGCAGACAAACGGACGGGAGGGGGTGTCAAGCCAGGAGGGACTGGCTGCTGCTGATCTTTTCCTGCATCCTGCGTCGGCTGCTCATGTTGCTGTTGCTGTTGCTGCTGCTGCTGGTGTGCCTGTGCCTGCGGCGGATCCTCTGGGGGCGGTCGCGGTGGCTGCTGCGAGACCAGATCCATGTCTTTGGCCGGGCTGTGATGTTGGTTGTGAAATAAGGTGTTGTGGGTCAATTTTCCAAACGAAAATCTATCTGGGGCTCCCAGACAGGGAGGGGCTTCTAGCACGTCGGCCGTGAGACACCGGCCCGGTGTTTGTTGATATTGATACTAAACATTTATATTCGCGGATGGAATATCATAAAATGATTCACCATCACACAGATGCACACACAACGAACAGTAAAGGGGACAGTGAAAAGCATCCTCTCGATCCCCGCATTGCGTGGCTGCTGCTAAGCTTCCCGTGCTTTCCTCGTCTTCGGGAGCTCCCCTTCAACCCTGCCATCACACACCGCACTACACCGTCCCATGGCTACAAACCATCCGCGGCGGCACTACCGTCGCCCGCTGCTTTTCCACCTGTCTCTTCAATTCGCCCTTGCCTTTGTTACTGCCGCGGCCGCAGCCTCCCCTGGTAGCCCTTCCCCCTGTCCGTGCGAGAACACCACGCTTTGCCAGCCTATCCAAGGCCAGCGGGCCAAGGAAGTCTACGGCTTTCGGGACGGAGACCCCAACAACACCAAGTACGAGACTTACGACTGGGACGTAGTCAGTACCGTGGCCTGGACACCGGTGCCTCAATTGGTCTGCCATGCCCACGCTCGGGGTGCGCGCGTGGTAAGTCAGGGTGTTGACGTGCCGTCTTGTTATAATTCAAAAATCTCACGGGGGGACTTTGTGTGGTTTTGGGGGACGGGGAGACAGGGGTTTCTGCTTGTAATTGAGATGCCCACCCTTATTCTCGGCGACTGGTACAAGGGGCCCCTGGTAGGCTGTGGTATTGCGTCGAGTTTGTGGACGAGACGGAAAGAAGAGTGCTGCGAGGGGTTGCTTGGTTGTCGTCCGCACCCCGAGAAAAACGTGACCGGTATATGTAGCCCTTTTTCTGTGTAACCTGAATACCACACGAGCCTTGGTACAAAATGGTCAATGAGCTTAGTGTTACGATTGCGAGTACTTTCGTGGTTTTGATTGTTTGTTGCCCTCATTGTCAAACATCACGGAGCCCTTGGATTGGTGCGGACAGAGAAGCTAGTGCATGATGAATCAGAATCAATAGGGTGCAACCCTCACCGCTCATCACCGCAGAAGAGCGTGTCACCACCTCGTTCTTTCTTCCACCTCACCCTCTGTCTCCCTCCTTCCCTCCTTACCCGCTATACCCCCCATATAGATCATGGCCCCCCCAAACCCCCTTCCCATCTCCGCCTCCGATGACGCCACCGCCCGGGCCATCTGGATCACCAACACCGTCAATCAAATCCAATCCCAGTTTCTCGACGGCGTGGTTTTTGATTTTGAGGGACCCCTGCTGCCTAGTGACCCGATGAATGTTAATTACGTCTTGCTGGTGAATGAGACAAGAGCGGCGTTACGCGCGGCCGTGCCAGGCTCTCAGGTGGGCGTGTGTTTGGCTTGGAACCCCCACGGCGTCGATGGACGGTACTACGACAATCTAAACCTGATGAAGGCGGCCGACTTGGCCTACATCATGAGCTATGACACACGGTCACAAATTCTCGGTCAGTGCATCGCAAGTGCCAACGCCGCCTTGCCGGCAACGAGGTGGGGACTTGAAGAGTACCTTACCCTTGGGGCAGATCCGCAAAAAATGATTCTGGGCGTTCCGTGGTACGGATATGATTATACGTGTGTGGGAGGAGGGAAAGGAAGAAGGGGGGGGAATGGAACGACGCGTCATTTTGGCGAACGTGGGGATGAAACTGCGTCCCCGGCTCTGGCCATTATGTTGGAAATGAAGAAGGAGGAGGAGGAGGAGGAGGAGTGGGAGGAGGAGAAGCAGGAGGAGGAGGAGGAGGAGGGGAATGAAGAGATTAATCCTCTGGATGTAAATTGCCCGATAGCCATGGTGCCCTTCCGAGGTGTGGGCTGCTCTGATGCCGCCGGTGTCCAAGTACCCTATTCCATCATACAGGAGCGGTTGGTCGCGGGTAAGACGGCCACGGGTCGGATGTGGGACGCATACATGCAAACGCCTTTCTACAACTATATAGACGAAGGGGATGGGAGCCTGCACCAGGTGCATTACGATGACGCGGAATCCCTGCGGTTGAAGTATGGCGTGGCGCGAGAGCTGGGATTGCGGGGAGTGGGACCCTATACGTTTGATGACTTACCCGGGGTTGGAGAGGGAGGGAAGGAGGGGGAGGAGGCGGCAAGGGGAATGTGGGAGGCATTGAGGGCTTTCACAGACGAGGAAGAAGAGCAGGGGAAAGAGCGGAAGGGGGAGAGGAAGAGGGGGTTGAGGAAGGGAGGAGGGTGAGGGAGGAAGTGTGTAAGCACATGTTCAGTACAAAATCCAAAACACAAAGACTTGATACATAGAAGGGGACACAAAAATAAGACGGAAAAAGCAGAGAGGTATAATGCGGTGAAACTTAGAAGGTGCGTTTTCGGCGTTCACCTGCCAATTTCTTCTACTTCTTGTTCTTCTCCATTTCCTTCTCCTTCTTTGCACATGTCACTGTATGCAAGTATTGCTGTACACCCTCTCTACAATCCCGTCTTTTTTACCTTTCAATCCCATTTTCCCCTTTCTACCTCCTGTCTCTCACTCCACCTTTCCCCCGACCGATTCGTACCTTGCCCGCATCATCGCCTTCTGCACCTCTTTCGAATCGTACACCTCCCTCGCCGACGGCCTCCTCCCCCCTCCCCTCCTCCCCTCCAGCCCTCCGCCACCAGCACCCACCCCACTCTTGCTCCCTGACAAGAGCGCCTGGTCTGCTCGTACAGGCTCCGTGATCCCCCCCTTATCCCTTCCCAGGCCCTCCCCCTCCTTCCAGCCTAACGACCTCAGCATTTGATGTCCCACATTCCCCTCTCCCAATGGTTTGTCCACCCCTGCCGTCTCCACATCCGTCTTCCTCCTCTCTGCGTCCCTGCTTTCTTCCTTCCTTTGGTCTCGGTCTCGGTCTCGGTCGTCTCGCCGCCGCTCCCTCTCACGTCCTCCTCCTCGCCCTCCTCCCCTCCCTCGATCCCGTCCTTCTCCCTCCTTTAGACTCTTGGGTCTATCGTCCTGTCCGTACAGTTGTCTCCTCTCCTCCGCACGATCTCGATACTGCTGCTGCTGCTGTAGCATCACGCCTTCCGCCAATTGTTTGGCCAGATTTTCAGCGTGAAGGGCGCTTTTGGCCTCGTGTTTTCGCCACTGGTCCCACGAGTTGAATGCACGTCTACACAACAGACAGACAGGCTCGCCATTGACTTCTCCGACTATCTGGGAGGGAGGGAGGGAGGGAGGGAGGGAGGGAGGGAGGGAGGGAAGGGGGGGGGCAGGCACGGTGTT
>Ga0160420_100324_pt1 | contig 23662 bp, 24 predicted proteins | sample CelAP2metagpilot_FD_108197 | JGI IMG/M metagenome (GOLD analysis project Ga0160420, IMG submission 108197) | Phycosphere-associated microbial communities from algal ponds in Kailua-Kona, Hawaii, USA - Cellana AP2-5-5 metagenome pilot | ecosystem: Engineered > Artificial ecosystem > Aquaculture >... | reverse complement strand
GGGGGGGGAGGTGGGGGGGAAGGGGGGGGAGCTCATAAAAGCAGTGTTAGTTAAGTCAAGAATACTCAAATCTTCATAGCAAAGGAACGAGAAAATAAAATAAAAAGCAATAAAAAGCAAGGATGCAAGTCCTTTTTATTGGAGTTCATTTTTTGAGGACTCCTGCGCTGCAAATGGAAAATGATTTGGATTTGAACTACGTAGGCAAGTACTACACTTATACGACTCATCTTTTCGAGGACAGCCATCATGAATGGAATGGCTTGGGGACCCCAGTAAGCTGGACTTGCGCAAAGGGAATCCCTCAACCTCTTCATTTCGGAACGGCAAGTCGGTCACACAAATTTGTTCTTGGCATAAAAGGGCAAATTGTTTGTCTGCGCAACTCAGGAGACCAAATTATCTACCAACACAACAATAGCTCAAGCTACTTGAGCAAATATGCGACCCGTAAGACACAAACTCTTGTATAAAAAATGCAGCTGTCATGTAACGGCTTTCCGTTTCACCAAAAAAGAGCAGTGCACCGTTTTACCCCCTGAATCCCTCCCCAATACAATAATGAATGCATAACTACTTGCTTGTGTGTCTCATGTGTACCCTTCAATAGTGATCATATTACGCGTCCTAATTCTTTTCTGTCCTTCTCTCGCGAAGCCTGTACTTGTCGAAGGGCCGTCGTCGCAACACCTATGGCACAACCATTCCCTCCTCTGCTCAGGTACTCGAATTGCTATCAAAAGCCAGACCGAGATTTTTGTCAAGCTAAACATCGCTTATCCACTGTCTTCACAGCGCCTGACCTTATACCAGGCACTCGCTTTTTTCCCCTTCCACCCTTTATCCAACCACAGGGTCAACACAGCCACCCACACACCTATCACCTTTAAGCAAGCATGGCGGCTGCCAATACAGCAATTGAGATGCCTGCCGAGGCCACCACCAGCAAGGTTGTAGCTGTGGCGAAGGCTGTGCCTGCGCCCAAGGTGGAACTGGCGCCCTACTCAGACCTCTTCTACTTCGCCGACGGCTTGGACTGGGTCTGCATGTTTCTAGGGACTATCTGTGCCTGTGCCACCGGCGTGGCAATGCCGGCGTTCATGCTCATTTTTGGGTCCCTTTTGGACGAGATTGGAAAGGGTCAAGGGTCTTTCCAAGACACCATCAACCAGCTCGCAATGGCCATGGCTGCATTGGGGGCAGGAGCCTTTTTGGTCTCTGCCCTTCAGGTCGCCTTCTTTGCGTTTGCCTCCGCTCGACAGACAGAGAGGCTACGAGCGACATTGCTGCGATCTATTCTGCGACAGGTACGTGTGAAATTTATTGTGAACAGGAAAGGAAGGGCGGACGGGGAGTGTAGGTATGTGGGAGGGGAGGGAGAAAAAGTGGGTGGTAGCAATGGGTAGAGGCGTTTACATGTGCACGCATACCTTCATCTACCCTTTTTTCACTTCTGGATCTCTCCATGTTCACTTCGCCCATCGTCACACACACATCATTCCCCATTTATACCTACCCTGTATATCCTACTCATTATACCCGCCATCCCTGCCTCCCCTCACCTTCGCAGGAAATCGGTTGGTTTGACACTAACAACGGGGGGGAGCTCGCCACAGTTCTCTCGGAAGCAACCACGTCCTTTCAAGAAGGTACTGGGCGTCGTGTCGCGGACGGGATACAAGGCCTCGCTCAATTTGTCGCTGGTCTGGTTATTGCTTTCACGCAGTCTTGGCGTTTGTCGCTGGTGCTCATTGCGGGGTTGCCGCTGATCGGCGGGGCGGCGGCTGCCTTGTCTTCTGTGATGTCGGAGGCTCAGTCGGCGAGTACAAACCAGTACGCCAAAGCAGGAGGGGTGGCGAGCGAGGCGCTTGGGGCTATCCGTACGGTGGCTTCCCTAGGAGCTGAGCGGAAGTTTACTGCTGCTTACAATAAATTGATTGAAGAAGCGGAGAAAGTGGGCATAGGCAAGAGTCTCAAGCTAGGGGCGGCCAACGGGATGCTGTTTTCGAGTGCGTTTTTTATTTATGCCCTTGCCTTTTGGTATGGCTCGCAGCAGGTGGCGAATGACTTGGAGTGTGTGCAGTCGGGAGGTGTAGGGTGTATCACAGGAGGGGCTGTAATTACCACTTTTTTCTCGTTTTTGATCGGCGCCTTTTCGTTGGGGCAACTGGCTCCGTCTTTGAACGCGGTGGCTGTGGCAAGGACAAGCTTAGTGAGGGTGATGAGGATTGTGAAGCGGACGCCAGTCATGGACGCGTTGTCGAAAGACGGAAAGACGCTGCAAAATGTGCGGGGTGATATTGAGTTTGATGTGGAAGGTAAGCCTAAATCACTTCCCTGTTTCTTATTTCCTTACATGAGTCCAGCGTCTCTCATCTGGAATCTCGTAGTCGCCAGCATCTCTCTTTCAAATTTCACTCCCGCTCACCCCTCACTACTTCTCTGGCGTGTTTCCGACCGGCCCCACCTCTCTTGACTCACTCCTTCCTCTTTTCCATCCCGCCTTCCGTCCCAAGACTTCCATTACCCTGCCCGTCCTCTGAATCGTGTCTGCAACAACTACAAGCTCAGCGTCCAGGCAGGCGAGACTATCGCGCTGTGTGGCCCGAGTGGCTCGGGGAAGAGTACGGCCATCTCACTATTGCTCCGATTTTTTGACCCGGTCGTTGGGACGATTACCTTGGACGGGCATGACATCCGTTCTTTGAACATCAACTTCTTGAGAGACTGCATTGGTTATGTCGGGCAGGAGCCAGGTACATTTGCCTTTTTCCCTTGATTTAAGAGCTGTTTTTTGCTTGCTCCTCCTGTCTTCTTTCCATTCTTGTTTCCCCCGGGAGCTAAAGGGTACGCAGATAGTCTAACTCTCCTTCGCTCCCTTTTCCCTTTCTTCTACGCTAGTCCTCTTCACCGGCTCCATCGCCGACAACATCCGCACGGGCAAGCCTGGTGCCACGGATGAGGAGGTGATTGCGGCCGCCAAGGCTGCGAATGCTTATGATTTCTGTATGGCTTTACCCGAGGGGCTCAAGACCGAGGTTGGCCAACGTGGCAGTCAACTCTCGGGCGGGCAGAAGCAACGTATTGCCATTGCGCGTGCGATCATTAAGAACCCGGCTATCTTGCTCTTGGTAAGTGCGGCCGCTGTGTGTAGCGCAGGGTCATGGAGGCATGCACGCGTGGAGCAACCGCTCACTTCTCTTTCTCTCGTGATTTGATTGTGCTCACCATTTTTTAATCTACGTCCCTTAAACCACTCTCCCCATTCGTAGGACGAGGCGACTTCGGCATTAGACTCACAGAGCGAGAAGGTGGTACAGGAGGCTCTTGACAACCTGTCGCGCACCAAGAAGCGAACGACCTTTGTGGTGGCCCATCGTTTGAGCACTATTCGAAACGCCGACAAGATCGCGGTCATTGACAAAGGCCAAGTCAAAGAGATCGGTTCGCACGACGAGCTCTTGACGCTCAATAGTCTATACGCTGAGCTCGTTGCGCTCCAGGGAGGTAATGTGCAGGAGGAGGCGGTGGCTTGTGGCGCGGGAGAAGTGGTGAAGGAAGAGGCACCACCGGTGCTGGTAAAGGCCATGTCTACTGGCTATGCAGGGCTGGGACTAAGTGTCCGTCGACTGTCTCGTGCCGTCAGCCACGCGCTTCGCCAGTCCCTCACCTTTTATGAAGATGACAAGAAGGAAGCACGTCCTTCCCTCTGGGGTCTCTCCTTCCGTCACTGGCCGTATCTCACGGTTGGCCTCCTGAGCAACTGTGCCTTGGGGGTGCTGTTTCCCCTTTGGGGCTACTTGCTGGCGAATGTCATGAACGTATTTTATTCCATGGACAAGAATTATATCATTGAGCGTGGCAGCTTCTGGGCCGGAATGTTTGTTTTGTTGGGTATATCTGCAGTCACCTTCTACACAACGGCGTTTTGGGGATTGGGAAATGTGTCGGAGCGATTGGCGTGCTGGTTACGCAAGAGCTGTTTTGAAGCGATGATCAGGCGCAATATCGGCTGGTTTGACATGCCCGAGAACAACCTGGGCGCATTGTCCTCGCGGTTGGAAACGGAGACGCAGCAGATTCACAAGATCAGTGGGGACATGCTCGGGAGACAGTGTCAGGCTTTCTTCACCCTATTTGTGGGCCTTCTCATCGCTATGACCGCATCCTGGGAGATTGCTCTTGTGACGCTCGCGACCTTTCCTATCCAAGCCGGTGCAAACGCCATTCAGATGCAAATCGCTCTCGGACAAGTCTCGGAAAAGGCCGGAAGCGAGGGGGGCGAGGAGGCGAGCGGGCTGCTGAGTGCGGCTATCACCTCAATCCGCACGGTCGCCGCGTTTAGCATGCAGGAGGGGATGCTTACCAAGTACGGCGTAGCCATTGCTCCCTTGGCGGCGAGGAAGAAGATGAAAGGGGTGGTGAGCGGCATAGTCTTTGGACTGACCCAATTTGTGATGTTTGCGACCTATGGCCTCCTTTTCTGGTTTGGCGGTAACCTGGTCTCGGACGGGAAATATACCTTTGAGCAAATGATGCAAGCGATTATGTCCATTCTCATGGGGGCCATGGGCCTTGGGCAGGCTCTTACTGACATGGCGGACGTGAAGGAAGGGCGGGAGGCGACGAACCGTGTGTTGGACTTGGTGTACAGCGAGGACCAGCAAATTGATTCGCTGGCTTCAACGGGCGCGCGGCTCAGCAATGTCAAGGGAGAGATTGAGGTATGTTGGACATATTTGAATGTATATATGTCTATAACTCTCGCTATTAAGTTGCGTTTGTCAAAAATCTAACGACGATCCCTGCCTATCTTCTTCCCACTCATATTATAAAATACAGTTCAAAAATATCGCTTTCCGCTACCCTGCTCGCCCTGATCAATACATTTTAGGCGGTCCGGATAAGCCGAACGGCTTCTCCCTTTGCATTCCCGCTGGGCAGACTGTTGCCTTTGTGGGCCAGTCCGGCTCGGGGAAAAGTACGACGGTTGCGCTGACTATGCGATTTTACGACCCGGAAGCGGGGACTGTGTGCTTGGACGGGATGGACCTGAAGGACATCAATGTCAAGAGCCTGCGCCAGCACATCTCCTATGTTGGACAAGAGGTATGCGTGTGGTTTCTTTGTGTGATTTAAATAAAGAGCAGCTGTCTGACTTCTTTCCTTTCCCTCTAATCTCTAGCCCATCCTTTTCAAGGGCACCGTCGCCGAGAACATTGCCTACGGCTTGGAAGGTGCGACACGCGATCAGATTATTGCGGCAGCCAAGGCCGCACATGCACACGATTTCATCATGCAGTTCAGCGATGCTTATGAGACGGACCTGGCTGAAGGGAGCATCAACGTGAGTGGCGGGCAGAAGCAGCGGCTGGCGATAGCGCGGGCCATCATCAAGGATGCGCCCATTTTGCTCTTGGACGAGGCGACGTCTGTGAGTTTTGATTCTGTGTAGAAGGAGGGGGAGAGAGAGAGAGAGACAGTGATTACACCATTTTGTACACCTGCTTATGTTGTATTCTCTACCGTCTCTAGCGCCCATGTGTGCTAAATACGATAACTTACTTTGATACTCCGCTTATCTACCACAGGCCTTGGACAATGAATCCGAGAGCTTGGTGCAAGAGGCGCTCGACGACCTGCAAAAGCAGAAGAAGCGCACCACCCTAGTAATTGCCCACCGTCTTTCGACCATTCGCGATGCCGACTTGATTGTGGTAATGCGGTATGGGGAGATCGTTGAGCAAGGGACCTTCAAGTCTCTCATGGCTGGCAATGGCTCCTTCGCGGCTCTTGCCCACCAGCAGGGACTGTCTTAAACAGTCGCCATAGATTAAAGCCTCAGCTTCCGCAAGCGACATAAAGGGAATCAAAGCGTTGATTTTGTGGTTGAGGGATCAAATGCGCCTTCTTTTATTTTATTTATTGAAGAGTGCTGACTTGGCGGTGTCAAGTTCAAGAGAGAAACAACGCACCTGCACATGAGCGAGGACGCTTTACTCATAGTCTCGCAAAGAAAGGGGTTGCGCGACAAAATAAGAAACGTCAAATACGTATACTAGGTGGAGAGAGGGAGATGAGACAAAGGAGCACAGAAAAGGAAAAACGAAACCAAATATAAAGATAGACAGGGAGGGGTCGAGGGAGGGGATGGCGGACATGATTCACCCATACGCCCGAGCAGGATAAAAGTGAATCAAAACATATGAAGATTGAGTAATATGATGGAAAGGCAAAGACTTTCAAAAAGGAGATAGTGACTAAGAATCGACAGGTAATGACACGCGTGGGAGAAACGAGAGCGCATACAAGAACTCTTTCCCTAATCTATTTGTTTTGGCTTTTTTGAGTTCTCGATTTACTTTCGAATATCATAGTAAGCCTTCCCTCAAATACCCTATAGACCACTAATTTCTCTTTACACACTAATTCCCCGCTCTTCCGCTACCCTACTTCTCTATCCTCCCCATACTCCCTCCCTCTCGCGGTTCTTTCAACTCCCTCATCCCCCATCCTCTCTCCACTTCTTACGAACTACTCTCTACTGGCAATCGCTCTTTCCATCCCTCTTCCTCCTACCCTTCCTCCTTCCCCACCACTTGCACCCGCAGCCGGTCTCTGTCATAAGCACCCACAATCCTCACCCTCTCTCCTGCCTTTAAACTCGTAGTGTGAGGGTGAGAGGGAGGAAGGTAGAAAACAACCTGCTTCCAATGACTCGACATCCCTCGCGGCCCACTCGGGGCCGTGCTCAGCACCAGTCCCCCCGCTCCCACTCCTTCGCCCTCCTCGACCTCAACCTCCTTCTCGTCCTCCGGGAACATTACAAGCTCGAACCAGACAATCAACGCATTTGCTCGCCTTCCTTCTCCTTCTTCCTTCTCCTCCTCCTCCTCTTCCTGCTCCTCCTCCCCCTCCTCCTCCTCTTCTTCCCGCCTCCCGCCTTTCCTCCCTCCCTCCCTTCTTCCCTCCTTGATCACCAACGAACCTCCCTCCAATTGGCCGGCCAGAGGCAAGGGCCTCTGATCTAAATCCACCTCTCCTATACATACGGGCTCAAGAGCAAGATACCGAGGGAGGGAGGGGGGGAGGACCGTCTCCAAATTAACACACAACGGCACCTCCAGGGCGCAATCCCATGCCGACAACTCCAGCCCCGCAGCGCCCCCCTCCTCTTCTTCCATCAACCCCTCCGTCCCTTCCTCCTCCCCATCCCGTTCTAACCACCCACCCTCCGTTCCTCCCTCCCCAAAATCTCCTCTACTAGGAAAGCGGCCGAGCCTCTCCATCTCCTGCCCTCCCCACCCGAGAGTCGCCCACAGGCGAAGGCGGGAGGGAAGAATGATGGCACCTTCCTCCATCATGCTCTCCTGTGCATGCCTGAAGGTCTGCAGCGCGCCCTCTGAAAACGGCTGATCCCCAAACACCTCACTCACCAAAACGTCGAATCGTCTTCCTTCCCTCCCTCCCTCTTCCCCCTCCTCCACCTCCTCTTCCTCAAGGAGCTGCGTGGCATCCTCTAGATCAGTGCTGGCCTCGTTCACTACCACCACCCTCTCCGACAAGCCGTTGTCTTCTGCGAGTAAGTACGCCGCACCTGCCAACAAAGCTTCCTTCTCCAGACACCACACCTCGACCTCCTCCCCTCTCTCCCTCCCTCCCTCCCTCGCCGCCAGCATGCCCAACAACCCACTGCCGGCTCCGATATCCAACACTGTGATGGGCCGCCCCCCCCCCATCCTCCCTGCCCTCGTCCTGGTCACGGCTCTCTTTATAGCCGCCGCGTAAACGTTGTTTCGCACCCTATCGTTCAACATCGGGAAATGGTAAGAAGGGATCCCTCCCTCCCTCCCTCCCTCCCTCCCTCCTTCGCCCTCGCCCTCGGCCCCCCCCTGGTAATCGACTAGAAAGCGGACGTCAGAAGGATCAAGCCACGCCCAGCTGATCCCTCCTTCCCCACTCATCCTCCTCCTGCTGCTGCTGGAAGGGGGAGGGAGGGAGGGAGGGAGGGCTGGGCCGAGGCGACAGTGAATGGTGAGGCTCTGTCCGGCTTGGACGGGAAACGGTTGGAAATCCACCCAGATCATGGGAAAGCAATGAAGGGAGGAGGACGGTAGAGAGGAAGAGGCGGAGGACGCGGAGAAATTGGAGAAATTGGAGGAGGGGGTGGAGGGCGGGTGGCACGAGGGAGAGGAGGAGGGAGGGAGGGAAGACACCAGGAGGCGATGGTCTTCATCCAGGGCATCAACCCAATACAAGACAGCCTCCGCTTGCCCGGACCGCGTGACAGTGAAGGTCCACATCCGCTCAAGGGAGGAAGAAAGCGATGGAGGGACAGAGGACGGAAGTGCCCCACCACCACCTGCTGCTGCTCCTGCTGCTGATGCTCCAGCCGCCGCGAGGTCTTCGGTTGAGATCGTCATGGACAAGTCGTCCTCCACCCTGGCTTCGCCGCCCATCAACGGCACATATCTCCTCCCTCCCCCCCTCTTTCCTCCCTCCCTCCAGCCATCGAGGGGAACGGCGCGTTTCCCCAGGGCATCCATAACGTGTCCTAGGTGCAAGCCACACACCACCCCTCCCTCCTTCGGCGCCACTTGGGTCATGTCCCGCAGCCCTCCCTCCTTCCCACCCTCCCCTTGTACGAGCTGGAAAGATACCCGGAGGAAGGAAGGAGTGAGGGAGGGAGGCGGGAGGCCGGTCGCCCGACGGGTGGCCAGGAGCTGCCCGATGAGCGCCAAGGGGGAGGAGGAGGGGGAGAAAGAGACGGAGGACGAGGTGGGAAATGAGTAGGGGAATGGATCGAAAGCGACGGCTGCAACTTTGTCTCTCAGGGCGGGCGTGCAGAGAAGGGTTTTGCTGTCGAGGAAGGTGACGGGTAGCTCGCCTGGAGGGAGGGAGGGAGGGAGGGAGGGGGGGGGTGGAAGGAGGGAGAGGGTGTGGGTGGGAGAGAATTCAGAAATCTTAAATGTGTAAGGAAATGTGGATGTCAAAATGACGGGGACGACGAAGCAGCCAAGATGGCAAGGAAGGCAGGGAGGGAGCGGGAAGAAGGAGGGAGGGAGGGAAGGGCGTACCGTTGGCTTCCAACGTGGCTTTGCCCAAAAGGGAGGCGACGCGTGAGTCCTCCACGACAAGGAGGTTATAGTCCAATGCAAACACTTCCTGTGGAGGGGAAAGAGGAGGGGAAGGTGTTTGAGTCGTGCACCGTAGGAGAAACCTCATCTCAGTCACACCATCTTATCCCCGCCCCCCCCCCCCCCAAAAAAACTTGTCAAAATCCTCCCCCCGTCGAAGTCTAAAATTGAGAGAGCGCCCTCCTATTCTCCCGAAAGCACCCCGACCATCTCCCTCTTCTCCTTTTTCTACCCTCTTTCCTTTTTAAAGAATAGCAGTCATCCTTCTCCTTTCCCCTAATCTCTCTTACCTGTCTTGCTAGCAAGATGGCCAGTATACATGCCGTTGGCCCCAGAAGCACAATAGACGGCGCCCCCCCCCCTCCTCCCCTCCCTCCCTCCCTCCTCATCAATAAACTTCTCCTGACCGCCCTCACGATTCTGCGATGCCTCCCACTGTCCCAAAACAGTGAGCTCAGCCGCTGTCCTGCTCCTATCCCCCCTCCCTCCAACATCCTTTTGTTCTCCTGACTGAACAAAGAAAAGACGTCACTTTTTGAAAAGGACAGGCGAAAATTCTCGCGAGCTAGACCCGAGAGGGGGGGATAGGGCTTGGAAGAGAGAAGGAAGCAGTAGGCTGCTTGGTCGAAGTCTTGCCCTTCGTGGTAGTAGGCTTGCGCGAGATGGAAAAGGGCGTGAGCGTGGAGAAGCGGGAGGTTGAGGTTCGCGCTGGAAGAGGAAGAGGAGGAGGAGGAGGAGGAGGAGGATGTGGTGCCGGGGATTTGGAGGGAGGAGGGAGGAAGAGAGGAAGGGTGGTGGTTTCTCTGGAGGCGATTTAGGCGGAGGATCTCGACGATGAGGGCTTGCAGCAATTGTTTGGCTTGCGTGTATTCATGTCGGGCAAGGAAAGCCTGGGCAGCGGAGAGGAGTTCGGGGAGGGTCATTTCTCTATTTCTTGTTCTGAGACTGAACGATTTCAAGTTATGAAAATTGATTCAGTTGGGAACGCCAAGAGAATGAAGAGCTGCTAGTCCTCTAGGGTTTTGGCGGATGTGGTTTTGGCGGATGTGGGTAACGTGGAGGCGCAGAGTTGGAGATTAGAGGTTGAATGGACTGATGAGGTGCTAGTAGCTGCTGCCCGTTCTTATAATAAAGCCCAGTGCTGCTGGCTGTGTTTGAGCTCTTGAATTGCAGTTTGGTGCGAAGGAGGAGAGTAGGAGGGGGTGGGGAGGTGGCTTACGTGAGTCACGGGTAGTCCATGCAGCCCCCGACATGCCGGAAAAAAGAACTTCATGTTGATCACAGCAAGGGTGCCCTCGTCGTAAGCTTGCCCTTCAGTTAAGGGTCAGCGACAAAAGGGTCGGCGACAAAGTTTATGTTGTGAAAGCATGATGGAGCGGAAAAAGGAGGCTGAAGCGACCCAAAAGGATGAGGAAATATGCGGTCAAGTCGCGTGGGGGGGAAAAACAAGTCGATTGCGGCCACGACCTGCTCCTCCTTCTCCTGCGTCTTCCATCTATTTGTGCTCGTGTTCGTGATTGTGCTTACAGTATTATGCTTCAATTTACATTCTTTTGTCCTTTCTGCTCTGCCTGTCATCGCTCATGGCGAACACGAAAGCAAGGCACGATGAAATGAGGTTTCCCCCCACTTGGTGCATTTTCCACATCCGCACCACTCACGTCTCATCCCACCTCTCCACGCCATCATGTCCTCTACAGGGAAGACGCGGTGCTCACAAAGGGCGGATAGAAAGCAAGGTAAAGCAAGGGGGCCCGGACTTGAGGCAGCAACAGCAGGGAACAGTAGCAATAGACACACGCAATGCAAAGCCCTATGGAAGAAGAGCCCTCCAAGTACATCAAGCTCATCAGGTACGCCTTGAGCCCCGTGGTACTGGTGATTATCGATAACAGGCCCTCGTCACCGGTGGCGGTACCGGCGAAGCTCTTGGCACAGCGAAAGAAAGACGAGAAATGTACGACTGCTCTCCTCTAGCCCTACACCCGTCCTCCCTCTTGCTGCCTCGTCTTGTCCTCCACATGGCACTCCGTCCGTGTTGTCTGGCTTCCAACTACCCTTTCATGGTCTGTGTCAACTCGTGGACTTTTGCCTTCCACTTCCTCGCTGTATGTACTTCTCTGCCTTTCCCCCTCCGTCCCTCCCCTTTCTCCCTCAGTGCGGAGGGCCACGAGTTCATCGTCGACCGCAAATGCGCCTGTGTCAGTAAAACCATCGAGGCCATGCTTGCAGGTGGCTTCACAGACAGCAAAGGCGAACTCAAGCTTCCTGAGATCTCTACCAATATTTTAGAGAAGGTTATACAGTACCTCTACTACAAGGTTTGTATGTGTTTACCTCACATAATTATCATGCCTTCCCACTTCACTCTCCTCGCATAGCCACCCAACTCACCCACCACTTCTTTTTTGCTCACTTGTTTTCTCCTTCCTTCCCCCAGGTCCGCTACACGAACTCCAATTCTAAAGTCCCTGACTTTAAGTTGGAGCCTGAAATGGCCTTGGAGCTGTTGATGGCGGCTAACTTCTTAGACTGCTAGGGAGGGAGGGATGAGGGCCGGAGAGAGTATCCTGGCCCTTCTATGGAGCCTGGAATTCGTTGTCAAGCTGCTGATGGCCACAAATGGCTTAGATTCCAAGAAGGGAGGGAGGGAGGGAGGGAGGGAGGGAGGGAGGGTGATGAATGACCAACAAAGGTGGGCACGGTGTCTCTGAAGAGACAAATCCGACATAGACACATCCATCCCTCTGTCTGCCTGGCCCAGCCTTGCTTCATGTAGATCGCTGCATGTAGATAGCTGCACATATCTTAGATTCACCACGCACATTCAATCAGAACGCAAGTCTACACGCACCTCCTACCCTTCGTTTAAAAGGAAGTCAAAAGGGCACGTAATCTAATTTTACAGCGGCCGCGACGATGGAGATGGATAGGTTGGTAAGCGGGGACGAGTGCACAGGCGAGAGGAGCCATGTGATGTTTTAATGCCTCGTGGTGGTGTCACTACCACCGAGAATGTTATAGTTGGTGTATATTGTGGTGTCATTACCAGTACCAGAAAGACACCGTTTTATTTAACGGCATTGTTTTATTCAACGATAGCTTGCAGCTTCTGGGCTATTGTGGCCAGTTTGTATACCTTAATATAAACGTCTTGGAGAGGAAGAGGGGGGGCTTCTCTCTGAGGAGCATGAAAGTAATTGACGGTCGTGTTCTCGCTTGTGGTCAACATTATACAGGTATCCTGAAACACAATCAAGATAACTTCATTACGCACTCGTTTCCTCATGTTCTTCTTTATTTCCTTTTCTTCTTCTCCTTCTTCTCGTCCTCCCCTCCCGTCCCTGCCTCCCCCCCTCCTCCTCCCATCAAACCCTTCAACATCCCAAACAACGGTAGCACATATAAGTATACCCCTGCCACGGGCAAAACCAAAAACAAGACCCAAAACCAATGAGTCACAAAACTCGTAAATTGCGCGGCCATTGTTAAACCCAATAAATCCACGTACGTACTCGCCGACAAGCGCTCTACCGCGGCCGAAACGAGTCCGTGATACGCAAGGGCGTAGCAACAGAATGTGAGGAAGGGGAAGGCAATTTTTTTCTTGACACTCCACTGTTGCATTTCGACCCAGAATTTGGTGTTATTCTTGATGTGGTAGGCGAGGCAGGCGACATAGAGGAGGTTCACGACTATGATGACTTTCCAGTAGAAGGAGCCTGTGATGTTGGCTGCTTTTTGCGCCTTTTTTCGTGCTTGGCCCGCCATGGCTTACTGATGGGAGGGAGGAAGGGAGGGGAGGAATAGAGTGGAAGAGGAGAGCGAGTGAGTTTGCTTGCAGGAATGTCGAGGGGCAGCTTCGGCGGATGATAACACAAGGCAAGGCATGCGGATAAGTCAAGGGCGTGTGCGTGCAGTCGATGAAAAGGCACAGGCCTAGCCATGGGGTGAGGGGTGCTGCTGGGAGGGAGGGATGTTGTGAGGGGAATGGGGCTTGCATAAAGTCGACAGGACAAACGGACATGCGCCGGCGCCTGACGCTAGCCGTGCATGTGCATTATCAAGGCCGTGTACGCGTAGTCGACGACAGCACGGGGGTAGCAGTGAGAAAAGTCGAGCGGAGAGGTGCCACCATAAGTGATAATCATGGTTGAAATAAAGGCCTGGTTTGCAGGGGACAAAAGCAACATCAGGAGCCAGCATGGCGCCTGTATATCTATGTATGTATGTAGCTCTTATATCTGGGATTTTGACTCTCGAATCAAGGATTGGAGTCGCATGAAAGTAGTTATTTGTAAGGCGGATGAAGGGACACTGAAAGCACGTCACATCCGGTCACGGTGACGTTAGCCTTCTTTGTCGTTTCCCGTCTTGCTGCTGTCTCTTGCCCACTCTTACCCTAACCTCAATCCCACCCTTCCAAATAACAACCTCACACAGGCAATAACGAAACTATATGACGCCCCGCGTAGCAGCATCCTTCCGGCGGGTCGTCCTCGCCGCACACTCGAGAGGGAGCGTACGGCCCTCCTCCTCCTCTTCGCCCTCTTCCTCCTCCACCTCCTCCTCCTCTCCAACAGCAATTCATCCCGAAGCGACCAAGGTGGCACAACAAGGCCGCGAGGAAGCAATCTGGATAAGCAAACCGACCAACTCCAGACTCATCCAGCCACCGACACAAACTCCCTTGTCCGTAGCAGCAGCAGCACAGGTAGATGGCTCAACTTCACATGCCCTAGAAGAGTACCTGCGTCAACGGAAATGGGTAGAGCCCAGCACTACCACCCTCCTCGATTCGCCCGGCATTCGCATCCTCTCCCACCTCCTTTCGTATCCAATGACATTGGCACATTACTTACCGCACCTGCAAAAGGCAGCGAAGGCGACGGACACAAAAAAGGAGGAGGCAGCAACAGCAGTGAACCTCGCCATTTTGGGCGCGCGGGCTGAGGTCTCTCTCCCCAGTGCCTGGTGGATGGAACTGTTGTGCCTTCGCCGCGCCCATCTTCACCTTCACATGGTAGGACCTGAGCTGCCACAGGCAGTGGCAAAAACAGCAGCAGAAGCAGCAGAGCACGTGGTCCTCGACGCAGATCGACAATTGTGGCTACACAAGCACCATGGCTTGTACCACGTAATTGTCGCCGATGTAATCTCTTCAGTCGCAACATTATCATCGTCATCATCATCATCAGCAGCAGCTACAGCGCGAGGAGGAGGATCTCTTGATGCCGTTGTGCTCTACAACCCAGGCCTAGGCCACCCCGCACTGAGGGCAGCATGGACTCCTACCTTAGCAAAGCTACGAGCTGAAAGAAGATCCGCTCTATGGACGGCACACTCGCAAGAAGATCGGGACAGGGACAAAGCGCTTCTGGGGGCGCAAGGGAAGGATGTGGAGTGGCTGGTGGGACCGGAGCGTAATCCTTTTGCGTCGCGGAAATGTTTGATAGACCCCTTGGACGCGCGGCATGTATTGGCTGCGAATGAATATGTGGGTGTTTTTCGATGGAGAGAGTAAAGGATCCTACAAAGGAGTGGAAAATAAAGGCCGATTAAGTATTGTATTATTATTCCTCCTTTGACTCTTAATACGTTCAAGACGCCGATATGGAAAGGAAAAAAAACATCCAGGAGCCGGTAATGACGAACGCCAAAATTAAGAGTCTATCACTTGATACATATATATATTCTTTATTTTTGATTACAACCCTCACCGGGATTCGTTTATAAACGCGTGGTAAAAATGAGAAAGTTCTGATCCATCGACTAAAATTCAACGAAGAATATCGTGTCACTCACACTGCTGTTTTCACACACCAAGTCTATCTCTTTCCTGAGACCCTTTTTTCTTTGTTAAAATGCCACTCGGCTCTGTCAGTGAAAAATACAAGTCAACTTTTAGTATAGTAGGATCGTATCGCCGGAATAGCAGCCGCCCAACGACGAACGAGCACTCAAGTTGAAAATTCCACCCGAGGATAAGCGACCATCATCATCGTTCCTGATCTGATTGACTTACAAGTCCCACGTTGTGGCAGGCAGACACACACGTGTATATATACTGCACAGTGAAAGCGCCCTTCCTTTCCCAGCTCTGCCTAATCCCTTTCCTCCCGCGAACAACAAGACAGATACAAGACGGCGAAGGTGATCTCACCGGCTAGTCGGATGGATGCCCCCCCACTACCATCACGACTGTCGCCATTCCCCCCATCCCAGCACGCTGCTGTCACCGCCAGCGACGAAGACCGGTCACCCTTGGCGTTATTGCGCCGGGCGTTGGACCCTTGCAGCAAAAGCCCCCCTCCCTCCCCTGCTTTGGTCCGAGCATTGTGTCGGCGCCTAGGAGTCATCCCACCTGACCTCCGGCGGCAAATCTGGCCAATTTTACTCTTGGGCAAACAAAGTCGTTCCAACGATGATGCAAGTCAGAAGAGTAGTAGCTGTAGTGGTAAGAATGCTGGCGAACATCCAACCGTATTGGCAAGCGGCACGGAGTCTCTCGGACCTCTCCCTTCTCCCTCCAGCGGCAATGGCATCGGCAGCAACAAAGACAACGACATCACCACCACCAGCAGCAGCAGCAGCAGTGTTGTTCCATTACAGCAACCACTGCCATCTTCGTCCCTTCTACACGCCCTGCACACGGTCCCTCTCAATTTGCCCAACCAAAGAGTTATCGAAGTGGACGCCCTGCGAACACGGTCCGAGCTTTCTCTGTTTAAGGCTCCGGATATTCAAATAAAGGTACAGAAGATATTGACGCTTTATTGTAAGAGACAGCAGATCAGTTACAAACAAGGGATGAATGAAGTGCTTGCGCCGTTTGTGTACGTCATGAGTGGCGGGAGAGGAGAGCAGGAAGTGCAAGGAGGAAAATTAGACGCCGGGGCTCGGAAAGAGCAATGGTTGAAAGAGGAGGTGACCAGCGATGTAGCAATAGAAAGAGCACTTTCATCACCCCTAGAAGCAACGGCAAAAACATCAAAAACATCAGCAGGAGGAGGAGGAGGAGGAGGAGGAGGAGGAGGAGAAACGGCAGCAGGAGGAGGAGAAGCAGCAGCTGACGACACCAGCAGCAGGGCAACCATTATGGACATACCGCCTTCCCCTCTCTCTCCTCGCACCACCGAAACCGACGTCATGACCCTTCAATGCTTCACTCGCTTCCTCCAACTCTTCCTCCGGAATATGTACACAGATAAGGACTTTCACTGCATGCAGGCCTCCTTCATCCTCTTCCGTCTCCTCCTCCTCTACCACCACCCCTCCCTCTCCCTCCGCCTCGACTCTAACAATCTCCCCCCTGAGCTGTATTTAACCCCCTGGCTCCTCACCTTCTTCGCCCGTACCCTCGACATGCAAACCACACTCTCACTTTGGGACCAATACCTACTCGAGAACGACCCCCTCCTCCACCACTTTCTCCTTCTCGCCTTCCTCCGTCAGCACCTCCCACTCCTCCTCTCCTGCCCTCATGACGTCCTTCCAGAAACGATATCTAACCTGACCTTCTCTGGGTTGATAGAAGTCAAATCCCTCATTTTTGAGGCCAAATTAATCAAGAAAGACACACCTGAATCTTATTGTCGCCGTCTCTACCGTGTGTGTTTGACAGACTTGAACCCTTCCTCGCTCCCGCCCTTGCTTCTGGAATTAAGCCATGTCCCCACGGTCAGTTTGAATGCGCGGGAGGTGTTGGAGGGGGTGATGGATGTCTTATCGTTCGGGGAGGAGGAGGAGGAGGAAGAGGAGGAAGAAGAAGAAGAAGAAGAGGAGAGCGCGGCGGGGGAAGGGGTGGGGAAGGCAAAGCCGTTGAAGCACCCAAGGAAAGTAGAGGGAGAGCATCAGGATTGGGAAAAGGGTGATAGGAAAGAGGAGACAAAAGGAGAAAAGAACAAGAGGGGAAAGAGGAAAGAGATGGACGCGAGTGACACGTCGGTGCGCACACAGAATGAAGCACGGGTGGAAGACCAGGAGGAGCAGGAGGACGAGGACGAGGAGGAGGAAGGGGAAGAGGGAGCGGAGGAGCGCGCGTTGGCAGGGGCATTCGGCTCTCCCTTTTCACGGTTTGTAGCCGCATCAAAAGCAACAGCAGGTGCAGCACCAATAGCAGTAACAACAGCAGCAGCTGCAGCTGCCTCCTTCTTGCACCGACACCACCCCCTAATCCTCCTTGACTGTCGCCCGTGGTCAGAATTTTCGAAATTTCGAATCGAGTCTTCCATGCACCTAGACTCGCGACTATTACCCGAAGGAAGGGAGAAAGGAAAGGGAGGAGGGCGCACAGATTCCCGAAGGTCGCTTTCGCATCAAGCGAGGGAGGAGAGGGGGGAGGAAGGAGAGTTGGAGGAGTTTCTAAAGGCAGTGTATGCAGCATGGGGCGGGGTGGCCCACGTGTGCTTGATCTTTTCTGCTGCATCTGCAGCAACAACTGCTGCTTCTGCTTCTTTTCCTCCTCCTCCTCCTCCTCTTCTCTTTTCCTCTTCCTCAGCATTCCTCCGTGGCACAAGACCTGGGGCACCGGACGCCTCTTCGTCCACCCCTTCCTCCCTCCCGCCCTCCTTCCCCCTCCATCCCTCCTCTGTCCCCGCTCGCTTTCTGCAGGCCCTCTTGTCGTTCGGGTTTCCACGTGTCTCGTTTTTGCAGGGGGGGATTGAGACGTTCGTTGGATATCTAGAGCAGGAATTGAGGGAGACAGGGAGCGCGGGAGGGAGGGGGAGGTATAAGAAGTTGGAGAGGGTTTTGACGGTGGGTCGACCGGTGAGGAGGGGGAGGGAGGGAGAGGAAGAGGGAGACAATGAGAAAATGAATTTGTTTCGGAGAATGTTTGGACCAGGTGTAGTAGGGACGAAAGGAGGGAAGGAGGGAGGAAAGGAGAAGAAGCAGAAGCCGGGGGCAACGAAGGGGAAAAGGGCGGAAAAGGAGGTTGTAGAGGGAGGGGAGGGATGGAAGGAGAAGGATGCCGGGGAAGGGGGTATTGAGCCACCGTCCAGCCTCTTGTCCTACTTGATGACACTGGAAGAAGAGGAAGAACAAGGAAAGGTTGGAGGAAGGAAAAGAGGGGGGGGGGGAGGAGGAATAAAGAAAGCCTCCCCTTCCCGGCAGCAACACCAGCAGCAGCAAGGGCCAGGTCTCGTATCAGCGTTCGGAAATCTACGCTCGTCCTTCCTGTCTTTCGCAGGGATGGGTTCGCAATTTCCTTCATTGTCCTCGCCCTCCCCCCCTCCCTCGGCGCAGCTGCCGTCTTCCCCCCTTCCCAACAGTACCAGCGGCGGGCCGCCTCCTCGTCTTCGTGCGCCTCACTCGTCTCTTCCTCTGACCACTGCAGGAGGTGGAGAAGATAAAGGGGGAGAAGAAGAAGGAGGAGGAGCAGGAGGAGGAGGAAGAGGAGCAGCAGCAGCAGCAGCGACATCAGCAGGAGCAGGAGCAGGAGCAGGAGGGAAGGGAGGAGGGGGAGAGCAACAATCTCACCTCCTCGGCCGTTTGATCCGACGCATCAGCAGTGTCGCTCCTTTTCCTCCTTCCTCTGCGCCCACTCATGCTTCGTCTTCCTCCCTCTCGTCTCCTCTCTCCTTTACATCTCCGAGCACAGATCAGCAGGCCATGGCACTGGTTGCCTCTGCCCCCCTCCTCTTCCTCCCGGATTTCATCCTTCCCCCTACAGCCTTCCAAGACCGAGGGATGGAAAGACAAGGGCGAAGAAGGGAGGGAGGAAGGGCGGCAGAGTTTAGAGTACACCGGCAATTGCCTTCGGGGAGGCTGTCTGTGTGTGTGTTGGTGCTGGCGAGAGGGAAAGTCCTCGTAGGCGTCGACGATCTCACGCGGGACAGGGGCTGGATTAGGGTTTTGATTGAAAAGGATATTAAAACCTTGACGCAGGTGACCAAGAAGAAGAAGAGCGCGCATTCGATTCGGATGCATTTTTGTGGGGAGGAAGGGGAGGAGGGGGAGGGAGGGAGGGAGCGACCGAGGGGATTGTCGCAGTCCTTGTCGTCGACGATAGGGATGTCAAGTCAAGGGCAAGGAGGGAGGGAGGGAGCGAGGGAGGGGGCGAGGGAGGTGGTAGAAATTTATTCCACGGAATATTTGAGTATCGTGGAGGAGTTGAAGGAGATGGTGATGGAGGCCCAGCAAGCGGAGGATGAGGGCGGGAGGGAGGGAGAGGCGTTTAAGTTGGCGGCAGAAGCACAGGAGGAGAAAGGAAAGGGGGGAGGATTAGAGGGAGAACGACAGGAAGTCATGTCTGTATGACAGCAGACTTTCCTCTCTCGGAGACGATCAAGCGTCGATGCATGTAAATAATGACTGAATGTACGCTTTCTGCGCCTCGGCGCACGCGATGGGCATCGGGCTAAGAGGAATGATGGAAGAGGGGGAAAATCAGAACATTAAAGTTAAAGCACCTATTTAATGGGAAAACACAAGGGGAGCGAGTCACCAAGGCAAACAATTCCTGTCTTTGGCATCACTAGCCATTGCTCTTGCACTTCCCATCACATACGTTATGGCCATGTTCACCCCGTGCACAGTCATCTTCGGGATCCAATCTATTTAGGCCGGGGATTTTGATGGGTGCATGAAGATGATTGATTTCTTAGTTTGGGGGGACGGCTGCTGCCCCCAATGCTGCATTTTTATACACTCTTTTCTTCTGGTCTTTTCCGTGTCCCTTGTCCAGACTCTCGAAGCCCCTTATTACACGCGCTGGCACCCTCCTTCCCTCCCTCCCTCCCTCCCTAGCAGTCTAAGAAGTTAGCCGCCATCAACAGCTCCAAGGCCATTTCAGGCTCCAACTTGAAGTCAGGGACTTTAGAATTGGAGTTCGTGTAGCGGACCTGAGGGAAGGAAGGAGAAAACGAGGGAGGGAAGGAGTGGTGAATGGGTAAGTGAGGAGGCAATGTGAGCACAGTAAAATGGAAAGACATGGTAATCGGATCGATACATTCGATGGGTTCGACAAGTTCGACAAGCTTACACCGAAAGGAGAGAGGAGGGGGGGGGGGAAGATAAACACATACAAACCTTGTAGTAGAGGTACTGTATGACCTTCTCTAAAATATTGGTAGAGATCTCAGGAAACTTGATTTCCCCTTTGCTTTCTGCGAAGCCGCCTGCAAGCATGGCCTCGATGGTTTTACTGACACAGGCGCATTTGCGGTCGACGATGAACTCGTGGCCCTCCGCACTGAGAGAGAAAGGGGAGGGACGGAGGGGGAAAGGCAGAGAAGTACATTAACAGCGAGGACTAGAGATAGAAAATTGCACAAATCCACAGAGATCATGAAAGGGTAGTTGGAAGCCAGACAACACGGACGGAGTGTCGTATGTGGGACAAGATTAAGAAGCAAGGAGAGGGAGGATGGGTGTAGGGCTAGGGGAGAGCAGTCGTCCATTTCTCCTTTTTATTTCGCTGTGCCAAGAGCTTCGCCGGTACCGCCACCGGTGCCGAGTGGCTGTCATCGATCATCACCAGTACTATGGGGCTCAAGACGTACCTGATGAGTTTGATGTACTTGGAGGGCTCTTCTTCCATTGTGCTTTGCTTTACGTGTGTCTATTGCTTCTGTTCCCTGCTGTTGCTGCCTCAAGTCCGGGCCCCCTTGTTTTGCCTTGCCTTCTATCCGCCCTTTGCGAGCACTTCAACTTTCCTGTAAAGGGCATGATGGCGTGGAGAGGCGGGGTGAGACGTGTGTGATGCGGATGTGGGGTATTCCCGGAGGGAACCTCAATTATGCTTGCCCTCGTGTACTCGCCAAGGGCGATGAGACCTTCGGAGAGAGACCAGAAAAATCATATTCTATAGGAATACTATACTGCCAGATCAATCACGAACACGAACAAAAAACCAAAAATAGACAGAAGATACAGGAATAGAAACAGCAATTCGTAGCCGCGGTCTTCCTATTCCCCCCCACCCCACGGGACATTGCCGCATATCTCCGCTACTCTTTTTTGGCCGTTTCAGCTTCCCTTACACCGCTTTATCATACTTTCAGAGCAAAAACTTTGCCGATTGCCTCGAGCACAAGCACAAGCTTACAATGATAACGCTTCAGTTCGGAAAATATGAAAACTGGCTTTTTTTTAATATCGGCGGCTGCATGGACTACCCGTGACTCACGCAAGCCACCTCCCCACCCCCTCCTTCTCTCCTCCTTTCCACCAAACAGCAATTCAAGAGCTCAAGCACAGCGAGCACCAGACATTGTAATAAAAACGGACCGCAGTCCTCGACCACCTACAAAATTTCTCGCCACCTCGAAAGCCAGTCACAAAGGACACAAGAATTTCGGCATATATTTAATTAGATTATAATTTTATTCGATAGCATCCTCCCTCCCCCGGATCCTCATCCTTCTTCCGCTCGGCACACACATAGGAATCCTTATATGATAACTCTCTCGAAACAGCTATGCCAGGTGCCTGGCTGCAAAGGCCAGGCCTTAAACAGCAGCCAAAAGACGGGCATCCCAGGTTGTTGCGGTAAGCACGGAGGTGGGAATCGGTGCTAGGCACTTGGGGTTTGCCAGTTAGCGCAAAGAGACGGGCGAAGGTACCGCCATGAAAACACCGGATTATTTTCACTACAACAAAATCACTAGCATTGGCCTCCACGGTGAGTTTGATGAGACAAGTACGCACGAGGACAACCATAATCGCCTGCAACAGATTGCCAATCAGACGGATTGCGGATAGTAAAGGATGTCTATTTCCGCATCGTGGCCTGCCTCGACAATCGTGCACTTGCCCTTTGCGAGCTGGGGATCAATGGTTATGGCGATCACCATATTAACACATTGGGGGTGGTTTCTTATGTGGAGGACTATTTGCTTAGTATGGATAAAAATAAGATGCCTCGGCAAGGATTAGGATTCGGAAGGAGGGAGGGGTCCAGCGAATCGACATTTTTGCGCAAGCAGTGATCCTTATCATCCATATGATCCATATCTATGTCCTCCACGTATGTGGCTTGGTCTTACGCACTCTAAGGACATAGTATGGATCGCATGAATAATGGAGGTCACTGCTTGTTGAGCCATTTGATTCGCAGTCTCCCTCCCTCCTACCTCCGAGGCATTTTATTTCTATCAATGCCACCCAAACAGTCCTCCATATAAGCAGCCACTTCTTTCGGAACAATTTTTCCCCTTTGTGTGAATACATAGTAATCACCATGATAATTGCTCTCCCGCTCGCAAAGTGCAAGTGCACGGTTGTTGAGATGGGCGACGACACGAAAATGACATGTCCTTATAATCCCACGGCCCTCCACAGAGAGTTTGACAAGACAAGTACGCACAAGGACAGCAATGACCTCCTGCAACCCAGGGCCTCACCAGCCGCGGGGAAGCTTCAGCCATGAGAACATAAAGATGTCGGAGAGAGGGGGAATGGGAGCAGGACAGCGGCTAAGTTTACTGTTTTGGGTCGGTGGGAGGGATCGCATATCGTAAGGGCGGTCAGGAGAAGTTTGTTGACTGTACTCCAACTTTTATGTACAGAGAGATTGAAGCATGATTGCCATGTGGTAAAGCCATGTGTAAAGCCATGCGGTAAAGCAACAACTCAACTTTGACCTTAATGCCGTTGAGTACAACTAGATTAACTATCGCTCCAGTTTTATGATTATTCCGTGTCTCCCGTCCTTTTTCCTACTTCCACCCAACACCCCTTTATCCTCCTCCTTCTGCTTCTCGTAATATTTCTTCGTCCTGTGGTGTGTGCCTCCTTGATGCTCCTGTCCTCACCCTCCCCTCGATGTCGCTTCTTCCCATGCCTCTTTTTCTTCGCCACTCCTCATTTATCTCCTCACTCTCCCCTCTATTCCTCCCTGTCGGCTTTCTACTTATTGTCATCGGCGATGCGAGGACTTTCTCCTCAAGGCGCATACTTGTTTATCCCCTCCTCATCCAACCACGAAAAACATCGCGAAGCCATTGCTGATACTTCTTTTACTGCTGCTGTCACTGCTGCTGCTGCTGCTGCTCAGGGCATGACCTCAGCGATCCTAGAGTGTTGATATGAGAGGGAGATACAAAAATGCATGAATAAATACAAGCATCTTCCAAACATATTATCCTCAAGTCAAGAAAGAAGTACCCCATACATTAAAAACCACCCTCATTCCCTCCCTCCTTCACTATCTCCTTACACCCTCCATCCCTGCCACTCTCGCTTCCTCCTTACTTGACAGGGCGCTTCTCCTTGAAGGACTTATCGCACGCCATGGCCAGGATCAGAGCCATTTTCCCGTCATTGCCCGAGGGGGAGGGTTCTGAACCCTCTTGCAAGGTCTTGCAGAAGGAGATCGTCTCGTTCTTGTAGGCCTCGGCGTACCGGGACATGAAAAAGTTGTGGGGCAGATCGATGCGGCCCGTGGACTTGAGGGAGGGAGGGAGGGAGGGAGGGAGGGATGGGGGGCGGGGGGGGTGGGTGGCGGGGCGGGGGGGGTGGGTGGTGGGGGTGGTGTTTTGCGTGCGTGGGGACGGCTTGATGGGAGAGAGGCTTCGTGCCCG
>Ga0160420_100323_pt1 | contig 23813 bp, 24 predicted proteins | sample CelAP2metagpilot_FD_108197 | JGI IMG/M metagenome (GOLD analysis project Ga0160420, IMG submission 108197) | Phycosphere-associated microbial communities from algal ponds in Kailua-Kona, Hawaii, USA - Cellana AP2-5-5 metagenome pilot | ecosystem: Engineered > Artificial ecosystem > Aquaculture >... | reverse complement strand
ATGGTGGGGCTCATGTATATAGGTAGAGTCATGACCCTGTCCTCCACCTCTTCAGCCGCCTCCACCACCTCCTCCACCTCCTCCCCTCACTCCTCCCATCCCTGATGACTGAATCTGCTGAATTTCCTCAACGGTCAGCCCATGCTGCTGCTGCTGTTGCTGTTGCTGTTGCTGCTGCTGATTATGTGGGTGGGAAGGGATAGGCGGGGGAGGGATCGGGGGAGGGATGGCCGAAGCCGCTGGATTAACCCAACCGATGCTACTCATGAACTTCAAGGTGTCTTCTGCATCATGCTTCCTCGTTTTTTTATTGGCTAACACCACCGCGCTGTTGCCCCCGTGGCTCGTGAAGGAGGGGGCCATCACTCCTGTCACCGCCGCGGAACCTCCAAAATATCCCTCGAGCTCAGGGTCGAAAGGTGGGAGAGGCGCTGTTGCTGTTGCTGCTGCTGCTGCTGCGACTGCTGCTGCTGCTGCTGGTGTGGTTGAGTTATCTGCGCTCAACCCCTCGTCAACCCCCGTGGTGCTGTCGCTGTTGCCGGCTCCATCCAGCTGCTTCTTCTTCTCCTTGTTCCTCTTTCGGTTCCTGTTCGAGATCTTATAGATGTCTGCCATGCTTCTAGGCATTTCCTCTTCCCCCTCTTCCCACTCCTCCTCCTGCTTCCCTCCTTCCCCTTCCTCCTCCGCCGCCTCCTCCTCCTCGTCAAACTCCACCGTGGCATCATTTATCGCCGGCAGACCCTGCTCCTTTCGCAGCAGCACCCTCGCTGCTGCCAGGGGGTCCACACCAGCTGCGTATTGCAGATGCGTACTATCCCATTCTCCGCCTCCACTTCCTCCTCCTCCTCCTCCTCCTCCTCCTGCTCCTGCTTTCAACTGGTCCCCAAACGCCCCCTCTCGCTCCCTTCCTTCTTCCCTCCCTCCTTTCTTCTCCACAGATGACACCATCATCATCACGGCTGCTTTATTTTCAGTCGCACGTGTGGTTGGGGAGGAGGATAATTCCAAGGAATGAGAAAATGAGCGATACGTCTCCATCCCTGCGTTACCCTGGGCCGGCACTACGGCCATCCCTCCCCCCCTCCCTCCCTGCCGGGAAGGGTCAATGATTGCTGTAGTGTTGGCGGTGGTAGAAATGACGGTGGGGGGAACAGCAAGCGATGGCATCGTGTCGAGGGAGGAAGGGATCAAAGGCGAGGTCCATCCTGCTGTCAGGTACAACTCCTCCGTGGGGAGGACGGGAGGGAAGGAGGAAGGGAGGGAGGAGGGGAGGGAGGCATCCTTTGGCTCTTGCCGCTGCAAATGAAGATCAAACACACTAGTTGAAGAGACTGGCACAGGCGGGAAAGTTGGAAACGTGTGATTAGATGCCCCTTTTCCTCCTATTGCCCCTCCTCCTCCGTCACCCCCTCCTCCTCCTCCTCCTCCTCCTCCTCCCCCTATGACCTTCAAGACTTCCTCCGCTCTCTTCGTCACCAGCAACGGCAACGACCCCCCCGCCCCTCCACACTCAGTCAACCCCCCAAAAGTCCGAGGCCTCATCTTCGCAATCCTACACAAAAGTCGGTCCGAGCAAACATACCCGGAGCTCTCATCCTCCTCCCTCGCCACCCCATCCCTCCACTCCCACAGCCTCTCTAAACACTTCATCTCCGGGCCTTCCCTCCCTCCCTCCCATCCCCCCATCCCTCCCACCATCAGCTTCAAGTACCCCTCCGGATCAAACTTCTCTTTTCTATACCTCAACAGACATACCTCCCTGGAACCATCCCATACACCCCTCACGCGCCCTCCCTCCCTCCCAAGCTCCCTCCGCAAGCAATTAAATATATAGAGTAAATAATGCGTGTCTTCCCGAGCATACCGCTGCATGATCTCTGGGAGGGGTCTTATGCGCCAGTCAGCCAACTGATATTGCTTATCGGCCTTGACGCCCGTGTAATGATGGAGCAAATAAGCAAGCGACTTGGAAGGGAAACCGAGCGCCTGGGCCGCGAGGAAGGTGTCAAACAGATTCACAACATACAGACCAAAGTCACGCTGCAGCCACTTGATATCGCTGTCGGCGCCATGAAACACCTTTACCACCGTATGGTCCGTGAACAAGTCCAGCAACAAGGGACCCATCGCCCTCCGTACCTCGACCTGGAGGGTATCAATCAAAAAGTCTCTCTTCCTCGTCGAGAGCTGCATCAAACAGACCAACCCTTGAAAAGACCTCATGCTATGCGCTTCTAGATCAACCGCAATCATCTTCTCCCCCCCCCCTTCCCCGTTCCCTTCCTCCTCTAACTCCTCCCTCACGACCTGCACTGCTTCTTTCAGCCCCTCCACCGTGTCCACGAGCGTTACAGCCTCACTCTGCTCCAGCGCCAACGGTTTCTGCAGCTTGACCTCCTCCTCCCGCGGCAACTCAAGCTGCCACGGCATGTACGAAAAATTACGGATCTCCGTCTCGAACAGATGGGGGCTTTCTGTCTCCAGTCCCTGCCCTTCCTCCCTCCCGCCCTCCCTCCAGCACCGAGGTCGAAAACAAGTTTCTCTCCGATTGTCGATTTCGGATTTAAATACCTCTTGCGGTTTAGGGATATCTAAAGTTTGAGAGAGCATTATCTTGTATCGACTTGCCATTGCTGTTTGTCGTGCAGCTCCCGCCATGTTGCGTAGCCTCTCCCACGACTCATTCGACATCGTCGCCGTTGCCCCTCCCCCACTCTCGCTTTTCTTCTCTTCTTTCTTCCCCTTGTTCATCAAGTAACCTTCCACATTATCAAGTAGATCTTCCATGATGTCTGCCAAGCCTTCAAAAGCAGCCGGGTCCTCCACGTCCTCTAAGCCTGGCAATAACAGGTCATCATCATCTTCGTCAATTTCCTCCTCCTCCTCCTCCTCCTCCTCCTCCTCCTCGCCCACCGCTTTCCGCATGTGGCGCACCAGTTTTTTCAGAAGGGTAAGCACTGTTTCACTGGCTTCATTGGCTTTCTCCGCAAAGACTGGGGAGATAGCTGCTTGGTAGGCGAATTCAGAAGCCTCGCCTCGTCCCTCTTCTCCAACACCCCCAGAAGGAATCGCATTGGAAGCCCGCGTGCCTTGAATTAAGCTCTTAAACAAATTTTTTATAAATATCCCATCGTTGCCATTAGAGCCGATTTGTCCTTCTTGCGCCTGCGGCTGGTGGAGGAGGAGCTCGTCGAGGGTTGCCATGCTCTCTAGGAGGAGAAAGGGGGGTGAAGTAAGACGCAAAATGGAGGACGTGTGACGGACGCTTGCTCGCCGTCAGTTCGTCGTGCCCACACCCGTCCAGGGCCTGTCAAGGGGTATGAGAGGGTATTTTTGGGTGAGCGCGTGGTGTGTTGTGTGTGGTTCTATTGCGAGGGGGGTTGGAGAGGCAAAGACGGAGGATGACTTCCCATCGCTCAAGGATCCTGTAGGATCTCCTACGGTGAGCGAAGCCTCGCTTCCACGCGGTCGTCATCGTTTCATTTCACGCAATTTTTAGGAGCAAGATTGACGAAATTATTATGATTAGAGTAAGATATACGCCCATCATACGTTTAAGAAACGAATTCGAGCTACCCATACCTTGCTATGCTTGTTTGTCTTTGTTGCTTTAGGGATGAGGAGGAGACGCCAACAGGCAGGAGGTTGTGGTAGCCTCTTTTTTCGAATCAAAGAAGTCAACAAGAAGCAAAATAGCAAAATGAAATAGATATTCTGAACGAAAGAAATTCGATCACTTCTACTATATGTGTCCATAAATTTATTCTTTTGCTCCTTTATCACTCTTGTGTCGTGTTGTCCCGACATAATGTAATTGGTAAGTTATGCATCCAAATGACAGCTCCCTCTTGTTATTGTTATTCCATCCGTGCTTTTGCGGTCACCCCAAAATTTTAAAATGACACCTCCTTGCCCCTTACTGGCAGTCCAACCTCCTATCTGAATATATTCTTCCTCTCTCTTTCCAATCATCTCCTTCTCTCTTCCTTTTTTTCTCCATTCTTAATTAATCAAATTCTAACTCTCTAGAGTACACAGCTTTTTTTCGTTTCGAGTGGTACCTTGCCTCGTCATCATCTTTTTTTTATGGTCAGCAGTGGAAAATCCACCACATCAGATAATCAAATAGTGCACACCGAAAAAAGAGCGTGAAGATTTTTGAAAAAGGTATATGCCTTTCTACCTCGACCAAAGCTACTCAGTTCCCATCATCTCATCTCCGTCCATTCCATTCCTATTATTTTCTTATTCATTCACCGCAACCATTTACGAGATGGGAATGGCATGCATTAAAAAATGAAATCGAAAAAGCCGCTTAAAGCAGGAGCTGCACGGCCACCAAGACAGCCACGGTGAACAATCCCATCACAGACGCCGACATCTTGGGCGCAGGGGAAGTCACTTCCCCAGGGAAAGTCACTTCCCCCTCAGCCTTGACCGCCGTTTCGGCCGCAACTCCCGCTGCCTCAGTTTCAACTGCGGGAACAACCTCACCAGCCTTGACCGTCGCATAAGCCGCCTCCCCAGCAGCTGCCTTGGTAGCATCGGCCGCCTCCTCAGCAGCGGTCTTAGTAGCATCGGCCGCCTCGTCTGCTGCGGCCTTAGTAGCATCGGCCGCCTCCTCTGCAGCGGCCTTGGTAGCATCGGCCGCATCCCCAGCAGCGGCCTTAGTGGCATCGAGCGCACCCTGTCCGGCAGCCTTAGCAGCCGCAGCGGCGGCAGCAGCCTCCTCGAGGGACTTCTTGCTAAGGGCCGCAGCGTCCTCGGCCACCCCCGTGGCAGTAGCCAGGGTGTCGGAGGCACCCGCAGCCAGGGCGGCCTTTGCCTTCTCGATCATCTCGCAGGGACCGAGGGAGTCCATGACTCCGATAGTGGGGACACCTTTCTCGGCATCGACAGGCAACAGGAACGCGTAATCCATCTTCTGCTTCGGCTCGAGCTTGAACGAAGTAAGCTCGGACAGCTCCGCGGGGAGGGTCTCGAGATTGGGAATCTTGGCGAGCTCGGTGTCGACGGAAGCGAAGTTGAGCTGGCAGATAGCTTCGGGGCCTTCGTTTGTAATGACACCCTTCACCCACTCGTAAACGACCCCGTCTGATGTGTTTGTTTTGTGGAGGTGTTCGTTGAGGGTGTTGGGTGGTGAGTGAGAGAGTGTTGGCATGTCCTACCGAGAAGTGGGACATAACAAAAGGACAAATGGGTATGTCCCACATACATAATAAATGGCTAAGTTTAGCGAAGGCAACTAATACTCACCCTTCTTGATGGGCGTAGCGGTCTCGGCGTCCTCGGCGTCCTTGCCGTTGCACATCAACAAGGCGACCTTGCCGACGTCGTCCCCAATGGTAAAGCACCCGAGGCTGGCCTCAGGCATGGCCTCGTCGAGCTTGGCGGCGGCTACCTTCAAATTGGAAACGACAAGCCTGTATGGGTTGGGTGCGACAGGGGAGGAGAAGAAGAGGCTGAGTAAATAATCTTTTCCTCATCTTTATTATTTTCACCGTCCCACCCGTCCTTTTCTCTTCCACTCTTGTTTGAGCACTTACACAACGGCGTCCTCTCCGGCGGCGGTCTTGGAGACTTTGAATGCAAGGGGTTTGTCGTCGGTACCGATCTTGGCGCCAGAAGGTACCACATTCTCCGTCTTGATTAGGATATTTTGTGCGGCGGTCTTGACATCCGCGGCCTTCCCCTCGAGCGCGGTGGCGGAGATAACGGCGGGGACGGCAGGAACGACGTTCTCGGCGGCAGCAAAGGCAGAGAGGGCAAGGGTGAGGGAGAGACCGGCGCGGCGCATGGCTGATAAAGAAGAGGGTGGTAGTGGTGGTGTTTGGCTGTGGGGTGCGAGGGGGTTGGTGTGGGTGTGGTGCATGCAGAAGTGCAACCATCTCTAGGACGGACCACATAACTAAGAAGAGATTATCGTGGGAAAGGGTCGGGTCTAAGCGGCCGTGACACACGTGGGACGACGTTTGCTGTCGACGTTTGTAGTCCAGGAAGCACTCTGACTGTGTGCGAATGAGTGTGTGCCGGTGTGGTGTACAAAACCACCAGGTTTCGGTGCAGCATTTTACTGACCAATATGGCAGTTGTGCAGACATGGACAAGTGACACAGTCATGTGGGCGGGGTGTGCCGGGGTAAAGTGAAAAAGACCGGAAGTATAATATCGAGCAACGTTTAAGCAGTGCGCCGTGTGGGGAAATGTGACAAGAAGAAAGACAAGGACGAGCGAGCTGAATGACAAACAAAAAAGATCGCGAGCTTTGACACTGGTGGTAGTTTCTACTGGAAACTTCCTGACCAGCGACCCATACCCCCACTCCGTGGGAAAAGTACTCGGATAGCTCTACTTCTTACTGGTTCCTGGGCCGTTACTGCGTTACATGCGAAATTTAAAAAAATGTTCGCGGAAGGGGGGACTTTCACCCAATAAAGGGGGCCAAGGAAGCTGTGTACCGGGTGCATACAAACGAGGGGTAATGTTTCGATGAAATTGCGAGGTCTGTTTGTAAAAAGTGTGCGCATGTGTGCGTGTTTTGTGTGTTTTGGGTGAGTCGAAAGGAACCTTGAAGTGTCGTGAAAGAAACATAGTGAGAAGCAACGTACAGCGCAAACTCTCCCCCCAGACAAGGCAAAATGGCAAAAGAATTTAAAGAATCTCGTTATATATATCCACTAAACCAACAAACTGATTTTTCTGCTTTCTTCTTATTTTCTACACCTACCATGTACATCAGCCACTTCCACTTTACACTACCACCCTTCCTCTCTCCTTTCCTCCTTCCTCTGCACACCAACCAACATCACCATGATCTAAACATAACTATCTTTATTTCATACATTATAAGTTCCCAAAATCATCGCCTCTGCGAAAAATTAGCTGATGAGCACTCGGGTCGACTGTGCACTTACTCCTCGTTGGCCAATAAAGGAGGGAGCAATGGAAGCCATCATGTTAACGACAAGGTCTACTCGCACGCCTGTTATTGGAGGAGATGGTAATGGGGATAGGACAAAGGACAAGGATAGATGAGGGGGTCGAACCTTTGTAAGCAGAGAAAGATGCAGTGTCAGGGAAGGACAAAGACGACATGCCCATAAAAAGCGGCCGTCGTCAACATGTGTTTTGTGGAATGCATGAACACAAGGGAAAAGGAGTGACAAAATAGATGCATACTATATAGCTCCTTCCTGTAATATTTATACCAGTATTTTCTTCCTCGAGCTGCTTCTCATCCTATTTTCCGCCGTCAGCCCGCCCGAGCGCCGGACCGCCAATCGTACTCCATCCTCCGACAAACCCAACGCCCCCAGAAGGGCCACAGGCAATTGCTGCAGCCGCTGCCACAAACGATCTTCGTGGACGAGGAGGCGGTGCAGAGCCTCGGCCTCGGCATAGTCGCCAGTCTGTCTATTGTCGCTGCTGCTGCTGCTGCTGCTGCTGCTGCTGCTGTCGTCCCGTGCTCGGGTGCTGATCGACTTGTCTTTGCTGAGAGTCTGGCTGCGTCGATGCCGCACGGTCGTCGTGAACGTCGCGGTCGTGATTGGCATGCTGCTAATACTCTCGTTGCTGCTGCTGCTGCTGCTACTACTGCTGCTACTGCTGCTAGAGCTACTGCTGCTTGTCCTGCTGCTTGTCCTGCTGCTGCTGTCTATTGTGCTGCCGCAGCCGTCTGCCACTCTCACCTCCACCTCGTCTCCGTAGTCCTCCTCCTGCAGGTCCTCTTCTTTACATTTTCCGACCATCCCAGACTGTCGTTTTGCTCGGTTTCCATCGGGCTTGGGGAAATCATAGGATTCGCCGGGATACGCTGAAAGGACAAGGAGGACGACTAGTCCCAGGGCCACACCCGTCTGTCGTGTACGAATGCAGAAAAGGGGAAGTTAAATGGTGGATTGGATGGTAAGTGGAAGAGAGGAAAAGGGAAGTGGAAGAGCCGGCCAGCATTCTCTCATACGTACAAGGATGGAGCTCAGAATCTCGTGCACGCGTGGATGCTGTGCGAGGGTCGCCCAAGACAGGGTTGAGGGCGGCAGAATAGTGCGGGCCATGTCTTGAAAGGGACAAGGGTGGTGTGAACGCAATATGACAGCCGAAAAGGGGCCGGAATGCGGGGACGACTGTACCAGCAAGAGGATGAGAATGTTACGATTGAGCTTGCGTCTGTGCCTGTAGAGCTGTGGGTGTGAGCTTGATGATTTAAGAATTTGGGCTTTGCATATTCGTACTTCCTCCTGGTGCTGGTTCCGTCGTCGTGTCCTCATCGCCTCATCATCGCCGACCTTTTCCAGTTTCCATCCGCATTCAACAAGCACGGTGTGGTACTCAGTGGTTCTCACATACCATCAAAACACGCGATCACAGGGCTTAGACAGGCAGGCGTTCCTTCTCCCCACTCTCTTCGTGGACCGCCCGGGCAGCGGCAAATCAAACTGCAGATCTTCCCCTCAGGGCTCGAGACGAACTCCCCATTTTTCTCCTCCATTGCTAGTATAGACCATGGGGGGGGAGGAGAAAACAGTCGGGGATCACGTCTTGGTCATTCTTTTCCTTCTTCTTTTGTTGCTAGTGGCCTGGACGTATTGGTTCCGCTCCCGGCCGCGCACCACGGAGGTCGATATCGAGGTACGTTGCGAGGAAAGGAGGGAGGAGGGGGGTTTAAGTGGAGTTGTGCCTTGGTCCTCGAAAGTTTTTGACGACGGTCTACCTAGCGTGCGAGTTGAAGAGAGCTCAATGCTCAACTATGACATTTACGCTTGTTATGTTATCCTTGGTACGAAATATTTGACAGGAAAGGTATGTATGGAAAAATGTGTGTGCATATGTATATGAATATTTTCAGTTTGTTCCATGGCGGCCAGGCGTCTCTCTCCACATGCAAGTGGACGTTTACTTTTCTCTTCCCTTGACAGCGAGAATCGCACGACAAGAAATGTTATCAGTGTATACACATGCTCTCGTTCTCCTTTACTCATTCACCATTCTCCATTCTCTCCTCCCGAACCCGACATTCCAACCACACCGCACAGAGGGAAGGCGAGCAGAAGACCAGAATAAGACACGAACGTGGTATCTAAGGATTGTATAAGAGCGCAACAAGCCGGTGGAGACCGCAGTTCGCAGTTCCCTGCCGCTCTTTCTCTCACTTCTTCGACTCCCTTTTGCCATCCAAAAAGAAGTATATCATCCAACGTCAGGGAACGAAAGGCCGTGGTGGCGGAAGAGGAGGACATAAATAACACCCACATGTCCTCTGTAACACCTGCTGCCCTCCCCTTCGTCGCTCATCGTTTCTTTTTCCTTGCTCATTTTGCCCTATATACAACTGCCGCGTGCAATTAGGCAATTCTTTGACACACATAACATAATAATATAATATAACAATTTATTACATGCTCTATGCCCGCCGTGCTTGTCCTCCATCATAGAAAAAGGAGGGATGGGGCTGTTTGTTCCTATCTGCCGCCTTCCCGATGAGCCTTTCGCTTTGTTAGTGAGGAATGGCAAGCAAGAGATACAGAATCAAAAGAATCGCGAACCACGGATAGGGACCTCACTCCCCTTCCTCCCTTCCTCCATCCCCACCCACAGGAGCGGACATCATGACCACCACCACTGACACGACCAACAGCACCCTCGACAAAGGCCTGTCCCTCTACACGGCCCTGGAACCCTTCCTCTACCCCTCCCTCAATCCCGCCCTCGTTCTTGGCCAGGACATCTCACACCACTGTCCTTCATTGATGTACGGAGAATTGAGCAGAGAGACCTTACAGAAAGCCCTCGCCTTGATCGATGAAGACTTGGGGGGGCTGCCACCACGAGGAGAAGGAAGTTTCATTGACTTAGGGTCAGGCATTGGCGTGCAGGTGTTTGTTGCGGCATGTATGTGGGGATGGAAGAGATGTTTGGGTGTGGAGATATATGAGAAGAGAGCCAAACTGGCAAGAGAGGCACTGAGGAGGTGGGAGAGAGAGGTAGTGGGCGAGAGAGATCGAGGGGGAGGAGGAGGAGCAGGACGGGGGGAAGGTGCGAATGGTAAAAGTAGCAGTCAAGAACAATCTGACGGCAGAGGTGGCAGCGGTAACTGTAGATGTAGTGATAGAGACGTTCCTTTTCCTCCCACCCTTGCTGTCGATTTTGCATGTGGTGATGTAATTGACCTAGGCGTGGAAGGCTTCCAAGTCCTCTTACTTGTCTCTGCTGCATTTACTGACGCTCTGATGAAAACCCTAGCCATCGCGTTAGATGGGCAGCCGGTGGGGACGTTCGCTATTTGCATCACCAAAGGTCTGCCCAGTCCAAAGTGGGAGGTGGTACACAAGGAGGAGAGGGAGGAGCCGTGGGGACGCGCGTGGTTGATCATTCAGAAGAAAATTGTCGCATAAATTCTCATTCTTAACATTTTAAAGAACAGACGCAGAAAATTGATGTTCAAAGTGACAATTTCGTTTCATTTATTTCTGTCCTTCACAATCTTTAAAATTCTGTTTGAGGGACTTGTGTATTCCTCAACACCCAAGCACACATCCATTCATACACGCACCCGCGCACATCCATTATGCTCTATCTACACACAACCAGTCCATTCCTCTCACCCCATCGCCCGCTCTCTGACCAAATGCAACAGCTGGCAATATTCCCCGCGCATTCTACCCCACGCGTCTTCCTTCTTCACTCCGCACTCCCTCCCTTCCTCCCGTCCCTCCTCCACTTCCGTTTTTTCTTCATTAATTTGTGTGAGAAGCCGTCTCCATTCAGCGCGCAATTCGTCTGACTGTCGTTCCGCCTCCGCTCGTCGGTTCTCAGCCTCCCTCACGCGCCGCCGCCACAAGATCAAAACTTCATCCACATTCTCTTCTTCCTTTTCAACTCCTTCTTCCCTCCCTCCCTCCTCTCCCTCCTTCTGCCACTGACTCACTCGCTGCTCGTACTTATCCAACTTCCCTTGTGCCCTCTGAAGCTCCTCCTTCAATGTTCCTATCTCTTCCTCCCGCGCTACTGCCAGACGCTTAAACCGAAAAATTGTCTCGTAATGCTGCGCTTTACTTATTCTTCCCTCTCCCAGCATCATTACCGGAGATGGGGCTCGCCCATCTCCTCCTCTCCCTCCTCCTTCTCCTCCTCCCTCTCCATGTGTCGACGACGAAAGCTGCCAATTAAGGATTCCATTGCTGCCACTGTTGCTACTGGCTATCATCAGGAGCTCTTCCAACTGCTCACGTCGTTGTTGGGGTGTGGTGACTGGCTTGATGCCATCGTCATGGTGGTAACTATTGCTTCTGTTGGTATTTTTCTCAAATTTGGGTATCCGTCGGGCTGCATGCTCACCACTTCCGCTACTATTACTCTTATTGTGACGATTGTCGCAGTTGATTCGGTCCGGCACCAACGGAGGAGGTGGTGTCGCAGTCAAGGCATGGGCCTTCACAGTAGCGGTAGCATGGTGGTGCGATTGCACATGCCGCCCATGCGAGTGGTGGGCACGACGATGCTGTTGCTGCTGCTGTCGCTGCTGGTACTGAGGCGCCTTTCGCAACATCGCCGCATGCCTCAACTCGGCCTCCATAAGCTTTCGAGCAGCGTCAGTCGATACCTCCGTCATTGCCAGCACTGCATCCTCCCTGGCTGAGTGCGCTCGTTCGACCTCTTCTTCCAACCGTGACCTTCTCTGCTTCTCTTCCTCCAAGGCCTGCTGTAGCTGTAGCACCTGTTGAGACAGGAGCTTGGATCTCTCTTCCGCTGCCTGATGGTGCTCATGGAAGAGGGTTGAGTAGAGAGCGCCCGTAATTTGATTATTTGTGATCAGGGCATCCAATCCTTGGACCCTCTTCTCGAGCTCATGTAGCGTAGTATTTATTGCTGCGGTGGCCTTGACAGCACTAAACATAGTGTCGGCAGTAACCTCAGCAGTAGCAGCATTAGCAGCAGTAGCGGTACTTGTGATGGGAGCGATGAATGGAGTGGTAGAAGCTGCACAGGTAGCTGTGGCGGTCGCAGGAGAAGAAAGTGACGAAGGAGGGTGTGGTCGCAATGTCGACGGGGGCAACGGCGGCAGAGGTGTGAGGTGTAGCAGTGCGTACACGGGAGGCAAGCCTAGAAAGCGTTGCAGGAGGGCAAGGCATGAAGGATGGGGTGGACACATATCCAGAATCAGGCGCCAATACCGCTCAAGAATATTAGCTTGCTCCTGCCGTTCGAAATCAGATGCAAACGAATGGGGCATCTCCAGCAGCCGCGAGGCGCCGATTAAAAGCTTGTGTGCATAGCTCACTGCTTCCCAGGGCTTGAGACCCGTGCTTAGGTGACGAGGCATGCGATCCTTCCCGTCTTCATCGAGAGCAGTGGTCCAAAGCTGTATGTACTCTTGGTGAAATGCCTGGATTGTTGGCCAGGTATGCGTAACCGACCACGATCGCTGCTTTTGTCGCACTTCTACTTCTCCAACTGCTCCCACTTCCACGAAATTGCTGCTGGCTAAGGTGTAGCAGGCGGAGAGAGGCAGAGTATCAGTGCCCATTTGAGCAGCGATGGTGACGGGCTCGATGAGCACCACCAATTTCCGCAGCTCGCTGCTGCCGATGGCGACATGTTGCTGCCACTGCTGCTGCTGCGGCGGCGGTGGTGCCGGCGGGCTTGCCGAGGTGATGGCGTAATTGGAGCATGAAGAGATGGGGGAAACTGAAGGAGGGTTGTCCTCCTCCAGGAACTCTGGGTATCGTTGTTGCTGTTGTCGCTGTTGTCGCTGCTGCTGCTTGGTAAGCTTGCGCAGACCGAATTTTTTTAAGGAAAATCTGGCGATACTCTTCGGTGACTCTGTCGCTGCGGTGTTGCTGCTGCTGCTACTACCGCTGGATGCAGACAGATCCAAGGAGCTAATACGATGGAGAAGAGACATTCTCTTCGTCATTCTTTTGAATGAGTGGGACGGAGTACTTTCCCCTGTGATCATGAGGTAGGGCTCAAGAGCCTCTTTCCACAACGGGATCTCGGTGCTTGTCTCGCAGACGAGAAAGAGGGGTTCCGCTTCCCCTCCTTGTTGATGGTAGGAGAGCGCATACAGCCGGTTATGGAGACGGCTGGAGGGCGGATCGGAGGGCGTAAAAGGTTGCAAGGTGGATGAAGAAGAAGAAGAGAAAGAGAACGACCAAGATGTCGATTGGCTAAGGGTGAGAACATGCTGAATCTGGAAAGAGTGCGGCTGATCATAGCAGAGCAATAGGCCTTCCTTCAGCACGCACCATAATTTGGGGAGCGTCACGAGAGTCTTTGCCCTTACACCACTCAAACCACCCATTGGCATCATCCTTTTGCTGCCTCCTCTTCGCCCTGTCCGGGACAGTGACGACGGCAAGGACGAGGAGGTAGAAAGCGAGCCAACCCTTAGATATCCGGCAAAATCCGCGTGATGCAACCCCAATGCATGCTGCCGCTGTGTCTCCTTCTCCTCCACAAGACGCTGAAGCGTGTAAACTTGCTCCTGGTGCTTGATTGTCATCTCTGCAACTTCACCTTTGGCCTGATTCACTGCATTCCTTGTTTTTCTTGCCTGCTGCCGGGCATCATCTCCCAAGGCCTTCATCCGTGCAGCCCATGCTCTTTCGGCCGTCACCAGTTCAGCTATGGAGCATACAGATTGATTCTCTTTTCTGGACGTGAAAGAGAGAAAGATAGGCGGTGGCAAGGCTTGTCGCGCGAGGATCCACACTCTCTTTTTCATCCCCAAGACGGTGCTTGCCAGGTCAGAGGAGAGATAGGCGTTCAAGTCCTTTGATAACGAGGACCAGCTTATCTCCACGTTCCACTTCATATCATTGTCCTGTCTCCCTTCTTCTCCCATCATCTCCTCCGTTGTTGTTTTTTTGGCCAGCAGCAGTAGCTGGATCTGCGTTTCGGGCACGAAGTCCCTCCATTCAGCACCGGCACCAAGTCGAGAGGCGATTGACAGACCCCCGTTCAGAATCCACTCTGTCTGAGGAAAAATATCACCGCTATCGCTGCTGCCGTTGCTGCTGCTGTTGCTGCTGCCCGCGGATACCGCTGAGGTCGTGCCTTTGAGGACGAGATGAGGGCAGGCCATTTGCAAAGCCTTGCCGTGGTCCAAAGAGACAAGCAAAACTACAGGCTTTCTTGCCTGCATCTCCCATGTACACGTCCTCAGAATAAACGAAGGCAAAGATGCTGATGAAAGTGGAGAAGATGAGGGCGACGACGACGACGACGGTGACGTAGAAGATAAAAGCAGCACGTGCAGCAACTCAGCCAGGGTATCCAATCGCCCTCCATCAAGCGGCACCTGCAAGTGGACCTCATCACTAACCTCCACGTTGCCCAAATAAGCATCACAGTGCAAGAGCATTCCTCCTCCTCTATGTTCTTCCCCTCCTCGTTTCTCCTCTTTCTGCCCCACATTCAATACAGGGACTCCTTCCACAGCCATGTGCATACGTTGGATCGTCGCTCCAAAGGACTCCTTGCTGCTGACAACTGCTTGGAAGAATTGAAAATTGATCGAAAGGAGAGGGTGGCTGCTATTACTGTCGCCATTCTCGTGATTATCAGAGTGTGGAAGCGTGACGTGGAGGTTAGCGCAGGTCAAAATGCCCGAAAAATGGAAAGAGGAGGAAGAGATGATGGAATGCCGCGGCCATGACGAAGACGAGGACGAGAACGATGACAACGATGGTTTAGAAGACATTAAAAAGCGAGGGTAAGGAGAAGGAGGAAGAAGGGCATGCACCAAGGCTTGGCACGCCGTCGGGTGTAGGTAGACATGAAGAGGCTCTGGAAAGGCCAGCGCGATAGTCAGGGAGGCATGTGTGTCCCGTGGCACGTACCACACACCTTCCGGAACGCTTAAACGTGGAGACTCCGATCTGTCTTCGATTCCAACATAGAGACGAAGAGAAGTAGGAGAAACTAACACAGTCTCTTGTCGATGAGCTCCGCAGAAAGGGACGGTAAGTGTCACGTCGGACATGCACAGCTCTAGACGCCAGGGTGCTAATGCCACGGGTAGCTGTTCGGAAGAAGGAGGAGACACAAGCGAAAAGGACGTAGTTAAAACCTTGTTGTCCTTCTCTTTCTCCTTGATCACGGTGCGTAGGCGCGGGTCGAGCACTCCGCTCACATAAGAAGACGGAGGCAAAGAGTCGGAGATCCGCAACGACGAAGGTCCCAACCCCAAGGTGAGTGTTGCTGTAGTGTCAGCAGAGGCAGTAGCAGCGGAGGCAGCAGTTAAAGGCAGCAAGCGAACAACACCGCCTAGACACTCCATTGTTACATCACGTACGCCCGTCGGAGGAAAGATTTGCAGGGGATATCTGTCTGTTTCTACACCCCATTCTCCAGTCAGACATCGTCTGTCGGTATGCGTTTGCAAGAAAACACTCAGTCGCTGCCACGCATTCACATCTCCCAGAAGCTGCAGCCGCCGCCCGACATTTACATCCAACGTGCCCGCCAGTTGAGGAGGTGGTGGTGGAGGGTAAGCAAAAACCCGAAGCTTGAGTGTGAGGGTATCAGGTATCGACAGCGGGCAGCTCTCGCTCCTCTTGCTCCTGAAGCGAAGAGTCCCATCGCCCTTCTCCTCTTCCTCCTCCTCCTCTTCCTCCTCCTCACGGATATTTCGGGGTACCAGCGTAGGGAATATTGCAGGCTGTCTCTTCTCGTTGTTGTCGTTGACGTGTGAGTATGGGGTGAGCGTGGCAAGCAGAGGCCGGAATAAGGCGGGACTGCCGGGTTTGGCGTGCTCTCCATTGCTGTCTAGTAGCTTGATGTCGAAGGAGCCCAAATAGAATTGTAGGAGGCTCTCCGATGGGCCTGCAGTCTCCGTACGAATACTCTCTAGTCGCCAATGCTGAAAGGCAAAAATCCAACCACCGCTACAGTTGCTGTTCTTGCTGCTGCGGCTGCCGCTGCTGCCGCTGCTGCTGCCGCTGCCGATGTAGCTGCTGCTGCCGGCGGCATCGTCCAGGACTCTGATCTCTATCCGATCCATGCTCAAATTTAGAGCGATGCGTGTTGGAGGCACTTCTACTCCCTTTTTCGTGCTTGTGCCGCCGTTGGGAGTAGGAGGTAAATCTCCTTCTTCTCCTCCTCCTCCTCCTCCTGCTCCTGCTCCCCCTACTGCTGCCGCTTTCATCTCAGAAACAACACTCTCCTCGTCGTCGAGCGTAAAGATATCTCCCGCTTCTTTTCCCTCTTGTTCTTCTTCCTCTTCATCGTCCTCGTTCTCCTCCTCCTCGCTCTGGTAATAGTCAAACGATATCCTTGTCCCATCCACCTCTACATTCCCACCAGCACCAGCACCAGCACCGAATCCCGCAACCCCTGGACTCGGACTGTGGTTTATCGGCCTTCCACTTCCTTCTTCTTCCTTCCGGCCAGGCTGACTGCTACGGCTACTGAATGTCGCTGATGGCCTGGCCACCGCCATGTCGGCAGTTCCTCCTTCTCCTCCTCCTCCTCCTCCTCCTCCTTTTCCTCCTCCTCCTCCTCCTCCTCCTCCTCCCACACTCTCGGCCCAGGAAAACCTGTCATCTTCTCCTCCTTTCGCGCCACCGCCGCTGACCATCTTCGTTCTTTTTGGGCCCGTCAAGACCAAGGTACTCCGTCGTCGAGCTTGACATCCATAAAGCCCTGCCAAAAAAGCAATCCATTGCTGGTAACTCCCGTCCCTCTGGCCCAATCTCATGTTGAACCGATCTAGCCTCACGTCCACCTCCACCCCCAACACCACGTTCACGTCATGTAGTAACCGCCGCACTGTAAAATCACACGTAATTGGCGTTTCTTCCACCAACAATAAAGAGTTCTGGCTGCTGCTGCTGCTCCTGCTGCTGCTCCTGCCGTTGCCTCGCGGCAACAAAAAGAAGGACAGCGACTCCACCCTTAACTGCTTAAACAAGAAGTAATCATTTGGTTTACTCCGTCTCTTCGCTCTCTCAAACCTTTCCTTATTAAAACGCCAGCATTCCTGTAAATCGCCTTCCAACCCCTCCTCATCCACACTCAACAGCGTCAAATTCCGGAGCACCCACATTCCATCAGGAGGGTTCCACTCTCCCGCCCTTCCGCACTTCCTCCTCCCCAGCGTTCGCAAGCGCAGACGGATCTCTTTCGCTTCAAAGCGAATTCCGTCCAAGATGCGTTGTTGTAGTTTGTAAGGCCGTGATTGGGTGGGAGGAGGAATGTCCGAGGTGCTGGTAGTGGTACTTGTGCCAGGGGTGAGCGGAGGACGGCTGGAGGAAGACGACGAGGAGGAAGGGGGTCCGGGAACACACTCGTAAATATCAATATCTATATGATCAGCATAGATTGTGACAGGATGAGTCTTTATTCGGGTCAGGGAGGCTTTAAATGCCACTTGATCTATGGCCACCCGAGCAAAGCGCCAAGGGGACTCTGTCTCGGAAGGCAAGCGGGCGTTGAGTTCGTCCACATTGAGTACTACGTGTCGTACTACCCCTTTGCCTTTCAAAAAATTGATCTTGATCTGTTCCTTGTTATAGTTCGTCACATACTGCTGCAGGAGGGGCTGGAATGTCTGGGAGAGCCACGTGTCCATTGTGCTTCAAGGGTGAGGGTGCAGAGGGAAAATGGAGGAGGATCTTGATTTCGAAATCAGCCCGAGTTCAGCTGCTGTGTTGATCCATAGAAGATATCACTAAGAAAGTGCTCGCTAAGCATGCATGCTACACCTTTTTCCTCGCTACCTGTGTTTTGGGAAATGAGGGGTGGGCAATGGTATGGTCAGACAGGGTGGGAGACGCGAGTGGCGAACGAGAATCTCTGACGGCATCGCTTGGCCGTGATAGGAGGAAATAAAAGTCCCGCAAACACTGCTGATTTGTATAAGTCGGCTTATGTTGTACTGAGGGTGCAGCACATGCGTGTAGTGCGTGTGTGGCGAAGAAAGAACAGTTCGATGCTTGCGGCTCGAGGCCCATTCGGCGCGGACAAAGAAAACAATCGTGTGCTGGGACGCTTCAGTCCGCTCTGACGCAGCGGCAAAGCCCTTCACGTGCCTTGTCTCCTCGTCCCTTGTGTGTTTGATTTGTGACGTGAGCGCAAGAGGTCTCTATGTCTCGAAACAAGCACGCATCCTCTTGCTCCTTGTACGTTGGCACCAAGTCAGAATATTTCGACAAACACTCCCTCACTCACGCAGCCAGCAGGGCGTCCGCCATCTCTCCTCAAGTTGAGTTTGCGCAGGGCTTCCGTGCAGTTCCCCAGTCCTCCTTATCCCTTCTAATCCTCTTGTCTGCGTTTCCTTTTCGCCTTGAACCACCTTCAGTATGTCTCGCAAGGCACGTGGGTGGTGTCTTTGTGCCGCGTAGGTCTGGATGTAGCAGGGGCGTGGCGTCGTCCCCTGCGGTAGTTATTAAAACTTAGTCAGCGAACGCGAACAATTGGCCTTCAGTGTTCCAAGTCCCTCTTCCTGTGGCCCGCGTCCTCGATGTTGTGGTGGCACCACGCTGCATATAACAGGATGCATGGGCTCGGTCCTGAATCAGAGGCCAAAGAGCGAGGTTTGCCACGGGCCTGGATGGTCGTCATCCTCTCGTGGCGGGCGCCGTATTCTCACCACACTCATCCCGCGTTGCCCTCCCCTTCACAGGTTCAAGCAAGCCGGCCAAAGCCTTCGCTTCTCGACCTCGTCGTCTCAAAGCAAACACAGCGGAGCCCTCCCTCGTCCGTCCGCACAAACTCAACCACCACCTATGGAAGCCTTTCATCGCCGCGGCATGAAGGTGGCCATGACCCTTGCCCGGTCCTCCGGTGCCAACCCTGCCGCGCGTATGGCCGTGCCCCAACAGCGGCAGTTCTTCCAGGCAGCTTACAATCTGGCCAAGAAAGTCACGCCCAAGATCTCGGCCACCGAGGCGGCTGCCTTGGATGCAGGGACCGTCGGCTTTGACCGTGATTTGTTTGCAGGAAACCCGTCCTTGACAGGCCTGAAGAAGAAGTACGACTTAAAGGTACGTGTGTGGAGCAAGGGAGAGAGGAAAGGAGGGAAAGAGAGAGGGAGGGAGAGATGTATGCGTTGAGACAAAAGGACAGACGCGGCTGGCGACCCGTACAGTCGCCTTCCGTGTGTATCACACACAAGCCAGCTCGCTATTCACTTCACATGGTGCGAGAGAACGGCCAAAAACACTTATTCTTCCTTTTTCCGGTCCCTTTTTTCTTCACCTTACCAAACAGATCACCGCCGAGGAACGTGCCTTCTTGGAGAACGAAGTGGAGCAGCTCTGCGCGATGTCCAACGAGTATGACATGTACAAGAACAAGGTACGTAAGTCTCTCCCTCCCCCTCTCCCTCCCTCCCTCCCCTTCTCCTTCCTGCCTGGCACTCTTCCTTTCTAATGGGAAGGAAACAAGCAAATTGATCCTTTTCCTCCCTTTTTCCTTCCCTCCCTCCCTCCCTCCTTCGCTCCCTTCTCTCTCTGTAGGACCTTCCCCAGCCGGTCTGGGACTTCATCCGTAAGAACGGTTTCCTGGGCATGATTATTGACAAGCAATATGGCGGGAAGGGTTTCTCCGCCCACGGTCATGCCCTGGTGGTGCAAAAACTGTCGACCCGCTCCCAGTCTGTGGGTGTCTCAGTCATGGTGCCCAACTCTCTGGGCCCCGGTGAGCTGCTCAAGGTGAGGCAAGCCCTTCCTCCTTCCTTCCTTCCTTCACCGCGACCGGTCTATGTGAGTGTACTCCTCTCCTCACCACACCCTCCCTTCCTCCTTCCCTCCCTCCTTTCTGCCCTAGCGTTATGGCACACAAGCCGAAAAGGACTACTACCTGCCCAAGCTGGCCAATGGCGAGCTCATCCCCTGCTTCGGCCTGACGGGCCCCGCCTCCGGGTCGGATGCCGCGGCCATGCGCGACCAGGCGACTGTAGTGGAGGAAAACGGCGTCTTGGGTGTCCGTGCGACCTTCAAGAAGCGTTACATCACCCTGGCACCTGTGGCGGGGTGTGTAGGGCTGGCCGTGCAGTTGAAGGACCCCAATGGTTTATTGAAGGGGAAGGGCAAGGAAGGCATTTCGATTTTCTTGCTCGAGCGAGACTTGCCCGGCCTCAGGATGGGACCGAGGCACGACCCGCTGTCGGCATTTTTTATGAATGGCACAGTGGAGGGGGAGGATGTATTCATCCCCATTGACAAGCTGCTGGGGGGGCAGGAGCGAGCAGGGTACGGGTGGAACATGTTGATGGACTGCTTGGCCGAGGGACGATCCATCAGTCTCCCGGCGGGGGCGATCGCAATTGGTAAGTTGTCGGTGACGGCCGTTGGCGCCTATGCCCGCATTCGCAAGCAGTTTAAGGTGCCCATTGCGGAGCTGGAGGGCGTGCAGGAGCACCTGGCGCGGATCGCGGGCCACACTTATGTGATCACGGCGGCTCAGGGACTGACGAACTCGATGCTGAACCAACACGAGCAGCCGGCGGTCATCTCGGCCATCATGAAGCAGCAGTGCACGAACCGCGGGCGACAGATTGTAAACGATGCCATGGATGTCCTGGGTGGGGCTGGCATTTGCATGGGTCCCAATAATTTTATGGGCGCGAATTACATGGCTACGCCGATTGCGATTACCGTGGAGGGGGCCAACACACTGACGAGGTCTTTGATCCAGTTCGGGCAGGGCCTGATGCGCGCACACCCGCACTTGTTGGACGTTGTCAAGGCCGTGCAGAAGGGGGACGACCTCAAGGGGTTCAACCAGGGGCTGGCTGGGATGTTCTCGCATGGGGCGGTGAACGCCACCCGGTCCTTTGGAAAGGCCTTAATTCGCAGCAGGAGCAAGAGCAATTTCGAAGGGTACTACGAGTCGCAGGTATGAGGGAGGGAGGGAGGGAAGGGAGGGAGGGAAGGAAGAGAGGAAATGACGATCACAGCAAATTGGAATAAATGGACTTTGAGAGGAACGAGGGGATGATAAGCACCAATACCAACATCAACAACAACCACTCATATGCCACTTTGACCATCCCCCATTTCCATCCAGCTGGGTCGCCTTGCCTCGGCTTTTGCCATCGCCTCGGATCTGTCCCTCACTATGGGCGGGAAGATCAAGTTTGCCGAGTCCCTCTCTGGCCGCTATGCCGACGTGTTGTCTAACCTCTACTTGGGCTATGCCACCCTCTGGTTCCATAGCAAGAACCCCTCCCAAGGTGGCGACGCCGTGGCGGCCTGGGCCCTGGACAACATACTGGTGGATATCCAGGTAGGTGGCAAGCACTTAAGCCCTCCCTCCGTCCCACCTTACTGCCCTCCTACCCTCCCGCCCTCCCGTTTGTCCAGTGTTGTTGTGTGGCTACTCTCCTCACCGCCTCTTCCCTCCCTCCCCCTTTCACTCCAGGACGCATTTTACGGCATCTCCGAAAATTTCCCCATCCGCCCCGTGGGATGGGCCATCCAGGCCTTGACCTTCCCCACGGGCAAGACGTACGTCCGCCCCTCCGACAAGCTGACCACGGAGGTGGCGCAGCTCATCAGCAAGCCCTCTGGTACGTGTCACAGGAAGGGAGGAAGGGAGGGAAAGAGGGAGAGTGCGGAAGTGCGAGGGGAAAGTCTTGATCAAACGGTCCGTTGTGAAGTCTGACCGTCCTACCTCCCTCCTTCCTCCCTCCCTCTCTCCCTCCCTCCCTCCCTCCCTCCAGGCGTGCGTGACCTGCTCTCCCAGGACATTTACGTGCACAAGGACCTGACCGACCGCGTCGCCCTTCTCAACGCCACCCTCCCCAAGGCCGTCAAGGTATGCCCTCCCTCCCTCCCTCCCTCTTGTCCTTTTTGCAGTGGACGAGCATTAAACGAACCCGAAAGAATCACCGGCTCATTCTCCCTCCCTCCCTCCCTCCCTCCCTCCCTCATAAAGGTGGATGAGATCTACACCAAGCTTCGCAAGGAGAAGCGTACCGCCACGGCCGAGGAGCAGAAGCTCATCGATGAGGTGGAGGCCGCCCGTGAGATCATTATCCAGGTAATTAATTAATTATTACATGTGTGGCGTCTTCCCCCCCTTTCCGTCCCGTTCCTTCTTTCTCCCCTTCCCCTTTTCGTTTCTTCCCTCCTCTCCCTTTCTCCCGCTGTCCCAGCCTTGTTTCTTCTCTTCTTTCCCTTCTTCCGTCCTTCCCCCCGCCCTTCGGACCTCCTGGTTATCCTCAGTACATGAAGAAAACAGGTCGCTCATGCCTCCCTCCCTCTTTCCCTCCCTCCCTCTTTCCTCCCTCCCTCTTTCCTTTAGGTTGACTCCTTCTCGTCCCTGGGCCAGGAGTCGAACATCAAGGGCTGGAAGACGGAGGATCGCCCCGCGTTGCAGGATATCTACGGTGTGAAAAAGGCGGCGAAGAACGCGAACATGTCGGAGCAACTGGTTGCGTAAAGAGGGTGCTTTAAGAAGGGGGAAGGGATAGAGAGATGGATGAAGGGGAGACTATAGATTAATTATGATTTGAAGGAAACGTAAACGTGCATACACATTTTTGGCTTAGGTGGGAGAAGTAGAAGATAAGAAAGAGGAGGGAGAAGAGGAAGGAAAGGAAGAACCACAAGGCGAGACAGGAAATGAATCAGATCCCTCAAAAAAGAATAACAACCTTCTTGCCACCCTTAAAAAAGAAACGGACATTGATAGAGAGACAGTAGAGCCGGGCCGAGGGCGGAGAAGCAAGGGAAGCGAGAAACTATGCTATATTTCATTTCCTCTACCGGGAAAGACCGAAAAGAGAAGGAGGAGGGAGGTAGTAGGAGGAGGACGAACAGGAAGTGTGTCTGTAGTCGCAGGGAAACAGCGAAGAGGGGAAGAAGAGGACGAGAAACAGGGTTTACGGGCCAACGTTCAGAGGCACGTGCGCACGTATGTTTATCGATATGATCACCACTTGCACACCCTCACACTCCCCGCGAAAGACACAAGGAGAAAGAGAAAGGAGGGGGTGGAGGAAGAATATGAAAAGAAGGAGAAAAATAGTTTTTGAGGATCGCTCCTGCGGGAGGACTTCTTCGCTGCTATCGCCATTTTTCCTGCTTGTTCTTGTGTCTTGTTGTCGATATCCTGTGAGCTTTCCCATCCGCATATACACAGAATACATCTATTCAATATGAATTATAGAGATTTATGCAGTATATCACATAGATCTATATAATAATACAAATTATAGATAGGTAATATATAAGTACAGGTTACGATAAAGCAAAACAGAAAGCCCAGAGGGAAATCGAGTGAGGACAACGAGTGTTTGCGGTCAAGGTCCTCTACTTGTTGGATCAAGTAACACAGAAAAATTAACTGTGATGCTCTATCCCTCCCTCCCGACCTTTCTCTTCCCCTCCTTCTTTTGATTCTTCCTCTGCACACACGCAAGCACACTCACACATACACACACACATACACACATACACACGCAAACTCGAGAACATCAATCACATTAAAATCCGAGGCGAACATCTCTCCTCCCTCCGTTTCTCCGTCCCTCCTTCCCTCCCTTGTTTTACTTGAACGGTTTGAAGATTACAACCGAGTCATGCCCTCCAAACCCTGCCGACTGAGAAGCAGCGGCTTTGATCTCCGCCACTTTAATGGGTTTGTTGGGAACCACATTCAGGTCACAGTCCTACAGAAGGGAGGGAGAGGAGGACATGCGTAAGTGACGTTCGGAGGAGATGGAGGGGAGGGGGGAGAGAAAAGAAAGTGAGTATAGAGAGGAAGGAGAGGGGGAAAAGGGAAAGGGGGGGAAGGGAGGGAAGAGAGGGAAGCTGGGGAGGGAGGGAGGGAGGGAGGGAGGAAGGGAAGGCGGGGATACCGTT
>Ga0160420_100320_pt1 | contig 23904 bp, 28 predicted proteins | sample CelAP2metagpilot_FD_108197 | JGI IMG/M metagenome (GOLD analysis project Ga0160420, IMG submission 108197) | Phycosphere-associated microbial communities from algal ponds in Kailua-Kona, Hawaii, USA - Cellana AP2-5-5 metagenome pilot | ecosystem: Engineered > Artificial ecosystem > Aquaculture >... | reverse complement strand
GTTGCTGCTGTTTTAATGCTTGTTCTCCTCCTTCTCCTATTTCTCCTCCTCCTCCTCCTCCTCCTCCTCCTCCTCCTCCTCTCCTCCACGTCTGCGTTCCTTCGTCCAAGGGCAGCAAGTGGGGCAGATCGTCAAGCACTTCCCCCCCCCTTCCTCCTCCGGATCCACTTCTTGAAAGACCTAGAGTCAACGGCGACACCTGCAGCTGCTGCTGCTGCTGCTGCATGAGAGGCTGCTGCTGCTGCTGCTGCTGCTGCTGCTGCTGCTGCTGCACGTGCTGCTGTTGATACTCTAGGGAAGGAGGAGGAGAGGGAGAAGGAGAAGGGAGCGCAGCCCAGGAGTCACAATTATCATCACCCATATCAGAATAGATCGAGGACGAGAGGGACGGCACGCTCTGCCCTCCCTTCCCTCTCTGGTGCCCGTACTGTTGATGCTGCGGCTGCTGTAGCTGCTGTTCGTATTGAAGCTTGAATTGTTGCTGTTCTTCCGCGAGGAGGGCGGCAGCACATTGGGCATCTTTATTCCAGAGCATGTCTAGGGCTCGCTTTACGAAGGACTCCGTGACTTGGGCAGGTTCGATGGAGAAGGTGGAGTAAAAGATGACAATGAGTCGATGGCTCTTGTCGATGTGCACGGGAAGACCAAAGGCAGTTTGGATGACGTGTTTCCCCCCTCCTCCTTCCCTCCCTCCCTGCCCGCCCTCGCCGGAAGAGGGATTGAGGCGTTCGAAGTCCCGCTCCCATATGGCCCGATTCTCGACAAGGACACGAGCGGGGAGGGCTCGCTTGGTGTCGCCGTGGAGTTTGGAAGAAAACTGCACCCATGACTGGATGTCGGCGAGGCAGGTGGCGCAGTAGACCTGGAAGGGGAGGGAGGGAGGGAGGGAGGGAGGGAGGGAAGGGAAGTTGGGAAAGTGAGGGGGTGATGTCATCATGGAACTTTGGGGGGAGAAATAAAGAGGGGAAAGAAGAAAAGGATGGATAATTTGACAACACAGAAGACCAAGGCAATATAAATTCAAATTGTCGGTGGGAAAGACGTTGGCGTATCCTACCTGCTCCAGAGTCTCCCCCCCCCTGGCCACCCAGCATTCGGCCGTATGGAAAACGGACATGCTCAAAAAACCCTTCACAAATTCCTCGAAGCGCAACTTCTGGATGGCATCCTCGTAAAAGAAGCGAATGGGTGAGTCGATCTCTTCCTCCATCATCGTTCTCCCGTCTCCTCCCTCTCCTCCTCCTCCCAGGCATTCATGCTCCCTCTTCGGAATGAGTGCACTTCCTCCTCCTTCCATCTCTTCCCTCCTTTCTCCTCCAGTTATTTGATCTCTGCCAGACCCCTGAAATTGTTTTCGCTGCTCCTGATGCTGCTCCTGCTGCTGCTGCTGCTGCTGCTGCTGCTGCTGCTGCTGCTGCTGCTGCTCTCCCACTCCTCCCTCCCTCCCTCTCCCCGGCCCGAACCACTCCCCCTCCGTCCCCACCCCGAGCTCTTCCCCCCCCTGGTCTTTATCAAAAATAAAATCAAGCGCAGCCCCGAAATCCCAGTCGTCGCCTCCCACCCCTCCCTCCCTCAGCCCTTCCATCAGTGCCGCGTCCTCCAGCACGTCCGCGGGCAAGAAACAATCTTCCAATGGCGGAAGCGAGTCAAAGGCATCAATGTCCAAATCATCGTCCCCATCCTCCCTCCCTCCTTCGCCATGCGTCAGTCGTTCCCCGTGGCCTTCGTCACTTTCCCCTCTGGTCATGGGCATGAGGGGAGGCGGTGGAGGGTTATAAATCGAGTTAAACGTTTCGAGGAATTCAGTCTTGATGGGGAGATTAATCCCAACTGTCTCGGCCATTTGGACCATTTGAAATGTCACCGAGGCGGGCAGGGCCTCGATGAAGGCGCGAGTGTGGCGCTGCATGGAGGAGGAGGAGAAGGAGGACGACGACGACGAGGATGTGGACGAGCTTGGCCTATTCCTGCAGCCGCTGGTGAAGGAAGAAGAGGAAGGGGAGGCGAGGGAAGCGGGGAGGAAGCCACACACAGCATCTGAAGCGGCTTGGGCGACCGTGAAGAGGAAGCGGTGCGCTTCTTCCGTAAGTTCCAGCACCGTGGGTGAGAACATGATGAGGATAACGAGGTCCTGCCCAATCGTACAAACGGGCGCCCCGACGGCGGAGCGAAGAGGGAGGGCGGCACGGCCCATGAGGCCGTCATACGCAGGCGTGTATGCCCACACAATTTGCTTGGCTTCCTGAACTGCAGCACAGATGAGCGGGGAAAAGCAATGCTTGCTAAGGTCGGCTGGAGGGTGACGGCTGCTCCCTCCATTGCTGCCGTGCTGATCATTGCTCGATGAAAGGGGAGGTTCGGCAGGTGGCTCGATCAGTTGGGGGCGATACTTCTCGAATTCAGGTGAGGTGTAGAGCTGGATGAAGCGCAGGTCTTGTGGGGAGGCTTGGTCTGGGGGAGGGAGGAAGAGAGGGAGGGAAGGAGGGAGGGAAGGAGGGAGGGAAGGAGGGAGGGAAGGAGGCAATTCAGCGGAAGAATCGGATACAGAGCGGGCTCTTTGATTGATAAACGAGTGAGGGGAAGCAGAAGAGAAGAAGGGGTGGCATGAATAGATAAAGGACGTGGAGTCAATAGAAAGATGCACGAGCAGTCGGAGCGCCCTGGAAACGCACCTTGGTTGTCTCGACAGCACCAGATCTCCCCTACACTGAAGCCCAGGACCGAACAGGCTGATTGCAGGTATGCTTGAACGCGTGACTTCTCCATTTCTATTTTAATGGTGGACCCCGGCGGTGAAAGTCCCCGTAGCTGTCGATCTTGTGGGGGACACGATAATGGCTATATCGCGACTGAGGACGAGCTGCTATCCGAGCCGCGCTTGGAGGCTGCTGCGGCAGCGACACTGGCGAGCTGAGGCTCTGTCCTTCCTTTCCTTCCCGTCCTACCCCTATTCCCTTCTCCCACACGTCCAAGGTGTGAGGGCTTGGGATGCCCGGGAGGGAGGGAGGGAGGGAGGAGTCTCCAAACAAGATCCCCTGCAGGCCTAGATTGGGCAGCAGCGGCACCGTCCTATGCGTTTTTCCTTCCGCGGTGGAGGGCCGAACAGAACGAGGAGCTCTGTGTAGTATATGTGGGTGAAGAGAGTGGGTGGGTGTCAGAGTACATTGGGTGCCGAACTCTCTCAATCTTTGGTTGCTTATTTTCCTAAAGAAACCCAACAGCAACAACTAGGAGACGCACGTGTCCTCGCCAGCGTCCGTGAACCGGGAGCGTCAAACACACGGCCTCGTGACCAACAGGAACCATAACAACCTGTTTTCACACATTGCTATGCCTAAAATTCACACTCAGAGATAAGGTGGTCCAATACAAGGTGGAAAATCGGGAGCGGGGGCACCGCATGGCCAAGAAGATGAGGTCTTGCGCCCCGGGGTCGCGGAAGAGGCTGGAGCCGAGCTTCCTGCCTCCTGCTCCAGTTCTCTCCGTATTCTCCAGGTGTGGCACCCACCCTAAAAACCTGCCCGATCGAAGAAAAGGTTTGCACGATGATCGAAAATTCGTGTCAGTTCTTTGAGAAGGGTCTGTGGTTTGGCGCTGGCTGTCAGAGGAGAGTAATTAAATCGTCTTGAATACCCTGGGCACGATGTTTGGATCTGGGAGCACCACCTCATCGATTCTTCTCTCGCTATCGGTTCAAGCTTCCTGCTAATCGCAACTGGTCGACTTAAAAAAATAGACAACATGATTATGATGCCTTGCCGCAACAAACGTAAAACTTCTTGGTCACAGCAATGGTGACAGGCAGCGAGTCCTGCACGTGCCTTTTTATTTTTTATTTTTGAGCTGCTGCGACCCTTCCTGCAAGAAGTCACTTATATTATGGCTCCCAATTTTCCATGAAGCAGAGGTGTTTTTGCCTGTGCGTTGATGAGTCTTTAATACTGATGTTTATTGTTCCCGCAGAATATCCCCGTCCCGCTACTGTTACGATGGTGGTATCCCCGCTGAGGGCTCAGGTCTCTGGCGGGGATATAATTGCTCGAGGGGGCGTTGAAGGAAGAAAGGGCTAATGATTTGTCCATCTTTTTGGAAAATAAATCAGACAGAGTACCACACGAGACGATTGCCTATCACGGTCGGGTCAAGTTCGCACTGGCACACTGGTGGCGATGTTGATTTTACCAAGATGGGAAACTGTTTCAGATGTTCCCGGTCATTACGTTATCTGGACTTCTGTACCCTTAGTTTCGCTTTTCCAGCGCAAATTGGAATGTCATTTTTTCCCTTTCTCCGTTTTTGCTTCTACAGCTGCGCAAAGAATTGAGCTCAACTCCTTTGCTGTCGGAAAGGGCGCGGCAGTTTTCTGCTCTTGCTTGCTCCCGCTACCCTTCTCGAGCGCTCTAAGAAAAAAGAGGGAACAGCCCAGTAACCAGAAAGTGCTTTGATGACATGCAAGTGGGCCATTCATTTGAAACAGCTAGATTTGAAAGTTATCGATCCTCTCTATTCGTGGCCTCTTCCTTTCCTACTGTTTCGGGCCCAGCGGGTTTCGACCACTCTTGACGTCACACCCGAATCAAGAACTTTACAGCACTACAAGTTTGTAGACAAACCCCAAAAAGACGAGGCACTTCTTTAGAGAAAACGGAAACAAACAAAAATTCCTCCATCGCACACGGACAACAAAGAAGGAAGGCCAGCAAACTAGTATTTGCTTAAGTGGAACGACAAACATCACACCCACCAAAAAGTGATGCGTAGGCGAGCGACGAGGAGCCAACGCCACGACGACTTTCGATCTCAGGCATGCCTTGGATGCATCTTTCCTGGCACATTTAGCTGGCTGATCATCACGGTCACTAATTTTTCGATTAAGTGCCATAAGTTGTCGCCTCGGCCTCTTATGGTGCTTTGTTGTGACGCTTTGCATGAGGTAATTGCCAAACCCGAGCCAATGAGCTCGCCATCATGCCCTCGTTTTGCCTTATGCTCTTTGCCCTTGGGGCGCTCCCACCACGATGAGCGCCAGATCATCAAGATGACAACACAGGACCCTCATCTCTATGCGTGTGTCATCTTTTCTACAATCTCTTCAGTCCAGTCTCAGCAACGCCTAGCAACTGACGATCGACCCACCTGGCCTCACCCAAAGAAAGGCGGCGATGATATACGACGACGATGACAACGACGACATCCGCGTCCTCATATCTTTTTCCCTTTAAACAACCATCAAATAATACACAGGAGCTTGGGTCGCATTGCTGCATCCAGCTTTTTATTGTTTGCGTCACTTGTGGTAAGTGCCTGCCCATCCCTTGCTTTACTTGTGCTCAGGGGTGACCGGGTGTGACGAAATAAGTGTGTGCGTGTACCTATATGCTTTTGCCTGATCAATGATCAAACATTATTAAAATCGCTATTAGGCCAACTAATGCGATGGAACACTTCCCTCATCGCTTCATGTGCGCTTCCCTTCTAACTCACCCTCCCTTCCCTCCCTGCCTTCCTCCTTTCCCTCATACTTCCTTTTAGCTATTGCACCCTATCCCAGCAGCCGCCATGCGTCTGTCCGTCAGCTTGGCCGTTTGGGCCAGTGCTGGCCTCGCCACTACCACCACCGCCTTCCTCAACCCATCCTCCCTCCTGTCCTCCTCCACCACTCGCTCCTCCCGCCGCTCCTCCCTCACCATGCAAGCTCCCGCGGCCGCCGCGACCGCTGCACGGGTCACGGCCACAGACCGGCCTACCTATAACGAGGATCCAGAGGCAATGGCCCGCGGGCAGATGCGTCCCCGTCCCGAGGGCTTGAACTGGGAGCGGGTTCGGGGAGACCTTGCCAGCGCCTTTGGCCTCACGGAAAAGGAACTGAGCAAGTACGACTCGGTTAAGAAGGAGGATCTGCTTAAGGCATACACCACGATGGAGCTGTCGAGGCAGTTCGAAAATGCCTGTAACCAGGCTTACATGCAGGGTAAAATTCGCGGTTTCATGCACTTGGACAATGGGCAGGAATCCATCCCAGCGCTTGTGGCGGACACGATCCGGGAAGGCGACATTAAACATTCGTACTACCGGGAGCACACCCATGCCTTGGCGTCGGGGGTGAGCGCTGATAAGATCATGGCGGAGTTGTTTGCAAAGGTGGATGGGACTTGCAAAGGTGCGGGTGGGTCGATGCATATCTACGACACCACCAAGAATTTCCAGGGTGGCTGGGCGTTGGTAAGTGAACAGCTGCCCTATGCCGTCGGAGCTGCGAGATCCATCCTCCTTGACCGACAGTTGGATCCCGAGGGGACGAAGACGGACGACCGTATCACCATTGTCTTTATTGGAGAAGGTGGTGCACAGAACGGTCGGATGGCGGAATGCCTGAACGCGGCGGCCAAGGAAGGTCTTCCCATCCTCTTCCTGGTGATTGATAACGGCCGGGCCATCAATACCTTTACGCCCGACGTGGCGCAGAACAGCGACGTGTTCAAGGCAGGACAGCACTATGGCATCCCGGGGGTGAAAGTCGATGGCCAGAACGTGGCTGACACCCTCAAGACTGGCCGAGCTGTCGTGGATTACGTCCGTGAGAAGGGACCGGCGATCCTGCAGGTATGGTGCCCTCCCTTCTTCCCTCCCTCCCTCCCTTTCTCCCTCCCTCCTTCCCTCTTCCCCTCCCTCCACTCATCCGCTCCTATTTGAATATTTGTCACGATGCGGGGACTTTCGACTGTCTCTATTTTTATCGAACCCAACCCCTTCCAACCTTCCTCCCTCCCTCCCTCCCTCCCAAGATCCACACCTACCGTTTCACGGGCCACTCCCCTGCTGACCCGGAGCACGAGCGTGGGCGCAAGGAGGAGAAACGATGGGCGCGAGCCGAGGCCGATCCCATCGTCATCTTTGAGGAAGTCACCGCCCCCGGGAATAAGATCAGTGAGGACGACTTGGAAAAATGCCGAGCCGAGGCCAAGGCTACCGTTAAGAAAGCCGTGGAATTTGCCGATGCTTCTCCTCCTCCGCCCGCGGGGCTTGCCAAGGTTGGGATGCAGGGAGGGACGCAGGGAGGAAGGGAAGGAAGGAAGGAAGAGGGGAAGGGAGGATTTTGTCGTTCTTTTCGTATCCCCTCCCACACCTTTTGATCCATTTACCCACTTGCCCTCCCTCCCTCCCTCCCTCCCTCTGTCTCAGGAATTGGAGTACCCGGATGTACCCAACACGGACTACAACCTCCGCGCGCCCCCCAAGGACGGCGAGGCCATCACCAAGAAGACTGTCGATGGTGTGGCGCTGGCGGCCTGCAAGGAGGTGTGTTTGCCCGCCGTCCGCCCTTCCCACCCTCCCTCCCTCCCTTTCTTGATTCCTTCCGTCCGTCTTTTTCCCCCTTATGTCGACTGTCATTCCTTTACCATTTTGCCCAAGGACACCTGCGAGAATGATCGTTAATGACCTGCTCAGGCACTCACCTGCCCGCTCGCCCGCCCTCCCTCCCCTCCTCCCTCCCTCAGTACATCACCCTCCTTCGGGGCAACAGCGAGAAGAATCTCTTGACCATCGGCGACGCTGTCAACCTGGCCATTTTGGAGGAGATGGTTCGTGACCCCACCACCACCATCCACGCCGAGGACTTGCAGGTAGGAGGGAGGGAGGGAGGGAGGGAGTGAGGGAGGGTGGGTGGGAAGGCAGTGGGTCTGTGCTGATGATGTGTCGAAACTAATTATCTCCCTGAGACGAAAGTCAGAGCTTCAAGCCCCATTCTTCACCGACCCAAATAAATCAGTAAACGGCAGCAGGAAGGGAGGGAGGGAAGGAGGGGAGGGTGAAGGAAAAGGCGCCTCTCCCTCCGGGCAGTCCTCACCCCTCCCTCCCTCCCTCCCTCCCTCCCTCCCTCCCCTGTGTAGGCCGGCTCCTCTTACAACATCCCAAAGCTAACCCAGCAGACATTCGGGAAACTTCGGGCCGCGGATGAGATCATCGACGAAGGACACTTTATCGGCAAGGCCCTCGGGGAGGCTATGAACGGCTATCGTCCCATAGTGGAGCTCATGAACACCAACTTCGGTACGTTCCCTCCTCCTTCCCTCCCTCCTTTCCTCCGTCCCTCCCTCCCTTCTCTCTCCCGGAGAATATCCGCTCCCCATTTGTTGAGCCACCGCCGTCCTCCCTCCTTCATCCTAACCACGCCCCCCTTCCCTCCCTCCCTCCCTCCCTCCCTCCCGCTCTAGGCATTTATGGCCTGGCCGAGATCTCCTCCGCTGGCAACACTTACGCCACCACCGGCGGGCAATTCCTCATGCCCATGACCATCATTGGCGCCGGCGGCACGGCCCCCAACCAAGCCCTGGGCGCCGAGCACTCGCAGCCTTTCCATGCCTATGTGATGGGCATCCCCGGCCTCAAGATCTGCACGGCAGCCTCCCCCTACGCCGCCTACGGCTTGACCAAGTCCATGATTCGAGACAACGGCCCTGGGATCCTCTTCTTGCCGGTGAAATTGATGAAGGAGATCAAGGGGAATGCTCCCCTGGATCAGTGCTTGCCGCTCAACAAGGCCATTGCGCTCAGCGCGGCGTCGGACGAAGCTGTTAGGGCCGGGAAGGCCGTAACGGTTTTAACGTACCTGCACGGGGTGAAGGAGAGCCAGATCGCCATGGCGGCAATCCAGGAACGGGACCCGACCGTCGAGATTGATTTGATTGAGCTAAGGTCCTTGAAACCCCTGGACATGGAGACGATTCGGGCGAGCTTGTCACGCACGCACAAGCTGGCGATCCTGGACGAGAGTACCTCGAGTGGAGGGGTGGGGGCCACCATCTCGGCCTTGGTGTCGGAGCAGTGCTACGACGAGCTGGACGCGCCGGTGAAGAGGCTGTGTATGGATGATGCGCCGGTGCCGTATGCGAGTAGCATGGAGAAGGCGGTCGTTAAGAGGAGCACGGACCTGGTGGAGGCCGTGTTTGACCTAGTGGCGGGGAGGGTTTAAGTGAGGGGGTGGCGGGGAGGGTTTAAGTGATGGCAGGGAGGGTAGAGGAAGAAGAGGAGGAGAAGGAGGAGGAGGGATGAAGAGGAAGAAGAGGAGGAGGAAGAGGAGGAAAAGGAGGAGAGAGTGGAAGAGCGCAGTAGCTAGTCAGAGCAAGGGAGATCTGGGAAAGAGCGGTGCTTTTTGTCGTAATGCTTTCACTTTCCCACTCTCTAACAACCTATTTATATCGTCATAGCGAGTTTGTGCGCGTGTGTGTTTGTGTGAAAGAGAGAGAAATGGCGCGCGATAGAGAGAGAGAGAGTCCCGTGTTGTTGTTTGTGTGTGATTGATGTCTTATGTGTGAACGTGTGTCGTATGTTTTTGTCTTGTGTGAGAGAGATAAGTGGGAAAAAATGAGGGGAAGGTGAGGAAGAGAGATCGGGGTAGAAGGAGAAGATATTGTAATGTGTACGTAGTAGGGCTCCCTATCATATGCGTATCGTATGTCGCATGCGTGTGATCAGTTGTGTCCCTTCCTCTTCTCCTGTGCTGGGTTGGGATGGGTAGTGTTGCCTCCGTCGTCTCTGCCCTCCTGGGCCTGACGAGTCAAGATTGGATGGAGCAATAGCAGGGTAGAGGAAGAATAAAACGATATGAGACTACTATTAAACTTTCGGTTGGATGGGAGAGACGGTCTCATTATTTTTTTCGTTACTTTTTCTTGCGTCGGCCCCCCTATCCGATAACCGGAGGTGAAAGGCGCAGCAGGGAGGGCGGAGACGACGGATGTTGAAATAAATATGAAATAAGCGATGCTGAGTGCCGCACTCGCAAATCATTCTCCTAGTCTCAAAAGAAGCTTTGGAGGTAATAGCCTTGCAGCCTTGAAACCGTCGCTGTCTGGACAAAATAGCATCGCTAATGCTTGTTTGCTTCGTGACACCATATCATCAATCAGTCCACCTTCCTATGCCGCGCCCCACCAAACACACTAATCACAGGTCATGGCACCGGCAGCAAGCGTCAGTACCGATGAAGGCCGTAGTAGAATGGGGAACGAAGACCAAGCAGCGCAGCAGCCGGCAGCCTTGATCGAGGATGGCGTCGAACGAAGTGAGTCCCTTGTTATGCTTCGACCAAACCCTCCTTCTACTCGTGTGTGATTGCCCTGCTTGATCATCCCGTGGATCTCAACAGTTTGCGCAAGATTCCAAATCATTGTATAGCCGCAAATATATTGTGCCTTCCCCCGCTCATCCTTGTCATGGCTTTTTTCCCGATAATCTCCTCCCTGCTTGCCTCCCTACCCTCCAGCACTCTGCCTCGTGGAACCTAAGCCCCCCAACCGGCAGCCCCAAGACAAGATTCCAACTCTTATTAAGCTCACGCGCAGATTGATCAGCGTTGGTCGCTCTCTGAAATCTGAGGTGATCCTCTCACAGGGGCAACCGCAAAACACCATCTCGAGGAAGCATGCTGAGGTCTTGGTCACGGAGGACGGCACGACGCATATCCAAGACGTGGGCTCGCTCAATGGTATATTCATTAATCGAGTGAAAATTAGACGGGCGAGGCTGCATTCGGGCGATTTGGTCCAATTTGGCGGAGCAGCGGGTCTTCAAGAAGGGGCTGAATTGGGGCATGTCAGTAATAGAGCGATTGTCTACAGGTACTTGGAACGAGGTAGAGGGGGGGAGGGAGGTAAGGCGGGCTGTCAGACTAGCAGTGGCGCGGGGAGTGTTAAGAGCAGAGGTGCGGAAAGAGGAGGGGGAGGAGGAGGAGGAAGAGGAGAGGAAAGACAAGGGTGCGGCACAGAGAGTAAGCGACGACGGGTCTCAAATGGCATTGCTGCTACTGCTGTCACCGCCAGCGGCAGAGGTAGCAGTAGCATCGGTACCACCACCATCAAGACGATGAAGCAGAAGGCGGGGGCAATGAGAGCCATTTCTTCCAACCTACGGGAAGAGCAGCAGCAACAGCTGCAGCTGGAGCAGATCGAACAACAGCAAGCGGAAATCGCCTCTTTGCGCGAGGCCCTCGCCACAGCCCGACAGGAGGAAGGGTGGGTCTTTGCGGCCCTCAACATGGCTCCCTCCCTCGGTCTTCGGCAAGCAGCAGCAGCAGTGGCAGCAGCTGTGGCAACAGAAAAAAAGGCTCGAGAGGTGGAGGAGGAAGTGAAGGAGGAACGGAAGAGGGGGGAAGGATGGAGAGAGGCCTTGCGAGCAAAGGATGCAGAGCTCATGGCAGCAGAAGCAAGAGCAGATGCTGCCGTTGCAGAATCGCGGGTTAAAAATGAGGAGCTGAAGAATCAGGCTGTGGCAGCGGCGGCGGCAGCGACCGCAGTCGTAGAGAAGGAGAAGGCGGGAGAGGAACGTAGGAAGGAGATGGAGGGCGAGATAATCGAGTTGAGGAGAGCAAGGACTAGTTTGCAGACGCAATTGGACAAGCTCAAAGCGGTTAGGACGACAAAGACGATGGAGGAAGGAAGGGAGGGGAGGGGAAAGGCGGAGGTGTTAGCAGAATTGGAGGGAGAGCTGGGGTGTGCGTTGTGCTCGGAGCTGATGGTGGACGCGGGGGTCTTGCCCTGCTCCCATGCCTTCTGCTTCTCGTGTATACGTGCCCACTTTCAGCAGCAGCCGCAGCAGCATCGGTGTTGTCCTGTATGTCGGGAGATTGTCCCAGCCAGCTTGCCTCCTTACCGATCGTCGAATATGGACGTAGTTGTGGCCATGGTGGTGGAGGGCTGGAAGGAGGGAGGGGTGAAGAGGGAGGAGTGGGTGAAGAGGGACAGGCAGACGAAGAAGAGGTATGAAAGGTGGGGAGGGGAGAAGGTAGTGTGTTACCCTCATGCGCCGAGGCTGACAGTGGAGGAGGAGGAGGAGGAACGGAGGGAGGCGTCGGAGAGGAAAGAGCAGGCGAAGCGGGAGAGGGAGGGAGGTTTGAGTGGGAAGATGCGGTGGGCAAACGAGAAAGGGGAGAAGGGACACAGCGTTAAAGGAAGCGGAGGTGTTGAGGCTTTTTCTGGAGTGCATATCCCGACGAACGGAGCGGGGAAGGAGGGAAGGGAGGATGAGGAGGAGGAGGAGGATGAAGAAGAGGAGGTGTGGTGTGAGGGCTGCAATGAGAAGGGTCATGATATAGGGGAATGTCCGCATGTAGAGGTGGAGCAGGAGGATGAAGAGGAGGAAGAGGAACAAGACGAAGAGGAAGTTGTGGAGGATCAGGGGGAAGACGATGATTCTGAACGAGGGAGTGGATGGTGAAGCAAACTAATATGTGGTGTGAGCGAGCGTGTATACTATACCCGGATTTGGGCGTCGTTTGGATGTTTTTGCTCCGCCCGATGGATCACTGTAAAGAATCAATAAATAGAATGGCAGACAGCGCATAGAGTAGCGTATGCTTTTAAGTGGGTGTCTGCGGGTGGTGGCATCGCGTTGCATCTGGCTGCAAATTCTCGAATTGATGGAAGAGCAACCCATTTTCTAACTAGTACTTTGATCGCTACACTTACTTGTTTCTGCATGAGACAGTCAACTTCTCTCCACGTACATACAGACCGGTTTTTTTAAAATTATGATGCCCGTTCTTCTTGATTATTTATCGCCGCTTTCTCTTTACTGTTGACGTTGTGTTTCCTCCCTTACTTTTCTATCCTTGGATTTCATCAATGGCCTGGTAGATGCCAGTGCTCGTGGTCCTCTTTTTTCTCCCACTCATTATTTTACTTTCTTCCTCATTTTCCCTCTTATTCTTTCCTCCTCCTCCTTTGCCTCTTCTTCTTTATCTCTTTCTTCTTCATCCTTCTTCTCATTTATTCACTTAGACGGACCCGTTACGAGAAAGCCTTCGAGCATGAGCGAGCAAAAATGCTGCTGTTTCTCCTCCTCGATTAGCGGCATTCCAACATCCCCGCCCTGTGTCCCCTCCCCCCCGTTACATATCTCTCTCTCTTCAATTACTTCCTCCACTTGCGTCGCCACAGTCGTTGACAAAGAAGAGAAAGCGGTCGAGCGCGCAGTGCTGATAGCGGTGGAGACTTTTCCATGCTCATCCATCAACACCACAGACGCCGCAGATGATGTCGCTGCAATGTTGTCCTTCCCTCCGATTTGACAGCTGCTGCTGGTACTGCTAATGTTAGTGATACTGCTGCAGTTGCTGGCTCTGTTGCTTGTATAATTCCCGGCCATCCCTTCCCCTGCTACCACCAGATTCTCTCGGCACCACTTCTCGAAGACGTCGTCTGGGTCTACAGGCGGCTCGTACATCGTTGTATCATCTCCTTCGAGGGTATGGGGAAACCAACGGTTCAGGCAATCATCCAGCTCTCGCATCCACGGTTCTTGTGCCCACGCAGATAGTCCTCCGCTATTAGTTTCTATGGAGCACGAGGCTGCGGAGGACGAGGAGGAGGAAGTAGTCAAGTCGTCGGCGGGCGAGAGCAAACGGGAATGAGGAGCCACCGCAGCTGCCTTCACCGTCGTCATCGTCGCTGTTGGCATTGCCCAAGGTTGGTGCTGACTTATTTGAGTGTGACAGTGGTACTGATGGTTGGAGGGGCGAACTGCATTGATAATCCCCAATGCCATCTCCAAGCTCATCTGCCCTCCCCCCTCCTCCTTCTTCCGCTGTTCCTGCTTTCCCACCATCTTCGCTGTCTCCTCTTCCTCTCCCCCTTCCCCTTCCGTATCACCTAGGTCGTCATTATCGTCGTAGTAGTAAAAATCATCTTCTTCGCGCTTGGGGAGACGGCAAGACTTCTTGACTACAGCTGCATCAGCACACTTTTTCAGGCTTGACGATTCCACGGCATCAGCATAAGGTCGCTTTCTGAATCCCCTGTACACGCTGCCACGGGCTCGGGGCTGCTTGGCAATATTATTATTGCTACTTCTGTAAATCCTGCTGCAGCCACCATCAGCAGCACCAGATGCGGCAGGAGCCGAAGAGGAGGAGTAGTAAGACGCAGGCGCTGTTTCAATGAGAGCAGCCAGGTCCGGCTTGAGTGGGCCAAAGAGGGTGAGGAAACGGGAGTTCTTATGTAAGCGGAAAAAGCATGTGCGGCTATTGGCTTCCTTTGCAATAATCCGTCGGTACTGCTGCGTGGCCTCGGGGCGCTGCGTCGTCATGGCGCGTAGGATGGACGGAAGCAAGGGCGAGTCGTAGGTGATTAAGTCAAGGGCCTCCCGGGCAAGTGAGAAGATTTTCTTGGTCGGACTGGTCTCCAAAGCAATTACAAGACCACGGTCCTCCCATTCTTTCAACTGGGCCATGATTCGATACTCCTGTTGTCCCGTAGGACGCCTTTCGGCATCCGCGTTCATGTTCTCGTCCTTCACTATGGCACCCTCCCCCGCGCCGGCCACCTCGAGCCGTAAGCCATGCGGGCAGCTGTCATACAAAAAACGATGCGCCAGCAGAAACGTGTCCTTAGCTTGTTTATCCTCTTTCTCTGTCCGATCTCGGACAAACTCTTCCAAGCTCACTGTGGCGCGGAAGGCGGGCGTCTTCATCTGCCAGGTCATCCCCATGAGAAAGCGGAGGAAAGACGGGTCCAAGGCCCGGCCTTTGCTGAAGAAATCCACTGAAATCCACTCTAAAGGGTTGGCTGAGCGACGATTGAAACGCATCCGAAAGAGATCCTTGTTCTCCATGCGCTCAAAATGCTCGTTGAAGAGGTCAAGGGCTCGATCGTGGGGGAGGCTGGGGCTGTAGTGCAACATGTCGGCGAGCCATTGCGCTTTGCTTTGATGCAGAGCTTTCCATTCCGCCTGGTGGGGTCGGACCATCAGATACTGGTGAAAACACTTAATTTGATGCCACTCACGAGTGCGTACTAGGTTTCCGTTGGCGGAGCGCATGGCTGGTCGTGGGGATGGCGGTATTAAAGGATTGCGCTAGCTCGAAGGTGGCGTCTGCGACGGGTTTGCGGCAGAGGAAACCGGCGAAGACAAGGCTGATATAATTGCGGTTCTGAAATACCTGTAGATAAGGAGCGTCGTGGTTTTCCACGTCGATGTAGTCCTTTTTTAAGGCGCCTGTGCAAGGGCTCGAAAGTGTGAGACGTTTCTTACGAGTGATGAGTGCGCGCGGACCGGAATGAAGAGGAGACTTCTAAGGCGATTCCCATAGCAAGAAGTCACAAATGCATAGAAAGTGATGAGATGTATGCAGTATTCATAATGGTAGTCGATGCCTTCAAACGATTTTTGGAGGTTCGTCGTGTGCGGGCCAAACGATGCAAAAACGCGAAGGCGGGAAGGCAAACGTATGCGCGCGCAGTTTAAGCGACCGTTTAATTCTAGAGGAGGGCCGTTAACCCCCAAAAACACACTTCACCATCTCCTGGGGGAAAAGGGGAAAGACGGATGCGGTGGGACTTTGAGAGGAGAGGATAAAGAGAGCTATATGGATAATAAAAAGTCTTGGCGGTTATCTTGCCGAATGACAACCAGTGGCGTACTCAAACAAAGGAGAGAAGAAGAAAAAACAAAAAACGACGCGCATTGTATTTTGCTTGTCCACAGACAGTCAACACGCCTGCTTTACTCTTCATTCTTCATTTTTAGCTGCTCTCCCATTTCTTATTTCTTCGTTTGTTTTACATTGTGAGTGTCTTGCCTTCGACTCGTCGTCTTTCTCAATTTGAACTTATAAATATAGGCTTCAATTTCCAGTCTTTTCTTTTCCTTCCCTTTTCTTCCTTCTTCTTCTTTCTCGTTTTGACTCGATCTTGAACTAGGTCGTTACCACTTACATCCACAGCAATTATGTCTATTACTTTCTTACACTAGGTAGTTTTCCTCGTCAAGCTTGCTCTACGCCTTTCGCTATTCCCCTCTTCCTCCTTCCCGTCCTCCGACTCTTTCCGTTTCGCCCTGTTTGTATGTATGTGCCTACTCATCTCAACCCCAGACTTTTTTTTTCGCCGTTCTCTTCCCTTTTTTTAATCCCCCCGCCCCTTTTGCCGCCTTCCCCCCTCTCCTTGACACCTCGCCATAGACGGCTCCCGTAAGACGACAATGTTCACCACACAGTAATTCCCCGCGCGAATTCTTGGATTGATGGAACTTCGGGCACGCCTCCATCCCTCCCTCTCCCACTCCTTCCCTCCTCCACCACATAAATTGACAGCGGCCTCCACCGTGCGCCTTGCACTTGTAGTCGGGCCACCGGTAATCATCTGAGCACCCTGGAACACGGCACTTGTGCCTCCCTCGATCGGGAAGCTCCTTTCCAACGGGCGCCGGACGGCCGGGGTAGTGGTAAGGGAAGAGAGTGGTGTTGGCAGTGGAGGAGGAAGCGCAGGAGAAGAAGGAGGAGGGGGAAGAGGAGGAAGAAGACGAGAAGGATGGGAAGGTGGAAGTGGTGGTGCTAGAATGGCTCGTCTTGGGGAGCCCTTCCTCCACCCCTCCCTCTTCCTCTTCCTCTTCCTCGCCTTTGTCATCTTCGCAATCGTAGTATTTCAAGCGGCGCATACGAAGGGCACGGCCGCTCTGTCCCGTGCCCTTCTCCCCTTCCTCCATCTCCTCCTCCCCCCCTCCTCCTCCTCTATGCCGCGCCAGCTGCATAAGAGCCAGTTGCTTTCCTCCCACATGGGCGAAAGGAAGGGACGAGGGAGGGAAGGAATGAAACTCTTCCTTAAGTGACCCTTCCTCAAACAATCCTTCGAGGTCCGCCTCGTCAAAAACAAAGTTACTTGACCCCCTCCCTCCCTCCCTCCCTCCCTTCCTCCCTTCCTCCCTCCCATACTCCTCCGCCACCAAGGGAGGCAACGATTGGAGCGAGACGCCTCGGCTAGGGAGGGCGGGGGGAAGGCCAAGGGGGAAGACGGGGTGAAGGACGATACGCAATCCGTTGTTTAATGCCTCTTCAACCCAGTGCTTGTTGATGGTGGAATAGGAGGAGGAGAAGGGAGGGGAGGAGGGGGACAGGAGGTAGGAAAGGAGAAAGTCGTACACGACCGTCAGCCCTCCCCCAGTCCCTCCCTCCCTGCCTGCCTCCTGTAAGACTTCTTCTTGTTGATTGAAGGAGGGGAGGGAGAAGTATTCGCGCCAGAAGGAAGGAGGGAGGATGCGAGCCCTCAGGAGGTCCAGCAGGGAGGGGAGGGGGCAGGAAGAGGGGGAGGACGTTGCAAACGATGCCACCAGGACTTCAAGGCTGGTAGCAGGGCGGAGGGAGGGTGAGGGGAGGGTGAGAAGTAGCACCGCTCCTCCTCCGCTTCCTTCCCCTCCTCCTCTATTGTAGAACGACAGGGCCGAGGCAGGGAGGGAGGGAAGGAGGGCGGCAATGTGGGTATCGAGGGAGGAAGGCGCGTCGTTGACTGCAGCGGAGAAGGAGGGGAAGGCATCAGCAGGCAAACCCCAGTCAGCCCATAACACCGGGTCGCTTGCAAGAGGGCCGATGAAGAGCTTCAAGTTTCGTGGGGAGGCAGGGAGGGAGGCGGGGACGGTGGTGTCATCGAGGAAGGTGACGAAGACGTAGGGGGGGAGCGAGGGAGCGAGAAAAGGGTGGGCGCCATGTTCTTGCGTGAAAGTGGCTGCAAGCGTGTTGGTAGCCGAGGCTAATGCGGGCAACTGTCTGGCCGCTACTTCCTCTACCCCTTCCTCCCCCTCTTCATCCTTTTCCTCATCACTTCCCATACGGTCAAAGGGGGAGAGAGGCAAGAAGGACATGCAACTACTGCTCCTTGCAAACATATTTGGAGTCAGAGTCCCTTCCCCTTTGCCTTCTTCCACTTCCGCTGACACCACCGAGCCAAGGGGGGGGAAAGCAGTGGCTCCAGTAACAACAGTCGCAGCAGCTGCAGCAGCTGGAGCTCCAGTAACAGCAGCAGCAGTCGCAGCAGCGCCACAATTCGGCGACACCAGCGACGACACCGATGACGACCGAGACCGCAAGCCCTCGTTCAGAAAATCAGGAAACGGGTCTTCATTCTGGCCCTCCTCCTGCTGCTCCTGCTGGCGTCGTTGTAAGGCGGTCAAGGCATTTACCAATGCCGTCACTGTCACTACAGGCCCCGCGGAGTCCAAAGGAGGGGTTCTTGTCTCAACCCCCACCAACGCTTGTGGGTCCCAGGCTGGCACCATCTCCTCCCATGTCGGAAATGATGGGGTAATACCTTGTCCTCCACCACCACCGCCGCCACTGCTGCTGTGGCTGCAGCTGCTTGTGCTGGTGCCGCGGTGAGCGCCGCCGCTACTGCCGCCGCTGACGGTCTTGAGTTTCTTCTCCATGCGACGTCGCGAGGCCGAGGACAGCGACGAGCTCGATGTGGCGACGAACATTGGTGCTTGAATGAAGGGGGTCGAAACCCTCGCCCCTCCGTGTGTGACTGTGTAATGGAAAAGAAGGGCGGGGAGGGAGGGAGTTATTGATGAACATGTGCACGAGGCGAGGAGAGTGGCGGCCTTTGCCCCGCTACATGGCCACGGCATGGCCTCCGTTGCGAGCCAGCAGGCCTGGGCGGACGGCTCTGTTAAAGACAGGAGCGCTTTTGAGAGGTGGGCTGCCGTGGTGTGAGTAGCTTCACGTTCATCCCGACAGAGAGGGGCTAGTAGGTATGCAGGAAAAAGCGAGGAGATCGTGCATCGCGCTGGGCGCAGCACTATTCGGTCGTACCGTGCTGCTGCTGAAGCTCTTCACCATCAAGGAACAAGCCTGTATTTCTTTCAAGGGTAGGATAAGCCACCCAGCTCAACGATAATGCACACCAAATATATTATGATCCAGGCAAGGAGCAGACTCCTCCTTCAGAAAAGCGAGAAGATGAGAACACCGAGCATTTCAATTTTCGAGCATTTCCGGAAGCACTCGCTGCTATCTGATGTCACAATCACCTGTCCCCCCCTGGCGTGTGTGTCTTCTGCCGGTTCGACTTGTCTTCATCACGGTTGTGTGGCATGCTATGGCAATTTTCCAGCCCCTCTGTGTCAGCAACGTCGATCTTCTCACCTCATCCCCCACACGTCACCCCTACTCATCCATGACAACGCAGGCGGCAACAAATGCGCCTACTCTTCACCAACCCAGTCACCTTGCTTTCGCTCGGCCTTGTCTTGACCACCACCAGCCTCAGCAAGCGTCGTGCCACCGCATTCTCCTTTCCGCACCGCGTTTCCCAAGCTACTTCCATGTCCTCCTCCTCCTCGCCGACTCCTCCTCCTTCCAACCAACCCACTCGCCGCGGCTTCCTGGGAAAATGGCTCGGAGGCATAGGGCTTGGTGTGGCAGCCAGCGCCGCGGTCGGCGCATTTGTTCTTCCCAGTCGTCCGCATGATGCAACAGCGGCAGCAGCTGCAGCAGCAGGAGGAAGCGCCACCGCTGTTCCCAAGAGCGGGATGGGTATTGATTTGACGCCTCTTTCGACCACCGACGCCTTGAAAGCTGCCGATGAGCTCAAGTTAGGGAGGATGGAAAGGAGGATACTCTTCGAGGCGGGAACTGAAATGCCTGGTACCGGAGTGACGGCTAATGGCTTCAAGGGCAGCACCAAGGAGGATGGCGTATGGGTCAGCGCCGTGAGCGGCGTCCCTCTCTTTGATTCTCAGGCCAAGTACAACAGTGGGACAGGGTGGCCCTCCTTTTTCCAGGCTGCGGACCCAGCCCATGTGATTGAGAGGCTGGATCCGAAAGATGGGGGAAAGCCCCGGTTTCTGCAGCGGGTGGAGGTGTTGGACCGTAAAAGTGGCACGCACCTTGGGCATGTCTTCGATGACGGGCCCGCTCCGACGGGGAAGCGGTATTGCATGAACGCGGGGGCGTTGCGGTTCATCCCACGGGGGGAGGTGGAGGGGTGGGTAGCGAAGTTGCCCAAAAGCAAGTAGAGAGGAAGGTAGTAGGGAAGTGAATTAAGGAGAGAAGCGGAGGGGGTTGTAGAATCAGATTCAAATAAATTAAGAGTTTGTTCGTGTAGAGTTTGTCTAGGTTCTTTCGGAGTATTTGTGTTTTCCCGTGATTTTTATAACTGCTGTCGGTCCAACGTTTTTCTTTTCGGGTCTTCTTTTACCCCGTCCTCCCTTTCTTTACGTCATTTGTACTGTAGCCGCAGTCTGTCTCATGTCGTCGACTGCGGAAATCCATCTCTCCTTCCTTCCCTCCCTCTCTCCCTCTCTCCCTCATGAACTCAGCGCGCCCATAACCTTGTCCCTGATAATCCCCGATGCCGACCCCAACCCTCCCGCCTTCCCTCCCCCCCCTCCTCCTCCGCCGCCGCCGCCTCCGCCTGCACTACCACTCAAGCTCACCGTCGACCCCCCGTATCCCTCCAGACCTGTATTCACAATTTGACTGTGCTCCTTCCAAACGAACTCAGGGATCTTCCCTCCGTCCCTTCCCCCCTCTCCTAGGCCCTCCTTCAGGGCCTCAATCAACTTCATCCGAATTCCCTCGTTCACTCTCTCTTCCTTCACAGCCGTCCAAATTTCCAGGCGATACTCCGGCCGCTTATTCCTACTCTTATCCACCACCCTTGCACCGGTGATGGCATTTCCGTCCTCCAAAGTCTCACCTATCAAGGCCATGACAGTCGTGCGCCACATTTTATCAAGGGTAGGGAGGTCGAAAGCCGGCTCACGACGACACTCCCAGTGACCGCCTTGCATGTTAAGTGGGTCTTCCCATTCAGGTTTGACGCCCTGAGATGTGGAGGGGGGAATGGGGAGAGGTGGGTGGAATGAAGAGCAGATGAGTGCCCCCTCTCGACTCCTCCCCCTAGACAAACCTACACACTATTCTCTTTCTTTCTCCTCACCCAAGCACAATTACCACCACACCTTCCTCCCCTCTCTCCCACCCTCCGGAAAGGAATCAAACGCACCTTCTTAAACAATCCAAACGCCTCCAAATTCTTCCCGTCTAACTTCCGCTTCAGCAACTGGGGTGGGTAGCTGCCTGCAACCACCTCAGTGAAGATATCACTGGGCCTGGGCAAGAAATGAAAGTAGGCCCAAAACCCCTCCACCGTCGAGAACTCGCACAATGCTTGGTACGCTTCCTTGCCATAACTTTCCAGGGACTGCGTTATAGTCGGATAGTGGAGGTAGAGCTGCCAAGGCTGCTGGAGAGGGTGCTCAACTTCGGGACCACCGCTGCTGCTTGTGCCGTTCTCCATCCTTTTATAGCGCACTTCGTATGACGTCTGTCTCGCTTGTCCTGTCCGGCGCTCCTACCGGTAGCTAGCCTGTGGTCATGATCGTGGTGTGGCGGAGAAGATGGTGGTTAGAGAAGAGGAGGTAAAAGAAGTCCAAGGCAAGCTGTGGGCTGATGATAAACTGGCGGACGAGCGCTTGGAAGCGGGTTTGCCTTAGAACGGTCACCGATTTCGAATAGGCCTTGTCTCACACACACAGACATCTACACCACACCGCTATACTTGTGAGGTCTACCACACAAGCACGAGAAATTCCACTTCCCACGGCCGGGCCTCTCGTCATCAATTCGCTCACGCCCCCGGTCATGCATCGCCCAAGAAAGCAGCGCACGTCACTCCCGCCAATGCCAAGAGATGCGTTCCTTGTCCAGATCCTTCCCCTGCTTCTCCTTTTCCTACTCCTACTCCTCCAGCCGTAGGGCGTGGACGCGGAGCGCGGCTTTTGCAACGCATACTTGGATTTGAACGACGGGTATGTGCTTGGAAAAGCAGGCATGGGGAGGGGCGTGGAAGCTGGAGGCGGCAAGATGGTACGCCAGCTGGTCTCGTGCATGCTTCCTAATCCTGTCGCATTAACATTCCTCCGTCACGGCTCTTTTTATCATCTTGCTACACCCATTCACGCCCTTGTGCAATCCTGGGCGATGGCATAATTATGATCCACCGGATCGCCCCTCTCTCCCCCTCTCCCCCCTCAGCATACAAACCACATTTTATCCGCCTTTCTCTCCGGTGAGCACTTCAGCCACGCAAGTGTCGAGAAAGACATACTTTAGTCTGCCGCTGGACATCATTGCAGGCACCTGCGTGCTCAAAAAGCCACAGCTGTTGAATATCATCCAGAGTCAGATTTAGAGGAGCGACTTGGAAGGTGGGGACAGAGGGCGGGAGGGAGGGAGGAAAAGAGGGGGGGCAGAGTCTCGTGCGGAGGTCGGAGAGGGTGGCTAAAAAGGTGAAGGGGTTGTAGGGAGGGAGGGAGGGGGAGAGGAATGGAGGAAGGGAGGGGAGAAGAATGAGTCAAGTGTCGATACGAGGGATTTGTAGAATGGGGGGAGGTAAGGAGGAGGAAGGGAGGGAGGAAGAGAGGGAGGGAATGTAAAGCGTGTAATAGTAAAGCGAGAGAGAATATTGCTGCAGTTGTGTGTGGAAGGAATAAGGGGGAAAGGGAGGGGGGGAGGGAGGGAACGAATGAAGAAGAGGGGCTGAAATTCAGACGAAGGGAAGAAGGGAGGGAGGGAGGAGGGACCGAAGGAGAGAAGTTGAGGTGCAAACTAAGGTTGAGAAAGCTATGACAATAAAAAAGGGAAAGAGATTGAAACAGAGGAGGAGGAGGAGGAAGAGGGGAGGGGGAGAAGGATGAGGAGGAGAAGAAGAATGAGGTCAAGGGGAAGGGGGGAAAAGAGGAGGAGAAGAACAAGTGCAACAACAAGAGCGCCCGTGCCACTCTCTTCTTCCATCCTTCTCTTTCTTCAAAACGATTTTTGGGTCGCTGGTGGTTTGTTTTGATGTTCTTGCTTCCTTGCTTCCTTGCTTGTGTGTGTGTATGCGAGTGTGTATGTGCTTGTGTGTGCAGAAAGAGAGAGAGGAGGGGCAGGCCCGTCACTCCCTCCCTCCCTCCCTCCCTCCCTCCCTCCCTCCCTCCCTCGCACGTCGAATAGATCCCCTCCTTCAACGCCAAGGCAGGCCTACATCATACATTAAATCAATACCACTCCAACAAACATTCGCAGAGCAAGCCCTCCCTCACTCCCTCTCTCCCTCTCTCCCTCCCTCCCTCCGTCCCATCCCCTCCTTCCTTTTTCCCCTTCCCACGATATACACATCTTCCTCCTACCCTCTTGTAACATCTATCCATCTCTTTCTCCTCCCTTTCTCCCTCCCTCCCTCCTTCTCCCTCCCCTTCCCTCCCTCCCTCCTTCCCTCTCTCTACTTCTTCTCGCTCTTCGCGTCCTCTCCCTCTTTGTCGTCCAAGGCCTGCTTCATAAAGATACCTGTGTCGTCGTATATATACCACTATCCGTCAGAGCCCTCCTTCCCTCCCTCCTCCCCTCCCTCCCTCCCTCCCTCCTTCCCTCCCTCCCTCCCTCCCTCCCTACCTGAATTCTTGAAGTCATACAGTTTGTATATGGCCAAATTTTTCTTCACCTGTTGTCATATAAAGGGAGGGGGGAAAGGAAGGAGGGAGGAAAGGAGGGAGGGAGGGGCTGAATGCGCGCAAACTAAATGTACGTGTTCAAAGTGTTGGTCTCTCCCTCCTTCCCCCCCTCCCTCCCTCCCTCCCTCCCTACCTCCCTCCCTCCCTACCTCCCTACCTTCATCCCCCCTGACCAACGCCACAGACCAAATCCCAGACACTCACCCATCCCTCCTCCCTGCCTCCCTCCTCCCTCCCTCCCTCCCTACCTCAGTCCTGAAGTCGATATCCAGCTTCCGCAGCAGCCCCTCCCCAATATCGTAGACGAAACCGTGGATGCGGGGAATACCGGCCTCCACCTGCTTGCGCTGAGGGAGGGAGGGAGGGTGGGTCGGAGGGAGGGAGGGAGTGAAGATATGTAATTTCATAGAAAGTTATCCTCCTTCTCAATGTTCTTCCTTCCTTCCCCCCCTGCCCCCCTTCCTCCCTCCCTCCCTCCCTCCACACCTGCACAATGGGATTGGCGAATAAATTGATGCATTGTTCCTGCACGTTCAGCTCGACCATACGGTTCCACTGGGCTTCGGGGTCGGATATGGCCTGGTGGGAGGAAGGGAGGGAGGGAGGGAGGGGAACGCACGTCAAGTTCTTCTTTGTGGATGC
>Ga0160420_100318_pt1 | contig 24040 bp, 34 predicted proteins | sample CelAP2metagpilot_FD_108197 | JGI IMG/M metagenome (GOLD analysis project Ga0160420, IMG submission 108197) | Phycosphere-associated microbial communities from algal ponds in Kailua-Kona, Hawaii, USA - Cellana AP2-5-5 metagenome pilot | ecosystem: Engineered > Artificial ecosystem > Aquaculture >... | reverse complement strand
GTGAGGTTGGGAACCAGAGAGGGAGGGGGGGAGGGAGGGGGGGGGAAAAGGGGGGGAAGGGGAGGGTGTGTATTTTTGAGGTTTTTGGAGATGCAAGGGGGGGGGGGGGGGGGGGGGAGGGGGAGGGTGGGGGGGGGGGGTGAAGTTGGGGGGGGGGGGGGGGAAAGGGGGAGATTGGGGGGTGCTTGGGGGGGGGGGGGGTGTGGGGGGGGGGGGGGGGGGGGGGGGGGGGGGGGGGGGGGGGGGGGGGGGAGGGGGAGGGGGGGGAGGGGGGGGAAGAGGAGGGGATGGTTGGCTGGGGGGAGTATAGGGAGCAAACGATGTATGAGGTGTTGTTTCGGTGTTATGACGTCATGCGGAGTCGGTACATCGAGATCGTTGTGGAGGAGGTGGAGCGCCAGCAGCAGCAGCAGCAGCAGCAGCAGCAGCAGCAGCAGCAGCAGCAGCAGGTGCAGGCCTCGTCTTGGGCCTGGCGACCTTGTGAAGCGATTATATTCTCTTTTCGTGTCATTGCCCTCGACTGTGTCCGTCGTGCACTCCTCGCTTTCTCCCCCCCCCATGCCGTCTTGAACGCCACCCGTATAACTAATCGGGCCCTCGGCCTCTCCCTCTCCCCCGACCTCGTCCGAGCCGACGGCGAAAAAACGTATGCCCTCCTCCTTCGTCTGCTTCACTCTCTACTTTCCCTCGCTGCCTCCTCCTCCCCTTCCTCCCCGTCTATCCTCCCTCCGAAGGTATGGGTAGCCATCATCCGCGCCCTCTCCCCCCTCGGGCAGGTCCTCGCCAAGGCAGCCAGCAGCAGTAGCAGCAGCAGTAGCGATCTCCCTATTCGCGTGATGCATGTCTTGATCATCTCCCTTCAGGTGCCCTCCTGTCGGAAATATACGGCTCAGGCCATTCGCAACGTCACTGCCCGATGTGCAACCTTCTTCATTCAACAGCAGCAGCAGCAGCTACATCAACATCAGTTTTCTCCCGTGCTGGTGGCTCTCATTGAGGCCTTGCATGCCACCGCTTTCGCTTCCGCTGAAGACGCCGGCACCCTCACCACCTCAATCCTTTCCCTCCTCCCTCCCTCCCACCCTCCTTCCCTCCCCAACTCGCTCACCGACCCCCTCCTCGCCCGCCTCTCCTTCTTCACTTCCTCCGCTTGCTCCCTCTCATCATCCCTTCCCCGTATACTCTCGGACCTCGCCATCGTTTCCATCCTCCTTCAGCGCCTCCCTCACTCCCTCGCCCTCGTCTTTCTCCGACAAGCCTGGACCCCTCTCGCCCTCCTCACCACCACCTCTACCTCCTTCCTTCCCTCCCCCTCATCTTCTCCATTAGACCTTGCCTTGCTTGATTCTCTCTCCCGTGCTGCCACCCTCCCGCTCTCCGTTCGTGCCCAGCACCGTTGTTCTGAAGAGGAGGGCGAGGGCGGGAGGGAGGAGGGGGTGGGGGTGTTGGTGGCTGTGATCCGGACGCTGCAGGAGGGGAGGATGAGGGAAAGGGCACCTTGTGGGTTCGTGAGAATGTGCGGAGAGGTCTTAGAGGCCTGGGGACCTGCAGTAGAGAGTGGTCATACATCGAGGGAGGAAGGGGAAGGATTGGCGCTGTTGCTGGATGAGGTAGGGAGGTGCGTGGAGGAGGTGGAGAGGGAGGGAGGGAAGGAGGAGGGGGAGGAGGTGAGGGAGGCGGTGGTATTGACATGGTCAGGGTGTCTGGATGCGTGTCCGGGAGCGATGATGAGGAGGAAAGGATTCAGGGGGGAGATGGGGGTGGTGGCTCGATGGGCCACTTCGTTTCAGACACACGAATTCGCACAGGCGGCAATGATGCTACTGACGAGGTTCGTGGAAATGCCTCAACGGTTGCGGATGGAGGAGGACGGGGAGGAGGGTGGGGAGGAGGGGAGGAGGAGGGAACTCATGGGAATGTGGAGGGGGGTGATGGATGGGATGGTGCTGGAATTGTCCTTGTTTTTAATGGCGGGTATGATGGGGACAGCACCTGAGACGACGCTCGATGCGCTTTCCCAGCTGCTGCGCACCCTGCTCCTTCGTTTCCACTCTGTTATCCTACCAGTCGTGGAGGTACTTTGCAAGAGTGCAGCTATCGACCCTACCCCCAGATCGTCCTCCCTCCCTCCCTCCCTCCTCACGCCCGCGGGCTTGGACCTATGGAAACGCCTCAAGGAGCATCCTGGGCTGCACCCGCGCCTCGTGCGGTTGTTGCGGCGTGCCACCCCATCTTCTCTCCCTTCCTCGTCTTCGCCCGTGGATACCCGGAAGGCCGAGGGAGGGGGGGCGTGGATGGACTTGAGTTTGTTCCGGGACATGGGCTTGGACGTGTGGGCCTACTGCCAAGGAAGCAAAGGCTTGGACGTGCTCGACGGTTACTTGTGAGGGGTGGGGAGGGGAAGGGAGGCAAGGAAGGGAGAAGGAGGGGGGAGGATTTTGAGAAGAGAGGGTGGTGGAAGGGAAGGAGGGAGGGAAGACATAGGTCTTAAAAAGGTATGAAAGAAGGTGTATGAGAAATGTACACAGGAGCGACTTGTACGGAGTACATCAAACACGGTCCAATCAATACTCACATCCATACGTTCATTCTTTATGATACAACACTCTATCTATTTACATCCTTCAAATACTTCCCCCTCCTTCTCTCTCCCCCTCCTTCCCTCCATATTGGACTTAAAACTCCAAGACATGGAACTGTGGCGCACGCGGAAGACGCCCCTCCCCTTCCTCCCACATCTCCTCACCCTCCCAGCCTCCTCCTTCCTTCCATTCCTCCTTCTCGTCCTCCCCCTCCCCTTGCCTTCCCTCCCCTCCAAGATGAAGCCTGCCCTCAAGCTCATTCGTTGATGGACTCCACATCATAGTGCCCTGCTTTTGTACATAGATAGGCTCCTTCCTCTCATTCCCTGACATCTTCTCCTCCCCCTCCTCACTCTTTCCCACCTTCCCTTCCTCCATCATCTCCACCTCCCTCCTCCTCCTCCTCCACCCCTCACTCCCCTCCCTCTCCCTCTCCCTCACCCTATCCCTCCTTGCCGACCACACCAACAGCATCCACACGACCAAGCACACGATACTCAACACCAGGCATGTCCAGCGGTACCCGCTCACACAGTCGTCCTCCCCCCCATCCTCCCACCCCTTTCTCCTCCCCCTCACCGAACAATTAAATTCCCGGGTTTGGGGGAGCACTTGGATGCCCAGCCCTCCCACCATGGGCCCTAAAAACGCCCCTAGTGACAAGGAAAAGCTCATCACACTGGCCAATGCCTCATCTAATCCTTCCGGTCCATCCCTCTCTTCCCTTTTTTCCTCAAGTCTCATTCCCGAGGAGATGGGGGAGGGGGAGGAGGAGGGAGGGAGGGAGGGAGGGAAGGAGGGCGGGCCGAGCAAGGCCGTGCGCATGGCGTCGATGGCTGGCATCGTGATGAGGCCCATACCAACCCCGAGGCACAACATGCCCCCTACAGTCAGGACCCATGCCCACGGCAAGAGGGAAGGCGAGAAGGAGGAGGAGGAGGAGGAGGAGGAGGAGGAGGGGCCGGGGGAGGGAGGGAGGGCAGGCGGGGGCCCAAGGAGCAATAAGCCGACGGCTTCCAAGAGAGCGCCATGCGCGAGGAGGCTCGAGGAGGGAAAGCGACGGGACAGTGGCCCTATCACCAAGCCCATTAATGCGTAAGGGAGGGAAAACGCAATGTACATGGCCCCCGCACCGGCGGCTGACAGACTTAGCAAGTTCCGGGTATGTATTCCGAACGACAGAGCCAAAAAGCCCTGCGCCGCAAATGTCAGGGTGATGGCCAGTGCAATGAGAATGACCCGGGGGTTGCTCCACACACGCAGGGGTTCCTGTTGTCGTTGTCCTAGTAGATCTTTCTCGTCTTTCCCACCGTTGTCAACACGTGGCACGCCTCCCTCCCTCCCTCCCTCCCTATCACCCTCCTTTATCTCCTCGTTCAAGTCCACTCCCGAGGGTAAGGTCGAGAACGAGGATGTCGCCGTCGTCCCCCGCGCTTCATCCCCCCACTCCTTCTTCCCTACCTCTCCCTCACCCTCTCCCATCGCCCTCAACGGCAATCGCGCTCGCTGTTGCCGCTGCTGCTGCCGCTGTTGCAACTGCTGCTGCAACTCCTGTTGCAACTCCTGCCGCTGCTTCCTCTGCCTTTCCCCTAGAAAGACCGCCAGACATATCACAACCACCACCAATGGCGCACTCATGGCAAGGTACGCCCACTCAGCCCCCGGCAAATACGCGTAAAAGGTCCCTCCCAGGATGGGCGCGACGATCAGAATGAGTGAAATCGTCATCTCCTGCAGGCCCATATCCCTGACGATGTTGTCCGATCCCGCAATAAGGAGGGTCATAGATGCCACGGCAACCAGACCCATGGCCACCCCCTGGAAGCCCCGAAAGACGGTCATATATGCTGTGCTTGTTGAAAAGCTGAAGCCGGCGTTGGCGGTGAGGGAAGTCAGATACCCGAGGAATAAGGTTTGAAAACGACCGAGGAATTTACAAAAATGGGCCGCGAGGGGGGTAACGAGCATGGAGGTCAAGGCCGAGAGGGAAAAGACGAGTCCCGCGAGGGATGGGGCCATGTGAATGCGGCTTTGTGCGTCTTTTTGAAAAAAGGGAGAAATGCCGTACATGGAGAGGAGGACAAGAGCGTACCCCCCAAAGCAGACCAGGCGGAGTTGATTTGGACCCAGTTTCGTCAAGGTCCGCTTGTGATGGTGGATGGTTCCATTGTGTAAAAGAGACCTTTTATAGGCTGTAGTAGTCTTGGTGGGCGAGGAGGAGGGAGGAGGGAGGAATACCCCCTCTTTCCTCCCCAGGTCAGCCGCTTTCTCCTCATTGTCGTCCTTCTCCTTCTCCTTCTCCTCCCTTTCATCCTCTTCTTCTTCTCCTTTCTCCTCCTTCTCCCCCTCATTTCCGTTCCCAATGATCGCTTCCGAGGCCGCCCGGGCTGCGGCTGCCACTGTAGTCAAACTTTCATATGACGCCCCTCGACCCATTGCTCCTCCACCGGCCAAGACCAATGACATGGCAATAGAACCATGTGACCCTGTCCTCCGCAAGGAGCGACTTTTTCGCACACGCGATTGTTGGGAGAGGTGGTAATGGTGAGAAGAAGCTGTAGGAGGTGGGGCGCTACTGGGGCGGACGCTGACTGGCATCATTACCGGCAGTGAAGACGAGCTGGACCCAGGGCAAGCGCTGACAGCATGGGGCTGTGTAACTGAATGCCGGTAACCGCGCCCTGGGGCGGCGTATGGGTTGAAAGCACTGATCGATGGTGTATGTAAAGGTGGAGGAGAGTTTGGGAGGGCAGGCATGAAGGAGCGGGGAAGAGTAGCGGCGGAGTCGATGGTGGAGACCAGCTCGGGTTCCGGCTCCTGCTCCTCCCCACCGTAAACTGCATAGCTGCTTATTTGCATTTGTGGGAGTTGTGCCATGGATGATGCACACGGCCGGGAGGATACGATTCTACTTGGGCCGCCCGCCGTGCAGCTCGCTGTGACGAAGATTTTGAGCCGTGTAGAGTGCGTGAGGGGACGTCGAAAAGTAAAAGTCACCATTTGTCTTGCCTGTTCACCAATATTTCCAAGAGGATACAGAGGCAAAGTGCTGTCATGACTCAACACAGGTGATTTAATTGTCATATATATAGTATGGTTCTTTTTTTGGGGGGGAGGGGCATTTGGTGTTTGTCGTGCCAGCACAGTTTTGGTCGAAGGGGGTCATGCATGGGGCAGGGCAAGAAGTCAAAAACAGTCCTTTGCTGTGAGAGCAACACAGCGAGACTACCACTCCTACTACTGCTATTTATACCAAATGGAGAGGGGACATATGAAGGTATTCTTATGATCGAAGCATGCGCTTCTTATCGTTTGTGTCCGATGACATCACCCATGGCGACCACGCACTTACAAAATCTCTTTTTGCGGGCAGTAAGTTTGCCGGGATTTCAGCCTTATCCAATGCATTAACATTGCAACAGAAAGAAGGGAAAGGATGCTGTATGAATGCAGGGGAGAAAGACAGAAAAAAGTGAATAGTTTTAATCGGACAGAGGAGAAGGCACTCGTCGGTGGGAGGTATCACTAACTCGAAAAGAGGCCGGTCAAATGTAGTAGGGACAAGTGAGATCCCTCAAGAAAGATATTGTTGTTTGCCTCATAACACTGTTTCGATTGCATCTATTTCGTGTCAGGTGTGTGTCGTGTGAAGAAAGTTGTGTAGGAGACCATCTCAGGGTTTAGGTGGTTTGAAAGGGTAAACACGGATGTCACATGCATTCCAAATCGCTATCAGGGCCAAAAATGATTCCACTATCTTCTTGACATCACGCATGAAGAGGAACAGGACTGCGTGGTTTAGGGCCAGGAGTGTGAAAATCCACAAACAAAAAGTCACTGCAAGCACACAGGAAAACGAGAGATGCAACGTGCTTGAGTTTTCATGTCCTTGCTTCGAGTGTTTGCCGGGCAATGCATAGTCCAGAGCCCCCAGGACAGTTCACCACCACACCAGTAACATATCTTGACAAACGGATTCTTCTCACTCTTTTCTTTATTGTTGAAACAACAGTTTCGAGCTTGCCATAAAAGTGCGGATGGAAATCGAGAAAATGTTGGTTCCACACAAAAAGATCGATTTTGATACTTCCTGCCCTGGCCCACTCTCATCCACACATACACCTGCTCTTACACTCCGTCCTTTATTGCCACCCACAGGGCTCTCTGAAGACGCCTGCGTCTGCCGTGGTGGAACGCAGGAGGGTGCAGCAGCCTGCAGAGAAGCAACCTCTCCGCGAAGGACAGACTTGACACCTACGCGTCTGAAAGATGGCACCCAATAACGGCATCAAGGTCGGCGACAGCAACAACAGTCATAGAAGTACCATAGACAGCACCCCGCCCAGCAGCAATAATAGCAGCAACAACAATTTGGTTGAGGAACAGGAAGGCTTGTATGTTGAGGCTCCTCCCTCCCAGCCGATCCTCCCTCCTCCGTCTCTCCGTCGTGGATGCTGCGGCTGCCCACCGGTGCGGCATGTGAAGCATGCCCCGGCCTTCCAGCACGTGCCGCATATCAAGCTTGGATATCGCGTTGGATTTTCCGTCCGAAATTGTCTGGTGGTGAGCAAGGGGGGACGGGTGAAGGGGGAGGATGGGGTCAGACACACATCAATTTGTAGTGTTGTGCTATTGTATGACTGTGATTACCTATCACATACGAATGGAAGAAAATGAGACAAGGGGCTTACCAACTCACAATCTGTCCCTTTCTTTTCTCCCTTCCTCCGTCATTCCGGCAGTCTGTCTTCACCTTCCACAACGAATCCATAAACATCTGGTCCCATCTATCCGGTACGGTCTATGTGCTCTACGCCCTCTCGTGCTTCCTGCGCATGGACGGTCTCCACGTCAACATCGACGACTCGGAATACAAAGCGATTCTTACCTTCCTCCTGTGTGCCGTGGCGTGTTTGAGTTTCAGCACTTGCTACCATACATTTGGCTGCATGTCGGTATGTCCTCCCTCCCTCCCTCCCTCCCTCCCTCCCGCCCTATCTCGTCCCCTCTTCCCATCTAAGATCATTTTACGTATTCTCCTGCCCATGCTTCTGTCATCTTATTCCCTCCCTTGCTCCATTCCTCCATACCTTGCTCCTTCTTCAGGAGAACATGTTCAAACTGTTGTTGCGTGTAGACCTAATCGGCATCGCACTCTTGATCTGGTTTGAAAGGAGGGGAGGGAGGGAGGGAGGAAGGAAGGAAGGGAGGGAGGCGGGGAGGGATGGATCGATGGGATGTGTATTGATGTCAGTGTAAGGGGTTCTAGCTCGGGCATTTTGAATCGAAGATTGTTTCATCGCCGCTCTCCTTCCCTCCCTTCCGCCCTACCTCCCTCCCTTCCGCCCTCCCCCTTCCTCCCTCCTCCATCCCAGGGGCTCCTACGTTCCCGGTATCCACTACGCTTTCGCCTGCTTTCCTCGCTGGCAGCGTGTCTACCACTTTCTGACCCTCCTCCTCCTCCTCCTGGGTTTGGGCGGGGCGGCGCTCACCGACACGCACTGTCCTCGCCAGTCCCTCGTGCGCACTGGCACATTCGCCCTACTCGTGACCTTCGGCCTCGTCCCTTCCCTCCATTGGTGCATGCTGGTGCCTGCCCATGTCCGAGTAATCTTTCTGGATAACTTAATCGGAATGTTCTCGTCCTATTCCTTAGGATTTTGCTTGTGGGCCTCCCGTTTCCCTGAACGATTCTTCCCTCAGACGCCGCTGTTGGGGCTGTGGTTCTCAAGTCATCAGCTGTGGCACATGTGTATCTTTATGGCGGTCAAGATCTGGTTGGCGGGGATCTTGGAGATGCACATGGCCTTGCATGAGATGGGGTGTGAGCTGTTGAGCTAGAGAGGGTGCGGAGTGAGGCAAGGAGGGGGGGGGAAAGGAGGGAGGGAAGGGGGGAGGATGGGAGAGAGGGAGGGAGGGAGGGAGGAGACAACAAGAGAAGAAGGAGGGAGGGAGGGAGGGAGGAGCAGAGAGAAGAACGCGGACAGTGCGATATTTAAAAGGAGAGACGTGGAGCTGTGTCGGTGCTTAGAAGAACAGGAAACGATATTGAAACGGCTGAGAAAAAGGTTTAAATTACTGCATTGGTCGGTCCGTTGAGAGGAAAGCAACGAATGCACGGATGTTAAAAAGGAAGAATATGAAATTGGAAGCGAAGATAAGATAATAACAGTGAGATGAGGGGCGCCCCAAAGCTGCTCTTGACGAGCCCATTTAAAAAAGGAGAAGATAGAAACTAAAAATGAGATGAAAGAAACTAAAAATGAGAAGAAAGAAATTTAAAGGGAGGCCAACAGACTCCGGTACATAAGGATGGGAGGGAGGGAGGGAGGGAGGGATGGATGGGGGGAGGGAGGGAGGGAGGGTTGTCCAGTAACAGATGCATACATTTTAAAGAGTGAGGAAAGAAGAGAAAGCGACAACAAAGGCAAGGTTGATGATTTAGAAAGAGGAAGGAAAAGGAGATAGCGAAAGTGAGAGACACAGATGTTGCGCAAGGAACAATAGAAGAGCGATGATCGAGCCAGAGGAGGAAAGAGGAGATAGCGAAAACCAGTGAAACAGATATAGGAGAAGGATCAATGTGAAGACGATGAAGACGACCAGCGAGCAAAGCAGAGAAGGAGAACGGATGACAGAGATGGATAAAGAATTAACGTGGCTGTGTGTGTGATGCCGTTTTTCAGGCCTCTTTTGATTTTGAGTGAGTTTTCACTGTGTCGATGCACTTCTGAATTTCTGTTGGAACCCTTGTGAATGTTGCCTGTTGATGGAGAGAGTGGCTGGTGCTTTGTCTTCCTCCTCCTTTCTTTCCTTTCCCAAACTCCTACCACTACCCTCCCTCTCGCTACTCCCTACTTTCATTTATGTGTGCTAGCGCTATTCCACTTCCTTCTCTAGCAGCAGACCACACCCTCGCGCCCTTTGTCTAATTTAGATGTTTTTTCTTTTCTAACGGAAATTCAGATCACTTTTTCAATTCAGCCAAAGTCTTTTCTAGCTCTCCACTCTCGTACATCTCCAGCAGAATGTCACTTCCCCCCACAAATTCTCCGTTGATAAAGCACTGGTAGAAAGGATAGGATGGAGAGAGAAGGAAGGAGATGGGTAAGGAAGGAGGGAGGGTGAGCAAAGGAGGAGAGAAAAAGAGACGCGCGCGAAGCCACGATAAAATCTTACCCACCTGGGGAATGGTGGGCCAGGCGCTGAATGTCTTGATCTCTTCTCGCACCAATGAGTCTGTTTGGTTGTGCGTGTATATGTGAGAGAGTGTGTGGATGTGGATACAAGTGTGTGGTTAAATATCATGGGGTTTTTTTCATACGTGTGTATGTCTGCGTGCGCGTGACCGGATGCATGGTGTTGCTATATTGAATGATTTCCCTTTTTCGTTTTTAGAGATCAACCATTCTCTCCCTCCCTTCCTCTCCATCCCCTATTCCGTAATACGCACCGCTCAGTACATCAAACGTCTCAAACTCGGCATCAACGGCCCGAAGAATAGAGACCGCAGTGTTGGAGAATCCACACTGAGGGAACAGCTTTGAGCCCTTCATGAACAACATGACCTTGTTGTCGGCTACCATCGACTTGATTTTATCGGTGGCCGCTGCCCGTTCCGCAGCCTCCTCGCCGGGGGCCATGGAGGAGCGAAGGGGGGAGGAGAGGGAGCGAGGGGTGGAGGGGAAGGGGAGGAGAAAGCCAAGAGTGGCTTGCAAGGAGACGAGGAGAACAGCGGCGACGAGGAATAGGGAACGCATAATATACGCTGGTTGAGGCGCTATAGCGGTGTAGTATGGGGCGGAATATGGAATTAAGTTAAGTTGAGGCGTGCAAGTTGATGCAGGAGAGGAGAGGAGATGAGGGAGGGCTACATCGACACAACGACACCGGCTACCGGTCCATCAAGAGCACAGGCACGACAATCCTACCCTAGGATAACGCGTGTGCGCGTGAAAGGACGGGAATAAGCTTGCCGTAGAGAAGAAGAATTAGACGCAGCATGGCGCACTTGCACAGCACAAGACATGCGTGTAGAATCGGCCTCCTCATACTCAAATACTTAAGTCCTTCTTTGTCTGTCGTTTACGACTGCCGCAGCCCCAAAAACACATATCACAAGCACTGTCTCCCGCTTCGAGTGACGGAGTGACGAAAACTGAAGCAAAGGATACTGTTCCTTGAGGGTCATGTTGCCTTAGCAACGTGCACCCTGCGCAAAACACCCTGCGCTTATCTTTGCTTTTCCATCCTCCTCGTTGAACCCATCTGTCAATCTGTCTACATGGCGTACGCTCCCTTTCTGCGTTTCAGTTTGCGCTCCCAGACGCACAAGCATCCCCAACAAGGTAATACCCACATATTTACATTTACTTCGAGCTTTCTTGCTTGTATTTTGACGTAGGAGCTGGTCCTGGGGGTTTTCTTGACGTAAACGGGCAAGGTTTGGAAATGTGATGCCCAATTTTTTACGGGGGAATGGGGGGTGCGGGTGACGATCCCTCGCACATGCTTTCTGGCTGGCCATGCATGCCCGGCTGAGAATGTTAACTTCGCAGTGGGCATATACCATGGCCGATTATATACAACAGTGCCGTGTATTCTGTTTTCTTACTTTTGAGCTGTGTTTTACTCTCTCTTGGACACCCATCGGCGTCTAGGTTGCTTCTGTCGATCACAGCCCGTCCCATCATTGTGTGTGTTGGATAAGAGCCCTTGACAGCATAAGATTAGTAACGTCTGCACTAGATTCATCTCACATTTTTCCTGTCTCACAGCAATATGTGGCTGCTACGCCCAATGACATGCGCCCTCTTTTTGGGCCCCCTCTTCCTCTCTGCAACGGCCCAGCAAGACATGGTAAGAGTTAAGACAGAAAACAGTAAAAAGTAACACCATGACCGAGCCAGATCTTTCCCTTGAGTAGATGTTTTCCCTGTGCGCGTACTCTGCATTGCATGCGCCCTGTACCCAAGCCCTTCTCTCACCCTGCCTTTCGCAACCGAATTCCCTACAGGCCGACGGTGAGCAGTTGAAGATGCGCTTCTTTACGAAGGACCAGAACAATGCTGTCAGTACTACAGCAGCAGGAGCAACAGACATGAGACAAGCGGTGGCTGGCTCGAAGCATGTCGCATGGGGGCAGGTAGGCAGCACGAGCGCTCCTCGTGACATCGCACGTGACTCGGTAGAGGAGAAGGAGGGAGACAAGCATGTCGCATGGGGCCGGGTGGGCAGCACGAGCGCTCCTCGTGACATCGCACGTGACTCGGTAGAGGAGAAGGAGGGAAACAAGCAGGGAGCGGAAGCTGATGTGGCGATGGGCTCCACCAACCACCACGGCGACAATAACCGTAGCCTGCGTGGGACTCACTAAGAGTTATAAACTTAGCTTCGCCTTTACATACATGAATTAAAACCCACCATGTAAGCATTTCGCAATATAAGGAATAAAAAATCAAAAACAAAAAATAGGCAATGAGATATTATAATAGCGTCCCCTTCCAAAGCTGCCACAGCTGCTGCTCCTGCCGCTGGCCGATCCAACATTGTGACCACTGGTTGCGGTCCTCTGGTGGTTTGAGCAGCAGAAGTGCTGCACCTACCTCGCGAAGATCAAACAACAATTGATAGAGACCCCTTATAAAATGAAAGCAAGTGATATTTTAGTTGTTGTCCGCCATTTAAAAACAGAGAGGACGAAAGCGTGAAATTGAATGTGAATCAATTAAGTGTCCAAGTGTGCATGCTGCACACCCTTCCATATGTGCTGGGGGTTAAGCCATCCAAACTGTCAAACAAACACACGACAAAAAACGAGGCGATGTAATAGAAAGAATTAGCGACAAAGAAATATTTCATGCCTTTCTTTCGCATTTTTTTTGTGTGCTGATCGCGCCTTCTTTGAATTTTCTTCTTGCTGTCGAAGCCTGGTGTATGCCATCAGTTTTCTCTTTTCAGAGAAAACAAAATAACACCGAAGTATGAAAGAGTCCCTTCTCGTGGGTTACACTCTAAAGGATCAATCAAATTTCGAGTTGGTCTCCGCGAGCACGCAAGCTTCACCGCCGCTCAGTACGTTGGGGCGAGGTAGAGCACCATAATTCCTTCTGCTCGTCCATTTACGTGCCTTGAGCTGAGCTCAACGCCTAGCTTGCCGTTGGAGTGGTGCTTAAAAATAGTTTTGAACTTTGACTGACCACCACCTTTATTGCATTACACAGAGCCAGCTGGACCAGCTGCATATTCCTAACGGCGGCTACTCATTAGTCGCCTTGCAAAATTTTCATCCTCCTGCTGCTCAACAGGGGGCCCTCCATCGTCGCCGCCTCCTTCAGGTCACGCTGCCATCATCATCACAGCGTGATGCCCGCACCTGCCCCCTCATCGACGTCAACAACTACCGCAGACAAACCCCTTCTGCCGCTCGCACTGGTGGTTGGCGGAACAGGCCTTCAGGGAGCTGGCTGCCTCCAGGATTTACGAAGCAGTGGTCGCTTCCGCATGCGCACTATCACGCGGAACGCGAGAAGCAAGGTGCGTGAACATGCGTGATGTGGCCCCATCGTCGTGAAGTACCTCTAGTCACTTCCCTGCTTCCACAACATATCCTTCTTCGTCTGTCACCAACATGAATTCCTTGCCGCGCATACAATGAACGTATTTGCTCGTACATTCTTACCCTTCATCACCTCCATCCCCCACCCACTCTATTCCTTCCAACCCTCACCCACAGCCCGCCGTGGCACTCGCAGCCCAGGGGGTTGAGCTCTATCAAGGCACGCTGCTTGACCGTCCTTTTTTAGACAAGGCCATGGCAGGGGTTGATGTCCTCTTCTTGGCCACCTTTTCGGACCACGATGGTACGGAACTCCGGCAAGGCAAGAATTTGGGGAATGCAGCGGTTGCCGCGGGTGTGCAGCGCGTCGTATTTTCGGGTGGGGAGCGCATTGGCGTAGATACAATGGACAACAAGATCAAGATTGAGGAATACCTGCGGACGCTGCCATTGCCCCATGTCGTGTACCTTCACACTGCCTTTTTCTTTGAAAACGTGGCGACCAAGCGGGGGACGAAGCGTGTACGTGTCACTCGTGATCCTCGACAGGGCCACATCACCCAGTACACGTTCTCCATCCCTTTGTTACAAGACATGCGCATTCCCTTTATTTCCCCGACGGATATTGGTCGGGTCGCGGCTACCGTCCTGCTGGCTCCGATCACTGAATTCCCTTCTGGGAGCATTTTGCCTATTGCCGGAGATGTGCTATCTCCTCGAGAATTTGTCTCCGCCGTGGCTAGATTGACGGGTGCCAAGGCCACATATACCCAGCTATCGCTGGATTTCTTTCGACGTTTGCCCATTCCGGGGGCAGAACTCATGTGTGTAGTGGATAGGCGAAGGGGAGGATGGGGAAGGAGCTTGTAAAAGAGCGGGATGAGACCATGTATGGAATTCTGATCCCACCGCTGCTGCTGCTCCTGCCGCCGCTACGATTGGTGCTGCTGTTGAAGCCATTACATCATGTTGACTGTCATGCGCATAACTAGAGAGCGGACATCAATACCTTCGAACCGACTCAATCCTCCATCCCCTTCCCCTCCCCTTTCCCTCCTCTCCACAAACCCAGCGTCCAGATGTACGAGTGGTACCACGCAGGCTGTCCGGGGGAAGGGCATTCACGTGATCCTGCCGCCACACGGGCGTTGTGCACACATGTGCGGAATGTGGAGGAATGGCTGCAGAGCGATGGCCTGGCCTTGATCGATCGGATGGCGTATGAGGAGGGGTGGGGGAGTTGGATGCATGACGGACTACTGTGGGGGATGACTCACGTGTATGGGACATATATGAGATTGAAAGGCTTCGTTGAGAGAGGGTATCAATGGAGAGGAGAAGCGGATGGACAGATAAGTAGTAACGAATAATTGAATAAATAATATGCGGGCGCGTCCAATTGCTTGTCAGTATCGTGAAAAGCTACCCGTAAATTAAGCTGTAAAAAGAGGCGCAAGCGGACGATTTGATTCAAGTACACCCTCATGCGACAGAGCTTGTATATGAGCGAGAATAATTCTTGCAGTGCAATATCCTTCAATTTGTCGTTGTTTGTCGTCTTGCCTCGTCAACAACACAAGTCATCATCATCATCACTTCTCTGTCTGTCACTGTCTCTGCCTCTGTTTGTCTTTGTCTCCTACATCTATGTCTATTCCTCTCGCTGGGTGACTCCTCCCCCCTTCAGTGAATCAAAGATACTGTGATTATCCCTTTTCCTCCGCTTGTGACACCTGCCTGTGCCTTCTTCCGTCCTTCTATTCCTACCCTCCACTTGTCCCTCTTTTTGTTCTTGTTCTTGTTCTTCTTCTTCTTCTTCTCTTCCTCCTCGTCCTCCTTCTCTCTAATTTCAAATGGACTCAAATATTATCCCTACCCGTCAACGTATGTACAACCCTTCCTCGGTCCCTGCCTCCGTCCCTCCCTCTCTGTGACCCCCCCTCCCTCCTTTTCCCCCTCCTATCGCTTCCCCCCCTCCTATCGATTCCCCTCCTCCAAACGCCCTTCGTCTCCCTCCTCCCCTATTCCCCCCCCCTCCTCACTCTCCGACAAAGACGCTAGCCTGATAAATTCCCGGTTCCGTTCAAGGGCCTCGGCCTCCACCTCCTCTTCCTCCATCAGCACCTGGTGTGCCACGTCCCCCTCCGCATAACCCTCGCCGTCATTCCATTCCCTATCTTCCGGCGGTAGCTCTATGTCCTCCTCCTCCTCCTCCTCCTCCTCCTCTTCCTCTTCCTCCTCCTCTCTCTCCGCCTCCTCCTCCTCCTCCGTCTTCCTCTTCTCTTTCTCCTCCTCCTCTTTCCCCCCTCCCTCCTCCTCATTCTCCGTCTTCCTCTTTTCCTTCTCCTCCTCTTTCCCCTCCCCCTCCTCCTTCTTCTGCTGATCACCCACCACTATCTGCACCATCCTGGAGGAAAAAGGGGCAGTAAAATGCGTGTTATCCCCTTCCTTCTCTCCATCCTTCACCCCCTCCTCCTCCCCCTCTTCCTGCTTCCTTCTGCCAAATCCAGGCGGCATAATCGACACTCCTTCCCTTCCTCCCTCCTTCCCTCCCTCCCTCCTCCCATCCCTCCCTTGTCCACTCAGGTCCAACAACTCGAACGCTCCATTCTGCAGATGCTGCTGCTGCTGCTGCTGCTTCTCTAGCGCGCTTAGGGATGAAGACGAAAGGCCAAAGGAAGACTGACGCGAGAACCCTCCCTCACTCCCTCCCTCCCTCCCTCGTGCTGGAGGCGTGTGAGGCAAGCCAGACGAAAATTGGCCTGCGGAGAACGGAGGGGGGGAGGGAGTTAGGGAGACATCAGCTGATGGCGGCAGGGAAGCAAGCATAGCACAGGAGCGACGACGAAGGAAGGGGGGGAGGGAGGGGGGCGGGAGGGTGGGCACGTACCGTGTGTACGGGGGGTGGGGGAGTTACCAGCCCAATGGTGGCGGGGGTGTCGACCGCGGGGGGTGGTGTGATATCGAGGGGAGGGCCCGACTCGGTGACGATGGAGGCGGATGTCCGACTTGGATTCAAGGACGGAGAGAGGGGAGAGGCGCTCGTGGTATGCGACGTATAGGGTGTGGATTAAGGCGCATGTGGTGGTGACGCAGACATTGACGAGCAGGGCCCCGTGTTGGAAGGTCTGAGGGAGGAGGGGAGGGAGGGAGGGAGGGAGGGAGGAAGGGAGGGAGGGAGGTGGGGATGCAAGAGAGAGAGTCATGAAGGAGGAAAGAGAGCCTCAAAGGGATCGAGACAGAGGGAGGTATACACGCACAACCTCACACACCCGCACACACAGCGACCGGAGGGAAGGGAGGGAGGGAGGGAGGGAAGGCTTGCTTCTTCTACCTCAAAGGCGAAATGCCCGGCAACCCCACCACAAAAGAACCCAAAGATAGCGATGCCGTGCAGCTTGACCTTCCACCACTCTTCCGAGCGACCCTTCATGATGTGCCCCAGAGCAATGCCCAGGTCGGTACTGGCGCCCGTCAGGTGAGTGGTGCGAACGACGGAGCCACTGGGGAGGGAGGGAGGGAGGGAGGGAGGGTGAGGGTCTCGTTCGTTGGGAAAGGGGCAAGACGAAAGAGAGAGAAAGAGAAAGGGGGTGGTGAGGGAGACACACGGTTCCACAGGGATTTGCTTGGCTGGGAATCCTGCGGCTCTGTAGCCAGACAGCAGGCATAGGCGAAGTAGACAGAGGGAGGGGGGGAGGGAGGGAGGGAGGGAGGGGTGCCATGTCCCTACCTGTATTTACTTGTCAGGGAGTTCTGCAGGCCCATGGCCAGGCAGCAGGCATAGACGAAGTAGACGGAGGAATCCCACTCTTTTTCGATCAGGAGGGCGACACCCTGGATGGCAGCAGTCAGAAAGAGGGCCCGCGCGTAGTTTCGTCCCTGCCGAAGAAGGATGGGGGGAAGATGGAGGGAGGTAGGGAGGGAAGGGTGAGGTGGAGGGAAGGGATGGAGGAGGGAGGGAGGGAGGGGAAGGGTGGGGTGGAGGGAAGGGATGGATGGGACAGAGGAAGGGGACGAGGAGAGAAAGGGAAGAAGGGAAGGAGATAGGGAAAAAATGCGCGAACGTACCAGGTAGAATGTCTCGTGCGAGATGAGCAGCCCTCCCATGCAGGCTCCCAGAATGAAGCAGCTGTAGGCGACGAAATAGGCTGAGAACTCGCCGAACTCACGGATGGCAATCAGGTTGCTCATGCGGGCCACCATCCCTGTCACGTGGGCCGACGCCATATGATGCAGGTTGTGCAGGGTAATCCCATTGATATACCCGGCATTAAAGGTCAAGGTTAACGAGCCAAACAATACCCAGGGCCACGACGAGGAGAGGTGAGGAGGGAGGGGAGGAGCGGGTTTCCCCCCCTGACCTAGCCGTTTGTTCGTGTTGGTGGTGGCATTGTGCGGGGGTTTATGTGCTAACGCCTTAGGGGTGGCTGAGGGCGTAGAGGAGGAGGAGGCATGTTGCTGCTGGTAATGGGAGAGGAGAGGGGTAGGTCGCCGCTGCAGGGAAGCAGCGGCGGGATGCTTGGGGCGAGCAATGGTGCGTGAAGAGGAAGGGCCGCCGAGAGCAGGGGCCGCGGACGAGGGTGCGAATGGGGAAGAGAAGGAGGGCGATGAGTCGGGCTGGTGGTGAGAGCGGCTGTGGGGAGAAGGATGTTGGTGCTGGTGCTGCTGATGCTGGTGCTGGTGATGCTGGTGCTGCTGTCTCGTGGCGTCTTCCTCCTCCTCGACGTCGTCGGAAAAGTGGAAATGGTGTGGCTTTCTATGACGGTGCACAAGTGGAACGCGATCGGGCATTCCGCATTTACGTAGCTCCGGGGTTGAGGGAAAAGGAAGGGTAGGTTCCCAAAAATGTGCCTTGGACAGGTGCCTGGCGCCAGGAAGGCGGATAAGCAAGGAACAACAAGACGCCCAGAGGTATGATTTTTGCGAGTTACTTGGTCTGTGGTAGTAACAAGGGTGGAAGGAGGGGGAGGATGATGAGATTGGAGGAAGAGGGGGGATTGTGAGGTGGGGAGGGAGGGGGGCTTGATGAGAGAGTAAGGGAGAGGGTGATGAGATGGGGAGGAGGGGGGGAATGACGCGGTGAATCTCCACTCGGCAGCAAGAAGGAGGAAGAAGTGAGAGAGTAAAGCGGCCAGCCCAGCGGCATCTGTTTAGGTCGCACGCATTGTGCTGACCGTAGAGCCTGGGCAGCTAAAAAAGAACTGAAATGGGAGTTCGAGGGGCGGCGGTGTGAATGTGACTGGGACGAACAAGGGAGGACAGCCATGGCAAGGTGACACAGGTCATCAAATATCGAGACAAGCACGGATGAAGCTGACGGTGAAATATACCATTGTATTTATGATAAAGTGCTCACATCACCCAAACGCCCTGGCAGGAAAGGTGGGAAGAGGCACGTTATGTCCATTACGAGTAGAAAGGAAGATGTAAAATGGGCACACGCTTGTCACGAAAAAGGTCCGTTTCTCAGACTCCTGGATGCTTCCTGCAGCTATCTGCTTTTGGATATGTTTGCGAGTCCTCGCACACGCATCACAACGAATCGAGCCAAGAAGGGTACAATTTGCCTGTACAAAGCTATTCGCTTGCATTATTCTCCCATTCACCACACCTACGAGTAGAGGCCGAACGGAGAAGAAGAGGTGGGGGCGGCGAACTCATTTTGATGTAACAAAGCCCAGGAAATGAAGTTCCGAGGAACGCTACACCTCCCTTCGCACGAGCGCCTGGCAGATACACTATCAAACTTGCAAAATAAAAATAAAAATGGCTGCTTCCCAGAAAACAGAATTTTGTGGCGAGCGCATGGTTCTGTGGGACTACATCGAACGGGGAGTCGGGTAGAGTAAGACCTAGTCCGTAATATGAAGCAAAACATGCCATGCAGAGAAGCACGTCGATTCCGGCAATTGTTATTCTTTCGTGAGAATATTTTAGTCTGCATGTGTTTACCGTTTATTGACCGGCTCACCCTGTTCGCGCCGCAAATTGTGTATCCGCAGCCCAGCAGTCACGCACTTGATAGACCAAAATAAGAGTTTCAAGAAAGCATTGTTGTCGAACTGCATTCAAATCGTTGTATTTCCCCTGTTTTCTTCCTCCAATACTTTCCCTACCGTCTTCTTTACAGTGGCCATCGCGAAGCCCCTTTTCCGATCCGTCCACGTGGCCCATATGAAGCCTCTAATGCGGCATGTCGCTTTTAATGACTTCTGCTTTCTAAAATCATTGCGATGCATCTTCCAAGCATACCTTGCGGAAATCTGAACATATTGGAAAAGGCTCCTCATTGGACACGGGGGACTTTGGCCTGAAGTATTTCTTAGGCGCAGAGTATAAAAAAAACAACTCCCACTAAATGGGTGTATTTTTTTTTTGGCGTTATACATCACTTTGACAAAAAATATGAAAAATGCAAACAAGTTTGCAGACATTGTATGAGCGTCTTGTTCTTCATCGTCTAATTCGCCTGTCTACGACGGCTGCAGACCCACCATCGAAAACCGCTTGTTCAGTCTCCCGAAGTCATGAGAAAGCGATACCACTGCAAGAAGAACACTGTGAATGAATGATTTCATGTTGCGAGATTTTTTGCTTGAGGTTGGAATTTGCCCTCATTGCATTTGTGAGGATGCTGCTTCTAGGCCTGTGTGGGTGCCAATGTGGGATCCTGCAGGACAGTGCCCAGGCCAGCTCTCCTTCTAGAAGTTTCGGCATCATCAGAACAATGTCATGTTTTACTTCACGCGCCAAAAAAAACACACACGAAACAAAAGCACACGTGCCGGACACCTCCCATGGACGCAACCATTCAACCATTTTAGGTAATAGGAGAAGAGTTTAGTTGGATAGAGCTTTGAGCATTTACCTGCCATTCCCTAGGGAGTGAGTGATTTTTATCGGACTTCCGCTCGGCCTCGGCCCTCTGGCCCCGATATACCCTGACGTGTTGATCGTTTTTTGCCCGCCACTCCGTCCCGTTCTCATCGCGAACCCTGCCTGTTATTTCCCACTCAAACAGGTCTCCCGCAAGCGCGATCCGTCAATCAAAGTATCGCGCCACGGCCCTAGAATCTCCATCCCAGAAAACCCCTAGCTTCAACATTTGGTTCTGGCCCAACTACGCTCCTCGTCCTCCTCTGTTCTGATCAGAGGCATTGCGGTGGACGATAGAGAGAACTCTAGTAGACACTGCGGGAAGACAACAAGAGATATGCCTGCTATCAAAGCCGAAGGCCGTATGACGCGGAGCAGCAGCAGCAGCAGCGCGGGTGCCAGCGAGGTGGGCGATGGGGGCGCCGTCGTCAATGGCTACGTGACCAGCGGGGGAGGAGGAGTAGGTGGGAGACGGAAGGATACTATCAGCAGCACTCTTGTGCCTACGCGTGTCTCCTCTCGCACGTCCCGGAATCCGACTTCCAATATTGACAGTATCTATTCCTACGATCCGACGGAGGGTCGGGGAGGGGAGACGGACGACGAGACCTACTACGTCCAAACGGAGGCCCCGGCCTCTCCCGCATCTACCGCCACTGGTGCTAGGCAAATGCACCAACGGCGAGGCTCCGGAGGAGAAGGAAAGGGTAGCAAGAAAACGACGATCCCAGGGTTCTTGACGAAAACCTTTGAGATTTTTTCGAGTGGAGAGTTCAAGGACCTGTGTGGGTGGGGGTCGAGGGGGGACACGATTCTCATCAAAAAGGTACCCGAATTTTCTGCCCGGGTATTGCCCAGGTAAGGAGAGGAGGCAGGCAGGCAGGCAGGCAGGCAGGCAGGCAGAGACGGGTATCAGAAGCGCCCCCCTCTCCAAACGAGTGCATGTTTTGTTCCCTCCCTTCCTCTCTACTCCCTCAAGGGTATCTTAAACACTCCAATATCCAGCCTACTCCCAACATCCCAAAATATAGGCCTTTCTCAAGGCAGCCAAGCGCCCCTCTCATCCCCCCTCTCTCCTCTCCCCCCCCCCTTCCTTCTCCAGGTACTTCAAACACTCCAATTTTCAATCCTTCGTGCGACAGCTCAACATGTACGATTTCCACAAGACGGTGCAGGACCCTTCCCACGGCGAATTCCGACACGAATTCTTTCGGCAGGACAGACCGGACCTCCTAGGGTTTATAAAGAGGAAAATCTCTCAGCCTCTGGGAGGAGGGGGGGGGGATGGAGGAGGAGGGGGTGTGGAACAGCCGGTGCTCCCGCAGCAGCAGCAGCAGCATCACATCCGCCCGCCCTTGCCCGCAGAATTATTGCACCAGCAGCAGCAGCAGCAGCAGCTTCAGCAGCAGCAGCTTCAGCACCAGCAGCACCAGCAGCACCAGCAGCTTCAGCAATTACAGCAGCAGCAGCAGCAACAACAGCAGCAACAAGAGCAGCTGCAGCAGCAACAGCAGCCACCACCCAACAAGAGCTGGCAAAAACGCACCGAGACACGCCTGTGGGAAGCTGAAGAACAAGTCCGTATTCTTCAACAAGAGAATCAACTGCTGTGGCGACAGGTCCAGAGCAACCATTCCTACTCTCGAGGTCTCCAGAAGGCCCAAATTAAACTTCTTAATATTATATCCGAGCATCTGATGCCGCAGCCTACAGCTGATTCTGCTGCTGCTCCTGTTTCCGCTGATACTACTACTGCAGCTGCTGCTGCTACTGCTGCAGGGCTTCCGCCTCAGGTTGCGATTTCAGTCGGGGGCGTGGAAGGAGTAGGGGGAGGAGGAAAGGGGGAAGAGAAGATGCATGGAAGTGCTGGTGGTGTAGAGGGAAGGGAAACGGCTAGCCTTTCCTCCTCCTCTTCCTCTACCCTCCCTACCGCTATCAACGGCAGCAGCAGCAGCAGCAGCAGCGTCGTTGTGCGACAAGCTCTGCAGCACTTGCGTGGTGAACTACTGAACCTCTCCACCTCCTTCCCCACCTCTTCTCCATCCTCTCCTTCCTCCTCCCCTCTCTCCCATGTCGCCGGCAGCGATGGTAGTAGTGGCGCCTCCCCCTCCTTCCCTTCCTCCTTCCCCTCTGCCGGCTTGAACGCCTCCGGCGCGCGAGAAACGGAGGCGAGCGAGGGTGGAGAAGAAGGAGAAGGAGGAATACCCCTAAGTCGTACTTTGAGTATGACAGATCCCTTGTCGTTCTGGCGGGGTCTCTCCAGGACTCACTCCTTTGGGTCTATGCCCTCCTTTGGCCCTGGCGCCGTCCACTCCCTTGTTGACCCCAGCACGGCCTCCCTCCCTCCCTCTCTCCCTCCCCCTCTCCTTCCCTTCCAATCCACCGCATCGTCTTGCGAGGGGGCACCTTTTGCGATGGGCACGGCTGGCGACACCTCCTCCCCTTCCCTGGCACCGGGAAAGGAGGAGGGAGGGAAGGAGGACGGGCTCGCCCCTGGAATAGGTGTGGGGATGGGGGTCCCTCCTGCTAGCTTCGGACGACTCAACAGCTTGACCCAGCAGCCGTCGTTGGAGATGCTTGCGGGCAAGGAGGAGGGAGGGAAGGAGGGAGTGAGGGCGAGGAAGCGGGCGAGGGTGGAGGCCCAGGCTATTGCCGACCAGTTGGGGGCGTTGCACCAGACGTCACAACAGGTGAGGGAGGATTGGCGGGAGGGGGGAAGGGAAGAAGGAGAGGAAGGGGGGAAAGAGGGAGAGATGGAGAAAAAGTGGTTTACGGATTTTAAAAAAAAATGTTTTGTGCTATTTTCCCAAACTCATTGCACCAATTCGGATCCCTTCTTCTCCCTCCCTCCCTTCCTCTCTCCCTCCCTCCCTTCCTCTCTCCCTCCCTCCATCCCTCCCTCCCTCCATCCCTCCCTCGCTAGACCATCCACAAGATTGACTCTCTGGAGCAGCAGCTTTCCTCCCTCTTTGACATGACTGTCTTCCCTACATCTCTCGATGAAGGGAGGATGGAGAGTGCGGAGCGAGCGGTGACCGTCGCGGAAGAGATGGGAAGGAGGGAGGGAAGGAGGGAGGGAGGAGGGGGCGCTTTGGAAGGGGCCCCGTTGACGAAGCAGAGGAAGGTGATGTCTTTAATGGAGAAAGTGGGCGTGAAAAGCGGGTAGGAGGGAAGGGAAAAGGGATGGAAGGAGGGAGGGAAGGAGGGAGGTGCAGACAGGGGAGCTTGCCAAAAAAAAAATGGCTGAGAAGGAGGTCCAGAAAAAGAGGAACAGGAGGGGCCGACATGTACACACATGTTTACGTCTTTGGGAATCAGAACGATTGGAATAAATGGGAGAATGAAGCAGCCAAGCGCCAGCAAGAAGAGAGAGGTAGAGGGCGAGCGAAGGAGAGGGAAGGAAAAGGAGGGGACGACGACAACAGTCGTGTAGTAGCACTGTACAAATAAAAGAATTTTGACGCGTTTTTTTTTTGTGATAGGGGATTATGTGTGGAGGCAGCTCGTCCTGAATATCAGGCTTTTCTTATCTTGTGTGGACGTCATGTGCAGACAATGTTTTCCTTCACGTGTTTGGTGTCACTGCCTCGGGCGTTCACTCATTTTGCTGTTTCTTGCTCGTCCCCATCTCTTGCCCGCATCCTTCAGTCACTGCCTCGGGCGTTCACTCACTTTGCTGTTTCTTGCTCGTCCCTTTTCCTGACCCCCATAAAGCTCCCGCCATTTTTATGACGGGCATCACGTAGCGGTAAACTTTCGAATCAACTATCTTGACCCTTCTCTCTCTCTATATATATAAATTGTATCTGTATATATATACTATGCAAGTATATATATACACGTGACCTACACCTATCCTCCCGCCATAGACCCAACTGTTCCTCCTCCTCCTCCTCCTCCTCTCCCTCCTCCTCCTCCTCCTCCTCCTCCTCCTCTTCCGGTATTTCCTCCCCCCCCCTCCTCTTCCTTCTCTTGTCTGCCTCCATCACATCCGCTTCCTCCTCCTCTTCCTTCTCCTACGCTT